>Ga0265297_10000815_pt1 | contig 84787 bp, 81 predicted proteins | sample Munlanlwell13791_FD_192502 | JGI IMG/M metagenome (GOLD analysis project Ga0265297, IMG submission 192502) | Leachate microbial communities from a municipal landfill in Southern Ontario, Canada - Leachate well 137-91 | ecosystem: Engineered > Solid waste > Landfill > Unclassified | place...
TCATCACGGTTCTGAAGACAGACAATACTTCAATGGTTCTCCTATTTCAGCTTCTGCTTCAGAATGGCTCGAACAGGCAAAGAAGTTCTTCAGGGGAAAAATCAGGAGTGCCAAAGATACTACTGCCAGCAAAGAGTATTATATGAAGGAGTACGGAGTTCCAGAGGCTTGGGTGAACAACGCCTTTGATCCTAAGATAAGAGAGAAGGACAGCCTGAGCGATGAGGCTATCGATGCAAGTCTGCCGGACATGAAAGGGTATGTCTCAAATGCGCGTATGATTATTTTTGATGCATGCTACAACGGCTCGTTCCATATAGATGATTATATCAGCGGCCACTATATTTTCAATCCGGGCCGTACCATGGTTGTAAAGGGTAACTCAGTAAACACGCTGCAGGATACATGGACAAACCAACTGATGGGACTTCTTGACCTTGGTGTTTGTGCAGGTAACTGGGCAAAAGGACAGATGACTCTTGAATCGCATCTTATAGGAGACCCTACATATCACTTTACATCTTCAAGGCCTGATCTCAAAAACATCAATGAGGCAATGGTCAATGAGAAGTCAAATGAAAAGTTCTGGAGAAAGGCAATGAAGGATTCAAATGCAGATTATAAGGCTCTTGCAATGAAAATGCTCTATCAGGCAGGAAAGATCTCAACCGATGAACTCCTTCAGATACAGAAAGAGGAGACAAGAGGTGTCGTCAGACTGGAGGCCTTCACACTTATTAACAAAAGCTACGACAAAAATCTGATTCCGTCTATCAAGCTAGGATTGCAGGATAGTTACGAGCTTCAACGCAGAATGGCCTGCATCTCTGCATCAAACAGTCTTTCGCCTGAGCTTCTGGATTTAATCGTCTCATTGTATGTACAGCCGGGCGTAAGTAAGAGAGTGGAATTTCAGTTGAAATCGGCATTGGACAACTATCCGGCTGAAGATGCACTTGCAGCTTTGAACAAAGCTCTTTCCGGAAAGGATTATGAGTGGTACAAAGGAAGACTGGAGGATAAAAAGAGATTTGAGTACACTTATGAGCGCAGAGCAAATGAGTATAAGCAACTCATGGACCCTTCAGCTAAAGTAAAGGAGAAGAAATTCACTATTTCAGCTCTCCGTAACTCAACATGCACAGCAAACCTGGATATACTCTTCCAATTCTTCAAGGAGTCAAAAGAGAACGATCTTAAGGTTCAGCTTGCAGAAGCTTTCGGCTGGTACACACAATCATGGAAGAGAGACGAGATCATTGAATTCTGTCAGGAGCAATCCAAAGTTGAGACAAATGAGCAAGTTAAAAATGAACTAATGAGAACAATCAACAGATTAACTAATTAACCCAATAATATATTAAACTATGACTAAACGCAAAAAACAAGTATCAGAAGGAGGAATAAAGATTTTCTCCGTTTCTGCCTTAGTTTTGTTTCTGGTGATGGGATTTTGTACAGACATTTCTGCACAAGCCCCACAGAGCGGAAAGGCAACACTAAGGGGCGTTGTGATCGAGAGGGGTACAACCAATACTCCTGTCGAGTTTGCTACAATTCAGGTGCTCCCTCAGGGATCTGTCGCAACGACAGACAAGAAGGGAGAATTTTTGATTGAAAAACTTTCACCGGGAAAGGTAAATGTAAAAATCCTTTTCCTTGGTATGGAGCCTATTGACACCACATTCATCCTGCCTGCGGGTAAAGTCACTGAAATTACATTTGCTATGCAGTACAGCTCTTTCAGGCTTACCGAGGTATCGGTGGTAGCAACAGAGAGCAAGGCAGGACAGGCAACATCCTCAACTATTTCAAGACAGGCAATGGATCACTTGCAGGCAACATCACTATCTGACATTATGCAATTATTGCCTGGTGGAGTAATTGCAAATCCGGATCTTTCTAAATCGAGTGGATTTACTTTAAGAACAGTTGTAGATCCAGGAGATAACATGAAGGAAGCTGATGATAATGTTAAAATGAATAGTTTGGGAACTGCTATATTTATGGATGGTGCACCTCTCTCAAACAATTCAAATTTACAGGCCCTTTCTCCATCCATCACGGGAAATGCAATCTCAAATGTCGGCGGAACACACCCGGGTGCTGGGTTTGATATGAGATCCATATCAACGGATAATATAGAATCGATAGAAGTTATCAGAGGTATACCATCTGTAGAGTATGGAGACCTTACATCAGGAGCGGTGATAATTCGTTCGAAAGCCGGACGTGAGCCTCTTACCGTCAGATTCAAAACAGATCCTAGTATATACCAAACATCAGTTAGCAAAGGTTTCAGTCTTGGAGAAAAGAAGGGTAACCTTAATGTAAGTGGAGATTATGCATATAGTACCACAGAATTATATGAATCGTATGTCTATTATCAAAGAGCTACAGCAAAGGTGTTGTATTCAAATGTTTTCAAAAATTTAGTGTCAAATACATCCTTTGATTTTACAATGGGTAAGGATACCAGAGAGCAGAATCCAAATGATGCCAGAAGCCAGTTGAAATCGGGCGCTAAAGAGCTTGGTGTGAGATTTAATACCAACGGTACATGGAACATCAACAAGGGATGGCTTAATAATGTGAAATATACATTGTCTGGAAACTATTCGGATAAACATTCATTTAAAAGTGAGTTGCTGGAGAATGCATTTGCTCCTTACTCTATGTCAACAACTGATGGGGCAGTGTTGAGTAATAGGCCGGGACAGAAGGTTTACGATATAAATGGTAATGAACTCACAAATATTCCTGCAGGAGAAAGTGCAAATTACGCCACATATCTTCCAAACTCATATTTCAGCAGATATGATATCTATGGAAAAGAGGTGAATGTCTATGCTAAAATCAATGCTACCTTCTCAAAAAAAATAGGTAATGTTGCGAATCGTATCGTTGTTGGAACAGATTTGAAATCTGACGGTAATCTTGGTGACGGAAAGGTTTATGACCTGGCAAATCCCCCATTAAGAAATTCGATAGGTGATAACACATCCCCTAGACCCAGAAAGTATTCTGATATCCCTTTTGTAACTCAACTTTCTCTATATGCTGAAGAAAACATGACTTGGTCATTGGGCGAAAGGAATATAACACTTCAAGCCGGCGGAAGGTTTGACAATGTTGCAGATAAAAGGATATTAACCCCACGTATCAATGCCTCTGTGGAGATTATTCCAAATATGTTTTACTTAAGGGGAGGCTATGGAGTCACAGCCAAAGCTCCTACAACAATATACCTGTATCCGGAGAATGCTTACTTTGATTTGGTTCATTACAATACTCTCAATAGCTCTTTAGTGCCAGAAGCCGAGCAGCTGATCTTAACTTCTACAAAGGTTTATAATACAGAAAATAAGGACCTTAAATTCGCTTCCAATAGAAAGTCAGAAATTGGTTTTGACTTGAAGATAAATAAAATGAGATTTTCAGTCACTGCATACAACGAAGAGCTTATAAATGGTTATTCTCTAAGCAGATCAATAGAATCCTATAAGTTATTCAATTATATTCAATATGAAGTCGGACAGGCTAATGCAGGGTCAATACCAACTCTAAAGGAGAAGAGCAGAAGTAATATTTTCTTGAGTTATGCCACCCCACAAAATAATTCACGCGCTCATGACAGAGGTGTTGAATTCGATTTCGATTTGGGAAGGTTTGACAAAATAAGAACCTCTTTTGTTCTTAATGGTGCATATATGAGATCTACAGGCTGGTATTCCGGTGTATCCCATTTCTCTGCCGAAAAAAATGGAAATAGTCTTGAGAGAAATATTGCCATTTATGAGAATGATATAGAGAAAAAAGAGAGAGAAAGGTTTACTACAACTCTCAGGGCAACTCACAATATACCGGCTATCGGATTTGTACTGACTGCAACAGCCCAAGTGAACTGGATAAATAAAGATTGGACCAACTACGGAAACGACTCTATTTTTGTTGCCTATATATCTTATGAGGATGGGGCGGTACATAACCTGACTGAGGCAGAAATGGCATCTCTTCGCAATAAAGAGGGGGCAACATATGATGCACTTGGATATATGTTACCATCCAAAAACCCTGCACGTCATATTATTGAGTCATATTTCCCAACTTTAACAATTAACCTTAACCTTACCAAGGAGATTGGAGAGAATATGAAGGCTTCGTTCTACGTAAACAATATGTTCAATAACAAGCCTCTATATCAAAAGAAAATGAGCCCTGGATCATACATCCAATTAAACACAAAGATGTACTTCGGCTTTGAGTTCTCAGTTGCTATAAAATAGTTTAAAAGTTAAGACATGAAAAATATAATAAAGATAGTTTTCGCATCAATCATCTTAGTTCTTGGACTAGCTGCATGCCAGCAATTCGAGGATGTAGCCACGATTGATAAAGTGACCCCTTTGGAGTCGACTGTTTCTCTAAGCCTTGACCTTGGAAATGCTCCAACTCCTTCCCAGTTCAATGTTAAATTCACTAATTATGCAGATCGCTTTGAGCTTAGTAAGGTGATTTCCCCTAACGGAAGCATTGTGGTAGATGGCCTAATCCCGGGAATATATACTGTGACAGTATCTGCAGAAATGGCTGCAGAAGGATTTACTTATAATTATAGTGGAAGTTTGGTCAATCAAAAAATTGTAACTGACAATAGTTCTCTTAGCATAAATGTACAAGCATCAAAATCCGGGGCGCTTGTATTCAAAGAGGTATTCTATTGTGGTTCCAGAACTCCGACTGGTGGATCCTATTTCCGGGACCAGTTCTATGAGATATATAACAACAGTGAAAATGTAGTAAATGTGAGGGGATTAGCCATTGCTCTCCTTAATCCAAACACAGCTACAGCAAACCTTCCTGTATGGCCCGGAGATGACGCTGCAAACTTCGTGTATGCAACAGCAATATGGCAAGTCCCTGATGATAAGGACTATCCTGTAAACCCCGGAGAGTCAATTATCATTGCCCAGATGGCAGACGACCATAAGAAATCGAATCTCAATCCGAGTTCTCCGGTTAACCTTCTTTCAGCAGAATTTGAGACATACGTAAACACAACATCTATTATTAGTGACAATCCTGCAATAAACATGTATATGGCGTTCTGGCCTACTAAAATGCCACAGTGGCTTACAACTGTGTTTGGAGGTGTGTTTGTTATTTATTTCCCTACAGAAGTGATAAATGCAAACAACTACGTTACACCGATAGGTTCTGCCACAAAATGTTACAAGATTCCAATCGTTGATGTAATAGACGCTTTGGAACTTATAGGTAACCCCAACCAGATTAATCTTAAGAGGATGCCTACAACTCTTGATGCCGGTGCTGCAACTGTTGGCGGAACATACTTAACTAAGAGTGTCGCACGAAAAGTTAAAGAGACAAAGAACGGGAGAGTTATTCTTTATGATACAAACAACAGTACTAATGATTTTGAAGTTATGGACGTTCCTACAATCAGAAGATACGGTGCAGTTGCCCCATCCTGGAATACTTGGAAATAATGTTTAATAATAGCAACACTATGAAAATGAGAAAAATAAAATATACATATATGGTAGGAGCGTCTCTATTGACTCTCTTTATCACTCAGAGAGCAGTTGCTCAAGATGCTGCAATTAAACAGACATCTCCGGCATCCATAGAACTTTTAAAGGCAGGATCATTATGGATGAACTCTACTAACGGTGCAGGCCTTGTGCTTGACAACCTCTCCTATTTCAGTGATATCAAATTCACCTATGGAATAAAGGATGGGGATTATAAGCTTAATCAGGAAGGAGAGAAGGAAAGGCTTTTCGGAGTCTCTTCTGAGGGTGGGCTTAAACTTGGTAAAGGATATGCCTGGGGAGGATTTGCGTATAGCAATGAAGCTCAGAGAGGGACCCTCTTTAATACTGCGATAATTGACCCGCAACGAGGCATGCCATATTACCCTATAGATCCGAACAAAAGTGACTGGATGAAGCAAACTTATGATCTTTCTATGAAGGTGGCAACCAGACCATTTTGGGACAAAGTTATATTAGGAGCACAGGCAGACTATATGACAAAAGTTGGTGCTAAACAGATTGACCCGCGTTCTGAGGTATATTATTATCGGATTAATGTTAAGCCATCTGCAATTGTAATTCTTGGCAATCATAACATTGGAGTTAATTTTGAATATCAAAACAGTATTGAAACCTCCGGGACAATTAACAGTGACGGGCAGGTTAACCAACCGGTTTTTGTACTTAGAGGCCTTGGTAATGGTTATGAAGCGACAGTCGGAGGACTCCAATCTTTAGGTGATTTTATATACACAGGTAATAAGGCTGGCGGAGCTCTTCAGTACTCATACTCAGTTAACAACTTGAAGTTTTTAGCTTCCGGTAATTATACTTATGGAGTTGAAGATGTAATAAGTTCCCCGACAAAGCCAAAGAAAGAGGGGGCTATTGTCGAGAATGTGATAGAGGGTAAACTGGTTGCACTTAAAACAGGGGATAACATTCACAGGCTTGAACTTTCATACAGGACTGAAAATTTGGATGGTATAGAGTATGTTCAGGAACTGGACAATACATATGAAGTTCAGAGCTGGGTTGTTGTTTACAGTTCTATTCGTTCGAATTACAAAGAACAAGAGATGTCGTTCAAATACGACTTCTTCAGAGGTGCGGACCACGACTACAACTGGAGAGCAGGCGTATCGGCCCAGTACAAGAAGAATGATGATATTTACTATATGCCTGAATCTACAGAGATGATCAAAAATCTCTTCCTGGGCGTCAATGGTAAGTATAACTTCTCTCTCTGCAAGAACTGCAACATTCTTATCGGAGCAAACCTGGTATACAAGAACAACCTTGATGGTGAATACAATTATGGCGGAGCCGAACCTGATTCATACATCATAACTGACTTCATGACTCCTGATTTTAAGTATATGAAGAGCAGTTATACAAAGATTGGCGGAGATATCAGCTACTTCACAAAAATCAGCAAGACCGGCAAGGCCGGAATGTTTATCAAGGCAGCTGTAGATTACTACAAACCTTCTGACAGAGACGATAACAGAATTCAATCATCTTTAAGCTTAGGATTTACCTTCTAGAGACATGATAAGAAAACTGTTAATATTTATATTGGCAGTCTCTCTCTCCTCCCTTCTCAGGGCAGGCGAGAGAGGCTTTGCCATTTTTGTGGATAATGATACCTACAACGCCTGCAGGGAAGATATTGACAAATATGGTTCTATGCTGAAGGGCGAGGGTTTCACTACTTATCTAATCTCCTCAGCCTGGACTGCTCCTGAGCAGGTCAGGGAAAAAATTCTTGAGCTATATAAAGGCAAGAATCTGGAAGGAGCTATTTTCATCGGTCAGATTCCTGTGCCTATGATCAGGGATGCCCAGCATTTTGCATCGGCATTTAAGATGGATCAGAAAAGATTCTCAATGTTTGAATCTTCTGTTCCTTCTGACCGTTTTTATGATGACTTTGACCTGAAATTTGACTTTATAGCCAGAGATTCAGTAAAATCTCTTTTCTTCTATTACACTCTTCGTTGGGATTCTCCACAGAGAATCACTTGTGACATATATACAGGGAGGTTAAAACCCACCAAAAAAGGAGAGGAGGGCTATCAGCAGATAAGGGATTACTTCAGAAAGCTCATAGTTGAAAGAGCTTCCGGTAATGCAATGGATGTCCTTGTCTCATATACCGGTGAAGGTTCGTTTTCAAACAGTATTACCGCGTGGAAAGAGGAGGGAGTAACATTAAGAGAACAATTTCCACAGGCATTCGGAAATAAAAACTCTTCAAAATTCCTTCTTTTTCATATGTATCCATATATGAAAGAGACTATCACAGGTGAGCTACAGAGAGAAGATGTGGATTTGATGCTTTTTCACGAACACGGTATGCCTGAAAGGCAATATATGACAGGGATTCCAAAGGCTGACGGCACCGATCTCTATCCTGAAGCTGCAAAATCGCTGTTCAGAGAGCAACTGAGGAAGCTCAGGAGAGATAATAAGGATATAGAGGCTTACAAGAAAAATTGGATGAACTATTACCATATAGATTCCACATGGTTTGACGGAGCATTTGACAAGGAGCAGATGATTAAGGACTCGTTGGCTGAAATCAGTATGGGTATTGTACTGAAAGATATTCCAAATATCAAACCCAATCCGAGGGTAGTGATATTTGACGCATGTTATAATGGCGATTTCCGTGAAGACTCTTTTATTGCAGGGGAGTATATATTTGCTGCAGGCAAGACTGTGATAGGTATAGGCAACTCTGTCAATGTCCTTCAGGATAAATCTGCAAGTGACATGCTTGGTTTGATGGGTTTGGGTTACAGTGTCGGGGAGTGGGCTCAGCTCACAAACATTCTCGAGTCACACATTATCGGTGATCCGACTTTCCATTTTGCTGCACATCCTGATGTGTCGAAGGAACCCTATAAGGGGAGACCTGATATGAAGTCAAATGATACAGCATACTGGCTTGACTTCTTTAACAAAGCAAAGCATCCGGATTTGAAAGCTGTGGCATTGCAAAAGCTCTTCAACCTGAAATATTCCGGGATGTCAGACCTTCTTTTGAATACATACAGGACATCGCCATATTATATGTTGAGGCTGCAGACATATCACCTGCTTCAGTTCTACAATGACGGCAATTTCGAAAAGATGCTCGTTCAGTCTGTTTCTGACCCCTATGAGTTTATCAGAAGGAAATCAACATTTTCTATGGGGAGGATTGGAAAGGATATGTTTATCCCATATATAGCATCTGTATATGTGAATGATTTCCTTGACGAGAGGGTTCAATTCAACTCTACATTCTGTTTTGATTTAATGAACATTGACAAGCTGGAGGCCGAGGTTGTAAAGCAAATTAACGAAAGTGACTGGTTGATGGATAAAGAGGCAGCACTTTCAAAATTCAAGGATGTTATAGCTTCTAAGAAGAGAATGGCTGAGTACAGCCTTGAACTTGCCGACAAGACACTCAAACCAAGGGCTCGCCTGATGGGTGTAAGTATGTTGAGAAACAACCCGTATCACCAGCTGGTTGACCAATATCTAAAGGTACTTGCCGACAACAGTGAGTCGGTTGAATTAAGGACAAGCCTTGCTGAGGCTCTCGGGTGGTTTACACTCTCTTACAGAAAAGGAGACATCATCTCCACTTGCAGGAGTGTGGCTGCGGGAGAAAACCTTGACCCGGCCCTGGGGGCTGAGTTGCTGAAGACTGCAAATAGATTGGAAGTATACATGCGTTAAAGATTTTAGTGATGAAGATGAAATTTTTTAAAACAGCCTTGCTTCTGATCATAATTTTTATTGGAACAGATGCTTTTGCAAAGAGCAAGGTTATTCCTGCAAAAGGCAGGTTTGAGAGCAGATTCCTCATTGTCGTGGATAATGAGACTTTTGCCGCTGTGAAGACAGATATTATTGCATACAAGGTACAGCTCGAAAGTGAGGGACTTGGTGCGATGATATTGGTTGGAGAGTGGAACGATCCAATGGTACTCAGGAATGAAATTCGTACCATTTACAATAAGAAGCCGGTGCTTGAGGGAGCTGTCTTTATCGGGAATGTCCCGATAGTGAGGGTACGTAACTTCCAGCATGCTACAACAGCTTTCAAGATGGATGAGGAGAAGTTCCCGATGTTTGAATCCTCTGTAACATCCGACAGATTCTATGACGATCTCGATCTTGAATTTGAATTCATTTCTAAGGATGAGAAGTATCCGGGAATGTTCTATTATAAATTAAAGGAGACATCCCCGCAAGTAGTTGAGAGTGATTTCTACTCAGCCCGTATGTTGCCGCCTTCTGATATGGGAGTCGACAAAAATCAGCTTCTTTCCGGGTATTTAAAGAAAGTTGTTGCGGCTCATAAAGAGAACAACCCGCTTGATAAGTTTGTCGTTTTCAATGGTCATGGTTACAATTCCGATTGTCTCACCGCCTGGCAGAACGAGCAGTTCTACATGCGCGAGGTTGCTCCAGAGGCTTTCAAAATCTCTACAGGTAATGGTTTCTACAACTATCGTCAGGACCCTTTTATGAAGTTCAGGCTCTTTGAGAAGATGCAGCAAAAGGGGACAGACCTGTTTATATTCCATGAGCATGGAGATTTTGACACTCAGTATATCAACGGAGAGTTTCCTGCAGCGAATACTCTTGAATATAAAGGTGACACCGACGAGGTGGAATTTACCTCAGACGGGGTAAGCATGGATAAAATAGGCCCGATGCAGGCACTTTCGGTAAGTCTTAGGAATATGTACCGTAAATACAAGGGAGAGAGGAGAGAGAACTTCAAGCAGAGTGTAATGGAGGAGATGGGAATCACAGACTCCTTTTTTGACCAGAAGATACTGGATCAGACAAGGGTCTCGGACTCGGCTTTCAATGCAAATTACAATATCCATCTTGAGGATCTTGCTGACATCCGGATGCAGCCTAAACTCTCGATTTTTGATGCCTGCTACAACGGTTCATTCCACAGACCGGGTTATATTGCCGGATACCACGTTTTCGGAAACGGAGCTACAATCGTGGCTCAGGGGAATACTGTAAATGTGCTTCAGGACAAATGGTCTCTTGAATTGTTAGGTATACTTGGAGAGGGAGCTCGTGTCGGGTTTTGGCAAAAAGAGTTTCAGTATATAGAGTCGCATATGATAGGTGACCCTACCTATATGTTTCGTACAGAAGGCAGCACCAGCCTTAATCACAACCTTGCAGTCAACCAGAAGGATCCAAAGGTGTGGGAGGAGTACCTTAAATCATCTTCTCCGGCCCTTAACGCGATAGCCCTTAAAAAGCTCTCACGGATTTACGGTGACTCTTTCTCTGACAGACTTCTCTCGGTTCTCAAGAGCAGCCCTTATTATAGTGTAAGGATGGAGGCGCTTAAGAGATTGATAGAGATTTGTGATAAGAATATTGTGGAGGCGCTCAAAATCGGGCTGGATGATCCGTATGAGCTGATTCGCAGGAATGCCGCAAGATATGCCGGTTATACCGGGGAAAATGCTTTGATTGCATCTCTTGTAAACACCTTGCTGTTTTCAAATGAGAGTCAGAGGGTGCAGTATGCTGCCCAGAACTCTCTTTTGGTGATGGAGCCTGAGACAGTCATAGCGGAGATTGAAAGGCAGGCCAACACCGATCTTGCAAAGAGAAATGCTGAGTCAATCGTTAAGGCGTTTAGGGCGAATTATAAGAAGCAGGATAAATCCCTCAATGTCATAATGGACAAAAATGCTTCGGATGACTCGAGGATTTCTTCTATAAGAAACCTGAGGAACAATAACATACATCGTCAGGTCGATGGTTTGTTGAAAGTCATTTCAGACCCTCAGGAGAAGCCGCTTATCAGGGCAACCCTTGCCGAGGCTCTAGGATGGTTTGATATGAGCTATCGTAAAGCTGAGATTGTTAATACAATGACTTCGATATCGAAGGACTCATCTTTGCCTGTTGAGTTGAAATCAGAATTGGAACAAAGTCTGATACGACTCAAGTAAAACTCTTGGTGCAATAATAATTAACGAAGGTTTCTGTATAGAGACCTTCGTTTTTTTTCTTTGTGGCCGCTTTTTACTGCGTAGATATACCTGAGCCGGGCAGTCCATCCTCAGTCACTTTGAAGTCATAAGCCTTAAAGACACTGTTTTTTTTAACGTGATTTGATTTCGTGTTTTTCCTGGCGGCGAAACTCCTCCCTTTGGTCGTCAGACATTCTCGCCTTTTTCGGAAAAACACTCATAAAATCACTAAAAACCAAGGTCTTTTACGGCTTTATGCCTTCAATCGCTCCTAAATCCCGTCTCCGGCTGAAATGCCCTGATCCAGTATTTTTCCACTTATTTGTAAGCGGCTATCGAGGATAATTATTGTTTTGCATAATACAATCCGACACAGATTAATGAAGCAAAGGATATAATTGCATATAAAATTACTACAATACTCCCGATTACTCTTGATTTTGGTGATTCGTTTTCATACTTTTCAAGAATCTTGTCTTCTTTTTTAAAATTAAAATAAATAGCACAAAATAACACAACTGATATTGGACTAATTATATTAAATGATTCAGACAAAGTATTGAAAATTAATAAACGAATAGTAATAATATTAGAAAGCAAAAGAACCGCTATTGCCGACATGTTATTAATTGGTCTTCCTCCACCTGATATATATGACCAGGCAACATATATTTTGTGGTATAAATAATCTAATGGGTTAATCATGGTCTGAATGCTAAACTTCTTAAAGGTAAGCAGATAGTATGCAATTGCCAATTATTTTGACGAGACTTTGGCGCAGTTTGAGGTATGTGCTTGAATTTGAGGAGCTCTAAAATAGGTTTATAAGATCTTCAACAAAAAGTAGAATTGCATATAGTTGCAATTGAGAGACATACCTCAAACTGCGCCAATGTGCCGCTTATAAGCTAATTGAGATATACCTAATCAGGGATATTTTCAGCCGGAGGGAGCAACGCGACTGAGGATGGACTTCCCTGATTAGGTATATCTCCAATATAAAAAGCGGCTATCGAGAACAAATTAAGAAAAATCAGTGTATTTAAGGCTCATGACTTCAATGCAACACCGATTGAACAGCCATAAAACAAAAAAGGGTGACTAATCAAAAGTCACCCTTTTATTTATTTTGAAGAGCAAATTATTTCTCCAACTCCAATCCCCAATCAATCCCCTTCAGGGTTGCAGGAACACCCTTGCTCATCCATACAGGCATAGGTGCGCCCTTGAGGTAGTGATCAAAGAACTGAGATAGTCTTACAGAGAGATCCTTTGCATTTACACGGCCAGAGAGGTTGTGGCTCTCCTTGTTGTACTGAAGCATCCAGGCAGGTTTGCCAAGCCTCTTGAGAGCTGTGAAATACTCGATTCCCTGTGTCCATGGAACTGCCTCGTCATCGTCATTTGCCATAATCAAAAGAGGTGTCTCTATCTTGTCAGCAAAGAAGATCGGTGAGTTCTCGATATAGAGATCAAGACCATTCCACAATGTCTTTCCGATGCGGCTCTGGGTGTGCTCGTACTGAAACTGGCGTACAACTCCCGTACCCCATCTGATTCCACCGTAGGCACTTGTCATATTTGAAACAGGAGCTCCGGCCCCTGCAGCTTTCCACTTGAACACCTGTGGCTGAGTGACCATATAGGCAACCTGATATCCTCCCCAGCTCTGTCCCTGGATTGCGACATTATCTCTGTCAGCCCAAGGGTTCTCGCATATCTTCTCAACGCCCGGTACTATACAATCAAGAGCACTCTTGCCAGGATGACCTATTTGATATGCAATGTCCGGTATAAATACCAGATATCCGTTACTTACAAAGTAAGCGACATTGATGGTCGAACGACTTGGTGCAGGAGCTCTGTAGTAGTTCAGATACTGAGAATTTCTCTCATAGAAATATACAATCATCGGGTACTTTCTGGCAGGGTCAAAATCTTCAGGTTTGTAAAGAAGGCCCTCAAGGTCCAGACCTGTTTTTGATTTCCATTTGATCAACTCTACTGTGCCCCAGTTGTAATCCTTCTGTTGAGGATTTATATCAGTGATCTTGGTCTGAGTCTTGAAGTTGTCCTTGGTAATCCAGAGATTCGGAGACTCTTTGAAGTTCTGTTTTACATATGTGAGAAGGGGCCCTTTCTTGGCTTTGGTCAGATACAGGAACATATTCGGTTCAAGTACCCACTTGGTCATCACCGGCTTTTTCTTTTTCAGCTCTTTGTAATAATAGCCGTTGTCCTTTGTAATTTCATCGAAAACTGAGAAATAAACAGTTGAACCGGGTTTTACAGGGTCATTCTTGACTCCCGGAGTTCCCGGAGGCAGCAACATTTCGCTGAGATCTACCATGTCAAAGCTCTTCTTTTCCGCCCTGCCTATGCCATCGGTAAGGTTAAGCGCCGGTTTGGCTGCTTTAGGATCAAGTTGCCAAACATCATACCTGTCCTTAATGAAGAATGCGGCATCATCGGCCATCCAACCGCAGGAACCATATCCGGGAGCCATTTCAGGTGTGTCATGAAGCTCGTCTGTAAGAGATGTCTTTATATCGGACGAGATGTTTCTTATCTTGTCTTCTTTTACATCATAAGAATACCAGTTGCGGTCTGTAAGGTTGAACCATGTCAGATATTTGCCTTCAGGAGAGGCAGAGACATATTGTATGTAGGCATCTTTCAGCAACATTCTGCTCTTTCCGTCTTTGACAGATACTATCCACAGATCACGGTGAGGGTTTGCCGACCACTGTGACTCGAGTTCATAGTTCTTGTCGGATACGGAGTATCCCCAATTGCCTGACCACTCTTCAGGTACATTTACAATCGGGTATCCCTCCCTGGCAAGTTGTGCAAAAGCAGATTCTCCTTCCAGTTCAATTTTGCAAACATACGACCTTTTCAGATCCTGGGGCAGGTTTTTTAATTGCACTGTCTGAAGCTCTGGTTCCTGATAGTGCCATATATCAAGTTTTGCAATTTCGGAATCCAGCTTGGTCGTATCTTTCTCTCTCTGCTTTTTTGCTATACCGAAGAAAAGCCTTTTACCTAAAGAGTCCATTTGAAGTGAGCGGAACTCTGTGACATTGTAATTCTCCGGAAGCCATTGCATCTTGTTGTCGACAACCACCTTTGCCTTTTCAAAATCTTTGCGATAAACCAGAACAGAAACATCCTTCTGATTGGCTTTAGCTGTGTCGAGCTTAGCATAGAAAGCAAGAGTGCTGTTGTCTTTACATACAGTAGGCAACTTCACTGTCTGCTTTTTGTATGTGTTGTAAATAGTGGTGAAAACCCTCTTTGAAGGGTTATACATATACAATCCGGCGCAGTCTTTATAGAGAGAATCTTTAGAGTTGGGAACCCTTACAACAAAAAGAGTGTCTCCTCCTTTTGAGAAGTCATAATCGGTCACATATTTTATTGTGTCAATACACCCTGTCGAGAATTGGTACACCATCAGGTCGCTGCCCTCTTCCTTCTCTTTCTTCGCCGGCTTCTTCCCTTTTGCTGTGTCTGCCGGAGGTGTAGTCTGAAATGCCACAAAATCTTTCGGGTAACGAGCGACCTTAAATTCCTTCAGGTATGGATACTTTTTAAGATTTTTGGCATGGATGTCATAAATACCTAAGGTATCCTTCGGCATCTGGTCAGGTTTTACCTTCTTCTTTTTTGCTGCCTTAGTCTCTTCAAACTTAGCCTTTATAGTCATCACGGCATATTTGCCATTCTCAGTGACTTTATATGAGCTGCCGCGATGAATTGTATCCATCTGACCGGTGGCAATATTGAGTGACACCATTTCGGCATCACCCTCCTGTGGGTTTATGTAAAATAGTGAGTATCCTGCATCTTTTGTCAGGGTAAATCCGCCGATGCTTTTCCATCCGTCATATACAGAGTGGTCCAACGGCTTCTTTTGTCCGAATGAGCAGATAGTTACTGCCATGAAGACAACTGTCAGGAGTCTGGATTTCATTGAAATTATTTTTTATTGTTTGGGTTAATATAAACTGGTTCTAACTAATTCTTAAGCCATTTGTCAAACCACTCGAAGAAGATCCTGTTCCATAGAAGGTTGTTCTGTGGTTTTAGTATCCAATGATTCTCGTCCGGGAAAAGTAACATTTCGGCAGGAACACCCATCATCTTTGCAGCATTGAATGCAGCCATGCCTTGTTCAACAGGAACTCTGTAGTCCATCTCTCCGTGGGTTACGAGAATAGGGGTGTTCCAGTTCTTGATTAGCTTGTGAGGGGAGAGTGAGTAGTGCCTTTTTGCAACAGGATTGTCATCCCATGGTGCTCCACCGTTGTCAAATTTAGGGAACCAAAGCTCTTCGGTCATCATATACATCTGCTCCTGGTTGAAAATTCCCGCATGAGCAGAGAAGGCTGAAAAGAGCCCTTTGTGAATTCCGGCAAGGTAGTAAACAGAATATCCTCCGTAGCTTGCGCCGCAGGCTCCGACTTTTCCGACAAATTTCTCCTTTTTCATCTCCTTTACAGAAGAGAGATAGTCCTGCATATTCAGACCCGGATAGTCTCCGGAAATCTGTTCGCACCACTCCTGTCCGAAAGCTGTTGTTCCTCTTCGGTTAGGAAGGATTACTATATAGCCTTGAGCGGCCATCAGCTGGAAATTCCACCTGTACGACCAGCTTTGGCTAAGTGTTCCCTGAGGGCCGCCAGTGCAGAAGAGCAGGGTAGGGTATATCTTCGATGAATCGAAATCAGGAGGATATACAACCCACATATGCATATCTTTATTATCAACAGTCTTAATCCATCTCTCCTCAATCCTTCCCATCTTTACCTGATCGAGGATTGCTTTGTTCTCGTTTGTTATCTGTGTATAAGAGCCGTCAGCAGAGTTTATGGCAACAATCTCATTCGGCATTGACATGCTCTTGTATGTAGTATAGAGCTTGTCCCCGGAAACCTGAACCCCGTCAAAGTCATATTGTCCTTTGGTGAGTTGGGTTATGGCCTTGTCGCTGATGGACACTTTGTATACACCTGTCAGTGCTTTGACACAAGAGGTGAAATAGAGGGCCGAGCAATCCGGTGCCCATGTGATGGTCTCTACATTATATAAATAATCTGTGGTCAGTTCGGTTTTTGTGCCGGAGGCGAGATCCATTACAAAAAGCCTCTTTTTATCAGCCTCGTAGCCGTTTCTCTCCATACTTATCCAGGCAATGGATTTTCCGTCAGGCGAGTAGAGAGGGTCAGTGTCATAACCCATCATTCCCTCGGTCAGATTCTGTGTCTTTTTTGAGGCTAAGTTGTACATATATATATCTGTATTGGTAGAAAAGGCATATTCTACACCTACAACTTTACGGCATGCATAGGTGATGTTCTCTCCATCAGGGCTCCAGCTGAGTTGCTCAATCCCGCTCAATGGCAATGTAGGACACTCATAAGGTTCACCTTCAAGAATATCTGTAATATTGCTTAACTCCTTTCCGTTGAAATCGGCAACAAACGGGTGGGGAATCTCCTCGACAAAAGTGTCCCAATGGCGGTACATCAGATCTTTGATAATCCTTCCGGTTGCCTTGTCAAGATCCGGGTATTTATCAACAGGCTTTTCGATGGATTTCACAGTGCTTATATAGAGGATCTTGTCACCTTTAGGGCTTACTGAAAACTCAGATATTCCCCTTTCTACATCGCTTATCTTGTTTGCAGAGGAGCCGTCGCTCTCCATAACATAAAGCTGGCCTCCGTACAGATATGCAATCTGTTTTCCTCCGTTTATCCACCTTGCATTATTTTCACTCTTGACTGTTGAGGTAATTTGCTTGTTATCACTTCCGTCGGCATTCATAACAAAAAGCTCACGATTGCTTTTATTCTGCTCTATACTGGTATAGGATACACCATATAGGATTTTTGTCCCGTCCGGAGAGACCTGCGGATCACTTAACCTCCCCAGGTTTTGCATGACTTCGGCAGTAAACTTGCCGTCTGTGACACTGATAGTGCTTTTAGAGATAGGTGTCTCATCCTTGTTGACGGACGACTCTTTGCAGGAACCTGCAAATAGAGCTGTGGAAACTAACATAATAGTGATTTTACTTTTCATATAATTAAGTAGTTGATTATTCGGCTAAATGTTTTGATACAAAATATCGCTTTTGGTTTAATATTTGGTAAAATTAAATCAATTATGCTTTTATTCCAATATAATTAAAAAACGGGTGTAACGAAAAAAGTAGTTAAAAAACTAAAAAAATAGTTGTATAACTAAAAAATTAGTTATATTTGTTAAAAAATAATAAAACATGAAAAAAGGAAAAGAGTTGAAAGAGCTGACAAAAGCTGAGTTACAGGTTATGCAGCTGTTATGGGGAAGAGGAAAAGCCTTTGTCAATGAGTTGATGGATGACATTCCTGATCCCAAACCTGCATATAATACAGTATCTACAATAATCCGTATTCTTGAGAAGAAAGGTTTCGTGGCGCATGATTCATACGGAAAGTCTCACCAATATTATCCTTTGGTGGAGAGAGAGACATATCTTAACGGCTATGTGGGAAACATGCTCTCATCATTTTTTTCCGGTTCAGTCTCAAACATGGTTTCATTTCTCTCAAAAAAAGAGGAGATATCACTGAAGGAGGCTGAGGAGATTTTGAATATCCTTAAGAAGAACAAATCATGACACAGCTTATTTTATATATAGTAAAATCGCTTTTGTGCGGAGCCCTCTTCTGGCTATTGTACAAAACCGTTGCAGAAAGGAAGTGCAGCTATGGCGTTCAGAGAATTTACCTCCTTTTGTCGACACTGTTTACGACTCTATTCCCTTTGATAGCAATACCGGTGTTTAAAGGGAGTATCCCTGAGATCAGACTACCTGAAATTATTATAAGACCAGACGGGTCCGGAGGTGTGGCTGAGAGTGCGGGTAATATTCAAAGTGCAGATACCGGAATCTATCTGGAAAAAATCTTCTATGTAGCGGCGGTGTTGTATGCCATATATCTCCTGTTTCAGATATCGCTCCTTGCGGCAATGTACCTTACAGGGGAGAAAAGAAGCATTGATGGAGTCCGTATTGTTTTTAACAACAATGTGAAGTCACCCTTCTCATTTTTAAAGACCATTTTCTTAAATAAAAAGCTTCTTGATGATACAACAGAGACTCAAATGTTGTTATGCCACGAAAGTGCGCACATATCAAGAAGACATAGCGGGGATTTGCTGTTCGTATCAATCTTGAAGATTTTTCAATGGTTCAACCCTTTCATATTCCTCTCCGGAAAGGCTTTGGCATCAGTCCATGAGTTCCAGGCAGATGAGGATGTCATAGAAAGAGGTTATGATGTGGATAGTTATCAGAGGTTTATACTCTCAATTCAATTTGGAATTTCACCCTTATTAGCTAATAGGTTAAATAATTCATTAACAATTAAAAGACTTAGAAAAATGAGCATCTTGATTAAAAAGAAAACATCAATGGCCGGAGTTGTTCTTCTGTCATTGTCTGCGCTCGCTCTCTTCATCGGTATTTCATGCGTGACCTTGGAAGAGGTTAAGGCAGCAGTGCCGGACAAGCTGGTAGCGGGTGTATTTGACCAACAAGAGAAGAAGGTCTCGACAACGCCTGCTTCTACTGCTAAAGCAGCGCCGTCGAATGTAACAACAACACAGAATAAACCTGTACAAAAGAAAGTAAAGACCACAACCACAACTACAACAGTTACAAAAAAGGTAGTTGTAGAAGAGGTTTCACCAACCACTACGAAAACTGACATTATCATAAACACTCAGGAGGATGAGATGGTTCCTATTACAAGAGGAGATGTAAAAGTGTACGGACCGGATGAGGTGGTTCCTTTTCAGGTAGTTGAGGTTAAGCCGACATTCCAGGGCGGAGACGAAAACGTTTTTACAAAGTGGGTCTTCGAACAGTTAAAATACCCTGCAGATGCTGTTAAAGGCAAGGTGCAGGGTAGAGTAATCCTCCAGTTCACTATAGACGAGGAGGGAAATGTGGGCAATGTAAAGGTTGTCAGAGGTGCTGCACCTTCGTTGGATCAGGAGGCACTAAGGGTTGTCGCAATGTCTCCGAAGTGGACTCCCGGTTCCCAGAGAGGGAAGAATGTCAAGGTACGTTATATATTCCCTGTCATTTTCCAACTCAGGTAGTCTGATCAGAGTCTGACCTCAACCCCGCACTTTATCCATCTGCCGGGTTGGGGCAGATTTCCTATATAGAGATAATCCTCGTCAAAAAGATTGGTTATATCCAAGGAGAGATTATATTTCCCCCTGTTCCAGAATACCTTCAGATCCGCAAGCATGAACCCTTTGTAAGGAACTTCGGTGTTCTCCTTGCCAAGATATGTCCCCTCTCTCTTCTGGTAGCTGAAAACCCAACTGGCTCCCAAATTCCCGGCAATGTTGTGGTCAATGGTGAGTGCAGCCTTGTGTCTGAGAAAATCTGTCGCATAGAGCGAATGCATCCCCGGGCTATTCTTACTAACATCAAGATAGGCGTATATAAGGCTTATACTTTTAAATGGCCCGTAGTTCATGATATATTTAAGATTGTACTCTGCTCCGGTGGAATTGACATTCGTGATATTGCTCGCACTCCACTGGTCTGATCCGCTCTCCCGGGTCCAGTCTATCATCCTTATCCCCCGTCTGTAGAATGTGTACAGAGAAGAAGAGAAGTTGTATTTCGTGTATTTAATGCCTATACGGCCTGTTATCATCTCTTCCGGATTAAGATTCATATTTCCAGTCTGAGTAGGACTCTTGTAATACAGGTCCGTAAAAGTCGGATTTCTGAAAGAGTTGTTGATCCAGGCATTTGCCTCCAGATAAGGAGAAATGTTGTAGGAACCTGAAATTCCGTAGCAAAGGTGTGTCAGATTGCCCGATTTTTCCAGTGTAATACCAGCATTCAGACGCCACCTTCCAATAACTTCAGTTTGTTTAATATAAAGTGTCGGTAAATCCCGTTGTTTTGAGCGAGTGTACTCTTTGTTATCTTCAAACGGGACCCGTTTTCCGCTTTTCAGCGGATCTCCGAGGACGGTGCTGTATATATGCTCTGTCCTGTAGCCGGCACCTATCATCGTCGTGCTATTAGTGCTCCATCTCCTGGCTGCTTCAGCGGAAAGTCCGTAGATGTCGTTTTGATGGTAATTGTGCCCGGTATACCATGATGCTGCATCATAGCGGAATAGCTCAAACCTGTCGTAATGCCTGCGTTGATATATAGAGCTTCGTATTTGCCAATGTTTGCTTTCATATAGGTATTGTACGGAAGAGAGAAATGTCCGTATCTCCTCAAATTGTTCCGGATATGCCACGGAGTAGAAACTGTTCGCCCCATACTCCTTATGCTGATATCCTCCTGTGAAAGTCAGAGAGTGACCATTATGGATATTGAAAACAATATTTGAAAACAGGTTTGAAATTTTAAAATCGGTATTTTCGGAATAACCGTCAGACTGATTGTACCCACCTCCAATCTGTCCGGAAAGAGCTCCTCCGGAAAATCCGATATTGCCGGTTCCATTTACATATCCATAACTACCGCCTGAAAGACTTGCACTGATTTCACTTTTAGAAGGGTTTCGGGTGATTATATTTATTGCACCCGGCCCTTGTAACACCTCAATGCGCTCTATCTGTGAAAGCTCGATCGGAATATCAAGAGAGTAGTGCCCGGTTTGAGGGTCTGTGTAGTTTATTCCATTGATCATAACCATTGATTGATCAAATGTCCCGCCGAGAATGTTCAGGTCTGCCTGTACACCTTCGCTGCCACGGCTGCGAAGGTCAATCCCGGAGAAGTGTCGCAAAAGATCGGGAAGGTTTTTTACAGCGGCCTGTTCTATTTCGCTCCTCTGGATAACCGATGCGATTCTGACCAGAGGCTGGAATGGCGTGGGTCGTTCTGTGTTAATTACAAGCTCTTCAAGAGCCCGGATGGTGTCATTGTCACTTTTGGTGCTGCTCTGAGCGAGCAGAGGCTGGCTTCTCATGACCAGAATTGAGCATGATACAGACAGTACTCCTATCTTTATCAGCTTTCCCATGGATGCAAAAGCAGCCCAGGGTGCGCGTTTCCATCTTTTGAAACAGATGGGGGTGCAATTTTTTCTTGTTTTGTACATTTTTAATGGTTTTAATTTTTGCGACGTGCAAAATTGGGATAATAAGAGCACATGCTAAAATTTTTACATAAATTTGAGAAAACAACTAGTGATGAAAGACACACGACTATTGAAAGCGTTGCTGTTTATGACCATGATAACCATGAATATAGAAATGAAATCTCAGGATAATCTGATATTAATAAGGGAGAGACTGCATGCAATACCTGAATACTCTCACAAGGAGGAGAAGACAGCAGAGGCAGTTCTGGAATACCTGTCAAAAACAGATCCGGACAGATTGTTTAAAAATGTAGGAGGTTATGGTATAATTGCAGAGTACAAGGGCAACCATCCTGGGCCGTCAAAGATGTTCCGATGTGAATTGGATGCCATTAAAACGGAGAGCGGATTCAAACACTTGTGTGGGCATGACGGTCACATGGCAATCATACTTGGACTCGCACAAAGATTGCGTGAAAACCGAGATTTTGCAGGAACTATCTATCTGTTGTTCCAACCGGCAGAGGAGGTAGGAGAAGGGGCTGCATTGATGATTAAAGACATGAAAGGGATGAATCTCAAATTCGATTATGTTTTTGCTCTTCACAACAATCCGAACTATGAGCTCAACAAGGTTATCATACATCGTGGTACGTATGCGGCAGCCTCTGTGGGCATGGAGCTCCGGTTTGCAGGAGAGGCATCACATGCGGCATATCCCGAACAGGCTCACTCTCCTACGGATGCTATTTTTTCTGTAATATCAGAACTTAAAAGGTTAAACAATTCCACAGGGATTTTTGACGGATTCGTGCTTTCAACAGTAGTTAATGTTGAGATAGGAGAGGCAAATTACGGAGTGACCCCGGGGGATGGTGTTCTGAGGCTCACACTGAGAGGATTCAAAGATGCCGGTCTTGAGAAGCTCTGTTCAACAGTAGAGGGATTGGCCACCGGTTTTGCAAAAAGGGACAAGCTTAATCTCTGCGTAAGCTATCATGACAGATTCCCGGCCACTGTAAACACTGATGTGGCCAATAGTATGGTAGTTAAAGCGGCGGAGTCCACCGGTCATGAGATTATTTATACAGACGAGCCGGGGCGTGGATCAGATGATTTCTGCCACTTTACAACAGGGGCACAGGCATCATATTTTGATATAGGAAATGGAAAAGAAGCACCGGACATCCACAAGCCTGACTACCGGTTTTCTGATGAAATCCTGTCACCCTCTCTGGATATCCTGGATTATTTGGTTTTCAGGATGTAATTCTCTATAGACTCCGGGAAATATCTCTGTTCCAGCTCGTGTATCTTAGATGCAAGATCCTCCGGAGTATCCTCCTTGCCGATAGTGCACTTTGCCTGGAAAAGAGTTTCGCCCTTGTCGTAATCTGCATCGATTATGTGTACTGTTATACCGGATTCCTTTTCTCCTGCTGCTATTACAGCCTCATGCACATGCATACCATGCATTCCTTTACCTCCGTATTTTGGTAATAATGCAGGATGAATATTAATAATCCGTTTGTGATATTTGTTAAGCAGCCTTTCAGGAATCTTCAGTAGAAATCCGGCAAGGATTATAAATTCTATACTTTTTTCAGATAGCAAGTCGTCAATGTATGTGCCATCCTCTAGTTGTTTTTTGTTGAATACAACTGAAGGGATATTGAGTTGTCTCGCTCTTTCCAGCACATAGGCATCTTTTTTGTTGCAAAGAACCAAGCTGACTTCGCACAGGGATTTATCGCCGAAATATTTTATGATGTTTTCTGCATTTGTGCCTGACCCTGAGGCGAAAATGGCAATTTTTATACAACTCATTATTAGCATATTAAAGCGCAAAGATAGTAAAAAAACTTAATTACGAAACCTGTTTATAATTATACCGAAGTTTGTATATGAAAGATAATTAGGAATATATAACTTCACTCGGCAGAAATTTCTTTTTTACATTTTTTTTGTTTTTCTTTGCAACCTGGTTTTGAAAATAAATACAATTATTATTAACTAATTTTTTTAATTATGGCAGACATTAATGCAAAGGTTAAAGCCATCATCGTTGACAAGTTGGGCGTTGAGGAATCAGAGGTAACACCAACTGCAAGTTTTACTAATGATTTAGGTGCTGACTCACTCGATACAGTAGAACTTATCATGGAATTCGAAAAGGCTTTCGGTATTACAATTCCTGACGAAGCAGCTGAGAAAATCTCGACTGTAGGAGATGCTATCTCTTACATTGAAAAGAACGCAAAATAAATTTCCAAACAAGCACATGGAATTAAAACGAGTTGTAGTTACCGGTATAGGAACAATTAATCCACTGGGAGACAATGTCCAGGATTATTTCAGGAATCTGGACGAAGGTGTCAACGGGTGTGGTCCTATTACCCGTTTTGACACTACTCTGTTCAAAACAAAATTTGCTTGTGAAATCAAAAATTTCGAACCGAGTAAATATGGTATTGACCGTAAAGAAGAGCGTAAGCTCGACCTCTATTCTCAATTTGCCCTCATAGCTGCTGACCAGGCGGTGAAAGACAGCAATATTGACTCGGAGAAAATCGATCCGGACAGGATAGGAGTGATACTCGGCTCAGGTATAGGTGGTATTAACACCCTGTACAGTGAGGTAGAGGGCTATGTCGAAGGCGGAAAGGTGCCTCGATTTAGCCCCTTTATCATTCCAAAAATGATTCCCGACATAGCGCCGGGCCTTATATCAATGAAGTATAACTTCAGGGGGCCTAACTATGCCACAGTATCTGCGTGCGCATCTTCTACACATGCCATGGCAGACGCCCTCTCATACATAAAACTCGGCAAAGCCGATATTATTGTTACCGGAGGATCTGAAGCAGGAATCTCTATTCCAAGCATAGGCGGATTTAATTCAGCCCAGGCTCTATCTACAAGAAATGACGATCCTCAGCATGCTTCAAGACCTTTTGACAAAAACCGTGATGGTTTTGTTATGGGAGAAGGCTCGGGCGTTCTGATTTTTGAAGAGTATGAGCATGCAAAAGCCAGAGGTGCCAAAATCTACTGTGAAGTGTCGGGCGCAGCTATGACAGCTGATGCTTACCATATTACCGCTCCTCATCCGGAAGGCTTTGGGGCGATTCAGGTGATGAAGCTGGCTCTTGAGGATGCCGGTATGAAGCCTGAAGACGTTGATTACATCAATGTACACGGCACATCAACTCCATTGGGAGATATTGCTGAGTTAAAGGCTGTTAAGGCTGTATTCGGCGAACATGCATACAAATTGAACATCAGTTCGACAAAATCAATGCATGGTCACCTTCTCGGAGCAACAGGCGCAATCGAGGCCTTGGCATGTATCCACGCAATTAATGACAGTATCGTTCCGCCTACTATCAACTTTGAGGAAGAGGATCCGGAGATCGATTACAAGCTAAACCTAACCCTAAACCACGCCCAGAAGCGTGAAGTAAATGCTGCACTGAATAATACCTTTGGATTCGGAGGACATAACTCCTCAATCATATTCAGAAAAATCAAGTAAATTTACGAACAAAAAATAGAAAAGAGGGTGCTGATTTTCAGACCCTCTTTTTTTATGTCAATATGAAGCTGACTCTTTTACGGGAGAACAGAATAAGTTATATTAATCTTTGGTTTTCTTGTGCCGGAGGCGCCGTTGATTGTTGCCTTGCTGTATATTTGATTGTCAACATAATATGTAACACTTCCTGTGTAGGAGTTAGATACCTGTGTTATAGGAGTAATCCATGTGTACCACTTCTCTTCATCAAGAGTATTGTTAAGAACATGCTGAAGGAAAGTGCTTATGTCCAGAGAGAAATGGAAAAGTGATCTGTTAACTATGCCTGCGCCAACAGAATAGATGTCATTTATAGGGTAGTACATCTTAGATTCATAATCCTCAGAATAATATCTGTAAGCAAGGTATACAGATGCTGGAAACTGATCCATGACAGTATAGTCGTTAGGGAATTCGTATGGCAGTATCAGCTCTGCTTTTGCGATAAGTACCTTATTTAAATCAATGTTCTTATTTTGAGCCCAGGTAAGAAACTCCGCACGAACGTCTTTGAAGTTAATGTATGGCTTAATGCCACCCATACCTTCAAGTAAAATCTTTTCCTGAGGAGCAGAAGTCTCAAGAGCTTTGGAACCGTGTGAGAAAATGTTTGTGTAGAAACATTTGGAAGTTGATATGTGGTACATAAGAATACTATCCTTGTCAATATCATCGGCAGCAGACACATGTCTGTATTTCATTGTCATATATACTGATGAAGGATCTATCATGTTGAAACGGCCACCGGTAATCCCGCTTGGGACAGGATCCGTAGATAGGAAGAAGCCCTTAAACCTCTTGACAAATATACTTACAGAGTCTCTTTCGTCTTTTGAAGCAGAGAGCAGTTGCCTAGCATAGTCAAGATTCATTTCTATATTTATAGAGTCGCCTCCTGTATAGATAGCCGTGCCTATATTAAGTGGCGTGGCACTATAGTCATTACTTGACAATGAGTTACTGTACAGGGTTGTTGAGTCTATATCCTTATTAAGTGCGTAAAGGTATATATTCTGAGGAATGCTCTCCTCTCCATCTATAAGGCAGAGAGTCTTGTCAACCCCTATCTCCATTCTTAGGTAAACAGGTTGCGGGTTGTCTCCGAAATCATTTTCCGTAACGTATGGGATAACCTGAAAAGCGGCATTGCTGATTGTCCGTCCAAAATCCGGATCATTATAAGCACCGGTTACGAGATAATCAGGGAAGATAGACTGCAGTGAGTCTGTCATCTTCATCTGTATGGGTATGTTGACTGAGGCTGTACTTACGGTCAACTCGTGATCCGTAGGAATTAAATTATCTCCGACAGTCTTGTCGACATTAATACATGAAATTGTGATTGCTGAAGAAACTAATAGTGCCGCAACAGATCGGAAATGAATCCTATTTGACATTTTTCCCTAAAATTTGATCATAAAATTGAACGTACTCCTGTATGTATGTCGTGTCCTGTTGTGATACCTCCATATAAGGCAAGAGTGGGATGGAACTGCTCTTTATCATTTCAGTCACCGGTTCCGGCAAGCTTTCACTTCCCATAATAACACCATTGGCATACTGTATGGCAAGTTTAGCAAGATTTATGCCATTGGCAGGATTGAGCATTTCAAGATCCTTATTTTTTATACCGGGAGACAAAATTTTTGAACGTGTTTTTTCGTTGAATTCGAGGTCTGTCGCCTCATTGTACAAAGAAACGATTACTTTGCTGTTTGTGAAAATAGGATCTTCGTGATAGCATTTTCTGAGTAAGATGGGAATCAGATGAGATATCCATCCCTGGCAGTGTATTATATCAGGTTGCCATCTGAGTTTCTTGACTGTTTCAAGAACGCCTTTTGCAAAGAACAGGGCTCTTTCATCATTGTCCTGGAAATACTCTCCCTTATCGTTCTGGTAGATGAATTTCCTGTAAAAATAATCTTCATTGTCAATGAAGTACACCTGCATGCGTGCTGATGGTATGGAAGAAACCTTAATAATAAGTGGTCTGTCGATGTCATTGATTATGATATTCATGCCGGAGAGGCGGATTACTTCATGGAGCTGGTTCCTTCTCTCGTTGATTATGCCGTATTTTGGCATGAATGAACGTATCTCAAAACCTTTTTCCTGCACTCCCTGCGGCAAGTATCTACCAACAACGGAGATTTTGGACTCTTTCATGTAAGGGAATATCTCAGAACTCACATAAAGCACTCTTGTTGGTTCACTCATTTTACTTGCTTGTTTTTAAAGGCGATTTGATTACAAAGGTAATAAATTTATTTAATTTGGAGGAAATATATATCTTTGGAAGTTGTTAAAAGCTATGAAGAAAAAGGAAAAAGGGATAATATTCAGGAGACTGCTGCACTCGTATCTTTCCTCAATAATAAGCATTTCGCTTGTCTTGTTGATCGTAGGTATTCTCGGGGTGCTGGCTGTCAATGCCAGTGCTGTGTCCAACTATTTTAAAGAGAATATAAGGGTTTCTGTAATATTTGATAAGGGTACACCAGATTCTGAAGCACAATCATTCCTGAAGAGTATTGAGAAAGAGCGTTTTGTTAAGAGGGCTGAATTCATATCTCAGGAGAGGGGGGCCGAAGAGATGAAGCAGATGCTGGGAGATGATTTCCTGGAGGTTTTTAATGTGAATCCTATACCTCTGTCTGTTGATCTCTATCTTAATGCGGTGTATCTTGATTCAGACAGTCTGAAAAATATCTCTGCAAGGCTTTCCGGGATGAAGGACGTAAGGGAGGTGGCTTATCAGGAGTCTTTGGTAAACGTTATAAACCAAAATCTTGAAAAGATCGGGGTCGTGTTAAGCGTTGTGTTGGTCCTGCTTTTGTTTATATCATTTGTGCTTATTAACAATACTGTGAGACTGAATGTTTATTCCAAGAGATTTACCATCCAAACCATGAAACTTGTCGGTGCAAAGAGGTCTTTTATCAGAAAACCATTCCTAAGGCAAGGTATTTATCAGGGTATTATTGCCGGGGTCATATCCTCGGTATTGCTGATTATTGTATTGTATGTTGTAAAAAAAGATATCAATCAGCTTTTTGTGATTTTTGACATGAAGCTGATTGCTGCGGTTCTGATTGGCGTGATTCTTGCCGGGGTCATAATTTGTATGATAAGTACCTGGATTGTAGTAAACAAACTTCTCTCGGTTTCTGCCGATGAGATATATTATTAAATATAGTTATGGAAAAAATTACCAAAGAGGAACAAGGAAAGTTTGCAATTCCATATAAGAACATAATCTTCGTGATTGCCGGAGTTATGTTGATGCTGATAGGTTATGCTCTTATGACCGGGGGAGGTACGACCGATCCGTCCGTATTTACCGGAGAGGAGATGTTCAGTTTCAGAAGAATTGTGCTCTCGCCGCTTTTAATACTTGCGGGCGTGGCTGTGGAGATTTATGCAATTATGTATACTCCAAAGGAAAAATGACGGCATTAGATTCTATTTTGCTGGGATTGGTGCAGGGGTTGACCGAGTTTTTACCTGTAAGCAGCAGTGGCCACCTTACAATAGGAAAAGAGGTTCTTGGAGTAACTACCCCCGACCTGAGTTTCGAAATAGTTGTACATGCGGCGACAGTTCTCAGTACACTCGTGGTTTTCCGAAAGGAGATAATACGGCTCATATCTGGTATTTTCAAATTCCGGATGAATTCTGAAACAGACTATATATTTAAAATTGTGGTTTCAATGATACCAGTGATGCTGGTAGGACTACTGTTTAAAGATAAGATTGAAGCGATTTTCGGTTCCGGACTGATGGTCGTGGGCATATCACTGATAGCTACTGCAGTGCTGCTTTCTGTCTCTAATTATGCAAAACCAAAAGAGCGGGAACTGTCATATATGAGCGCATTCATTATAGGAGTGGCTCAGGCTGTCGCGGTACTGCCAGGGCTGTCCCGTTCCGGATCTACTATAGCTACAGGTATGATTCTGGGTGTGAAAAAGGATCAGATTGCCAAATTCTCATTCCTGATGGTTCTTGTACCTATCCTTGGAGAAGCTTTCCTGGACCTTGTTTCGGGAGGCTTTGCAACATCTCAGAGTGGATTGGATCCACTTAGTCTGGTGCTTGGATTTATTTCGGCTTTCGTGTCCGGTCTTCTCGCTTGCAGGGTGATGATTGCACTCGTAAAGAGGTCGAAGTTGCTCGGATTTGCCGTTTACTGCGCATTATTAGGTGCCGGTTGTGTAATTTATTCTCAGATTATCTGATATGTCATCGCCTGAAAGATATCTACACTATTTCGTCTCGGATGTGCATCTGGGCTTAAGGGCTTATGATGCGGACAAGAGAGAGGAGAGATTTGTGAGATTTCTCAGAGGGCTTCCGGCTGAAATAAAATCCTTATACCTTCTTGGTGATATATTTGATTACTGGTTTGAGTATAAGTATGTTGTTCCAAAGGGGTTTACGAGAGTGCTGGGGGCTATATCTCAACTGACTGACAATGGTGTTGATGTCTATTTTTTCAGAGGCAATCATGATATGTGGACTTTTGGATATCTTGAAGAGGAGACCGGTGTGAAAATTCTTGGCGAACCTTCAGTTGTTGTTATCGGTAACAGGAAGTTCTGCCTCGCACACGGAGATGAACTGACCGGGGCTGAAAAGGCACATCTGATGCTCAAGAGGCTTTTCAGATCTCCGTTTCTTCAGAAAATGCTTGCAGGAGTCCATCCCAGATGGATTTTTCCAATTGCGTTTAAATGGTCCACAACCCGCAAACTTTCAAATTACTCTCTGTTAGAATTTAAAGGGGTTAAAGAGCCACTTTATAAATATGCCTCCGATTTCGAGATGACGGAGAAGGTAGATTATTTTATCTTCGGGCATCTCCATACGCCTGGTAACAACATGACTCCATCAGGAGCTGGTTTTTATATATTAGGTGCGTGGATATACGGATGCGAATATCTGTGTTATGACTCACAGAAAGATGAGATGAGATGGGGGTCGGGGAGTGAAGAGTGAAGAGTGAAAAGTGAAGAGTGAAAAGTGGGGAGTGATAAGTTATTAGTTGAAGAGTGAATAGTAAAGGTAATCAAAGGATCCGTTGTTATACATCCTGACCAGTTCTTCAGTGGCTTTGTCCTTGCCATATTTGTCGTAAGGCTGTTTAAGGTCGCTTCCGAAAAGTTTTGCAATCCCCTGCCAGAATACAGCAGTAATACCACCTCTGTAATTCTTAATAATATAATAAGAGCTTTGTCCGACCTCGCGGTCTATAAGGCGAAGCAGAAGCTTTCCCTGAGAGTATGTCATATTTCTCAGCGGTTTCTCAAACTCTTTGAAAAGATTGTTCTCAAACTCTTTGATAAACCTCTCTCTCTCTCTTGAATTAAAGTCGGAAGTGGCTATAATACTGTCAGCCTCCAGAATTTTTACCTTTGCAATAAGAGCATACGGATATGTCTTCTTGAAATTATAAATCAACCTGTAGTACTCTTTCCAATCCCTGTTTTTCAATCTGTTGTCAGGTCTGGAAAAGAAGTAGAAGTCTCTTATCTTGATCTGATACACAGTGTCCCTTCCTTCGATTTTGTATCCCAGAAGATATCCTTTTGTTTGAGAATAACCGGAGGCAAAAGTCATGCTCATGATAACGGAGAGAGCAATCATCCTTACTTTAGTCACTGACATATATTGTTTTTACTCTGATATGGGGTTATTCAATAATTAGACCAAATTACAATAAATTCTTATTTTTGTTCACATTCACATTAAGGAGTTAATTATTCAATCTATGTACAGAGCATTTGTAAAATTATTGATAGTGGCTATGTCTGCTGCTATTCCGCTGCAGTTGCAGGCACAATCAGGAGAAGAGGGCCGCTATGTGAGAAAGGCAGAAAAAGTCCATAAAAGGGTTATAACAATCGATACTCATAATGATACGGCTCTGAATTTTAACAATCCTGATGCAGCAAGAACCGTTTCAAAAGGGCAGGTTACATTTTCGAAAATGCAGGAGGGAGGTCTGGATGCTGCTTTTTTTGCAATTTATATCGGGCAGGGGCCAAGAGATGAGGCTTCCTGTAAAGAGGCAAACTTTTACGTTGCGGATCAGTTGCTTAGGCTGAGAAGTTATGTGGAGAAAAACAATACGGCAAGGATAGTATATGATGCTGAGGATATAAGAAGCAATAAGCGGGCCGGCAGGATATCTGTCATACTTGCTATTGAGAATGGTTATCCTTTCGGTAAGGATATATCTCAGGTAGAAAGGTTTTACCGATATGGAGTGAGAGCCGTGACACTTTGCCATAATTTTAATAATGATATATGCGATGCATCCATGGATTCCGTTGCTGAACACGGAGGGTTGTCTCTATTCGGCTATAAGGTGGTGGAAGAGATGAACAGACTGGGCATAATCATTGATGTATCTCATGCCTCATCTCAGACTCTTGAGGATGTGCTGGAAACAAGTAAGCTCCCTGTTATGGCAAGTCATTCCGGTGTCTATTCCATAAAGAATCATAAAAGAAACCTTAAGGATGATGAAATAAGGGCTATTGCTGCTCGCGGAGGGTTGATACAGGTGGCAACGGGGCGATATTTCCTCTCGGATAAACCTAAAAGCGAGGTCACCGTAAAAGATATTGCAGACCATATTGATTATGTAAAATCCCTGGTTGGAATTAAACATGTCGGTATCGGCACCGACTTTGACGGAGGCGGAGGAGTTGTGGGAATGGAGACAGCCGCAAAAATGAAAAACCTGACAATAGAACTTCTTAAAAGAGGATATACAAAAAGGGAGCTTAGATTTTTCTGGGGGGAGAACCTTTTGAGACTCTTAAGAGCTCATTCTGAGTAATTTTTTTTCAGTTATTTTTGCACGTTTGATTTTTTTGGTATATTTGCAACCCGTCAGAAATGCAATCATATTGCGTATTTGATTGAGAAACAGAGAGATGACTCTTAAAAAAGTTAGACCAAAGCATTAAAAACATATTTACTGTTATCGTTAAACTGTAAAAAAGCAATGTTACAACCAAAAAAAACCAAATTCAGAAGGCAGCAGAAAGGCCGCATGAAAGGAATTGCACAAAGGGGCAATCAGCTTTCATTTGGGTCCTTCGGTATTAAGACTACTGAGTCTTGTTGGCTTACAGGTCAACAAATCGAGGCTGCCCGTCAGGCCGTAGTAAGATACATGAAACGTGAGGGTCAGATATGGATCCGCGTTTTCCCTGATAAACCATTTACAAAGAAGCCTGCTGAGGTTCGTATGGGTAAAGGAAAAGGAGCACCGGAAGGTTTCGTTTGCCCTATTACTCCGGGCCGTATGCTAATTGAGGCAGAAGGAGTTCCATTGGAGGTTGCTAAAGAGGCACTCCGTCTTGGAGCGCAGAAACTTCCTGTAATTACAAAATTTGTAGTTCGTAGAGATTATACTGAATAATTTAATGCAGAAATAAGATGAAAACAAAAGAGGTAAGAGAATTATCCGTAAATGACCTTAGAGAGCGCATTGAAGCAGAAAAGGCCAGCCTTATCCGTACAAAGATGAATCATGCAATTTCTCCATTAGATGATTTGTCTCAGATAAAAAAATCAAGAAGAAATATAGCCAGGATGCTCACAATATTGAGCCAAAGGGAAAACAAGGACAAATAAAGTCATGGAAAGAAATCTTCGTAAAGAAAGAGTAGGTGTAGTGGTAAGCAATAAGATGGAAAAATCTATCGTTGTTGCAGTAAAGAGAAAAGTAAAACACCCTATTTACGGCAAGTTCGTGAATAAAACCACTAAGTTTGTTGCTCATGACGAGAAAAACGAATGCAGCGAAGGAGATACAGTTCGCATCATGGAGACTCGTCCTTTGAGTAAGACCAAACGCTGGAGACTAGTAGAAATTGTAGAAAAAGTTAAATAAGCCATGATACAGCAAGAATCGAGATTATTGGTGGCAGATAACAGCGGGGCAAAGGAAGTGCTTTGTATCCGTGTTCTGGGTGGTACCCGTCGCCGCTATGCCGGAGTTGGTGATAAAATTGTTGTTGCCGTTAAAAGTGCAATCCCTGGTGGCGATGCCAAAAAGGGATCTGTTTCAAAAGCAGTCATCGTCCGCACAAAGAAGGAAATACGCCGTCCGGATGGTTCATATATCCGCTTTGACGACAATGCATGTGTGTTGTTGAACAATCAGGGTGAGGTCCGCGGTACCCGTATCTTTGGACCGGTTGCCAGAGAGTTGCGTGACAACTATATGAAGATTGTATCTTTAGCACCGGAGGTTTTATAAATAAAGGTATAAAGGATATGAATAAGAAATTACATATTAAGAAAGGTGATCTGGTGTATGTGAATGCAGGTAACGACCGTGGCAAAACCGGAAAGGTACTTGAGATAATCACAGAAGATAACCGTGCCATCGTTGAGGGAATCAACATGGTCAGCAAGCACACTAAACCAAATGCAAAACACCCTCAGGGTGGTATTATCAAACAAGAGGCAGGCGTCCATATCTCAAACCTTCAGGTTGTAGATCCAGCTAAAGGTGGACCAACCCGTATCGGCCGTCGTTTGAATGATAAAGGGAAATTAGTTCGTTACGCGAAAAAATCTGGAGAGGAGATTAAATAATGGCAACTACAAAACCAAATGCAGCACCAAAGGCAGCTAAAGCAGAAAAAAGCTCACCGGCAAAAGTAGAGGGTGCTCAAGTTAAAGTAAAAGGATATGTCCCTTCTCTGCAGAAGATGTACAAGGACGAAATTGTTGCAAAATTGATGAAGGAATTCGGCTATTCATCGGTTATGCAGGTACCGGTTCTTGAGAAGATTACAATCAATCAGGGCGTTGGCTCGGCTACACAGGATAAGAAGCTTATCGAAGTTGCCCAGCAGGAACTTACAACTATTACAGGCCAAAAGGCGATGATGACATATTCAAAGAAGGATATATCAAACTTTAAACTTCGTAAGGGTATGCCTATCGGAGTTAAGGTGACTCTTCGCAAGGCTAAGATGTATGAATTTCTGGAAAGGCTTATTGCCATCTCTCTTCCTCGTATAAGGGATTTCAAGGGAATTAACGAGAAATTCGACGGAAAAGGAAACTATACTTTAGGTATAAAGGAGCAGATCATTTTCCCTGAAATTGATATTGATAAGATCACCAAGATTTTCGGAATGGAGATTACTTTCGTGACTTCAGCCGGAAAAGACGAAGAGGCATTTGCACTTCTCCGTGAATTTGGTTTGCCTTTCAAGAATATTAAGAAATAATCTATAAAATAGAGATAGATAATGGCAAAAGAATCAATGAAGGCACGCGAGATTAAACGCGCTAAACTATGTGCCAAATATGCAGAAAAACGCAAAGCTCTTAAAGAGGCCGGTGATTATGCCGCTCTTGACAAGCTTCCTAAGAACGCAAGCCCGGTACGTCAGCACAACCGTTGTTCTCTGACAGGCCGTCCTAAGGGTTACATGCGTATTTTCGGCATAAGCCGTATACAATTCCGTGAAATGGCCAGCAAGGGTCTTATTCCGGGTGTACGCAAGGCTAGCTGGTAAGATTTAAAATAAATATAAACTATTGGATATCGGGCATCCGCAGGATGTCGGTACTAAAAAAAACAAAAACAATGACTGATCCAATTTCAGATTTTTTGACAAGAGTGCGTAATGCATATCTTGCAGGACACAAAATTGTTGAGATTCCATCTTCAAAAATGAAGCTGGAATTGACCCGTATTCTCCATGAGAAGGGTTATATCCTCAGCTATAAGCTTATTGAGGGTACACCATGCAACACAATTAAAATAGCCCTCAAGTATCATCCTGAGACTAAGAAGGCTGCAATAAAGAAAATTGTCAGGGTAAGCTCGCCGGGTTTGAGACAGTATGTAGGTGTTGACCAAATGCCTAGAGTACTCAACGGACTGGGTATAGCTGTCATCTCTACTTCTAAAGGTATGATTACCGACAAGGAGGCAAGGGAGATGAATATTGGCGGAGAGGTAATCTGCTATGTATACTAATTAGAAATTTAACAAAAGATAACAGATGTCACGAATAGGAAAATTACCTGTAAACCTTCCTGCCGGAGTAACCTTCAAGGTTGAACCGGGCAATGTGGTAAAGGTTAAAGGCCCGCTCGGAGAACTTGTACAGAAGGTGGACCCGGATATTACAGTTGCCGTTGAGGGAAATATTGTAACAGTAAGCAGACCGACAGATCAGCCGCGTCATCGTTCACTGCACGGTTTGTACCGCGCTTTGATCAATAATATGGTTATCGGTGTCTCTACAGGATACACTATTAAGCAAGAGTTAGTGGGTGTCGGTTTCAGAGCAGAGGTTAAGGGCCAGGTTCTTGAGCTCAGCCTCGGATACTCACATGATATACACTTCTTACTGCCAAACGAGATTAAGGCTACTGCAGAGGTAGCAAAGAAAGGAGCTAACCCGGTATTGACAATGACCAGCTTTGACAAGCAACTCCTTGGTATGGTAGCTGCAAAGATACGCTCGTTGCGTAAACCTGAACCTTACAAAGGTAAAGGTATTAAGTTTGTTGGTGAACAACTTCGTCGCAAAGCCGGTAAGTCGGCCAGCGCTAAATAATAAGTGGAGGATATATGGCTTTAAATAAAATAGAGAGAAGAAAAAGGATACAGCACCGCATACGCAAGGTTGTGAACGGTACTCCAGAAAGACCGAGACTTGCTGTATTCAGAAGCAACAAGCAGATATATGTTCAGTTGATCAACGATATCGAAGGTATTACAATTATCTCGGCCAGCTCTAGAGACAAAGAGGTTGTTGAGACATGCAAGGGTAAGCCTGGAATAGAGATTGCAAAGATTGTCGGCAAACTTGCCGCACAACGTGCTGTTGAAAAAGGAATCACTGAGATATCATTTGACCGTGGAGGTTACCTATACCATGGAAGAGTAAAAAGTTTAGCAGATGCCGCCCGTGAAGGTGGTCTTAAATTCTAGTATAGTATGGCAAATACAAACGTAAAAAAAGTTAAGACTACCGATCTTGAATTAAAAGACAGATTGGTGGCAGTTCAGAGAGTTACTAAGGTAACTAAGGGTGGTCGCCACTTTAGCTTTGCAGCAATAGTGGTGGTCGGTGACGAGAAAGGTGTCGTAGGCTACGGTCTTGGTAAGGCTAATGAGGTTACTACAGCTATTTCGAAAGGCATTGAGGATGCTAAGAAAAATCTGGTTAAGATACCTCTTAACAAGAAGACCATCCCTCATGAGCAGGAAGCAAAATTCGGCGGTGCCAGAGTTTTCATGAAACCGGCAGCCGAAGGAACAGGAGTAAAGGCCGGTGGTGCGATGCGTGCCGTTTTTGAATCAGTTGGCGTACACGATGTGCTTGCTAAATCAAAAGGTTCATCAAATCCTCACAACCTGGTTAAGGCTACTGTTGCAGCACTTCTTGAAATGCGCGATGCATACACTGTTGCCGGTGTGAGAGGAGTTCCTATGAATAAAGTGTTTAAAGGTTAAGGAGATCAAGAGATGGCAAAAGTTAGAGTTACTCAGATAAAAAGTAAGAACAGCGCAACTGTAAGGCAGTCAGAGACCCTCGCGTCTTTGGGCATTCGCAGGATTCGCCAGTCGGTTGAACTTGAACTCAACCCTGTAAACAAAGGAATGATTGAGAAGGTCCTACACCTTGTGAAAGTAGAAGAAATTAACTAATCAGGAGAATTTACAATGAAATTAAATAATCTTACACCCTCTACAGGTTCCTTAGGAAGAGAGAAGAGAATAGGACGCGGCGAAGGCTCCGGCCACGGTGGAACATCCACTCGTGGTATGAATGGTGCACAATCACGTTCAGGTTACTCTCGCAAGGCCGGTTTTGAAGGCGGTCAGATGCCTCTTCAAAGAAGACTTCCGAAATTTGGATTTAACAACGTTAATAAAGTTGAATATAAAGCTATTAACCTATCTACACTTCAAGCGTTGAGCGAAAAGGCAGGGGTGACAACAATTACTATTGATACTCTTAACGAGGCTGGTCTGATATCTAAGAACGACCGTGTTAAAATTCTTGGAAACGGAACACTTACAGTTAAGCTGGATGTCACAGCACATGCTTTTTCAAAATCAGCAATTGCACAGATAGAGTCACAACAGGGAAAGGCGACTAAAATCTAAATTTTCTGATGAAAAAACTTATCGAAACAATCAAAAACATCTTCAAGATTGAAGAACTGCGCAAAAGGATCGTTTATACCGTCCTTTTGCTGTTGGTTTATCGTCTTGGTAGTTTTGTGGTAATGCCGGGTATTGACCCGACCCAACTGGATAAACTGCAGTCGCAGGCTTCAGAAGGGTTGCTCTCCCTGCTCAATATGTTCTCCGGTGGTGCATTTGGTAACGCGTCAATCTTTGCATTGGGCGTGATGCCTTACATCTCTGCTTCTATCGTTATTCAACTCCTGGGAATCATGGTTCCGTATTTCCAGAAGATGCAACGCGAAGGTGAGAGCGGAAGAAGAAAAATGAATCAATGGACACGTTATCTGACCATAGTAATTCTAGCACTTCAGGGTCCTGCCTATATGGCTAACCTGCATGTACAATTACCTGAGTCTGCATTCCTGTTCCATGGATTTTCATATAATTTGTTTGCTACAGTAGTCCTTATTGGTGGAACTATGTTCATCATGTGGTTAGGCGAGCGCATTACCGATCGCGGCTTAGGTAATGGTATCTCTCTGATCATCATGGTCGGTATCGTTGCACGTTTACCATTTGCATTAGTCTCTGAAGGCGGCGCAAGGCTGAACCAGAGTGCCGGCGGTGGTATTCTTATGCTTGTTGTAGAGTTGATTGTATTGTTCCTTGTTTTCGTTGCAACTATTGCATTGGTACAGGGCACAAGAAAGATTCCTGTACAATATGCAAAAAGAATTATTGGTAACAAGCAATATGGAGGAGTGCGTCAATATATTCCGTTGAAGATAAACGCGGCTGGCGTTATGCCAATTATCTTCGCTCAGGCTATAATGATGTTTCCTTTGCTTCTGTCAGGTTTTGATGCAACCCGCGGTTTGGCAGCTACACTGTCAAATTCAAACGGTTTCTGGTATAACCTGATCTTTGGTCTTATGGTGGTAGCCTTTACATACTTCTACACAGCAGTAACCGTAAATCCTACAAACATGGCCGAGGATATGAAGAAAAACGGAGGTTTTATTCCGGGTATCAAACCAGGAAAGAAAACAGCCGAATATCTTGATTCGATAATGTCTCGCATTACGCTTCCTGGTTCGGTTTTCCTTGCCATCGTAGCGATTCTGCCTGCATTTGCAAAAATGCTTGGTATCAGTAACCAGTTCGCAGCATTCTATGGAGGAACATCTTTGTTGATCCTGGTTGGTGTGATTCTTGATACTTTGCAGCAGATAGAAAGTCACCTGCTTATGCGTCACTATGATGGTCTTATGAAAACAGGCCGTCTGAAGGGACGTTCAAGCATGTAAGAAGTTCAAAAGTTCTTTGTAGATATGATAAAATTAAAAACCGAGGAAGAGATTGAGTTACTGAGAGAAAATGCTCTCCTGGTATCAAAGACTCTTGCAGAGGTTGGCAAGCATGTAGCTCCGGGTGTTACAACTCTTGAGCTGAACAGTATTGCCGAGACCTTTATAAGAGATCATGGTGCCGTCCCTGCCTTTCTTGGTTACAATGGTTTTCCTTATGCTCTCTGTATGTCTGTGAATGATGTGGTTGTACATGGCTTTGCCTCGGACTACCATCTTCAGGAGGGAGATATAGTCTCTGTAGACTGTGGAACTATCCTTAAAGGATTTTACGGGGACTCGGCATACACATTTCCGGTAGGAAAGGTTTCTGAAGAGACCGCGAAACTGCTGGAGGTTACAAAAGAGTCTTTGTACAGAGGTATAAGTATGGCTGTCGCCGGTAACAGAATCGGAGATATTTCAAATGCAATCCAGACCTATATAGAAAGCTTCGGCTTTTCGGCAGTGAGAGAGATGGTAGGTCACGGAATAGGCAAGAGGCTTCATGAGTCACCGGATGTCCCGAATTACGGGAGAAAGGGAGATGGGAAAAAACTGGTTGAAGGCATGGTTATTTGTATAGAACCGATGATTAATGCCGGAACCAAATCGATCTTCATGCACGATGACGGTTGGACTGTCAGCACAGTGGACAGAAAAAAATCAGCTCATTTTGAACTGACGGTCGCTATAAAAAAGGGGAAACCGGATATTTTATCTACATTTGAATTCATTGAACAACAATAAAAATTATAGGGTATAAGCTTTAATGGCAAAACAAACAGCAATAGAAAAAGAGGGTAAAATTATAGAAGCCCTGTCAAATGCGATGTTTCGCGTTGAGTTGGATAACGGACATATAATAATCGCCCATATTTCCGGAAAGATGAGAATGCACTATATTCGCATTCTTCCCGGAGACAAGGTGAGAGTTGAGATGTCTCCTTATGATTTGACTAAAGGAAGAATTTCTTTCAGATATAAATAAAAATTAAATAAAATGAAAGTTAAAGCATCCATTAAGAAGCGCAGTGAGGATTGCAAAATTGTAAAACGCAAAGGTCGTTTATATGTTATTTGCAAGAAGAACCCTAAGTTCAAAATGCGTCAGGGGTAATTTATTAATTTGTAAACAATAAAGAGAAAGAACAGATATGGCACGTATAGCCGGAGTAGATTTACCAAACAATAAACGTGGAGAGATAGGTCTTACCTACATCTACGGAATTGGTCGCAGTTCTGCCAAAAAAATCCTCTCTACATTAGGGATTGATTTAAATACAAAGGTAAAGGACTGGAACGACGAACAAATAGCAGGAATCAGGGCACTTGTTGCTTCTGAGTACAAAATTGAAGGTGAACTTCGTTCATCAGTTCAAATGAACATCAAGAGGTTGATGGATATCGGATGTTACAGAGGTATCCGCCACCGTATAGGTTTGCCTGTACGTGGACAGTCAACTAAAAATAACGCCCGTACCAGAAAGGGTAAGAAGAAGACAGTAGCTAACAAGAAGAAAGCAACTAAATAGAAGCTAAATCATGGCAAAAAAAACAGGAACAACAAATAAAAAGAAGGTTGTAAAGGTTGAAGCTTACGGACAACTCCATGTTTCATCAACTTTCAATAATGTGATAGTTACCCTGACTAACGCTACCGGACAGGTTATAAGTTGGTCATCAGCCGGTAAAATGGGTTTCAGAGGTTCAAAGAAGAACACTCCGTATGCAGCACAGACAGCAGCAGCTGATTGCGCTAAAGTAGCTTTTGATTTGGGGCTTCGTAAGGTAAAGGCCTATGTAAAAGGCCCGGGTGCCGGACGTGAGTCTGCAATACGTACAATTCACGGTGCAGGTATTGAGGTGACTGAGATTATCGATGTTACTCCACTTCCTCACAACGGTTGCCGTCCAAAAGGTCGTCGTAGAGTTTAACCCTTATAAATTCATTTTAAATTATTTAACATGGCAAGATATACAGGGCCTTCTACAAAAATTGCCCGCAAATTTGGAGAGCCGATATTTGGTCCCGATAAAAGTTACGAGAAAAAGAACTATCCTCCAGGACAACACGGACTGGCAAAGAAGCGTAAAAAAACTTCCGAGTACGGTACACAGTTGAAGGAGAAACAAAAGGTAAAATATACATATGGTCTTCTTGAGAGACAATTCCGCAATCTGTATGAGACAGCTTCAAAGATGAAGGGAAGAAAAGGTGAGAACCTTATTCTCCTGCTTGAAACCCGTCTTGACAACCTTGTTTACAGAATGGGTATTGCTCCGAGCAGAGCTGCTGCAAGACAGCTTGTAACACACTGCCACATCGTTATTGACGGTGAGGTATGTAACGTTCCTTCAAGGAGTGTTAGACCAGGTCAGATAGTAGGTGTAAGGGAGAGATCAAAGAGTCTTGAGGTTATTCAGAACAATATTTCCCGTAGTGCAAGCAGATTCCCTTGGATTGAGTGGGATGGAGCCGCATTGACAGGAAAGCTTCTCAATATGCCTGAAAGGACAGAGATACCTGAAGTAATTAATGAGCAACTGATAGTTGAGTTATACTCTAAATAAAAAATAAAATGGCAATATTAGCATTTCAAAAACCCGATAAGGTGATAATGCTTGATGCAACCGAAACATTCGGTCGCTTTGAGTTCCGTCCGCTGGAGCCTGGATACGGCATCACAGTCGGTAACGCATTGCGCCGTATTTTACTCTCCTCTCTTGAAGGGTATGCCATCACATCGATTAAGATACAGGGTGTTGATCACGAATTCGCAACAATACCCGGAGTTATCGAAACCGTTGTCGATATCATACTTAACCTGAAGCAAGTCCGTTTCAAAAGGATGGTTGAAGGTGAAGAGTCTGAGATTGTAAATGTTTCAGTTAGCGGTAAGCAGAACTTTATTGCGGAAGATATCTCAAAACAGATGTCTTCGTTTAAGGTACTGAATCCAGATTGGCATATATGCTCTATGGAGCCATCTGTAACACTCAATGTTGAATTGAGGATTGGTAAGGGAAGAGGCTATGTGCCTGCAGAAGAAAACAAAGTCGAGGATGCTCCTTTCGGGCTTATTCCGATTGATTCAATTTTCACCCCTATCAAGAATGTAAAATACTCAGTTGAAAACTGGCGTGTTGAGCAGAAGACAGACTTTGAGAAACTGAATTTAGAGATTACCACAGACGGATCAATTCATCCTAAAGAGGCTTTAAAAGAGGCTGCGAAGATTCTTATACATCACTTCATGTTGTTCTCGGATGAGAAGATAACCCTTGAGACTCCGGTTGAGGTTATAAGCAATGAACTTGATGAAGAGTCACTCCGTATGCGTCACCTTCTGTTAACCAAACTTGCAGACATGGAACTCTCCGTAAGGGCGTTGAATTGTCTAAAAGCGGCAGACATTGAGACTTTCGCAGAATTGGTGTCTCTCCAGAGAGCAGAGTTGATGAAATTCAGAAACTTCGGTAAGAAGTCACTCTCTGAGATCGACCAATTGGTTGAGCGCTACAGACTCACTTTTGGTATGGATGTAACTAAGTATAATATTGAAAAGAAAGTTTTAAAACATGAGGCATAATAAGTCATTTAACCATTTGGGCCGTAAAAGCGGGCACCGTAAGGCAATGCTTGCAAATATGGCATCATCACTCATATTGCACAAGAAGATTGAGACAACTGTAGCGAAGGCAAAGGCATTGAGGATGTACATAGAGCCATTGATTACAAAATCAAAAGAGGACTCTACCCATTCACGCCGTACAGTATTTGCATATTTGAAGCAAAAAGAGGCTGTAACCGAACTTTTCCGCGTTATTGCTCCTAAGATTGCCGAGCGTCCGGGTGGATACACCAGAATCCTTAAGACAGGTTTCCGTCAGGGAGATGCTGCTGACATGGCTCTTATCGAGTTTGTTGATTTCAACGAGGTAGCAGTTGCTGCTGCTAAGACAGAGACTAAGAAGGCAACAACACGTCGTAGCCGTGCAAAGAAGGTGGCTGATGCTCCTGAGGCATCTGAGCCGGTAGCTGAGAAGAAACCAAAGGCTCCTAAGGCTGAGGCAAAACCAAAAGCAGCACCTAAGGCAAAGGCTCCTAAAGCAGAGGCTAAGCCTGCTGCAGAAGAGAAAGCAGAGTAATTACATACTTATATTCTAAAGAAGAGTGCTTGTTTCAGGCACTCTTTTTTTATGTTTAAATACTGATTTACCCGATATTTTGACATCTTTGTAATATGAATAGTATTATTACAGAGGTATGTGCCTCATCTCTCAATTCTGTTCTTGCTGCAGTTGAGGGAAGAGCAGACAGGATTGAGCTTTGTCAGGCTCTTCCATTGGACGGTCTGACACCTTCACATGCGTTGATATCCTATTGCCGCAATAATATCTCTATACCGGTTTTTGTCCTGATTCGCCCCAGAGAGGGAGACTTTATATATAATGACAATGAGACTATGGTAATGATGGAGGATATCGATTATTGCCGGAGATTAGGGATTTCAGGTGTCGTTTTAGGCTTTCTTGATAAAGATGGAGGGATAGACAAAGACAGGTTGAATGAGGCTGTAAAAAAGGCCGGAGCCATGGAGGTAACCTTTCACCGGGCTTTTGATGTATGTGCGGACTGGGAAAGAGCATTAGAGGATATAATTGAGTCCGGTTGCAGCAGGGTACTGACCTCCGGACAGGCAGCCGACTCATATCAGGGCAGGGAGCGTCTAAAGCAGATAGTCGCTAAGGCCGGTGATAGAATAACAATTCTTGTCGGCGGAGGTATAACCCCCGGGAATGTAAGGGAGATTCTGGATTATACAAAAGCAAAAGAGCTCCATTTTTCGGCAAAATCACCGTTTAGTGATAACGGAGATGAGGTTCGCTTTGAGACCTCCTCGGAGCTAGTAAGAAAAATAGTATCAATTGTCAATAATCTAACAATATGAAAATATTAAAATATGCTCTTCAGGTGATAGCGGCACTCACCCTGACAGGTTGCGGTAACTCCGGCTTTATCTCAAATAAAGTTCAAAGAGAGGAGGTTGAGAATCAATTCGAGAGCAGGAAAAAAATGTTCGGGCAGGAGGGTGCAGAACTATTCACAATTACTGATAAACCTGAATTGAAAGAGGAGGAGAGGGATGCCTTGAAATTCCTCTACGCCTATATGCCTGTCAGCGATATTGCTGATTACAGCGGAGATTTTTTTCTGAAGATGGTACGTTCATCATTTGAGGCAAGAGATTTTTTCAAATGGGGAGATAGGATTCCCGAGGAACTTTTCCGCCATTTTGTACTTCCTCCGAGAGTTAATAATGAGGATCTGGATTCTGCAAGAGTCGTTTTTTTTAATGAACTTAAAGAGAGGATTAAAGATTTAACAATGTATGAGGCTGCACTTGAGGTTAACCACTGGTGCCATGAAAAGGTAGCCTACCGGCCATCTGACAGCAGAACCTCCGCACCTCTTGCTACAGTGCTTTCCGGTTACGGACGATGCGGAGAGGAGTCAACATTTACAGTGACTGCCCTGAGATCTGTCGGTATCCCTGCACGTCAGTGCTACACGCCCAGATGGGCACATACCGATGATAACCATGCCTGGGTAGAGGTCTGGTGTGACGGGAAATGGTATTTTCTCGGAGCCTGTGAGCCAGAGAGCGAGTTAAACAAGGCGTGGTTCTCAGCTCCTGCAAAGAGAGCCATGATGGTTCACACAAATGTCTTCGGACGATACTACGGACCTGAAAGCAAAACAGATTACCCTCTCTATACAAAGATAAATGTGCTTGAGAATTACACGCAAACCAAAAAACTTAATGTTACCATTTGTGACCGAGAAGGAAAAAGGGTTGAAGGAGCTGATGTTAAGTATCTGCTTTACAACTATGCTGAGTTCTATCCAATATATGAGCAAAAGAGCGATGCAGATGGCAAATCGTATGTAATCTCGGGCCTTGGGGATCTTCTTGTTTGGGCCAGTAAAGACAAATTATATGGCTATAAAAAGGTCGCACTGCTCTCTGCCGATAGTGTGACAATCATATTGGACAGGGCAGCAGGAGAGGAGTATGGGGAGGATATTGATATAACACCCCCTGTCGAGCAGCCTTTGACTGGCGATACTCTTACTGAGGCTGCAAAGAGAAATAGCGTAAGGCTTAAGCAGGAGGATTCGATAAGAAACGGCTATATTGCCACATTTATGGGAAGAGGTGAAGCGAAAGCGCTTGCTGAGAGATGCAAGCTTGATTCTTCTCAGGTAATCGGCTACATATCAAGGAGCGAAGGAAACTGGAGAGAGATTTCAAAATTTATCGAAGAGGACAAAGATGATGCAAGAGCCCTTAAAATGCTTTCAACAATAAGCGACAAAGATTTAAGAGATACACCGGCTGGTATTCTTCAGGATCATCTTGATTGTACTCCTCAGTATGACATATCTTCTGGTTACACTATGGATGTCTATGTAAAGGGTATCCTTTCGCCAAAAGTTCTTTATGAGAAGATACGTCCGTGGAGGACGGCACTCAGGCAAAAATTCGCACCAGTTTTCGGAGACTCTCCTGATGCCGGGAAGATAAAAGAGTGGGTAGAGAAAAACATAAAAACGGACAAAGATCAGAATTATCCGAGATGCCCTGTATCTCCAGAAGGTGTGTCAAAAATATATATTGCAGACAAGGTATCAAGGGATATATTCTATGTCGCTTTGTGCCGGAGTTTCGGTATTCCGGCCGTAATAGATCCGGCGACAATGTTAATTAAAGTGTTCAGCTATAATGAATGGCATAATATATCATTTGAAACCGGCTCTGTTGAGCGTAAAACGGGGAAGGTTGTTATTTCTCTCAATGATCCGAAAGATAAGATTCCTCAATACTGGAGCAACTACACAATTGCAAAGATGAAAGACGGGCTGTTTGTCTCTTTGGATTTTGAGAACGACAAGAGAGTGGCCTCATTTCCTGTCGCGCTTGACCTGGAGGAGGGGTATTACAGAATTTGTACGGGCAACAGGTATGATGACGGACGGGTGTTGGTTCATTGTGATTATTTCAATATTGCCGGAGGAAAGACAGTGAAGAGGGTTTTGAAAACCAGAGCGCTTGAGGCGAATCGCATTGTATACGGATCGGTGAAAGGTGCTGTTGACAGTGCTTTGTATAATGATGATGGTTTGGTAATATGTTTTATTGATCCGGACAAAGAGCCGACAAAACATCTTATAAATGAGTTCCCGGCATTTAAAAGCGAGTTTGATAAATGGAGAGGTCGTTTCTTGTTTGTGGTACCTGACAGTAAAAACTCAAGTTCATATAATCCGGAAAAATATAATGGTTTACCGGTTAAAAGTGATTTTATCACAAAAGATAGTGAAGGAATGTTAAAATCGTTTGTCGCTGCTTCGAAAATCGTGTTCAGAGATGATTTTCCACTAATATTTATCGTTAATGAAAAGGGTGAGATTATCTTTCACTCGCGAGGCTACAAAATAGGCACAACCGAATATCTTCATAAATCTTTAATGGCTGAATATTCTTATATTTGCAATCAAAATTAATTATACAACAACTATTATGAGTATAAAACTTCGCCTTACACTGATGAACTTTCTTCAGTTCTTCATTTGGGGTACATGGCTTATCTCCCTGGGGGGATATATGATACAGAAGCTTGGTTTTACAGGCGGTACCGTCGGAGCCGTATATGCAACCATGGGTATGGCATCCCTTTTTATGCCTGCGTTGCTTGGAATTGTCGCGGACCGTTGGGTGAATTCTGAAAGACTCCTTGGAATATGTCATATTCTTGGTGCTGTATTTCTTTACTTAGCTTCGACAATAACCGATCCGGATCAGATGTACTGGGTAATGCTTGTGAACAGTCTTGTCTTCATGCCAACCATAGCTCTGAACAACACTGTCTCCTTTAATATCATGGGGCAGAAAAAAATGGATGTCGTAAAGGATTTTCCTCCTATCAGGGTTTGGGGTACAATAGGTTTCATCATAGCCATGTGGGTTGTTGACCTTGGAGGGTGGACTCTCAGTCCGACTCAGTTATATATTGGCTCAATCGCATCACTATTTTTGGGAGTTTATGCATTTACAATGCCGGCTTGTCCTCCGGTAAAGACTGAACGTAAACGCTCCCTTGTCTCAGCTTTGGGTCTGGACGCTCTTGTCCTTTTCAGGCAACAGAAAACAGCCATATTTTTCTTGTTTTCAATGCTTTTGGGTGCGGCCCTTCAGATAACAAACACGTTCGGATCTCCGTTCCTGCAGGATTTTGCCAAGAATCCACGTTTTATGGACTCTTTTGCCGTTACACACCCGGGAATCTTAATGTCGGTTTCACAGATGTCCGAGACGCTTTTCATACTTGCAATACCATTTTTCCTTAAAAGGTTCGGAATAAAAACTGTGGTTCTCATGAGCATGTTCGCATGGGTCCTCAGATTCGGACTCTTTGGTATAGGAAATCCTTCTGAAGGTCTGGTATTCCTTATCCTTTCTATGATTGTTTACGGTATTGCGTTTGACTTCTTCAATATTTCCGGTTCTCTGTTTATAGAGCAGGAGACTGAAACTAAACCTGAGATCAGGGCAAGTGCACAAGGTCTATTCATGGTGATGACAAATGGTATAGGAGCAACTGTAGGCGGACTTACCTCTGGATGGGTTGTAGACCTTTTCACCTCAGCAGACGGAATGAAGGACTGGACAACGATATGGTTTGTTTTTGCCGGATACGCCCTTGCAATAGGCGTTCTTTTTGCCCTTTTCTTCAGATATAAGCACAATCCACAACCAGTACCGCAGAAATGAGATATGAAAAGATAGCCAGGGATCAGGAGAGCTCTGCCTCGTGTGGATTGCTCCATACCGATCACGGCGTAATTGAGACTCCGATTTTTATGCCGGTCGGTACGGCCGGAACAGTAAAAGCCGTTTATCACAGGGATCTCAAAGAGGACATAAAGGCTCAGATAATATTGGGAAACACTTACCATCTTTATCTGAGGCCGGGGACCGACATAATAAACAAAGCCGGAGGACTTCATAAGTTTATCTCATGGGATAAGCCTATTCTGACAGATAGCGGTGGATATCAGGTATTCTCCCTGGCAGAAAACCGGAAGCTCACTCATGACGGTTGCACTTTCAGATCACATATAGATGGTTCTAAACATCTCTTCACACCGGAAAATGTTGTTGAGATACAAAGGCTGATAGGAGCGGATATTATAATGGCTCTCGATGAGTGCCCTCCGGGAGACTCGGATCACAAATACGCAAAATCTTCCCTTCAGCTTACCAAACAGTGGCTTGAGAGAGGTGTTGCCCATTTTGACAGAACGGAACCACTCTACGGTTACAGTCAGTCATTTTTCCCGATTGTACAGGGCTGTGTCTATCCGGACCTGCGGGTTGAAGCCGCCGAGCATGCAGTCTCTCTTGACAGGGAGGGGTACGCAATAGGTGGTCTCTCGGTAGGGGAGCCTACTGAACAGATGTATCAGATGCTAGAGGTGCTTGACCCTATTCTCCCGAAAGACAAGCCAAGGTATCTGATGGGCGTGGGGACACCGGCAAATATACTTGAGGGAATAGCAAGGGGTGTTGATATGTTTGATTGTGTCATGCCTACAAGAAATGCGCGCAACGGTATGCTTTTCACATCCGAGGGGATAATAAATATCAGAAATAAAAAATGGGCTGACGATTTTTCCTCGATTGACGAGAATGGAACGTCTTTTGTTGACAAAAGCTATTCCAGATCTTATCTGAGGCATCTCTTTATATCTTCAGAGATATTGGGTGCCCAGATAGCAAGTGAGCACAATCTGGCATTTTATCTCTGGCTGGTTGACGAAGCCCGACAACATATAAAAGCCGGAGATTTCATTAACTGGAAGAATTCTATGGTTAAAAAGCTGGAGACAAGACTCTGATGAAGGCAAATTATCATATTGTCAAGATTGACAAGTATATAATAAAGAAATTTATTGGCACCTATCTCTTTATACTTGCCGTCATTATTGCTATTATTATAATATTCGATATAAGTGAGAAGATAGATAACCTGGTTGAAAAAGAGGCTCCCTTGCAGGAAATTATTTTCAACTACTACGGGAATATGGTCCCTTATTACATCAATCTTTTCAGCCCTTTATTGGTTTTTATTTCTGTTATATTCTTCACGTCAAAGATGGCCTCCAATAGTGAAATTGTCGCCATTCTTGCAGGCGGTATCAGCTTTAACAGAATGTTGTACCCATACCTGATCTCTGCTCTGTGCATAGCCATGCTCAGTCTCTCTATGAATCTCTTCATTATTCCCCCTGCAAACAGGGTGAGACTGGAGTTCCAGAACAAATACCTTAAAGACAGACCCTATGTCGCGGGCAGCAATATACACCTGCAACTGACTCCAGGAACCTATGTCTATATACAGTCTTTTAACACGGCTGACAACAGGGCATCTAACTTTACTCTCGAGACTATTGAGGGCCATACCCTGAAATCTAGGCTTAATGCCGAAAGTGCGCGTTGGGACACAACAAAGCAGTGTTGGGTGTTGAGTAATTACTACCTGAGAACAACTCTGGACGGACGGGAGAAAGTCGTATCCGGTTCACAGATTGATACCGTGCTAAGCCTTAAGGTAACAGATCTCAACCAGAGAACGAATATTGTTGAGTCGTACAATATTTTTGAACTTGATGACTATATCAAGACTCAGAAGATGAGGGGAGATATGAGGGTTAAATATGCCCAGATAGAGAAGCATACGCGCTTTGCCATACCATTTTCCGCATTTATCCTCACAATAATGGGAGTCTCTCTCTCATCAAGAAAGAGACGTGGCGGTATCGGTCTTAACCTTGGAGTCGGTATAGCCCTGAGTTTCGTCTATATTCTGTTTCTGCGTTTCAGCCAGATGTTTGTCCATTCTGGCGTAATGCCACCATGGCTTGCATTATGGGTGCCAAACATAACGTTCGGATTTATAGCCTACTATCTCTACCGGATCGCTCCCAAATAGAGCTCAGGCCATCTTTAATCTGATAGCCTTCAGCATATCCTGTACCATGCCGGACAGATCCCATTCCGGTTTCCATCCCCACTCCTCCCTGGCGCAAGCATCATCAAGAGAATCGGGCCATGAATCGGCTATTGCTGCTTTAACCGGATCAATCTCATATTTGAATTCTGCCTCAGGTACATGTTTTTTTATTTCTGAAAAAAGAATCTCCGGAGAGAAACTCATTGCGGTAACATTAAAGCTGTTCCTGTGCTTTAGTTTTGCAGGGTCAGCATCCATAAGCTCGGTACAGGCTCTGAGTGCATCCGGCATATACAACATGTCCATAAATGAGTTTTCGGGAATCGGACATGTGAAATTTCCGTTTTTTACTATTTCATAAAAGACTTCCACTGCATAATCCGTTGTACCTCCGCCGGGTAAAGCTCCGTTTGAGATTATCCCCGGGAATCTGACGCTTCTTGTGTCTACTCCAAACCTGTGATTGTAATAGTCGCTTAAAAGTTCCCCCGAGACCTTGCATACTCCATACATTGTATTTGGTCTCATTACAGTATCCTGAGGCGTTTTGTTGTGTGGGGTCGATTCGCCGAAAGCACCAATTGAACTCGGAGTGAATAATGCGCATCCGTACTCTTTTGCTATTTCGAGAGAGTTCAGGAGAGCCCCCATGTTAATTTTCCATGCTATCTGCGGATTTTTTTCGCCAGTTGCCGATAAGAGTGCAACCAGATTATATATGCGATCAATCCTGTGCTCTCTGATTATTCCGGAATATGAACCGGCATCAGTGGCGTCAAGCATAACAGCACGGGAAGACTTTGAAAGCCTCTCGACTATATCACTTTTCAGATCTGCTGCAATAATATTATCTTCACCATATGTTTTCTGAAGATGGGGAATAAGTTCCGTCCCAATCTGCCCACCTGCTCCGACTACTAAGATTTTCATATCTTTGTGTTTAAAGAATGCTGTTAGAAAAAAAGTAGGCAAATGTATAAAATTTATAGTAAATCCAGCATTTTGATTACATATTTTCAATAAAAAATGAAAAATCATTCTATGGATTCTCTCTGTATAGACGAATTGCTGTTAAGATGGTCTGAAGAGTTGGGTTTTGCAGATTGTGGAGTGGCAAGGGCAGGCCTGATGACTGAAGCCATTAAAAATTTCAGAGAATCCGTTCAGAGGGGCTTTCATGCAGATATGGCCTATCTGGAGAAGAATATGGATATCAGGGAAGATCCTTCACTGTTATTGCCGGGAGTAAAATCTGTTATTTGTTTGCTTGCTCCGTACAAGCAAATCGAAAAACAACAGCCGGGTATCCCTTCGATTGCAAGTTATGCATGGGGAGATGATTATCATAATGTAATCAGGAAAAAACTCAGGGAAATTGTCAGGAGGATGAAGGAGGTAATTCCCGGACTTGAAGCCCGGGTTTTTACAGATTCTGCTCCTTTGCTTGAGAGAATGTGGGCTAAGGAGGCCGGGTTGGGATTTATAGGAAAGAACGGGCTTCTTATAAGTAAGAAATATGGAATTCATAATCTTATAGGAGTTATTTTAGTAAATACTCAACTGAAATATGCCGGGAAAATTGTCAGTAATGGTTGCGGAAAATGCCGCAGATGCCTGGATGCTTGTCCGGCCGGTGCTCTGGCTGCTCCGTATATTATGGATGCCCGGAGATGCATCTCGTATCAGACAATAGAAAGTAAAAGGGTCTGCACGGAGGAGGATTTTAAGGTAACCCGCTCGGGTTATATTTTCGGATGTGATATATGTATTGAGGCATGTCCATGGGCTAACAGGGGAGGCTTTACCACCTGGCCGGAATTTGCTCCGCTATACTCGGCCATATTAGACAAAAAAATAATCGAATTTTCGGTTGAAGATTGGACGGGCTTGTCAGAGGATGTTTTCAGGGAGATATTTAAAAATTCCCCGCTAAAAAGGGCCGGAATCTCAAAAATAAAAAATAACTTAGAGGAATTAACGAAGAGATGAAATTTTCGACCAAGGTCCCGTTTGAGGATTTTAAACATAAAATATCATACCGTGATAGTATAACCTCTCTCGGTTCATGCTTCTCTGATGAAATCGGGTTGAAACTTGAGTCATTGCGTTTCAGTATATGTGTCAATCCGTTCGGGGTTCTTTACAATCCGGCTTCAGTGGCATCCGCCCTTGACCGCCTTGCCACCGGCAGAAGATTCGACGGGGGGGATGTTATTGCGGATGGGGATGTATGGAAGAGTCTTTATCATAGCTCACAATATGCCGATTATACAGAAAAGGGACTTCTGGAAAATCTTAATACTTCACTTCAGAACTGTTCAGAACACTTTATTTCGTCACAATGGGTGATGATTACTTTAGGAACCAGATGGGTTTACAGGTTGAAAAGCAAAAATATTATAGTCAGCAATTGTCATAAACTCCCGGGAAAAGAGTTTGAAAGAGAGCAGTTGTCAATAGGAGAGATCGTAGGACTTTTATCTCCCTTTATAGAGGCATATCCTGATAAAAAATGGCTTTTTACAGTAAGCCCTGTAAGGCATTGGAAAGACGGCGCACATGAGAATCAGCTAAGTAAGGCAACTCTGCTTCTTGCAATAGAAGAGATGAGGAAAAACTTTGGTAATGTTGTTTACTTTCCTGCTTATGAGGTTTTTATGGATGAACTTAGAGATTATAGATTCTACGCTGAGGATATGTTACACCCCTCAGCCCAGGCTGTGAATTATATATGGGAACTCTTCAGGGAGCATCTTGTTGATCCCAAGGATGGTGAATTGATGGATATGATGGTTAAGCTAAATGAGATGAAAAAGCATCGTCCTTTTTTCCCAAAAAGTGATTCTTTTCGACGGTTTAAATCCGAAATGTCGCACCTAGAGGGAGTTGTAACCCAACTTCTCAATGAAAAAAAATTGTAACTATCTGAAAAATCCTATTGTTTTTTAAAAATTAAAAAACTAAATTTGCATCAACCCCAAGGAATTCAACAACCTAATAACTAAATTATGAATAAAGCAGAATTAATTTCAGCTATCGCTGGTAAGGCCAACATCACTAAAGTTGACGCCAGAAAAGCATTGGATGCATTTGTAGACGCAGCCGGAGAAACTATGAAGAAAGGGGAAAGACTGACTCTTGTTGGTTTTGGCTCATTCTCAGTAGTTAAGAGAAACGCCAGGAATGGCAGGAACCCTCGTACAGGCAAGAATATTAAAATTGCAGCAAAGAATGTTGTAAGATTCAAAGCCGGTGCTGACCTCAACAAACTTGTCTAAGAATCACATCCGATAGGTAATTGAAAGTAGGGAGATCATTTATTGACTCCCTCTTTTTATTTTAAAACGGCTGAAAAACTATAATTTTTCCCGTATTTATGTGAAGCTTTACTATTTCTGCAGAGGCTTCGTTCAGTGTTCCTTTCCACCAACTGTCAAAAATTACCTCCCGGAGAGGAAATTTTAAACCTTCCGATATAACCCGGGTCTGTGGGTCTAAAGCAAAAAGAGAGATCTGGTCCCCTGTTTTCAGCGTAATTTCTGCATCTCCCTCAACAGAAAAAAACTTACCGTAATCCGTATACATCTCAACAGGTATTATTGTCTTTTCTCTGTATGATACCAAAAGGGATATATTTCCCAAAGTGTGATCTTCTCTAAGTCCTGTTGCCCCGAGAATGTAGATCTTGTCAGGAGAGAGTGTGAGTGTATACTCAAATGCCTTTGTGAGATCGTTTGTCTCCTGATCCGGGTCGCGATGAATAATTTCGCGGTATTGTTGTTGAAAATCTACATTGAGACTATCCATATCACCCACTATAGCATCCGGTACAACACCGTGTTCTATCAACCTTGCCGCAGCTCCGTCACAACACACTATGCCAGACGCACTCCTGAGCAACTCAACTGCTGCAGGGTGTTTCGGAAAATCTCCGTCTGCCAGTATTACATAAGCCTTCATCAGATAAATTTGTAGAGTTCTGAATCTCTGAAGCCTGCAAGGAACTCTTTAATTGTCATCCTTTTCTTGCCTGCAACCTGAAGTTCGAGAATGCTGATGAATCCTTTACTACAGGCAACTTTAAGCTCCTGTTTGCCGTCGGTTATAATGGTACCTTGATTGAATCCGTGAGATTGATCACTGTATGATGTTCTGAATATCTTGACCGGAATCTCCTTCCCTTTGCCTGAAATGACCGTGTGAGCCGTCGGATACGGGCAGAGTCCTCTTACAAGGTTATGTACACGGTATGATGGGAGCTCCCAGTTTATCCTGCAATTCTCTTTGTTGAGCTTGGGGGCTGTATGAACATCTCCCATCTGAGCCTCAACCGAGGACTGTAATACCGGTTCTGTTCTGCCTTGAATAATATCTTCGATGGTCTTTATAATAAGTTCTCCTCCGATTTTCATAAGTTTGTCATGAAGAGATCCGAAATCGTCATCAGCTTCGATTGTACACTCCTGTCTGTTAAGTAGTTCTCCCGTGTCAATCTCCTCGTCAAGCATGAATGTTGTAACGCCGGTTATTGTCTCACCGTTAATTATTGCATGGTTAATAGGAGTTGCCCCGCGATAGTCGGGCAGAAGCGATGCATGCAGATTGAATGTTCCCAAAGCCGGCATGGACCACACAACCTTAGGAAGCATACGGAATGCCACTACAATGAAAAGATCTGCATGATATGATTTTAGCGTTTCAAGAAATTCTTCACTTTTGAGAGATACTGGCTGAAGGACGGGAATCTCCCTGGTCAGGGCATACTTTTTTACTTCACTGCTGGATAGTGCCATGCCTCTGCCGGCAGGTTTGTCGGGGGCTGTAACAACAGCGGCCACATTGTATCCGTTTTCAAGTATCTTTTCTAATTGAGCAACTGCAAAACCGGGTGTGCCCATGAAAACTATCTTTAACTCACTCTTCTTCATAATTCTCTTTTTTTAAAATTAAACCTGATAACTTTTTTGAAGAAGTTTTTATAAATCTCGGCATTAAACAGCGATGAATCCTTTGTTGATTTCCATGTCAGATAAACTCCCATAGGAAGAAGTACAAATGTGGATATAAGGGTTCCCATGGCCGGAGAGACCACGCCGTCGGTTGCAAGTTTTTTTCCGCTTATGTCTACCACCCAGTAGATTACAAAGAATAGCATAGATACAACAACAGGCGTTCCGAGTCCGCCTTTACGGATAATCGCTCCCAGAGGTGCTCCGATAAAGAAGAATATGAAGCACGCAAAGGAGAGTGTGAACTTTCTGAGTCGCTCCACTCGGACTTTTCTAAGAGGATAAGAATAGCGGTATTCGTCAAGTTGATAATTGTCCAGGACAGTAGTTGCCTCAAGTGAGGCAGATAGGGCTCCCTCCAAAGCCAATTGTTCATCATAGAGTGTCTTGAACTGTGAAAGGGAATCTATGTCAAACTCTGCCTTGTAATTTTTAAACCGTGATGTGTCCAGTTGTGCAGAGGCGGTCAGACCGCCTGAAGCAAGAAGATCCTGGAGTTGTCGTCCTTTCACTATTACATACGCAGAATCAAGAGAGTCTCTTGCATGTGACAGCTGCCTGAGATTCTGAGACATGATCTCTTTGCTGAATCGGTTGGCATCAGATCGTTTAAATGCATAATTTTCCAGAGATATAATCAGCTCCTGCTTGTTAAACCCTATCCGTTGAAGGGCGTAAGCCGTATCTGATGTATTGTGGTAAGGTTCCTCGTATGAGTAGCCGTTGTGAAGTGTAAAGATGAGATTAGCCTTGTCTGTTGTGAGTTTAATGGATCCGGAATCTGCAATGGTGAGGCTGTTGCTGCTCCTGGATGCATGGTTGTATACCATTACACCGTATATGTTCCCGGTTTTTTTGTCTCTTCTGTCAATTCGGATGTTATAACCTTCGATTCCATCATAAAAGACACCTGTTGGAATCCTTATCTCCTCCTTTGTCTTGCCGATGTCATCCCTGAGAGCATATATCTTGTTGTATGCCACCGGTATAAGGTCGTTGGCTGCGAAGAATGCTCCGATGCTTATAAAAAAGGACAGAACTATCAATGGTGATAGAATTCTAGGCAAGGAGATACCTGCAGCTTTCATTGCAAGTAACTCGCTGTTCTCCCCGAATCCTCCCATGGTCATTATTGATGCGAACAATGTTGCAAGCGGAAGTGCCAGTGGAATCAGTGTTGCTGCACCCCATCCCAGAAATTCCGCTATAACACCGAATCCCAGACCTTTTCCGACAAGTTCATCTATGTACAACCATAGAAATTGTAATAGCAGGGCGAAGGTGACTATCAAAAATGTCAGGACAAATGGTCCTAAAAATGACTTTATTATGAATTGGTCAATCTTTTTCACTTGTGTTGTGTAGCAAGTTCTGTTAATTTGGAGACTGCAGCTGCAAGCCCTTCCGGTTTTTTCCCCCCAGCACTGGCGAAGAAGTTCTGACCTCCGCCTCCGCCGTTAATCATTGGTGCAGCCTCTCTGATATCTTTGGAAGCATTATAGCCAGCGGCTGTTAGATCTTCAGTGTACATCAGCGAAAGGTTAGCCTTTCCTTCAAACTCGCAACCGGCAACAAAAACAGTTTTTGTCATCTCTTTGTGAATCATGAAGGCAATGTTTTTGACGAAGTCTGCCGGGTAAACCCCTGACATTGTTACAATATTCATTCCATTAATTGTAGCGGCATTGGCAATAAGGGCATCTTTCACGCGTTTTGCCTTCTCCCTCATCTCCTCTTCAAGACTCTTTTTAAGTGTTTCGTTTTCCTCTACAAGTTTTTGAATGGTCGAAACAGGGTTTGGATTGTTGTTCAGCAAACCTTTTATGGTCCTGATCATATCCTCCTGTTGTTCCATTATTCTTTCGGCATACTCGCCCGTTGTAGCCTCAATCCTTCTCACTCCGGCTGCTATGGCAGACTCTGAAAGAATTTTGAAATAACCGATGTTGCCTGTTGCTGATGTGTGTGTGCCTCCGCAAAGTTCAACAGAGCCGTTGAAACGTATGACCCTTACCTTGTCTCCGTACTTCTCTCCGAATAGTGCCATTGCACCCATCTTTCTTGCCTCATCAACCGGAATCTCCCTCATCTCATCTTTCTGGGCATTCTCGCGGATAAGCTCATTGACCCTGTTTTCTACACGACGGATCATTGCATCGTCAATCTTTTCATAATGAGAAAAGTCAAATCTGAAATAGTTATAATTGACAAGTGACCCTTTTTGCTCAATATGGGTGCCGAGTAACTCTCTCAAAGCCTTGTGCAGTAAATGGGTTGCGGTATGGTTGTTCGCGGTTGTCTCTCTCTTTTTGATATCAATTCTGGCAGTGAAAACTGATTCCAGTGAAGCCGGAAGATTATCTGCTATATGTATGATAAGATTATTCTCCTTTATCGTATTTGTGATAGTTGTCCTTGTGCCATCAGGAGATTCGATATGTCCGGTGTCTCCCACCTGACCGCCGCTTTCAGCATAAAACGGACTCTTGTCAAATACGAGCTGGTAGTACTCCTTGTTCTTGGTCTTTACGTTACGGTATCTGACAATCTTTACCTGCTCCTCACTCTTGTCATATCCTACAAAAACCACCCCGTTGTATGGATGAACCTCAATCCAGTCACCCTCTTCTGTCGATGTGGCATTACGGCTTCGCTCTTTCTGTTTTGCAAGTTCGTTTTCAAAGGCTGCCAGATCAATCTTGTAATCATGTTCCTTCGCAATCAGTTCACTGAGATCGATCGGAAAACCGTATGTGTCATACAGCGTGAATGCCTCTTCTCCCGAGATGACTTTGCTCTCCTTGTTTTTCTCCATCAAAGTATCCATCAGCCTGATACCCTTATCCAGTGTTCTGAGGAAGGCCTCCTCCTCCTCTCTGATTACTTTTTCTATGAGCGGCTGTTGCTTGACAAGCTCAGGATAGGCGGAACCAAGGTCATCAACCAGAGTTGGAACCAACCGACAAAGGAATGGCTGATCCATATCGAGGAAGGTGTATGCATAACGTACCGCTCTCCTCAAAATTCTTCTTATCACATAGCCTGCCTTGACATTGGAAGGTAGTTGCCCGTCGGCGATTGAGAAGCTTATGGCGCGTATGTGGTCGGCTATAACCCTCATTGCTACTGATACCTGTGGCGATTCAACATAGCTTTTTCCGCAAAGACGGGATATTGAGGAGATCATATTTGTAAACAGATCCGTGTCATAGTTGCTTTGTTTTCCCTGAAGTACCATACACAACCTTTCGAGTCCCATTCCGGTATCAACGTGTTTCTGAGGAAGCTGAACCAGTTCTCCGCTGGCTTTTCTGTTATATTGAATGAAAACCAGATTCCAGATTTCAATAACCAACGGATTACCTTTGTTGACAAGAGATGCTCCGTCAATTTTTTTTCTCTCCTCATCGTTACGGATATCCACATGTATCTCGCTACATGGCCCGCAAGGACCGGTATCGCCCATCTCCCAGAAATTATCCTTCTTGTTGCCGTTTATTATACGATCCGCAGGAAGATACTGCAACCAATAGTTGCGAGCCTCGTCATCAGCGGATATTTTATCTTCCCTGCTTCCCTCGAATACTGTAACATACAGTCTCTCCTTGTCAATTCCGTATACATTGTTGAGAAGTTCCCAGGCCCATTCGATAGCCTCTTTCTTGAAGTAATCACCAAAGCTCCAGTTGCCTAGCATTTCGAACATTGTGTGGTGATAACTGTCGTGCCCCACCTCCTCAAGGTCGTTATGCTTGCCGCTTACACGAAGGCATTTTTGTGAGTCTGTCACTCTTGTATGTTTGGCCGGGGAGTTTCCCAAAAACCAGTCTTTGAACTGGTTCATGCCTGCGTTTGTGAACATTAGCGTCGGATCGTTCTTGACAACCATCGGTGCGGATGGTACTATGGCGTGATGTTTGCTTGCAAAAAACGTCAGAAATTTATCTCGGATTTCTTTTGATGTCATATTTGGTTGGTTCTAAATGAACCACAAAAATAGGTTTTTATTTAAAATTATTTAAATTTGCACAAATTTAGCCTCAATTTTTATATGCCCAAAAAACGCAGATATAAATTCAATCCGGAGACGTTGGCATACGAGATTCACAAGATACCGTTACGCGCAAAGTTTTCAAAGGGTTTTATAATATTTCTGCTCAGTATACTCACCAGCTCGGTCTATTATCTGGTGTATACGAGGTACTTCGGGCTTGAAACGCCTAAGATGATGACGCTTTTGAGGGAGTCAGAGGAGCTTACCAACAAACTTGATCTTATGAACAAAAGGTTTAAGGAGGCTAACAACTCTCTGCTCTCGTTACAGATGCGGGATAATTATATCTACAGACCTATTTTCGGTATGGAGGAGATTCCCCTGGAGGTACGCGATGCCGGCTTCGGAGGAGTAGACAGATACTCATATCTCAAGAATTTCGACAATTCCGGAATTCTGACCAGGACAGCCGAAAATATGGATATTCTATACAAGAAGGCGTTTGTCCAGTCTAAATCTTTCGATGAGGTTGTTTTACAGGCGAAGAATGCAGATAAACTGGCTTTGAGTGTACCTGCAATTCCTCCGGTAAATATTGCAGGACACAGAATACATTTTTCAAGTAGTTTCGGATATCGTCCGGATCCATTCAATGGTCACTACAGAATGCATTCAGGAATAGATCTTTCAGGCCCTGTCGGAGAGCCTGTTTATGCGACGGGGAACGGAAAAGTTGTTGAAATCGGATATGACTTTTTCGGATACGGGAATTTTATTCTTGTTGACCATGGATTTGGATACAAAACGCGCTATGCCCACCTGAAGACTAGTCTTGTTGTTATGGGCAGACAGGTAAGGAGAGGGGAGCAGATTGCATTGATGGGAAATACCGGCAGGTCAAAAGGACCACATCTCCACTATGAGGTAATCTATCAGGGACGTCCTGTAAATCCTTTGAATTACTATAACAGAGATATTAAGCCCGATGAGTTCCTCGCCATGGTGACACCTAAGGGATAATAGATTGTTATGAGTAAGTATAAATTCAATAAAGATCAGTTAAAATTTGTTGAGGATAAGTTGGGCATCACGGGCAAGGTCCGTGTTGTATTCAGCTATGCGCTTATCAGTGTTCTGCTTGCCGTGTTGTATTATATAGTCATAGCGCTGTTTTTCAACACCTCCAAGGAAGAACTTCTTGTGAAAGAGAACGATCTCAAGGCTCAGGAATATAAAAAAGCTGTGGAGAAGATGGAGGTCCTTGACAACGTTATTGCAAACCTTGAGGAGAGAGATAAAGAGATATACCAGAGTATATTCAAGTCAGAACCTCCTGATATTTTTCCTGTAAAAAACAGAGCCAGTCTGTATGCTCAACTGGATTCATCGTCCGACATACAACTGGTCGCTTTGACAGCCTCCAAGGTTAAGAATGCCGAGACTCTTCTTGTAGAACAAAATGCAAAGATAGAGGCGATTAAAAGTGTTTTGAGGAGCAATCCGGCGGTAAAATCGATTCCGTCAATCCTGCCTGTAAAAGGGCTGGATGTCTCACAGACCGGAGCAGGTGTCGGAAAAAGAATCCATCCTTTTTTCAAAACATCTGTTGAGCACACGGGACTTGATTTGCTGGCATCATTAGGGGCCCAGGTAATCGCTACAGCTGACGGTGTTGTTAAGGATATTACAAAAACCGGGGATAAGGGGAGAGGCAATGTCCTTATCATTGCTCACCAGGACGGTTACATAACAAAATATGCACACTTGGGAGACATCCTGGTAAGAAAGGGGCAGCCTGTAAAACAGGGGACAGTTGTGGCCCGTGTGGGAAACAGCGGACTCTCTTTTGCTCCTCATCTGCATTATGAAGTATTACATAACGATGATATAATGGACCCTGTGGACTATTTTTTTGCAGACCTCTCACCCGAAAAATACAGGGAGATGAAGGTTATAGCAATGAGCAGCGGTCAGTCTCTTGATTAGTAATTAAAAATTTTCAACCATGCCGTACAAAGAATTCAAAGTAGAAAAACTGTACTACACAATAGGAGAGGTGGCTGAAATCCTGGAGGAGAATACATCTCTCGTAAGATTCTGGGCTCAGAAATTTCCGGAGTTTATCAGACCGGCAAGGAATAAGAAGGGGAACAGACTCTTCACGGCTGATGATGTGTCTAATTTTAAAGTTATACATTATCTGGTCAAGGAGAGAGGCATGACGCTTGAAGGAGCGGCCAACAGGATGAAAGACAACAAAACCGGGGTCGACAGGAGAGTCGATGTAATCACATCTCTGAACAGTATTAAGACACGTTTGACAGAGATATCCGATTCATTGTGATGAAGGCCGGAGATATTATTGAGGTGCTGGAATCAGTAGCACCGCCTGAAATTCAGGAGAGCTGGGATAACTCAGGGTTATCTGTGGGAGATACCGGAATGGAGGTAAAATCAGCAATTCTTGCATTGGATTGCACTGAGGATGTAATTTATGAGGCTCTGGAAACCGGCGCAAATATGATTATAACCCACCACCCTCTGATCTTTCGTGGAATTAAGAGAATCTCACCTGACACCGGTACGGGGAGGATGCTTATGATGGCGGTAAAGGAAGATTTGGTGATATACTCTCTCCATACAAATATGGACAAGGTTATTTCCGGAGTAAGCGGCAAGATGGCTCAGAAGCTTGGTCTGGAGAATTTATCATTCCTGAAACCTGACCCGTCTGGTGAGACAGGCACCGGTCTTGTCGGAACCCTTCCTCAATCACTGAAATATGACGAACTTGTAGTAAAAGTCAAGAATGCTTTTAATGTGAAGTGTATAAGAAGTTCTTCTGTGCCGGATGAGAGGATATCCCGGATTGCACTTTGCGGAGGGAGCGGGGCTTCATTTGCTGAAGATGCTTTCAGCTCGGGAGCTCAGGTTTATATAACAGGGGATATCTCTTATCATCATTTTTTTACGGAAAAGGGTTTTACCATAATGGATATCGGTCATTATGAAAGCGAGACAGGTGTACTCGATGTGATAAAAGATATTCTTTTAAAAAAAATGCCTACATTTGCAGTTCGCATTGCAGCGAAAAATAATAATCCCATACACTACTTTTAATAATAGATTATGGCAACAGCTAAACCAAAAATCACTATTGAAACCCCTCTGGACGGAGGAACTTTCATTTCTTTGCAGAAGACTTCCAATGAGGGTGACCTCAGTATGGAGACAAAGCTGCGTCTTTTATATGACTTACAACAAACAGACAGTAAGATAGATAAGATACATCTCCTTAGAGGCGAACTTCCGCTTGAAGTTCAGGATCTTGAAGATGATATTCAGGGGCTTAGGACAAGACTTGAGAATCTGCAGATTGAACTCAAGGAGATTGAGAAGCTGCTTTCCCAGAAAAAAATCGATCTTGATAATTCAAAATCTCTTATTGAAAAATACACAAGCCAGCAAAACAATGTAAAGAACAATCGTGAGTACGACTCTCTGACTAAAGAGATAGAGTACCAGGGTCTTGAGGTTCAGCATGCTGAAAAAATCATAAGGGAAAAGACGGTAGCACTGGCAGAAAAGAAAGAGGCAGTTGTCGCTGCACAGGAAGCAATAAAAGAGAGAGCGATAGATCTTGAGAACAAGAAGAGTGAGCTTGATTCGATTATTGCTGAAACAGCCAAGGAAGAAAAAGAACTTATAAAAAGATCTGACGAGATAGCCTCGCAGATAGACATAAGGATGCTTGCAGCCTACAAAAAGGTGCGTACAAACGCGAGGAACGGTCTTGCAGTTGTTACAGTAAGAAGGGATGCATGTGCAGGTTGTTTCAATAAGATTCCACCTCAAAGACAGATGGATATAGCTTCCAGCAAGAAGATAATTGTTTGTGAGTATTGCGGCAGAATTCTCGTAAGTGCAGACTACGAGAAGGAATAGATGTCTCCGATGCCCTATACTCTAAGGGAACTCTTTTTCAAGCATATTGCTCAAACGTCTCCCTCTCCTTTTGGTCTTGAGATCAATAGGGCAGAGGGCGTTTTTTTATACGGAGCAGACGGCCGTAAAATTCTGGATCTGGTTTCAGGCGTGGCAGTGTCCAATATCGGTCACGCAAACAGAGAAGTTCTGGAAGCGGTGACACGCCAGGTGAATAACCATATGCATCTTATGGTTTATGGAGAGGTTATACAGGCTCCTCAAGTGGAGCACGCAACTTTGCTTACATCATTGCTCCCTGAAAAATTAAACACAGTATATTATGTCAATTCAGGAAGCGAGGCAAATGAGGCGGCAATAAAACTGGCGAAAAGAGTTACAGGAAGAGGTGAGATTGTCAGTTGTTACAACTGTTATCACGGCAGTACCCAGGGGGTCATGAGCCTGATGACTGACGAAGAGTTGAAACGCTCATTCAGACCTCTTATCCCGGGAGTAAGTCATATCAGATTTAATAGTGAAGAGGATCTCAAACTGATAAACGGACGAATTGCTGCAGTTATCATTGAACCTGTACAGGGTGAAGCCGGGATTATCCCGCCCAAGCATGGATACCTGGAAGCATTAAGGAAACGATGCGATGAGGTTGGAGCCCTACTGATTTTCGATGAGATTCAGACAGGTTTCGGCAGGTGTGGACGACTTTTTGCCTTTCAGAAGTATGGAATTATACCGGATATTATTACCTTAGCAAAAGCTTTGGGCGGTGGGATGCCATTAGGTGCTCTCGTTGCATCCGGAGAAATGATGGAGAAGTGGCAGTATAATCCGGCCCTGGGTCATATAACTACATTTGGCGGCCATCCGGTATCCTGTGCTGCGGCCCTTGCATCGTTAAAGGTGTTGTTACGTGAAGGATGGACAGATATGGTTGAAAGTAAATCTCTAAGATTTGCGGATAAGATTAAAAATCATCCCGCAGTTAAAGAGATAAGGGCATCCGGCTTATTGATGGCAGTTGAGCTTGGTCTTCCCGGAGCAGGGGAGAAAGCGGTAAGATTACTTCTTGAAGAGGATGTTATGACAGATTGGTTCCTCTCAAGCGATACTGCATTCAGAATTGCACCCCCGCTCTGCATATCGGAGAATGAGATAGATATGGCAGTGGAAAAGATTTTAAGAGTTTTGGATAAAATGGTATTTGAAAGATAAAGGAGTTTAGATGGCTAAAACACAGTTCAAAAAGAAAGAAAATCCTGATAAAGGCATAGATGTCCTTAGTCTTGAAATGGGGAAGAAACCGCCTCAGGCCATAGACATTGAGGAGGCAGTGCTTGGTGCGCTGATGCTTGAGCCGGATGCCGTGACTGATGTTGTAGACACCTTAATCCCTGAGTGTTTCTATAAAGAGAGCAACAGGAAGGTTTACTCAGCCATTGTTGCCCTGGCGACCAGACATGCTCCTGTTGATATATTCACGGTATCGGAGGAACTCAATAAAACCGGGGAGCTGGATGCAGCAGGCGGCACACTTTACCTCAGCCAGCTGAGTATGAAAATTGGTGCTGCTGCACATATTGACTACCATTCTAAGATATTACTTCAGAAATATATTCAGAGAGAGCTTATATCTATTTCATATCAGATCCAGAGAGACTCTTTTGATGACACATTGCCTGTAGATGACCTTCTGGACTCAACACAACAGAAGATATTCACTCTTTCCGACAGGAATATGAAGAGGGATACCCAGGCCATTCAACATATCATATCTGAAGCCATTGAGGATCTGCAGAACACACAGACTCAGGCCAACGGACTGAGCGGAGTGCCTTCGGGTTATACTTCCATAGACAGGGTCACCTTAGGCTGGCAACCTTCCGATTTGGTTATTGTGGCAGCTCGTCCTTCTATGGGTAAGACTGCATTCGTACTTACAATGGCGAGAAATATGGCTGTTGATCATAATGTTCCGGTTGCCTTTTTCTCCTTGGAGATGTCCTCTTTGCTGCTTGCAAAAAGGTTAATGATAAGTGAGACCGGTCTGGAACCGGATAAGATCAAAGGTGGAAAGAAACTTGAGGACTACGAGTGGGAGCAGTTGAATACCAAGCTTAACAAGTTGGTAAAGGCACCTCTGTATATAGACGATACACCTTCACTCTCAATATACGAGTTCCGTTCAAAGGCAAGGAGGCTTGTTGCGAATGCAGGGGTCAAAATGATAATAATCGACTACCTTCAGCTTATGACAGGTCCTCCCGAATTAAAGGGTATGAGGGAGCAAGAGGTTTCTGCAATTTCCAGATCACTAAAGGCTATTGCAAAAGAGCTCAACATCCCGATCATAGCGCTTTCTCAGCTGAGCCGTGCTGTTGAAACAAGAGGCGGAACAAAGAGACCTCAGTTGAGCGACCTGCGTGAGTCTGGTGCTATCGAGCAGGATGCGGATATCGTAATGTTCATCCACAGACCGGACTATTATGCTTCATCAGAGGAGCATCCGGAACTGGTAGGATTGACAGATATAATTATTGCTAAACACAGAAATGGTGAAGTCAGGGATGTCCAGATGAAATTCCGCCACTCGGAGGTAAGATTTGTGGATTCCACCGATGCCAAACTTGATATGGATGTTTTTTCTAATGACAGAATAGAGACATTCTCTTCAAAGATGAACGGAGCGGAGTTTATGTCCAACTCAGACTTTGACAAGGATTTTTAAATGAAAAGGCTCCTCTCATTGATTGTAATTCTTCTCCTCAATGTCGAGAGCTTTGCACAAAAGGAGAGTCAGCAGGCGTTCGGTCCCGGCGAGAGACTGCGCTATCTGCTTAGATATCAATGGGCATCTATCAATACGGATGTCGGGGATGTGATATTTACCCTGGATCAGATGAAAGACAGTTCCCGGTCATTTTATGTGGCAAGAGCAACGGGCAAGAGTTTTAAATTCTATGATATTTTTTTCAAGGTAAGGGATTATTACGAGTCACGTTTCTATCCCGACGGAATGATTCCGATCTATTTTCACAGAGATGTCCTCGAAGGTAAGTATAGGATGAGAAACCATATATATTTCCTTAAGGATAATAGAATCAAGGCATCCTATAAAAAACGGGAGGCTCCTTTCAGGGATACTCTCCATAAGGCAGAAACAAAGACATTCGACTTGCTTTCACTTGTATATGCAATAAGAAATGATGACTTTTCAACCAAAAACATTGGTGAGGCATCTAAAGCAAGTTTCGCAATAGATGGTAAGATTTATTCTATAAGGTATATATATAACGGATCTGAGGTTAAAAAAGTAAGCGGATTAGGTATTTTCAATACATACAGGATTGAGGTTAAGGCTGTTTCCGGTCATGCATTCAAGGGAAGTGAAAACATTACCATCTGGATCTCGGCAGATGAGAACAAGGTGCCGCTTCAGATAGAGACTCCCATACAGGTTGGTAATGTAATGGCTAGACTTATAGAATTTTCCAATTTGAAATATCCATTAAAAAGCAAGATAAAATGAGCAAAAAAGATGATACTGTTGAACATGAAGGCATTGTTATTGATGTAGATCAAAATTTTGTCTCAGTTGAAATATTACGACAGTCAGCCTGTTCATCATGCGGGGCTAAAGGCATGTGTAGCGCTGCTGATTCTGAAAGTGGTGTTATTCAGGTGCCTGCCAACGGGTTTGAGCTATATGAAAAGGGAGAGAGGGTAAAAGTTGTATTGAAAAAAAGTCTGGGATTTAAGGCTCTCTGGATATCTTATCTGATTCCTTTAATCATTCTTTTAATTTTATTATTATTTTTGTCCACTTTTAAAATTTCGGAGATACTAATAGGTTTATCAATTATTGGTGCATTAGCCTTCTATTTTTTAATCATTTACTTTCTAAAGGATAGAATTAAAAAGGAATTTGTATTTACTTTAGAGAAATTAGATAAATAATGAATACTGTATTGTTTACAATCTTGTCCTTAAGTATTCTCGGCATTCTTCTGGCGCTGATACTGTATTTTGTCGCACAGAAGTTTAAAGTTGAGGAAGACCCCAGGATAGATGATGTTCAGGCAATTCTCCCGGGGGCAAACTGCGGAGGTTGCGGTTTTGCCGGCTGCAGGGCTTTCGCCGAGTCTTGTGTCAAAGCTGAGACACTTGAAAAGAATTTTTGTCCTGTCGGAGGTAATGAGGTGATGAAGCAAGTCGCTCAGTATCTTGGGATGGAAATGGCAGAAAAAACTCCTCAGGTGGCGGTTGTAAGATGTAACGGAAACTGTGACAACAGACCCAAGACAAACAACTATGACGGGTTTTCATCCTGTGCCGTAATGTCATCATTTTATTCTGGTGATACTGCTTGCAAATACGGCTGTTTGGGCCATGGCGACTGTGTCCTTGCCTGTCAGTTTGATGCAATTAAAATGGATCCCAGGACCGGACTGCCAGAGGTTGACGAGAGTAAGTGTACCGCATGCGGAGCTTGCGTAAAGGCTTGCCCTAAGATGATAATTGAACTGAGGAATAAGGGTATAAAGAACAGGCGTATTTTTGTCTCTTGTGTCAATAAGGACAAGGGAGGAATAGCTAAAAAGGCTTGTGCAGTTGCATGTATAGGTTGTACAAAGTGTCAGAAAGTTTGTGCTTATGATGCAATCACCATAACATCAAACCTTGCATATATTGACTATAATAAATGCAAGCTTTGTCGTAAATGTGTGGTCGAGTGCCCTACCCATGCTATATGGGAGGTTAATTTCCCGGTCAGGGTGCCCAAAAAGGAGACTTCTCCGTTGGTTGAACAGTAATAGAGAGGATATGAGCAAAACATTTTCAATAGGAGGAATTCATCCTCACGACAATAAGATATCCAAAGATGCGGCTATAGAAAATTTTCCGTTGGTCGAGACAGCATATATCTCGATGTCCCAGCATCTGGGTGCACCTGCTGAGCCAATAGTGGCCAAAGGAGACAAAGTTAAGGTCGGTCAGTTGATAGCAAAGGCTTCAGGTTTTATTTCAGCAAATATACATTCTTCGGTATCGGGAACGGTAAGATCTGTCGAGATGCTACCTGATCTTGCAGGGAACCCTGTTCAACATGTAATTATCGATGTTGAGGGGGACGAATGGATTGACACAATTGACAGGAGCAATGATATTGTAAAAGATATTAAACTCGGAAAAGAGGAGATAATAAAGAGAATAGCAGAGTGCGGTGTAGTAGGCCTGGGTGGAGCAGCCTTTCCGACACATATAAAGCTGACTCCTCCTCCAGGGAAGGTCGCAGATGTGCTGCTTATAAACGGGTCGGAGTGTGAGCCTTATCTTACATCGGACTACAGGATAATGTTGGAGAACCCGGAAGAGATACTCATCGGCGTGAGAATAATGATGAAGGCGCTTGGTGTCTCTAAGGCTTACGTAGGTATTGAGGAGAATAAGCCTAAGGCAATCAAAAGCATGAAAGGCGTTGCTGATAAGGGCTATACAGATATAAAGATTGTTCCTTTAAAAAAGAGATATCCCCAGGGTGGAGAAAAACAACTTATTGATGCAGTAACCGGCAGAAGGGTTCCTTCAATGGGGTTGCCTATAGACACAGGAGCTGTTGTTCAGAATGTGGGGACAGCGCTTGCTGTTTATGAGGCAGTTCAGAAAAACAAACCGCTGTTTGACGGAATAGTTACAGTTACCGGAAAATGTATGACTGAACAGCGGAATTTCAGACTCAGAGTGGGAACAACCTTTGATACAATGATGTTTGCAATCGGAGGCTTCCCGAAAGATGCCGTCAAGCTTATAAGTGGAGGGCCTATGATGGGAAAGGCTGTTGCCTGTATGGATGCCGCCTCTGTTAAGAGTACTTCCGGCCTTTTGCTGCTTACAGAAGAGGAGACAAAGAGAGGCCCTGAAAGAAATTGCATCAGATGTGCAAAGTGTGTTGAAGCTTGTCCTATGGGGTTACAACCATATCTACTCAACAGGCTTGCCAGGGTAAACAGAATGGAAGAGCTGGAGGAGAACATGGTCCAGGATTGTATTGAATGCGGGTGTTGTTTGTATTCATGCCCCGCAAACATACCACTTCTGGACACAATAAGGCTCTCCAAGGCCAAGGTCTTGAAAATCATGAGAGGCAGACCCAAAAAGTAGATAATAAGGATTGGAAAATTTAATAATTTACGGATGAAAAAATTACTTGTATCTCCGGCTCCTCACATACATGGTCCGCAGACCACCAAGAGCCTTATGAGAGATGTCATCATCGCCCTGGTGCCTTCGTTGCTGGTATCGATATATTTCTTCGGATTCTCGGCAATTAAACTGGCATTGGTCGGAGTTGTTACATGTGTGGCAGTTGAATATGTAATTCAAAGATATCTAATAAAATGCACCGTTACAATAGGTGATTATTCGGCAGCAGTCACAGGATTGCTGTTAGCTCTGAACCTGCCGCCCAACTCCCCTTGGTGGCTTATGCTGATAGGTTCAATTGTAGCAATAGGTGTAGCTAAACTTACATTCGGAGGACTTGGACAGAATCTCTTCAATCCTGCACTTGTCGGCCGTGTATTTCTCCTTGTATCTTTTCCGGTTCTTATGACAGACTGGACAATCCCGGCATCATGGTTCAGAGAGGGCATTGATGCATCATCAGGAGCAACAGCTCTTTCAATAGTGAAAGAGGGTCTTGCACAAGGCTTAACATTGGATCAGATATTCCAGAATCATAACTTTTCATATATGCAGATGCTTTTCAGTAAGATTGGAGGATCTGTCGGAGAGGTGTCCGCCCTGGCGCTAATAATAGGCTTTGCATATCTCCTTTACAGAAGAGTGATAACAGCTCACATCCCGCTTTCAATCATAGTGACAGTAGCATTATTTACCGGAATTTTCTGGGTGGTTAATCCGGAACACTACACAGACCCTCTGTTTAACATATTGTCAGGAGGTATACTGTTAGGTTCGATATTTATGGCTACGGACTATGTGACATCTCCTATGAGCAAGAAAGGGATGGTACTTTACGGAGTCGGGATAGGAATTATAACTGTTCTGATAAGGTACTTCGGTTCATATCCGGAGGGAATATCTTTTGCAATCCTTATAATGAATGCATTTGTACCACTGATTAACAAATACATGAAACCGGCATATTTCGGAAAGGAGGTAAAGAATGGCTAGAGAATCTACATTGAAAAATATGGTGGTGGTGCTTATGCTTATCTGTCTCGCATCATCAGCTTTGCTTGGCGGGGCGTATGTGCTGACAAAAGAGCCTATTGAGGCTGCACAACTGGCAAAAATCAACCAATCGATAGCCGGTGTGGTGCCACCTTTTGACAACGACCCTAACGGGGACTCTTTTACTAAAGAGTACAATGGTGCTAATTATAAAGTATATCCTGCCGTAAAAGATGGAGAAACTGTTGGTTATGCTGTTGAAACGTTCTCAAATGCAGGATTTGGAGGAAGAGTCTCACTGATGGTTGGCTTCAGTATGGATGGTACAATAATAAATACAGTTGTCCTTAACCATTCCGAGACCCCGGGTCTTGGTGACAAGATGGTTGCAGGCAAAAGCAATTTCAGCCTTCAGTTTAACGGAAAGAATCCTGATGAATTCAAATTATCCGTTAAGAAAGACGGAGGCGATGTTGATGCCATAACAGCATCAACGATATCTTCAAGGGCTTTTTGCGGAGCAATGACATCTGCATACGAGGTATTTAAACTATGTGTTGCTGATAAAACAGAAAAGGAGGCAGTAAATGAGTAAGCTAAACCTGATAACGAAAGGACTTATAAAAGACAACCCCATCTTTGTATTAGTTTTGGGTATGTGCCCTACACTTGCGACTACTACATCGGCGGTTAACGGACTTGGAATGGGTATTGCCACAACCTTCGTGTTGATTTTCTCAAACGTGCTGATCTCGCTTGTGGCAAAGCAAGTTCCTGACAAAGTGAGAATTCCTGTATACATAGTACTGATAGCTGCTGTAGTAACAGTGCTTCAACTGTTGATGCAGGCATATACACCGGGACTATATCAGACATTGGGAATATTCATCCCTCTTATTGTTGTTAACTGTATAGTATTAGGCCGGGCAGAAGCCTTTGCTTCAAAAAACACAGTATTGGACTCTGCATTGGACGGTATTGGTATAGGCCTCGGATTTACATTGTCCCTTACAGTTTTAGGAGCAGTACGAGAGCTTTTAGGCACTGCGTCAATATTTGGGATGAAGCTGATAGATGGCGACGGTATGCTTGCTTTTGTCCTTGCACCCGGTGCTTTTATGGTTCTTGGATATCTGATGGTCCTGTTTAATATGTATAAATCAAAATTCACAGATAAGTAAAGAGTATGGAATACATAATTATAATAATAGCAGCCGTATTCGTTAACAACGTACTATTATCGCAATTTCTGGGTATATGCCCATTCCTTGGCGTATCCAATAAAATCAGCACGGCAGCCGGTATGTCCGGAGCTGTGGTATTTGTAATAGCACTATCAACTTTAGTAACTTATCTGCTTCAATACTATGTCCTGATTCCTCTTGGAATCGAGTTCATGCAGACAGTGGCTTTTATACTTGTTATTGCAGCCCTCGTACAGATGGTTGAGATAATTCTCAAAAAGATCAGCCCCTCTTTGTATCAGGCATTAGGTATTTTTCTTCCGTTAATTACAACCAACTGTTGTGTGTTGGGCCTTGCAATCATTGTTGTGTCAAAGGAGTTTGCATTCGGTGGTGACCCTCACATGCTGAATTTAGCCGAGGCTGTAGTTTATTCGACAGCCAGTGCAGTTGGATTTGGTTTGGCAATGGTACTCTTTGCCGGTCTTAGGGAGCAACTTGAACTTAACAACGTTCCCAGGGCATTCAAAGGTACCCCGATAGCACTTATAACCGCAAGTATCCTTGCCCTCGCATTTATGGGTTTTGCAGGGTTGGTATAGTTGCCTAAAATAATGAAGTCATGAAAAAGAGTTTGCTCGAGATTGAACAAACCCTCAGAGAGGGAAGCCTCCGGAAAGCACACGAAGAGTTGCTGGAATTCCTGGAGAGAGAACCTGAAAACGACGCTGCCTGGTATATGTTAGGCGGATTGTTGAGAAGAGAACAATTATGGGGAGAGGCAATCAATGCCCTCAATAAGGCGAAATTCCTCAACCCTACAGGCCCTGCGGCCTATGCTATAGACTCCATCTATGAAATTCTGAGATTCCAGAACACAGATTTAATGAATCCTTGATAAAACCATATTATGCCAACAACAACTTCACTAAGAACATTGCTCACATTTGCACTTATAGTGTGTCTGAGCACAACTCTCCCTGCCCAGAAGACTAAGGGAAGCATCGCAAAGCTACAGCAGACTGAGGTAAAGACTCCGCCTGCAGACTCTACAAAGAAGGGTCCTGAAAAATCTCCTCAGACAATTGAGAAGTTCATAAAATCCGATGCCCGTGTAATGAAGGGCATGACTACCGTCTACAATCAGGAGAACAAGTTCTTTATCAATATTAACGATTCACTCTTAGGCAGAGACCTAATGATGGTAACAAGAATATCTCTTGGTGCTTCAGGTGTGCGTACCGACTTTGAGGGTTATGCCGGAGACCAGATCAATCAGGGAGTTTTTCGTTTTGACAAAGGACCGAATAATAAGATCTTTCTCAGAGAGGTGCTTAACAGAGAGCGTTCAGACAGCACAAGTTCCATGTATGAATCGGTAGTAAGGTCAAACACAGAACCGATTGTTACAACGTTTGAAATCAAGGCCCAGTCTGAAGATAAAAAGGATAATATAATTGATATAACTGACTTATTCAGCGGTGATTCTGAGATGCTTTTCTTCAGAAAGAGATCAAAGACAGCATTCAAACTGGGAGGTTTGTTGAAAGAGAGCTCCTATCTTTCGGCAGTAAGGACATACCCAATAAACACCGAGGTAAAGACTGTAAAGACATATCAGAAGTCTGACGGCGGAGAGAATGCGACCTTTGAGATAAACAACTCATTTGTGCTACTTCCTAAGGTGCCTATGGTCGCAAGATATGCAGATGACAGGGTTGGTTATTTCACTGAGAATTATACTGATTTTGGCAAGAACCCGCAAGGAGTGGAGAAGGTTTCAATGATAACCCGTTTCAGGCTTGAACCGAAACCTGAGGATCTTGAGAAATACAAGAGAGGGGAATTGGTTGAACCGGCTAAACCGATAATATTTTATATTGATCCTGCAACTCCAAAGGAGTGGGTTCCTTATCTTATTCAAGGCGTTAATGATTGGCAAAAAGCATTCGAGAAGGCAGGTTTCAAGAATGCAATAATGGGAAAGGTTGCCCCTACAAAGGAGCAAGATTCAACATGGTCGTTGGAAGATGCAAGATATTGTGCAATAGTTTATAAAGCCTCTGCAACTCCTAATGCCAGTGGTCCTCACGTAAGCGACCCGCGTTCAGGTGAAATTATAGAGAGCCATGTAAACTGGTATCACAACGTTATGTCACTTGTAAGAAACTGGTATATGCTTCAATGCGGACCAGTTAACCCTGCAGCAAGAAAAATGGAGTTTGACACTGAACTTATGGGGCAGCTTATAAGATTCGTCTCGTCTCATGAAGTGGGACACACTCTCGGATTGAGACATAACTTCGGTGGTACAAGCCATTACACCGTTGAACAACTCAGAGATCCTGAATTCCTCAGGGCAAACGGCCATACAACATCTATAATGGACTATTCTAGGTTCAATTATGTTGCCCAGCCTGAGGATAAAATTGACAGAGACCTGTTATTCCCTAAAATAAGCCATTACGATCTTTGGGCAATTGAGTGGGGTTACAGACGATTCCCTGATATTGACAACCCTGAAAAGGAGCTGCCATATATAAATAAATGGATCATAGAAAAGACCAAGAACCCTTACTTCCTTTTTGGAACCGAAACAAGTTCAAATGATCCAAGACTTCAGAATGAGGATCTTGGTGAAAACCAGATGAAGGCAAACGAATTGGGAATAAAGAATCTGAAATTTGTCATGAACGGCCTTGCCGAATGGACAAAAGAACCGAATGAAGATTATACAAACCTAAGGACTATGCACGGAGAGGTAAACAATCAGTACCGCCGCTACATAGGTCATGTTGCAAAATGGATTGGCGGTATTTATGAGGATCCTAAGACCGTTGAGATGGAGGGCGATGTCTACAGGGTTGTGGAGAAAGAGAGACAGCAAGAGGCTATGGATTTCCTTAACAGGAATCTTTTTGAAAAGGCTCCGCTATGGCTTATCCCGACCAATTATATGGACAAGTTTGTAAGTCGTCCGGAGCTGTATATCGAGAGGGCATACAATGCAGCTTTGGGAACGCTTCTAAGTAAAAGGGTAATAATGAATCTCGCATCAGCAGAAAGAAAATACGGGAAATCAGCTTATACTCTGGAGGACATGTTCTCATCACTTGACAAGGTGGTGTGGAAGAAAAGGGTGACAGATCCTTATGAAAGAATACTTCAGAAAGCATATGTTATAGGCCTTTGTGATCTTTTCACAGGAGCCAATGCTTTCACATTCGGAGGCCCTCCGGTTATCACTTCAAACCCTAAGGATATGACCGAAGCTTCGGGAGTTGCATACAAGCAGATGATTAAGACCCTGAAACATATCAAAGGTATGAATACTGGAGACTATCTTTCTGATGCGCACTATGCATACCTGACACGTTATATTGAGAAGATTTTGAGTGCCGAGAAGTAATCGCAAAATACAAATACCGGCAATTGTTCAAACCATCCATGATAAACCGCTACTGCTTGCAGAGCGGTTTATTCATAATGGGGGAGTGGATACTGGTCACTCTGTTTTTCTTGCAGTAGCCCGGATCTGACTGAAAAGCTCCCAAAGAATAATCCCAATGCTGACTGAGACATTAAGCGAGTGCTTTGTCCCTTCCTGTGGTATCTCAACAACCATGTCACTTAGGTCGGCAACCTCCTGCTGTACACCTTTTACTTCGTTCCCGAAAACAACGGCATATTTTTTTGAGTTCAGAACACTTAGATTTTCAAGCGATGTGGAATTTTCGGTCTGTTCAGCTGTAAGAATAATGTAACCCTGTTCTTTCAGCTCCTTCACGACCTTTACAGCATCCTGCTCATATCTCCATGCAACACTGTCCTCTGCTCCAAGTGCAGATTTATGAATCTCGGCATTAGGCGGGGTGGCGCAGATGCCGCAAAGAATAATCTGTTCCGCAGCAAATGCGTCTGCGGTCCTGAAAGCCGCTCCTATATTATGCTGGCTGCGTATATTGTCTAAGACAATTACTATCGGGCTCTTGGGAGCACTTTTAAACTCCTCTCCGGATAGCCTTCCGAGTTCGTAAACTTTTAGTTTTCTGAACATTTTTATTATTATATTTGCAAATATAGGGATTTAACCTCAAAAATTTCTACGACTATGAGTACAGATGTTAAACTGAAGTTAATCCAGAACGGTCCTCTCAAGGTTGAGGGAACAGTTATGGTAATCCATCCTGATGGCAAGGAGGAACAGAAGAGCAACTGCTACATATGCAGATGTGGCAAATCCGGCAACAAACCATGGTGTGACGGTTCTCACGCCAAATAATTCCTGTGCCGGAATCTTAAACCATTTGCTATCTTTATTGTCAAATAAAACACTAATATATTGTTTTGATGAAAAAGAGGCAGAGATATATAAATTATATCAGTATTCCGGTTTTACTAGTTTTAACAGTTATTATATACAACTCTCTTTATTCTGATGTAAAGATGGGTGATGGAGATATTTCTTCCGCTTCAAAGGGAGAAAAGTCTAAAAAGGGGGGAGGCGATAAAAAATCCCTTCCGGTATCGGTATATATTGCAGATTTGCAGAGATCCGAAGATGGCCTTACACTTCCCGGAACTCTCATAGCCAGGGAGAGAGTTGAGATGGCAAGTGAGCTGACAGGTAGGGTTGTGAGCATCAATTTCAAGGAGGGGCAGTTTGTGCACAAAGGAGAGGTGTTGGTCAGGCTTAACGATGATGAGCTTCAGGCGCAGCTTTTAAGGGCAGAGTACCAGCAAACGCTTTTATCTGAAAAACTTGAAAGGCAGAAAATCCTGCTCAGTAAGGAGGCTGTCAGCAGGGAGGATTATGATCAGGTATCGACCGAGTTTAATGTACTGAAACAGGATATTGAACAGCTGAAGATAAAGATCGAGAAGATGAAGATAAGGGCACCTTTTGATGGTGTCATAGGATTCCGGAATATCAGCCTTGGCGCAATGCTGGTACAGAATTCAAAAATTGCCACAATTGTTGATGTTGCCCATATGATATTGGAGTTCTCCATACCGGAAAAGTATACAAGGAATAAATTGATGGGCACAACTGTAAAATTTATGGTAGAAGGGATAAGTGAGCCCTTTCATGCATTGATATATGCCATGGATCCCGAGGTTGATGTCAAGACTCGTACATTAATGTTGAGAGCCAGATTTGATAACAGTCGCGGATTACTCAGACCGGGGATGTATGCAAAAGTCAGCTTGAGTTCGCAGAACAATGCACTTAGCGTATATGTTCCGAATCAGGCTGTTGTTTCGGGAGTAAAAGGTCACTCAGTATGGTTGCTGAAAGGTGGTAAGGCAACAATGACACAGATAAGAACCGGCCTTAGAACAGTAGATATGATGGAGGTAATCTCCGGAGTTGAAAAGGGTGATACAGTAATAACAACAGGATTAATGCAGATTCGTGAAGGAGCCACAATAAATCCTACAAATTTAAAGGCTGAATGAGTCTCTCTACCACCTCAATCAAAAGACCGGTATTAACAACCGTAATGAGCCTCGTAATCATGATTTTCGGGGCTATAGGGTATGTGTCACTTGGAGTAAGGGATTACCCTAGCGTGGATAACCCCGTGATATCAGTCAGATGCTCTTTCCCTGGAGCTAATGCAGATGTAATAGAGACCCAGATTACCGAACCTTTGGAGGCGGCCGTTAATGGTATCCCCGGTATCAGGGCTATCTCAAGTACCAGCCGTGACGGGCAAAGCTCAATAAACATAGAGTTTAATCTTGAAGTTGATCTTGAGACGGCTGCCAATGACGTAAGAGATAAGGTTTCAGGAGCTATGCGCAGATTGCCTCAGGATATTGATGCTCCGGTTGTGGAAAAATCGGATGCGGATGCACAACCTATCTATTCAGTTACCCTGCAAAGCCAGACGCGAAACATAATTGATCTAAGCGAATATGCAGAGGTGAATTTCAAGGAGAGGCTGCAGACAATCAGCGGTGTCAGTAGCGTGAATGTCTGGGGTTCAAAAAGATACTCTGTCCGATTGCGAATGGACCCTCTTTTACTTGCTGCCTACAAGGTAACGCCGCTGGATGTGAGAAATGCAGTCAACAGGGAAAATGTAGAATTGCCTTCGGGAACAATAATGGGCTCGACAATGGAGCTTACAGTAAGAACGCTGGGTAGACTAAAAACCATTGATGATTTCAATAACCTGATAATTTCAAAAAACGAGGGAAGGATAGTACGTTTTTCAGACATCGGAGTTGCCGAGGTTGATGCCGAGAGTACAAGATCGATTTTAAAGAGAAATGGCGTTCCTATGGTTGCGTGTGTTCTTATACCTCAACCCGGAGCAAATTATATCAACATTGTAGATGATGCGGAGAAGGCTATTAAAGAGCTTAAAAAATCTCTTCCCGAAGATATAGAGGTTGGAGTTGGCTTTGATAATACAGTATTTATAAGGGATTCGATACGTGAGGTGAAATCAACCATTATGGAGGCATTCTTCCTAGTGGTGCTTATAATTTTCCTTTTCCTGAGGAACTGGAGAACTACACTTATACCGGTACTGGCAATTCCGATATCATTGATAGGAGTTTTCTTTATAATGTACCTCGCCGGTTTCTCCATCAATATCCTCACCCTGCTTGCCATAGTGCTTTCAATAGGCCTTGTCGTGGATGATGCGATAGTGGTTATGGAGAATATTTACACCAAGATTGAACGGGGAGTCTCTCCGAGGGAGGCAAGCATAGAGGGTTCAAAAGAGATTTTCTTCGCTATTATAGCGACAACAATCACTCTGGTCTCGGTATTCTTCCCGATTGTATTCCTTCAAGGGGTGACCGGGCGTCTTTTCAGAGAGTTTTCGGTTGTGATTGCAGGGTCAGTATTGATATCATGTTTTGTTGCTCTCACATTCACTCCGATGATTACATCAAAAATGATTAAGCCGGGAGTTAATGAAGGGGCATTTTATAAAAAGACAGAGCCGTTCTTTGTGTGGTTAAATGGTGCCTACAGACGCTCTCTGCAATCTTTCATGTCAAAAAAATGGTTAGCTCCCTTGTTTTTGTTGATAACAACCGGATTGATAGTCTGGCTGTGGGTCTCTATTCCTTCAGAGATGGCTCCGCTTGAGGACAGGTCGATGATATCTATCTCAAGTACTGCTCAAGAGGGGGCAACTTATTATTACATGCTTGACTATTCCGACCAGATGTGGGATATGATTGATGCTTCCGTGCCGGAAAAGGAAAATGCACTGCAGATGGTTGGCATGGGTGGTGCTAACAGGTCTAACTTTCAGCTTTCATTAGTTCCTCCGGATCAGAGATCGAGGAAACAACAGGATATAGCAGATGAGCTCTCACCGAAGGTTGCAAGGATGACAGGGGCAAAAAGTTTTGTCACACAACAACAGACATTTGGCGGAAGGAGAGGTGGAATGCCGGTGCAGTATGTGATTCAGGCCAAGAATCTTGACTCGCTTAAAAGTGCCTTGCCGCTGTTTATGTCAGAGGTTGCCCAGAGCGAAATCTTTTCAAATTCAGATGTTAACCTTCGCTTTACAAAGCCTGAGTTGAGTATCTCTATCGACAGGGATAAGACCTCTTTGATGGGTATATCTATTCAGAACATTGCGCAGACTCTTCAGTTAACAATGAGTGAACAAAGAATAGGCTATTTCATAAGGAACGGAAAACAGTATCAGATACTGAGCGAGATTAACCAGAACGACAGGAATAAACCTCTTGACATGGCAAATATCTTTGTCAGAAATGACACAGGAGACCTTATCCCGTTGGACAATCTGATAAAGATGGAAGAGAGCAGCATGCCGCCTCAGCTATACCGGTACAACCGTTTCGTTGCAGCTACTGTCTCCGCCTCACTTGCTCATGGCTACACTTTAGGCCAGGGAATAGAGGAGATGGACAGGATTGCACGTAAGGTGCTTGATCCGGACAGTTTCTCGACAGCATTGTCAGGCCAGTCAAAAGATTTTGTAGAGAGTACATCCAGCCTCTTTTTTGCATTTGTGCTGGCTCTTGTGTTGATATATCTTGTCCTCTCCGCACAGTTTGAAAGTTTCAGAGATCCCCTTGTGATAATGCTCACAGTTCCTCTTGCTCTTGTCGGAGCTCTGTTGTGCATGAAGCTTGCTGTACAGACTATGAACATATTCAGTGAAATAGGCCTTATTATGCTAATCGGACTAGTCTCCAAAAATGGAATACTTATAGTCGAATTTGCAAACCAGAGAAGGATAGCCGGTATAGATAAGCAGATTGCCATACTTGAATCATCCGCATCCCGTTTCAGACCGATACTAATGACCAGTCTCTCAACAATTCTGGGTATACTCCCTATGGTTTATGCGACAGGAGCCGGGGCCGAAAGCCGCGTTGCCATGGGCGTTGCTGTTGCAGGAGGACTTGTGTTTGCGACATTCTTCACACTCTACATTATTCCTGCAATGTATTCCTATATTTCATCATCAAAAGATCTTAAAGATATTAATGAATAAAAGATATATAACTCTCGCAACTGTATTGATTCTTGGTCTTAAAGCAGGAGCTCAGGAGTCTGAGCCTGTAACATTGCAACAGTGTATAACCGTTGCCCTCAAGGACAATTACTCTGTTATCATCTCCTCAAACGAACTGGAGATGTCAAAGAATAACGTAACTCTTGCACCTTTTCTTCCTTCGTTGACGCTCGGTTCAAAGCAAACATCAACCGAGCTGAATGAGAGGTCGTACAATCAGCAGGGAGCAGTTACCGGGGGTATTTCAAAATCAACGACCGTCCTAAGCAATGCAACCATAAACTGGAGGCTCTTCGACGGATTTTCCATGTTTGCAGAGAGGGATAAACAAATAGAGTTGCTCAGGAAAGGCGAGTATGCGTTCCGCTCTGTCGTGGAGAATCTTGTTATGGATGTTTCAGCTCAGTATTTCAAGATAATAAGTCTTCAGAATCGTGTGAAATTGCTGGATGAGCTCCTGGGAATTTCTGATACAAGGTACAATCAGGCCCTGACAAGGTACAGAATCGGTAAAGATTCTGGGCTTGAGTATAAACAGGCAAAGATCAACCTTAACAGTGACTCTTCGCAACTGTTGCTACAGAGAGAGAACCTGAAAAATGCCTATATTGAGCTTTACCGGCTCATGAATGTTTCTACAGGTTCGAAATATATAATCAAAGATACTATATTGCCGGAGCCTGTTATGAGTCTTGATTACCTGCTGGGAAAAGGCATGGAGAACAATACATCTGTACTTGCGGCAAAAGCAGGAGAGAGGGTGGCCGGTCTCGATCTGAAAATTGCAAAATCTTCTCGGTATCCGGTGCTGGATCTTTCGGCCGGTTACAACTACAATCTCTATGACAACAATTATTATCCCTCTAAATTTGATCGCTATAACGGATATAATTTTGGGCTGAATCTCTCTGTTCCTTTATTTGACGGGCTGGAGGTAAATCGAAAAATTAAAAATGCAAAAATCCTTCAGGAAAATTCAAGATTGAATCTCGAAAGGGAGAAACAGGATCTTGAGAGCAATCTGCGTTCACTGTACAATCTGTATATAAACAATATCCGGATGGTGGGATTTGAGAGAGAGAACAAGGAGACCGCATACTTCAATCTGGAGGCCGCTATGGAAAAATACAGGCTGGGAGGTCTCTCGGGTATTGAGTTTCGTGATATTCAACTCTCATATCTTGATGCATCGGACAGAATGCTGGAGGCAGTCTATCAAGCAAAGATATCAGAGATTACTCTTCATCTTCTGATTGGAGATCTGTTTCAGAATACTCTTCAGAGGTAATGTTAAAAAGGTCTCTTTGAGGCAGTGAGTCCATTCTGGAGAAAGCCTTGTTGAACATCCCCTCTACAATTTTGGGGAAACGTGCTCCTTTCCATGAACTGGTGTTAGCAAGGAATACCCATGTCAACCCATCTTTCTGACACTTAATCATAGCGCTCATTCCTGACAGGGTTCCTGTCCTTATCCAATCACCGTTAGGACGAGCCTTGGCCCAACCAATCGGCAGATGCTGGGCATCAGCTGTAGTCATAATTTTTATGCTTTCCGGAGACAGAATGTTGGGAATTCCTGGTCTGCCATCTATAGATGCCAGAAATTTAACGAGTTCACTAGGTGAGGCAACCCATCCTCCGGCACCGGACAACCCTGCCACATCATTACCGCCATAACATTTAGGGCACATTATACCACTTCCGTCGAACGATTCGATCAACAATTCATCTTTAGGCTCATAATACCTTACTTCGTTGGGAAATTTCTGGTCGTGAAAGTTTTTGGCAATATGCATGTCATATATTCCTATAGGAGCAAGTATTACATTTTTCACATAAGACTCGTATGGAATACCTGTTGCCTGTTCAATAATCCTGGAAAGCAGCACATATCCGAAATTGGAGTATTTAGTACCGTTTCCCGGCTGGTAACTGAGATTCCGGCTGAGAACATAACGAATAATGTCGTCTGTTTTGGGGGCTGAGTCCAGCTTCATCCGATTACGTATTATGTTCGGGATAAACATTGGGTCACCACCTCTTCTTGAGAAACCTCCCCTGTGTCTGAGCAACTCTTCTATTGTTATATCTCTGACACGCTTGTCCTTAATCTCACTGAATTCAGGGATATCCATCAGACCCCCTTTGGCAAAAGGTTTCTGATCCAATTTAAGAATACCCTTTTCCACAAGCTTCATCACAGTTACGGCGGTTATGAGTTTTGAAACAGAGGCTATTCTGAAAATATGACGCACCTCTGTTTTTACAGAATCTTCCTCATCAGCCCAACCGTATCCTTTGGCATAGATAAGACGATCATCTTGCATTATGGCAACCGACGCTCCTTTAATACCCCATTGGCGCATGAACTGCTTTATATATCCATCCAGCTTTTTTGTCTCGGGTAATTCGGATTTTTCATTTGAAAGCAAGTGGTTAAGGGCCAAAACCGGTTTCCTGTGTTTAGGCTCTTCACTACTCTGTGCTTTTGTAAAGAGTGTTTTTGCGAATAAAAGGAGTACGGTTATAATTATGAAAGAGATAATTAGCCCGGATATTTTGATCGGGTGACGGCGTCTTTTTCTGGATGTCATTTATTTAGTTAAAAGTTTAGAAGTGATGAGCTAAGAGTTGATAGTGAATAGATTAGTGAAAGGTTAAAAGTTTAGTCCAGGGTGAATTTGACGTATATGTTCTGAGTAAAGCTAATTTTGCCAAAAGAGAGGTCCGGCCCGGCATATTCTTCAGATACATTGGCACTCTCCATTTTGGCTCCGAGTGAAGCTAACCCCCTGATTACGATGTCTCTCTGATATCCTTCGCTGTGTTGTATATAGATTGCCTTACCGAGTTTCCTTCCCAGGGCGTTTGCAAGTATCTCAGCCCTGTTTTTTGCTTTTTCAGTAGCCATTATCATAACCTCATTCTTAACCTTCTCCTTGTCAGAAACATCCGTCTTTACAACCGAGACATTCGGTATCGAAAGTTTTTCCAACTCTTTAAAAACCTTTATCAGCATATCTGTGCTTGATATCTTGAGCTGGTATGACTTTGAGGTAACAACTGTATTTTTTTTCAGGATATATTCCTGCATCTGGGTGGCAATATCTTTAACCAGCATGTCCTTTTCAAGGTCCACACCAAGAGACTTCAATCTTGAAAACATCTCCTTCTCCTGCTTTTCCAGCGACTTGTTTTTATTGTCCTTCTCTTCAATGGTGATGCTAATGAAAATTTCATCCGGAGAAACCTCTTTAGTGGCAGAGGCTGTAATCTCTATGTAGTTCTGGTCTATAAAGTTCTTTTCCTGGGCCGAAAGTGCGGAAGTTGTAATTAGAATTGCGATTGCGGTCAATATTTTCTTCATGATTATGATGTTTTGGTTAATTTTCTGGTTACATAAATTATACCATTTTGTTTTTAGTGGCACTGATTTTTCTAATTATCATAAAGACAAATAAGTATATTTTTTAATAATCAAATATACTGATATTGTGTAAATTAGAAAAATCAGTACCACTGAAAAACTAAAAAAGAGTGGCAAAAAAAATATTTTTTTGCCACTCTGCTTTCACTTGTTCTTTTCAACCATGTTTGACGGGTTGATTTAAAAGATTAGTAATAAGGAATATAAGTTGGGTTAATAGGGTCAGAATATTCCACGCTCGGTATACTTGGTATGGAGCAGTTCGTGAGAGTGATGTCCAAGCGGCTCTTTGAGGAATTCATCATAAATTGCCTTAATTGCAGGATTCTCATGCGACTTGCGTATTGGTTTAAGAGAGTCTTCCCGATATATGGAATCTGCTCTTTTTTGCCTGATTTCCCATGTCGTCGGGATTGACTGTCCTCCTCCTCCGAGACACCCTCCTGGGCAGGTCATAACCTCAATGAATGCATACGGGGATTTTCCCTCCTCTATCTGATCCAGCAATGTGCGGGCATTTTTGAGAGTGTGTGCAACGGCAACCTTTAATTTCAAGCCGTTAATATCTAGTTCTGCCTCTTTTATTCCGTCAAAACCTCTTACGGCATTTAAATCAATCTTTGGCAGGGGTTTCCCGGTAAGGACCTCATATGCTGTGCGAACGGCTGCCTCCATGACACCTCCTGTAGCACCGAAAATGACACCGGCACCGGTAGAAATTCCAAGTGGCTCATCAAACTCTTCCTCAGGCAGATTCTTGAAATCAATGCCGGATTGTCTGAACATCCTTGCCAGCTCCCGGGTTGTAAGCACATAATCCACATCAAAGAAAGCCTCACTTTCATTAAGTCCCATTTTTTCTTTCCAGAACTCAAATGCCGATTTCATCTCAGGCCGCTTGCACTCGAACTTTTTCGCTGTACATGGCATTATTGAGACAACGACAATCTTGCGCGGGTCAATCCCGAGTTTCTCGGCGTAATATGTCTTTGCCACTGCACCGAACATCTGTTGAGGAGATTTGCATGTAGAGAGGTGGTCAAGCGATTTTGGGAAAAAGTGCTCAATAAATTTGATCCAACCCGGGGAGCAAGATGTTACCATTGGCAGAACACCCTTATTTTGTATCCGGTGTATAAGCTCGAACCCCTCTTCCATTATTGTAAGGTCGGCCGTGAACTGTGTATCGAAAACTTTGTCAAATCCAACTCTACGAAGAGCTGCAACCATTTTGCCTGTTACCAGAGCCCCGTATTCCATTCCCATAGCCTCCCCTATACCTACACGTATCGCCGGGGCGGTCTGTACGATTACATATTTGTTTTCGTTGTATATCTCGTCGAAAACAACCCGTGACTCATCTTTTTCTGTAATTGCAGCCGTAGGGCAAACAAGGGCACATTGACCGCAGTTGGTGCAGGCAACATTGCCGAGACCTTTGTCAAGATATGTGGAGATTTTGGTCTTAAGGCCCCGGCCTGTAAAATCTATTGCATTTACAGTCTGTACCTGCGAACATACGGCAACGCACCTTCCACATAAAATACACTTCTCGGGAGTTCTCAGAAGTGAGAGAGAGGTGTCGTCCACATTTCCGACAGGTTTGGTC
>Ga0265297_10000816_pt1 | contig 84752 bp, 137 predicted proteins | sample Munlanlwell13791_FD_192502 | JGI IMG/M metagenome (GOLD analysis project Ga0265297, IMG submission 192502) | Leachate microbial communities from a municipal landfill in Southern Ontario, Canada - Leachate well 137-91 | ecosystem: Engineered > Solid waste > Landfill > Unclassified | place...
AGGAGAACACAACCCCATGAGCGAAGAAGCTGATTTAATGAATTTTGTTAGAATACTTGAAAAACTCCCAGAACGTAAAATTTACGTTATAATCAGAAAACCAAAAAGTGAACTTCAAGATTGCGAAAATAAAGCGCAAAAGGTGAACCCATGAACAACGACTATTTAAAAGTTGGAGATGAGATTTCGCATAAAGGAAATAGATATAAAATAATTGAGAAAAGACGTTTAGGGCATCATAGTTATAATTTTTCAGTTGAACAAATATGGATTGAACCTGAATGTTTACAGCCAATACTCAGATGGAAAAAAGGTTGCGTTCCTGAATGTTGGCATTTCAAGGATTGCCCTATTCACCAAAAATTTGTAACTGAAAAAATGAATGAAATTAAAATTTATGCAGGGCTTCAAATGCTTTTTAATTTGGATTCTTGTTCTTCTTTATCAGAATTAAAAACTACAAGTGACCAAAAATGACAGAAAGAAAAAAGCTAAGTGAAAAAGAGCGTTCAAAGTACAAATATTCACATCATTACTGTACTGAATGCGTTGACTGTGGGGCAATGGTAACAGTTGGACAAGGGAGCGTTATGTAAATGCCGAAAAAAGGACAAAAAACTGATACTCCGAAATGCCCAATATGCGGCGTTTTCTTAACGCCGACTATAAGCCAAGATTATGGCGGGCAAGAACCCATAAACTACTACTGTAAGCAATGCCAACGCAGAGGGCAATAAAATGAGCGAAGAAACGTGGACTGTCGAGGACGAAGCTATTTATCGTCCGTTGCGGCGTAAAAAGTTGCGCATTGAGGCGCGGACGCGGAAAGATTTAGGCGGGCGGCTTAAGCGGTATGGCGCTCGCAAACGCAAGGAGGTGAAAACGTGATACCTGTACGTTATATGTGTAGTAAATGTGGCAAAGACCTCGGCGTTTACTGGCAGGGTGTTGGGGACGAGAATGAACCTAAGCCAAAATGCACGTGTGGAAATAAAACAAATTTTTCGACCACTACCGACCCCAATGTTGTGCAGTTCGGATGGTAAATACCACCCTGAGGTTGACATAAACGGTGAAAAGCTACGTTGACATAGAATGGCACTGGTGTTTCGCTTCCATTCATCTTAGGAGTAGAGAAGAACATGATTGAAATAATGCAAACCGTAATAATTAAAAAAGAAGTAAAATTAACAATTGCAGAATACAAATGTGCGAAATGTGGAAAAACTGCACAAATGGTCGCTGAAGGCAAGAGAAATTTATGTTTGGAGTGTTTCAAGTTAGACGTATTTGTTCGTTGTACGCATTGTGGCAAAAAGAACTTTATTTAATAAGCCAAAGGAGAAATAGAGAACAATGCCTTGTATTGGAATGGATTGTGGTTGTTGGAATCAATGCAGAAAGAAAAGGAAACAGAAACTAATTTCTAAAATGATAAACGAATTTCGCACTTCAAATGATAGCTCAAGAAATACGGAGTCGAAGAAATGAAGGAAGAAAGGGAACAACAAAGTTTTAAATTCAATCTTTTTTTAATTATTTTCTTTTCTGGACTTGAAGGGATACTAATAGGAATAATTCTCACTTTTTTGAGAGTTGAAGGTATAACTTTATTAAATTTACTTTTTTCTTTAGTTTTTATTCCGTGTTCCTTAATGCCGTATGTTGCAATTAGAGCCTGTATCAGAGACTTACTAAAACTCTACAATAGTCAAAAGAGTAAAAAGCTTAAGGATGAAGAATTAAAAGAAAAACTTCACATGTGTTTTATTAAAAAGACAAATTTACTAAAAACATGCAAAACAATAGAGGAAAAACTAAAAATAGAAAAGGGGTTTAGAGAAGAAATTTCTTCTATTCTAAATAAAAGCGAGGTAGAGAACAAATGAGACTAAAAGATTGCCCTAAATGTGATACAAGAAACTTTGTTTGGGTTTGTAGTGTGATTGGTCATAATCCCATTAAATTATCAGAGCCTCATTGGTGGTGTTTCAAATGTGGTTATGAAGAGTTCTCTAATTCACAACAAAGGAAGGATACAAAACTATGATTGTGTTAGCTATAGGAATATTTATAATCTTAGTAAGTCTCGGTATTTTCACCTTAATTACAATGTGGAGCTTTAAAACAAAAGATCAAGAAATTTATGAATGGACAGTTTATGAAGAAGTTAAGTCCTCCGTTGAAAATGAAATTGGCACGGCTTTGCCTTACTATTTCTTCTATCGCCAAGACTTAATTAACCACATTTTAAGGAACGATTATACTTCACTTAAACAAAGTGGGATAAAACAATGGAAATATCTTTAACAAAAATAATCAAATCACACTTCAAACGTATCTGTAAGTATGCAATAGTTGGTGCCTGTGGCTCGCTTGTCAACTGGTCGCTACTGTACTTTTTCACTGAATTTGGTGGTTTATGGTACATGTTCTCATCAGTCATTGCAACTCTCTGTGCATTTATTTTCAACTATACATTCAACACAATTTGGACGTATAGAAAGGAGGTGAAAGGTTAAATGTATGTTGAAGCATTATTAGTTCTCATCAGTGGCATAGGATTACTATGTTGGGTTGAACTAATTATGATCAGGCGCGCACTAAGAAAAAAACAGTAAAGTTTCCTAACAATTTTATTTTTCAACCACAAGTTTTTTATACTTAGTTTCTATTACTTTCTAATAGTGAATTCAAAAATGACTAAACGTTTAATTCCAATCACTATTTCCTTTGAACCCGAACAAGTCGAGGCTTTAAGCTTTCTTGTAAAAACAGGCAAGTACGCCAACCGTGCGCATGCAACTCGAGTCGCTGTTCAAAGTTTAATTAATAGTGAAAAATTAATTGAGAGTGAAAAAGAAAACATCAAAAGAGCAATGGAGAGAAAACCATAATGCAAGTAACCCAATCAAATAATTTAAAAATTAATGACAAAGTAGTTGCAATAGCATTCTACAAATCAACTAAACATCATGGTCAACATCACCCAGCGATTGTTATTGGTGTCATAAAAGTTATACTACCAGTAGGAACTTATGTAATCAAAGTTGAAAAGTGGTTTACTAAGAAGGGTGATTGGGATTTCAAAGAAAATGTTGGTGCACTAAAAGCGAATGTGTTTCCATATAATCATGAAGTATGGCAAGAATCAATATCACTTCAAAAAGTAATAGAAGAACAAACCTCACAAATAGGTATGTTAGAAAGACTCAGACAAGGTAATTGGGATAATTTAGTAAAGGGATTAATGGAGGCAAAAGCTTAATGCAAACAGGAGAACCACCCGAAAGTTTTTATCCACCACCTCATAATGGAATAGAATGCAAGAAAAGTGAAGATGTTTGGAAAGTAAATATAGTTCAACAAATCACTAATTCTACAAAAAGAATACAAATAACTGCTTTTATTAGAGCAAAAACTCCAGAAGAATTACTTGAAAAAATAAAAGAACTATTTATTGACCTCGGTTTTAAATTCATAAACAATGGAGAATTTCAATATCGTCGTAAGCTAATTCCAACAGCCTCATTTGAATCAATCTACAATGAAACAGTAGTACCCAACATGCAAAAACTTAGTGAACTTTGGAAGCCATATATTGAGGACGATAGAGGATATTATGAAAAGTTTTTAGAAAAAGTAGCTCATTTAAACATAAGAAGTGAAAATGATGTAGCAATGTTTGAAACAATAGTAGAAGAACTTCAATACGCCTTCTACTGTTGGTGTGTTGAACAAAAACTAATTGAGGGAAAAAATATTTGAAAATTGGCTATTCAAAAGTTTTTAAGCATCCAAAAGCCAAGACGTTGTATATAATAATTCCAAGCCACGTTGCATCAGATTCACTTTGTTCAATCAAGGAAGGTGACATTGTGTCAGTTATGAATTGTGTTGATGTAGAAAATGAGGCAAGAGGAAGAGGGATATTTATCGCACTTCAAGACTCAAAACAAAAATGAGGAACTTTAACAATGCAAGAAATAAAAGATGATATATGGAACTACCACAAGAAAGGATTCATGATTGTAATACCTACCAACGGCTTTGTCAAAAACAATGATGAAGCAGTAATGGGTAGGGGTTTGGCTCTACAAGCTTCAACTAAGTTTCCAGAACTTCCTAAACTGTTAGGACAAAGGATAAAAGAGTATGGTAACGTTGTCTTCACATTTAGCGGCAACAACTTTACAAAAGAACCAAACTTAAGATTAATTACTTTTCCAGTGAAGCACAAATGGTGGGAAAGAGCAAACTTACAGCTTATTGAAAAGTCCACAAAGGAATTGGCTGAAATATTCAAACACAACTTAATGAACTATCTAATACCAGTCTACCTTCCGCGAGTAGGATGTGGAAACGGAAAGTTGAATTGGATTGAAGTAAGACCTATTCTTGAACGTTATCTCAATCCTGAGAAATTTGTGATATGCAGTATAAGTTAAAATTCAATTACTATATAAAGGTAAATTGGGTAATAATAAAACACGAAAGACTAAAAACAATGGAGTAGAAATTGTTATCAAATATAAGAATTTGGTGGTTGTTAAAGTAAGATGGGTTTCACACGCAGTCCAAAACTTGACCCAGTTCTCGAAGTAAAACTTGCGGAAGAAATGCACCCACTCTGGACAAACGGCGAGACAGCTAAAGAGATAGCTACTATCCTCGAGTTCGGAGTTCCCAATACTCCTTTCGAAAAACTTCAAGTTTTCCACGTTTGGAACTATCGTACAAAGTTTAACAAAGGTGTAGGTGAAAATGGTAAGTACAAGCACCTTGAACCATACAAAGGTAAATTTCGTAGACGTAGAACTGGAGGTACTGTGAAAGGTAAGTCCCGCTACAAATCCAAACCGGAAGAAACAATGTCATTTCAAACATTTCAGTCCAAACTTGATTCTGCCGTTCCAAAAATACCCTCTCCATATACTATGCGCAAACGTGCCTATCTCATTCTTCATTATTGGTCACCGTTAAGAAAAGCAGAAATAACTGAACGTTTAGGTACAGACTTTAAAGTTAAAGGTGATTTTTGTGTAATAAACCTCTACCGCAAAAAGAAATATTATAAGCCCACCGCCAAACCAGAACCTTTCTATCTTTCACTTGAACTCCCACTCGTTAATGAAGTAGTTGAATGGGTATCAAGATTTACTAATGAACGTCCATTCAACTTCACAAACGTCACAGCATGGAAATACGTTAAAGAAGTTTTTCCTGGTTTGTATCCTCACTATTTCCGTTTTTCTTATATTACCAAAGGAGTTGAGAACACAACAGACCCAGGTAAGCTCATTCCCAATTTACTTGCTGATACAGGGTTAGATATGCAAACAGTTATATCATACATAATGATTAATCCAAGATTCCGTGGCTCAATTAATCAACGTGAACTTGACATACTTCGGTCACAAAAAATAATAAAATGAAAGGATAAAAATTCATAAATTCTTATTGTTTATTCTAAAAACTAAAACAAACTAAGATTAAGCCTCTTTTAATAAAATAAGCTTTTTTAATGGAATAAAACTTTGTTGTATTTTTATCTCCTCAGTTTTTTGTTTAATTTTACTTTAGATTTACATATTTAGAACTTAAAATTTAATCTAAATTTAGATTAAAGTTAGTTTTTCCAAAAATTACTTTTTTGGAAATAACAACAAAACAACGTTATTTTCAAAAAATACCCCTTTCCCAAAGACATTTTTATTGTTGTTTTAATAATACATATTTATTATTAACTTTATAAGTACATCCTTGGTGGGATGGGAGTTGGTTGAAACGATTACATAATACAGAAGTATAGTGTGCTTTCCACACTAAGTGTACTTTCTACACTAACTTTACTTTTTACACGAAGTTTATTATTCACACTATACAATATCAACACTCCAACAGAACACACAACACTATAATTCGTACCCTTCCTTAACACATCCTCATTCCAACACTTCAATCTTTGTCCAATCATCCTTGTCCTCAAACAACTTTAAATCTTCATACCCCCAAAATTCTACCAAAATACATATATTCAAAATTATGTATAATATTCACATAGGTGTACTATTTGGGTATAAGAACAATACTTGGACGAAGAAACTCCGAGAGTCGCATTAGGCGACGCACATTGGCGGCTAGCAGAACACACGTCGACGCAGACACACAAATAAACGAAATATACCAACAGTACAGTAACAAAGCCCGCAAAGTAGGAAAAGTCGCAGTCAACGTTTCAAAAAAATATCTTCCAGTTCTTTCACTGTCTCCTGCCGAACGTCACATTCAAGGCAAGCAAGCACTCAAACAAACTGTCAAAAGTAGTGTCGGCGTTACCTATCGAGCAATCTTTGGAGGGACAAAACATTCTACTCCACAAACCAAAATTAAGAGGAAAAGATAAATGTCAGTTGTTGACATTCTACCCGGAGCTCTTGCCGTAGCCATAACCGTACTTCTTATCTTTGGCTTAATCTGGCTTTCAGGAAAATCAAAAGTACGAAAAGAAGTTGACTTCCTTCGCCCCCGAGACAAACGTGGTGAAAGACTCGACGTCACCCATGAAACCGATCGTTCCGTTCTCTGTGAAAAAGCCAACCCAATCCACCGTTTCATTAAAGTTGGACCAGCCTTTACTTTCAAAAACGGTGGCAAAACTTCAACAAAGTTTTATGGCATAGAAGGCTCAGCCTACACAGCCCAACTCAAACAAGAAGAATTAGTCAAAATTTCAGTAGTCGATTTTCTAAAAACTCTTTGGGGTAAGGATCTCTATGAACACATGCCAGCAAAAATGAAGGATGCGGTTGAAAAAGACAAAATAGGCATCACAATTGAACCGGTAAAAATCAACCCGGAAGAACACGGACTTGACAAGCTCTCAAGTGATGACGTCAACGATGAAGGTGACGCAGTTGTTCTAAACCGTCTTGCAAAACAAGGTATGGCAGAAAACGTTAAACAAAAACTTCTCGGCAACCTTCTATGGTTTGGTCTTGGTCTTGGAGCATATGCAATTCTTCAAAATCTTCTTGGAGCGTTTTAAGAAATGGAAGCAGAAAATAAGTCACCACAAGTACCACAACGTCCCACACCACCAGAACCGCCAGAAAACGACTTTCAACCGGAAATGCCTATTGACCGAGGACCAGAAGTAGTTGCAACAACACTTGCACCCCAACTCGGTTCAGACGCAGAGCATTTAGGCAGTGGCAAATTTGACATGCGTAAACTTTCAGTTATTACTGAAAAAGACATACCTTTTCTCATCTACGCCAAAATTCGCGGAAGAAAAACTAAAGTATGGGAAACAATCTTTGACATGTATCTCAATCTCCAAGTCTCAGTCAACGGAAGAGGTAGACGTGACATCATTCGCATGGAAGGTGTAAGTAAAGGTGGACTTCCTGACATCCAACCTGACATGGAAAAACCCGGGTGGTTCTCACGCAACTTTGCAGACCGTGACTGGAAAAAACGTGTAAAAGATGAAATGGTTTAAGGTGAACTATAATTAAAAGTTATAAACCACAGGATTTACCAATAGACACAAACGTACTTGAGGAAGCGCCGTTACATGGCGATCTTGATATTGAACAACTTATCTTTCGCCAAATTGAACGAACATACCTTTCTGCACTTCAAGATGAAGCCCTATTTGCATCAAACGTTCGCCTTCTACTCTCAACTGTTCCAAGCCATAAACGTATCGAAATCTTGGAACGTTCAGATGAATACACAAGTGTTGCAGAAACATATCAATATAAACATTGGTGTGGAGTCCCACTTGGTACACCTGAAAAACCAATAAACGGCAGTCCATTTCTTGTTAAAGAAGAAGTAATAGATTGGCATCAACTTTTTGAAATAATTCTCAAATCCCTTGAAGAATGTAACCTAACATGGAAATTTGAAAAATGGACAAGGGAACTGGGTCAAGTTCCAAAAGAAGACATCGCTCCAACCCCAATTTTCTCCAATAAATATGAAAACACTTCAAAAACTGAACTTAATACTACACCAACTCCAACAAATAACGAACCGCCAAAACAAATACGTCCATGTTCAATCTGCACAAAACACGTTAACAAAGGAACAGGTCTATTCTACAAACATAAACTTGTTCACAAAGATGAATGCCTTGAATTGGCAAAGGCGAAATGGGGTGCGGAAGAAACACAATGACGGAAGTACAACAGGAACATAAACCCACACCAATTGTAGGTACAGTTGAAGGAACAAACTTTAAACTCTATAATTGGCACGGATTCATAATACTAACAGGACAAGGCAACTCACCAGTTGTTCTTGACGAAATACAATACCGTCGCAAACGTGTAAAGCAAAACATGATAATTGTTGTTGGTCCTCCGGGTGAAGGAAAAAGTTATTTCGCATTACGTTTTGCAGAAATATTAGACCCAAATTTTAATCCATACAAACAAATAGTCTTTGACCGAACTCATCTTCTTTGGCTTCTCGGTCCAACGTCACCCCTCAAGATGGGACAAGTCATTCTTATAGACGAAGCACAATTTATTGCTGGTGCCCGCCGTTGGTATGAGGACATTCAAAAAGATGTTATGGAACATATTGAAGCAATTCGCAGTCGCGGATTCATAGTCATAATTGTTGCACTTCACATAAATCTTCTTGACAAAATTATCCGAAAATACGTTCTTTCGCACATGGCATTAATGCGTGAACGTGGAAAAGCCATAATCTACAACTTATGGACACCACCGTTCATTGATAAACTTTATCGCAAAACACTCGGCAACTTGTCACTTCAACTTCCAAGCTACGACCAGTGTAAATATCCAAATTGTCTCATCTGCAAATACCAAGACAAGTGTACAACAATCAGGGCAATCTATGAACGTCTCAAAAAGGAATTTCTCGGCAAAATGTCAACTCATTCCCAACAAAAAGCCGCCGCAAGTGAAAGAAGAAAGAAAATTATAGACTACAATGACATGTTCAACAAAGTAGTCAACCACAAAGACAAATTCGTTTACATGAAGTCCGGTGCAGTCGAAACAGAAAGCATAAAACTCATTCTTGAGGAAAACTATGGGCTTCTTCTCACAGATTCAGAAGTGTCCCGCATAATTCGACGCGGACGTATCAAAGCCCCAGACCTTTTCCGTCGACCAAAACTCATTCCTAAAAAAGAGGAAACTTAAACATTTTTTATTAGTTTTTTGTCCAAAATAATGTGACTTTCTTCTTCCCACAACTCAATAATATTTCCGGGTTTAATCTTTAAACATTTTACAATTTCTTTTGGCAAGGTAATTTTTATACTGTTACCAACTTTGTTTGCAATAACTTCAAACTTTATTGGTTCCATAATTTTGAACTCCATAAGATATAGTGTATATACTTAAATATAAGTTTATACATAAGTGTGTTTAAACAAAATATAAACAAAAAGGTGGTAAGTAAAAACGTATAATGAAGATAAACCTACCAAAAAAACTTTTAAAATTAATCCATTCTGGGCAATAATACTTCTGGTTATTATTATAGTCGGAAGTACTCTCGTAGTTTTTACAGTTGTACGAACAGTGCCAGCTGGTCACAAAGGAATACTGCTAAATTGGGGTGAGGCAATAAGTGTTCAAAATGAAGGGTTGCACATAATCTCACCCATAGGACAGGACATAGTGTTAATCAATACTCAAATCCAAAAAGCGACAGCAACAGAATCCACAGCGTCTTCAGATTTGCAAGAAGTCACAACAACCGTAGCAGTCAACTATCGTCTTGACGCAAAACAAGTTTTAACTATTTATAAGGACTTAAGAAATGATTATGAAATTCGAGTTATAACACCAAACATCCAAGAAGCATTAAAAGCGGCAACTGCAAAATATGTGGCAACTGAATTGATTACTGAACGTGAATCAGTAAAAGATTCATTCTTCAACATACTCAAAAGCAAGCTATCAGGTTATGGCATTGAAGTTCTTTCTGTTTCAGTAACGGAATTCCAATTCTCAGAACCGTTTACAAGAGCTATAGAAGCAAAAGTCACAGCCGAACAGGATGCCTTAGCGGCACAAAACAAACTCAAACAAATTGAGTATGAAGCCCAACAACAAGTCATTCAAGCATCAGCCAATGCCACAGCCATAATAACTTTAGCCAATGCAAATGCCAATGCCACTATAATTTCAGCAAACGCTACAGCGGAAGCAGTACAAATAATCCAAGCACAACTAACACCCGAATACATACAATATCTATACGCAATAGGCTGGGACGGTCAACTACCGCTTTATTGGTCAGGCAACGGAACATCACCATTCATAATGATACCAGTACAACCAGAACAATAATCCCAAATTTTTTATTTTTTTTAAGTTTTAGTTAACTAAAAAACAACAAAGTTTCCTACTTTTTAATAGTCCAAAATAAACAAATTCCTTACAATTTCAAAACTCAACTACATTTTATTAAACCAAAATAAACATCAAGTTGTTTTCTGAATAGTAAAATCCAAAGTTGAAGTCCATGAAAAAGTAAATTTGTCACCTTTCACATACTATACAGTAAAAAAGAGAGAGGTTGAAAAGAATGTCTGAAACAATCAAGTATCGTGGCGAAACAATAAACGTAGGCAGGTACCGTGAACGGTATCAACAATTCCCATACTTATCAAAAGAGAGAATAGAAGAATTAGTTCAAAGGGATGTACGACGGCAAAAACAGTTTATTGGAAGAATGCTTGGAAGGGAACAACATGGCGGATACAGATTAGCTTTCTATTACAATGAGCACCAACTCTTCCCAGAGGCATACAATCTCAAAGTTTCCGACCAAGACGCTAAAAAAGTTATGCACAAACTGCTCCAACATTTCGGAAATTCACAAAAAGCAAAGTCGTGGGTAGTAAGATTTTATGGACACCGCGACAGTGGCTCCTGTGGCTGGGGTATTCGTCTAAGTCACAACCCAAGTATAGGCTTAATTTGTCATGAAGTTTGTCACACGTTTGTGCGTCGACACGGAAAGAAAATGATGAAATTAATGAAACGTATGGTAAATTATTGTAAGAAGAAAGACTATTGGAAAATGACTACAGAAAAAACTTAGTAGTTTTAAACAAAGTTTCCAATATTTTAAAAAATTTTAAATACTACTTCCACTAATATTTGTTTAGCTGAAGGAAGTAAATGAAGGAAGCAAAACAATGAGAAAAAAGAAATCTTCTAAAAGAAAAACAAGAAAAAGAACTTTTGGTGATGGACCGCCAAAATCATGGTACTCTAAATATAGAGTAACACTTCAATACAAAGTGAGAGGTGGAATAGAAAATCAAATATCAGGTATTGTAACAGCACTGGATAGAGCTGATGCGGAACAAACGTTTGTCAATAGACATCAAAACTTCAAATTTACAAATATTATTTCTAAAAAAATAAAACTATTAACAAAACGAAGGAAAAAATAAATGCGTAAATCCCCAATTAAACACCATGTAAAAGCCTATCAAAGAAAAAATGGACAAGGTAAATATCTTGGAACAATCGTTCGAGGTTATACCAGAGGCAAAGGACAAAACCACAGCGAATGTCTCGCAAATCCCATTCCAACATCTTTTAGTCAAAAAATTCGTGCTAAGTATTTTGGCACAGTTGCAGACTTAAACTCACGAAGAGACTTAGAATTAGCAACAAATAGCCAAGACGTTAATGCAATCAAAGAATATTTTAACAACAAAACTATCAACAGTTTTGACAGTTTCTTTGTCAAAGTCGAAGATGGAGAATATGTCGAACTTTATGGTTTCAACGGTAATACAGCTTACATCTCGAAACCAATCTATAAAATTACAATTTAAAAGAATGAGGAAAAATGGACATCTTCCAGAAAATAGACAACTTCAACCAAAAGTTTCTTTAATTAATTTTTAACAATATAAATTGGTCCATTCTTCACTATTTTGTCCTGTTCAACCAGCCAATGACAATTCTGCACAAGAGATGAGTCACAGTGCATCCAGCCTTTTTTCATCATTTCCATTTTTATTCCGCGAAAACGTAGTCCTTTCTCCCTACTCTCTCTCAATACTGTCAAAATATGTTCTGCTACAATTCTGTCGTCTTTAGGCGGCATCTACGTCAACACAACACTTTATATTAAATAGGTTTTCTATATAAAACTTATGTAAGATTGTTCAATTTTAAAAGAATTTAAATACAACTTCAAACACAATTGGAAAATGTTAGTAGTATGAAGGTGATAAAATGGGATTACTTGACACCGTTAGACCAATTTTGGGATACGTCATAGCAATCGCAGTCATAATCATACTCGCAGGCATGGCATTCATGGCATCAGTTTCCGCCTCACTCACCTCATCCGCTACAACCATGGCATCAATCCTGATCATCGTAGCACTCTTGGTCGGTATTGCCGCGGCAAGCAAGGTTGCGCGCGACGCATAACCAACCTTACACTAACCCTTCTTCCCATCTCTCCTTTGCTGTGCACGTGGAAAGACCACTCTTAATTTTTATCAATTTTTAAGTAAAATTTTCACTGTTCTTACCCTTTATTTTTAAAAAATTTTAAATACTACTTCCACTAATATTTGTTTAGCTGAAGGTAGTTAAAAGAATGAAAAGAAAATCCCCTCTGCAACATGTCGTTCAAAAACATCAACGCAAAGGTAAAACTGTTCGGGCATACTTCCGTGGACATGGTAATTATTCCGGTAAGAAACTTCGTCTCGCTGAACCAACAATAAAGAAAACTTATCGTATGCAAGACCTTGATAAGTTAATTCAAAAGGTTATACAAACAAAAGACCATCTTGAACTTACAGAGTTACGAAGAAGAGTTCATGATATTTGGTATGAAGAACGAAACTATGGTACTTATAAAGAAAATGAGAAAAGGGCACGTGAAGTTTATAATAGAATAAACCAAAAAATAGATGCAAACTTACAACTTGAGACAGGAGAAATTGACAGGGAAGATTATTATAGAATTATCGAAGAATTAAATCAAATACTCAGGAATGTTTAATGTCCACAATCTTCACAAAAATCGACAATTATAAAGATAGTAAATAAAAAGGATTATTTTTCTTTAATTTTAAAAAAACTTAAATATAACTTACAACTATATTCCTTTAGTTGAAGGAAGTTGGATTAATGCGTAAATCCCCAATAAAACATAAAGTCCGTTCCCACAAAAAGAAAGGAAAAGTAGTTCAATCCTACCTCCGTGGTAGTGGAGTTAGAAGAATTAATCTTGCCAATCCTACTCCAATTAATCATATTCCAATTATTACAACTCTCACCTATGAATCACGCAAACGTCTCCTTAAAAAACTTGGCGTCCCAGAATGGTATGGCTGGGACAGAGAAGACATACCCTTTGAAAAACTTCCAACAGGCGCTAAACAAGCTCTACTTGCAGAAGCTAATCGTGAACGAAGAATTGTTCAAAAGTTCCAGTCTGACCCAGCTAAAATGCAAGTTGAACTTGTCTTGGACCATGCCAAACGCTTAGTCGACGCTGGTAAAGACACTTTTGAAGCATGGAATACAGCAGTTCAACAATGCAAATTTCAATACAAAAAAGGAGTAACATTAGATCCATTTGGCTATGAAATTAAATTAACAGATGAATACATTCAAAAACTTGAAGACTATGCAAAACAAATCCAGAAAAAAAGACAGAAAGTTCATGGACTTAAAAAGTATGAACCAGAAGACGAGATAGACAGAGAATATTGTGAAGAAGTGGAATTTGAGTCGCCAGATCGTGAGTGGGCACGTAAAGAACAATCTCGTCCTAAACCAGAATATTAAGGAGTAATATGGAATGGACACAATCTTCACCCGTATCGACAACTTCAACCACACTTTTATAGGCTTCAATCCACTTGGCGCCTTCCAAAACGTTAAAGTTTGGCGTCGATACATTTTTCTCCTCCTCCTTATTTCCATCACAAGCTGGATCGTTTTTGGTTGGGAAGCCACTTGGTCACAACCCTTCACCTACATCAAATTCCTCCCAGCCCTTCTCACCGGACAAACCACCTTAACCAACGTCCAATTTGAATCTTCCCAATTCTATGGTATCGGTCAACACCTTTCATCCGCCGTAATCTACGGCATAGCCTTCCTCCTCCTCAGCATTCACTTGGAAAAACTCCAAATTAAGAAATCCATGAACTTTATGTTTACCACAACCCTTTCCCTTATGAGTGTTGGTGTTTATGAAATCATCTACAACATTCTTTATTCCCAACTCCAAAATCAACCTTGGACTTTCAGCCTTGCTTGGAAACAAGGAATGAACATAAGCATGTTCACGTTTTTCATCCTTATCGGCACAGTTTCACTCATCTATCTTTACAGTCTCCACTTCAAACCCAACTTTAACAAAATCACCAAAGTTTTACTCTTAGCCTCAATCCTCACCTACGCCCTATGGGTCTTCTACCCATTCCCAACCACAACTCTCACAGTTGGTGAATGGACATCAACAACGCTCTTTCCACAAACTATGTATGCCGTCGGACCAATAGACGGAGTTGCAATAGGCGAACCAGTTTATGTCCAAAACAATTTACTTCATTTAGTGAACGTTCTAAACAAACTCTTTGTTTCACTCACAGTTCTAAGTTTTGTTATGGTTAGGAGAAATAAATAAAATGGCAAAACAAAGTGTTAAAAAAACAAAAAAAGTTTTTGCAAATATTTTTGCTATTAATTATGGTGATGAGATTCAAGTAGGTACAAAAAAGAAAAAAGTTATGTGGCTTGGTAAAGAAACAATGCGTGACTTTGATGAGAAAGTTGATCGCATAGCAAAGAAAATGGGTGCCACTCACGCAAGACATTGTAGAGTAAGGTCACCAACAAGTATCTATCGAGGTAGGTCATATCCTTTAAAACTTTCAAGGAGCAAAACAAAATGACACCACCAAGAGATAAAATTATAAACGGAAAGAAATTTCGACACGTAATATCACCAAGAACAAAAGTCAAAGCAAATGAAATTGCAGAAACAATTCGTAGATTTGGTGGAAATGCCAGAATTTTCTTTGAACCAAATAAAAAATATCATACAAGAAGATATCATGTTTACAAACAGGAGAAATAAAAATGCCAAAAAAACGAGAAAAAAAACTCAACAAATATTTAGTCACTGTTGAAGAATATGTCTACGGAAAACCACCGAAGGTTTGGACTGTTTACGCTTCAAACAAAACAAGTGCCACAAAAATCGCCTTAAAACGAATAAAAATTAAGAAAATAAAACTTGGAGCTAAGAAATAATGCGTAAGTCCCCCATCCGTCATTTAGTCCGTTTCCATCATACCCGTAAAGGTACTCCTGTTCAAGCCTACTATCGTGGTGATACAGCTGTTGTTAGAGCAAACGCTGGAAAAGGACTTGCAAATCCTACCCTATTATTTCCAAAGAATATTAGTAAAGACCAAGAAATTAATAAACAAGCAGATTATCTTAGAAAACTTTTTGTTAGTTATCTTGACCCTCCAGATGTTGAAATAGAATCAAATAAAATTATAGTTAATGTTGATACGGAAAGCTTTAAAAAAATCCTAAAAAATGCAGGATTTAAAGTGTCAAAAGTTTATATTGGAGATGACCAAGATTCATATATCGCAAAGAAAAAAGGATTTACTCCAATAGAATGTTCACAAATAATAGATACTCTTGGTGACTAAAAATAAATAAAAGAAAAAGTCCAAAAATCCATCGCGTAAAAACCCACATCAAAAACGGCAAACGAGTTAATTCCTACGTCCGCGGCTCCAGAAGAATCACTACTACCAATCTTTCAAACCCCACTCCATACCAAAAACCCAAAGGCTACACCGTTACCTTCAAATACAATCTTCAAAACCCAAACGACAAGGAAACAATCAAAGTGATTGCAACCAACTGGCACCGTGCATTGGACGAAGCCTTTGAAGAAAAAGTTGACAAACGCCAACCACTCGCAATATCAGTAATAGACCCTTCACTACACGAAGTTGTTAGTTGGGCAGGAAAACGTGCACTTGAGTACGGTAAAAAAGTAGTTGGTGCATCCAAAGATCTCTACCGAGACGTCACTGACATCGCCCTATCCCATACTGCAACAACAGATAAAGGCTTAGCTGGAGCATTAGCCAAAAAACAACTTGAACGTCGCAGTAGCAGGGACAAGACAGAAAAGGAACGTCGTGAAAACGAAAACGTCCAAAAATTTATCAAGGAAGCCTACTCAAAAGACAAAACAGTGAGAGCCTATGCAAGAATGAAGCTTCGTACAAGATTTCCTGAAGTCTGGGACGTAATGGATATTTCAAGAAAATAAAAAGGTTTAAACAATGAAGTATTGCACAAAATGTAAAAAACACTATCCACAAACATACAACTACTGCAACAAGTGTGGCACAAAACTTACCACGGACCCTTTACCCATGGGTGAACTTTTCACAGAAGATGACAAGGACTTTTCCAAATTCCGTAGGGGGTTTAGTTTTTGAAACGTAAATCCCCCATCCGTCATCACGTCCGAACGTACAAAAGACGCACAGGCAAAACCGTTTATCAATATGAACGTGGTCACGGCAAAAAAAAAGTTAAAGTTTCCACTCCACGTTTAAAACCAAAAACTCAAAACAGCATAAACTTCTTCATTAACGTTCGTTACGTCAACACCCAACTCAATGAAAGTTATCCTGTCTCAGCCTCAACTTACCCAGAAGCAGTTGAACTTGCACTTCTTGCACGTTCACACATAACCCCACCAACTGAAATTGAGGTGAGTAGAAAATGAGTAGACGTGAAGAACTTAGACGTCCATTCTACAAACGCCCAGCTCCACCACCACTTCCATTATCCCGTCCATACACAACCCTCCGTCAACCTGCAAGTGAACGTCTTCAACTACAATCAAAAGGCGTTACTATTCAACCTCTTTCCCACTATCAAACAAGATACGTTTCAGAAGGTTTAGGAAGTTTAGCAAGTGAAGTTAACAATGCCATAAACCAAGCAAGACTTGCACAAAAAGCTGAAGAAATAGCCCAAGCTTCAGAAACTTCAGCCCAACTCAAAAAAGACCTTGAAGCCTTTCGCCTAAACGAAATCAAAAATATTGACCAACAAATAGAAGAAGAATTAGTCAAGCGTGGTGTCACCAAACAGGAACTCCAGCGCAATTCAAGACTCAGAAAAACTGTAACTGAATGGAAACAAAAAATCTATCGAAGTCTCAACAAGAACCTTGATGAAAGTGAAAAGAAAATTATAGCCGGAACACAAGAATCACTTTCTTCCGCCCAACAAAAAAGCCGTGAAGAACTAAGTAAAAGTGTCACAGAGTATGAACAAACTGTAAAGTCAAGTTTGGCATCACAGCAAGCACAACAACAACAAGCAATAGAAGCATACAATCAAGATATCATGGCACAAAGAGCACAAATACTAAAGGATGCAAACTTTACCGGCACATGGGAAGAATTTCAAAAAGATCAATCCACAAAAAACTACCTTACAGGCATACTAAAAAATGACGGAGTGATAACTCAAAGTGGAAACGAACTAAAAATTACTAAACCCATTGAACAACTCTCAGACAGTCAAATCAAAGCCCTTCAGAAAGTAGGCTTCGACATAACAACTCAACAGCGTGATGAAATCAAACAAGTTATGGCAGATGCGAATTGGACAGGAACATTTGAAGAATTCCAAAAGGATGCACGTACTAAAGATTATGTTGCAGGAATGTTAATCAGTACTGGAACTATTAACAAAACTGATGGAATGTTATCTCTTACTAAACCAATTGAAAGACTCACAGATAATGAACTTAAAATGTTAAATAAAGTAGGTTTTGACATCACAAAACAACAACGTGATAATGCAATTACTCTAACAAAAAATGTAGACTCACTTACTTCAAGTGGTACAATTCAAGTAAGTGGAGATAATATTGTATTAATGAAACCAATCGAAAATATCACACGTGAAGAAATTCCAAAGTTGAATGCTCTTGGATTTAACATTACTCAAAAAGACGTTGAAAATGCAATACTTCAAATAAGTAGTGCACCATTTACTTCACTTTCTTCAATTGGACAGGCTTTTCGTGAAGCAACAAGTTCAAGAACAGGTGAAAATTTAACAGGAGTTACAACTTTTACTCCCACACAAATAGCTGACCAAAACAAAATATTCAAAGAAGCATTGGACAACAAAACGATTACTCCAGAAGAATACAATAAAGCAGTGTCCCAACAAAATGCAAACTTAATGGCAATTCAAAGTTTAGCTTCAAGTTTAGTATCCAATGGAGTACTAAAAAAAGTTGAAATGGTGGGTCCACTTCAACCCGGACAAACAAGACCTTCTTCATATCAACTAAACACGCCCTTGGCTTTAGTGTCTGATAAGGACCTTGCGTCACTAAAAAAAGTAGGTTTTGATATTACCCCAGAAATGGAAGACCAACGTATAGACACAAAAAAATTAATTTCAAGTAAAACAATTAAAGTAACTACGGACAGAATCACTCTTGAAAAACCAATCGAAACTCTTTCAGATACTGAAATTGAACGACTACGAAATATTGGCATAGACGTTCCAAACTTGTCAAAAGGACCAGAACAATACATAGCTGAATACGCGGCAGGGTTACCAAAACCAGAGCTCGGTTCCAAACCCACTTTTGGACTCAATCTTATGCCGGGTGGAAAGGATTATGCAAGACAACAACTTCCAAAATTTGCGGCAGTTCTCGGGGACGTTTTAAGAACTTTAGCCGCACCAATACAACTTGTCGAACAACTTATACCGGGGGAACAATGGCTTGAATCAGGATGGCGTGGACCAACATCCGCAACCTTAAAGTACTATCAAGGTTTAACACCAACAGAACAAATTGCAGTTTCCGGCACGGGTTTTATGGCAAGTGTAGTAGCAGGTTACATTGAGTTCTTACCAATAGGTTTTGCGGCTAAAGCAATTCCATCCGTAGCCAAAGGACTTACAACAAAAATCTTGTCTGTGTCACCAACTCTTTCCAGTGCAAGAACATCATTAGCCATAGGCATAAAAAATATTGCAACAACTTTAAAATTAACTGGAAGTGCCGCAATTAAAGCTTTACCAATTGAATCAGCTACACTACAACAATTAACCAAAGCCATGGCAGTCCTAATAAAAAACCCCAAATTTCAACAAGCAATAGTTTGGGGTTCAATGGCAGGAATAAATGCAGTTCAAATTTACAGTGAAATTGCAAGTGGCAAACCCATAGAAGACGTAATAGAACGAGCCTCAACATCAATCGCCGGACAGTTAGGAGCATTCAAAGGTTTTCAATCAGGTATAAAAATTGCAACGGACAAATTTGAAAAAATGTCGAAGTTAGTTCGACTTACTGGTGGCGAGGTTAAAATCACCCCTAAAGGTGAAATTGAAACATCTTTTACACAAATGAAGCAAGTTCCAAAAACATTAAAAGAATTATATAAATTGGAACTTGACCAAACGACAGGCAAGGTAAAAGTTATAGGTTTTATTACTAAGGAAGGTGGAAAAAGATCAGTAATTCCGTTTAGTGACAAATTTACACAACCAATAATTCGTGAATATAGTGCAGAGGCTTTTAATAAACTTATGACAAGTGGAAAAGTTGGTTTAACAAATACACAATTAAACAAGCTAACTCTAAAACAATTATTTGACAAAGTTGTTCTAAACAAAAAGCTCAATATTTATGAAGTAAAAACAATCTTAGCTAAATACTTGGGTGAAGATGGACTCAGACAAGTAGAATTGGGTTTATTAAAAAGTGGCGGAAAAGAATTACTTTCAATGACCCCTAAAGAACTACGAACTGTAATGTACAAAGAGCTTGGTTTTGGTTCATTATGGACTAAACCTTTGGAAGACTTATCAAAAGGTATTCCAATACAAGCCGGACGTTATGAATATATTGGTGCAGTTATTGATGAAGCAAAAGTTAAAATCCCACCCGAAATACAAAAAGTCTTTAACCAACTCAAAGCTATGGGTTTTGATGATATTGAATCAACATATTGGACATCCCAAATTCTAACAAAAACTCCCGAACAAATTGCAGGCAAAATGTTAAATTTAATTGACAATGCAATTGACCAACAGAAACTTGTGGATTTGTTCAAAACTGGAATAGTTTCACCAGATAGCACAACAAGTCAAATATTACGTTCAGCAGGTTTAAATGATAAACAAGTTCAGAATGTAATTCAAGCAGTTGCACAAAGCCAAGGAGATCCTAAAACATTTATCACAACTTTAAAAAGTATTGATCCACAATCAAGTGCAGTAACATTACAAATGCTCTCCAAGGACGTGTTTGCTTCATCAATTGTACAAATACCAATTAAACCTTTAACTTTTATTGTTGAATCGGCGGCAATAAGTGGCAGTACTGCTATGGCTGGAGCAATAATAACGTCAATAGCACCAAAAACTGCCGCAGTTATAATAAACAGTATTTCACCAAAATCCATGCAAGCAGTTGCCCCTAATTTGTCAGTTCCAGTTGTTGAATCAGTGTTATCAGAGATGAGTCCAAAAACTACATCAACAATTATACCATACTTACCAACTTCAACTCTTTCGTCAGCACTTTCATCAATCTTGCCTACGATGGATGTAAAATCATTATCTAACACTTTCACTGCAATGACACCGGAGCAAATTAACGTCGTAGTTCCAAATCTTTCACCCAAAGACTTCTCAAGTATCTTTCCCAAACTCACCCCTGAAGCATTAACGAGATTAGTTCCAAATCTAACACCGACACAGTTTAATTCAATGGTACCTAAACTCACTCCTGAAACATTAAACTCAGTTTTTGAAGGACTAACCACTGACCAATTCACAGCAATAATGCAAAGAGTACAAATCACTCCGGAAACAATTTTACAATATATTCAAGACGTTCCTTCTCCTGTACCCACAGGTGAAACTCCAACCCCAATTCCTCCAATAATAATTAAATCGTTAGCTAACTTTCAAGTTAGAAGAAACAAAAAAGCCATGGCAGAACAAAAATCAGAACTCTATGAAGTTAAACTCTTGTACTTTACTTCCTCCGAAAAATACAAAGTTTCCTCCAAGTCTTTTCAAGGCGCAGTATATGAATCACTTTCACGAAGAAAAACACAGGAAATACCGTCAAGAATAATAGTCACTAAAATAGGTAGACAGTAAACTATTAAATAACACTGTAATACAATAAAAGTATAGGACTGATGAAAAACTTTGAGCCCAACAAAAAAGTCGAAAGCAACTTCAATATTAATAATAACTGTTTTGCTACTTTCACTTTTTGTTTGTTTCTTTAAAATTGAAGTTGTTCAAGCGTCAACTGGTACATATTATCCAACTTATGATGCATATGTGCATTTTCAATTTTCAATAACACCGCCAAGTGGTGGATTTGGAGTTATTTCTGCAGCTTCAACATTTACTGCAGGACAAGCTTTATATTATTTTTCAGAAGAATATCCAAATTCATATAGCAAATACAGAACGTTTATTCTTTTTGACACTTCTGGATTAGCCGACAGTGCAGTAATTGATAGTGCAACATTGTCATTATATGTTTCTACGGAAACGTGGGATACAGCAACTGCTGTCAAAGTATATCAATGGGCTGGTTCTTCAACGGAAGCGAGTTCTGCTGAATGGGATAATATTGGTGCAGAATATGGTTCAGTAAACACTCCGTTAGGTGCAGGTAGCTATGAAGTGATAGCTATTAATGTAGTTGCAGTTAACAAAACAGGTTTAACACGTTTCTTAATCGCTACAGAAAGAGATATTACAGCACAACTACCAGCAAGTAATCCAAGTACTGAAGCTATAAATTTTCAAGCATCTGAATATACTGGAACAACGAGAGATCCAAAATTAACTGTGACGTATCATATATCAGATAGCACAGCTCCAACATATGCTAATATTGGTTATTCAAATACTATGATATCATCAAGTAGCTCCTTTTCGTGTTATTGGAATGACAACATAGCTTTAAGTCATTACATTTTTAGCAACAATAACACTGGCACTTGGTCTAATGATACAGCAACAGCTTTCGTTTCTACTCCAAGCTGGGCTAATGTGTCCAAAACACTTAATGATACTACAGGATTAGTAATAGGTTTTCGATGGTTTGCAAACGATACGACAAATAACTGGAATAGCACAAGCATTCAAACTTTAACAACTACAGCTACAGTGTTTCCATCGTACAGTGATATTGGGCATAATTCTACTTGTACAAGTTCAATTACTGAATTTAGTTGTTATTGGGATGATACAGGAGGATTAAGTCATTACATTTTCAGCACTAACAACACAGGTGCATGGAGCAATGAAACTACGTCAGAGTTTTCTACTGCTCCGGAATGGGCAAACGTTACTAAAACTCTTAACTCAACTTTTGGACTTGTTATTGGATATCAATGGTTTGCAAACAATACTGCAGGAAATTGGAACAGTACAGCAGTCCAAACTTTAACAACCACAGCAAAAAAAGTTTTACAACTACCATTTGATGATGAAACATCAACAACTGCAAATGACAATTCTGACTTTGAAAATGATGGCACTATCACCAGTGTGAGTCGTTCTTATGATGGACATTATGGAATGGGTCTTACTTTTGACGGTACAGGTTATATTACAGTAGTTGATGATGATTCACTCGATATGACATTATCAATTTTGTTATCTGCGTGGATTAAACCTTCAACTATAACTGAAAGTGTAATTTTTGACAAGCCTAATTCCTACGGATTTTATCTTACGGCAGACGGCGCGTTGTCTGCAATGATAAATGATGAGTTCTACAATACGACTGCGAGTGTTGTAACTACTGGCAGTTGGCAACATGTAGTTATGGAATATAATACATCTGCTGTAAATATCTATGTGGACGAAACATTGGAATTAACTTCTGCACTTTTTGGCGAAATTGTCCCTTCGGCGTTTGATTTAGTTTTAGGTGACAACTTTGTTGGAAATTTGGATGAAATGCAAATTTTTACCTCAACATCAGATGATATTTTAGACGCAATTGCTTCATATCCTTATGCATACGGTTGTAGTATTGACACTACCGCTTGCAGTTGGGTAATTTCATCACTTAGATATAATTTTACTAATACTTATGTCCGTCAGAACAGTTCCTATCCACTCACAACTGTTAAATTTAACTTCACTGACGGAATTAGTGAATTAGGCTTAGTTTGGGAAAGTGGTACATATACCACTTATACAGGAATAATCGTAAACGGTTCAGAAAAAGTCACGTTTGTTTCAAAAGATTACACTACTTTATATAACGTTGGTATTCTTAAAGCAACTTTAACTATTGGAAGCGTTATCCAAAGCACTGCAAACGTAAATGTCACCCTTTACTGTGTTGATAGTTTAGATAATGATGATTCATTAACAATCGAAAATCGTTTTAGCATTTATGGAATAGGCGCATTAGTTACATATGAAATAGAAGGTGACGGTTCATCAATTTCTGGGGGTACACTACTTGATATCATGGCGACTAACTCTTCATTAACAACAGACGGCAGTTCTATAAAAGTAAGTCTTGCGGAACCAAACTTCCAACATCTTCACGCACTTGTGCATGTTTATCATGATACAGTTTGGGACAGTGAGTGGACTGAACCCAGCACTGAATTTGAAACAGCATGGTTTGGGTTTGGTGTGGACTATATGATTGAAAACTGCACATGGGTTAATGGGTGGTACGTTAATATTACAATGACAGATGGACAAGCTGATGCAGACAACGGGTGGGTCCAATTAAACTGCAGTTGGTATAATGCAGGAAACTTTGTTAAATCCGACACAATCTACGCAATGTATGAAGCATACCGTGAAAATGATACATCCACTCAATTTTCTCTGTATATTGATTTATGGATAAGTGACACTGCAGGCAGTTCAATGGTTGGAGGACACGTTTCATCACAATACTACGGAATGTCAGGTTCTGGTTGGTGGCTTTGGGAAACTTGGAATCCAGTTGGTGGTTTAGCAACATCCTCGACTTTTACGGACTATCTTTATGACGAGAATGGTACTGTTACTACAGCTTCCACACTTAAAGTCTTCCGAGTATGGGACAAACTTGCAAAAATATCCTCAGGAACTGGTGCAAGTGATGAATGTACATGGGCAATAGAAATAGAGACTTTACAAATACAAACTTTGCCATATGACAGAACTCTTGTTGGAATTTTTACACCCGTTTTTATGCCAACAACAACACCCGACATGCCTTTGGGTTTCTTTGCAAGTCTTGCAAATGTGTTAAGTAATGCTTTAGCAAATCTTCAAGATTCTGTTTCATCTTTTGTGGAAGGAGGCACTTCACTTGGCGCATCAGCTATTAATAATGCATTTGAATTTGCAGGAGTTACTGATTTTATATCTACACTCAGTGATTATGTCAAAGATATAGGGGATTTTTTTGAAGATAGTGTTGGTTATATTTTGGACTTGCTTACAGCATTTTTTACGATCCTCTCAAGTATTGGACTATTTATAATTGAATGGATTGGTGGATTTATTACTGCAATAATCTCTATAGGCAACGCAATGGTTGAATTCTTAAAGTATGGATACATAACTGTTAATGGTGCACAAGTTTCACTTGTTGATGCATTTCAATTATCAATTCTTACGGATCTTTGGGAAATATTTGGAGGTCCTGAGGGATTAATTGCTTCAGGCGCATTATTTATCTTCCTTGCAATTGCATGGTTTGCATCAATTGACGGACGTGCCAAACAATATGGCGGAGGATGGACAACAATTTTCTTAAGCGACATTCAAAGTATAATTTCAATACTAAGTTTTATTCTTGACTTAGCTTGGCGTGTAGTCAACACAGTAATTGACTTAACAATGAGGTTTATTAATGTGTTCCTATAACTTTAAAAGTAAGATGAAAAGAAGAACTTCAACAGTTTTTATTATTCTCTTACTTTTTATTCCGATTATTCCAATAGAAATAGTAAGCGCAACTGAATATACATTTGGGAGAACAGACCAAGGACCAGTTACGAGTGGTGCTGGGGACTTTATTCTTGGAAATATAGGAACGCCAATTAACGGCAACGGAAACATCACAAGTTTAAGTGCTTACATAAAATTTGGTGAAACTGCTTATGCAAAAATGGCATTATACACTGTTGCTGGCGAAGACAATGCTGGAAATTTACTTGGTTATACTGAAACTTTAGAGATACCAAATGGTTTTAATGGTTTACAGACATTTAACGTTATTACACAAATACCTGTGGTTAATGGTACTACATATTTCATAGTTTTGTGGTGTGAAAATAGAAATGGAGGATCGAATAATATTGCACTGGTGTATCAAACAACTGGAGTATCGCCATTAAACGCTTTTTATATTGATCTTGCTGGCGCTTGGGGTGATTTTCCAGCAACTCTTACTGGAGAAACTTCAAGTATATCATATCGCAGTATATATGCAACATATGAAGTTTCAGATACTACTTACTCTTTAACATATTCAGACATTACAAATAATTCAACTGTTTTTGGTACCACTGTAGAAATATCAACATATTGGAATAGCAACGACACACTTGACACTTACACTTTTGAATGGAACTTTTCTGAGACAATGACAGCTGACAGTCCAGTATCCTTTCCAAACTCAACTGCTCCACAATATTCAACTATTACAAAAGATTTAGGCACAAACACAACCAAATATCACTATATTATTGCATGGCGCATCAACGTCACAACAACTCACGGAACTGAAAACAATACTGAATTTCAATATTTTACTCTTCATGCTATCAACATCACGTATGGTATATCTGAAAATGCGACTCTTCGGATTAACAACATAGAAATGTCAAATTCAACAGTTATCACTCCTTATGGTGAAGTTGAAGCTTTAGCCGCAGTTAAAGCAGGATCATCATTCACTAAATTTGATTATGATGGTACTTCTTATACTAACAATCCTTCAACAATTCTCTACACCACATCTGATTTTATGAATGACATATCACAAGATTTTGAACTTGTTACTGGAGCAGGGGAAGGTACAACAAACTACATTAAAGGTTTTTGGTTTTTTGTTGTTCTTTCCGGAATAGTGGTTATTCCATGTTCAATTGCATTCTTATTATTCAGGAGACATAAAAAATGAAAAACTCAACATGGCTTGCACCGATTTTTATCGTTATCGCCCTTTTTGCAATATGGCTTACTTTATACTATCTCCCATCTGATATTTTTGGAGAGTACTGGTCAACATTCAAGGATAACATGTGGAGTTATTTGCCTTGGCTCGTGGTTTTTGGAGTGGCACTTTATTCACTTAAAGTTTTAGTTAGTAGGAGGAAAAATTAAAGTGCGCAAAGAATTTGAAATGATGTTAGTCATTTTAGTGTGCGCTATACTCGGCGTTATTACTGCAATGATTGCTAATCTACTCTATACCAACGGCATTATTATAGACGAACTTATTTCCGGCACAATCACTATTAGTGACTTCATGTTTATAATTTTCTTTATATGGATAATTGTTGGAATAATAATAGGAGTGTTCAAGGATTGACAACTATAAAACAATTATTGTCTCCATCGAAGAAAAAACGTAAACCAAAAAAGAAAAAGAAACGTGGTAATCTCGTTAAAAAAATCTTTAGCACTAAAATTATATAGGAGTGTCAAAAAATGAAAAAACAGTCAAAAACAAAATGTCCAAAATATCCATTCCAACGTGTTGAACGACGAAGAAACAACAACGTTGACATTCGCGGACTTAAAGAACAAGCACAAATGGAGAAACAGTCAGCTACAAAAATTTCAATAGGTACTTTCAGTATTTTTACACCCAAACCTAACTCAGAAATCTCAACTTTCACTCTCGCATTCAACAAACCCATACCAAAAAACGAACTCTATCAAAAACTTTACCAAGCTTTTAACGGACATTGGAATGGTGAACCAGTAAAAAGTATATTCATTCATCTTGAGAAACCCATCCCTCTTCAAGAACTTAGACAAAAAATCAAAGACAATTTTGAGGAATTACTTTCACCACAAAACTTAAAAACAAATTCGTAACTATAAGTTATTGTAAGTAATTGTAAACAATTATAAAAGGCGATAATAATTACCACAATTTCAGTATCAAACGGAACAAAAAAAGATTTGGACTCACTCAAAAATTATCACCGAGAAACTTACAATGACGTTATCACGCGAATAATTAAGGAGAATAGGGAAAATGGGAAAGAAAAGAAAAAAGCTTGATTTTGAGCCGGACACTAAACCACCATCCGCCTTTTCCGAATTCCTATCCAAACTCCGAGAATACATAAAAAAACCCATCCAAAGAGCTCCAATGACTTTTAATTTAGGCGTGGCTGTTATTCTCTTCTTTTGCTACATCAGTATCATAATCGTTAGACCACAATTAGAAATTCTCTTAATTTTTATTCCAACACTCTATATCATCATCTGTTACATGAGACTGGAACGTGAAAAATACAATGAAAAACATAAGTAGTATTATCATTCCAGTAAAAGATGAGCCATTGCTAACCTTTCTTATTGAAGAAATTGAACTGTATCTTCCATCAACTCCACACGAAATTATCATCATAACCAGTGACAAGGCAAAAAACCCATTATTGTGTATTCCGGACAACATTAAAATTTATAAATCCTACGCCGACAGTCTCGAACGTTCAATCCTTTTAGGCTTCTCTGTTGCAGAAGGTGACAAAATCATTGTCATGGACGGGGACGGAAGTCACCTGCCACAACTACTACCAAAAATAATAAAAGAACTCAACAGTTTTGAAATGGTTGTAGCAAGTCGCTTTGTCAAAACCGGACAATACTTAACCTCACCAATTCGCAAACTAATTACATACATATTCACCCAATACGCAAAACTTATGGGTTCAACACTTTCAGATCCAATGAGTGGTTATTTTGGCATTCAAACCCAACTTCTCCAAAAAATAAAATTTAAACCCTACACATGGAAAACAGCACTTGAAATAAGCAACAAACTTCGTCCAACAACATTTGAAATACCACTCACATTTAAAAATCGTAAAGTTGGCAAAAGTAAAACAAACTGGAAAATAGGCTTAAAAATCCTCTTGGACATTACGGCGGGAGCACTATGAACAAAAACCAACTATGTGAAGTTTGTAACAAAGAAAAAGCTATAGTTACATGTGTCCACTGTGGAAAACTACTATGTCAAAAGTGTTATGGTACAGCTTCCATCCCGCGTGCCTGCTGTGGAAAGGAGACAAAACCATGAAACTCCCAAGTATAGAGGAAGGACTGTCTATTATCTACAAAGCCATGGAAGCCTTTGTTAAAGAAATGGAAGATTTAATTCAAGATTTTATTGATAAACTCAAGGAACGTTTTTAAATGAAAAAATCCAAACAATTAAAAGAAATGACTAAGGAAGAGTTAAGAAAAGAGGTTACTAAATCCAAGAATTTGACATACATAATATTCTTTTTTATTTTTGCATATTTGATAATATCTTTAATTCAAGTTTTAATCCAAGGGTGTTACTTTTCTCATATTGAAATAATAGAAATAATATCTATGTCAGCTCTTATGCTTTCTTGTTTGTCTGTTTCTATACCAACAAAACTCGCGGCAGAAACTGAGCTTCGTATCCGTGAAGTAATGGAGGAACTTAAAAAATAAAACTCTTCAAAAAAACACCACAAACAAAGCAACTCATGCTACTTGACAGTGCCATCAAAAAACTTGTTGAACTTGGAGTAGCCACCACAACCAACAACAAATATCAATACTCCAAACAATTTGAAGAACAAGTCACAAAAATGATGTCCTGTTCATTTGGGAAACTTAAACAACTAAAACTCGCCAATGAGGCAGGGCGAAAACTTATTCCTGAAATACTTGCAGTTGCCACACACAAACCAACAAGACATGATATCGAAAATATGATAGTTGCCTATGTCTGTCTTAAGTTCTACACTGAAGAACAAAAATTGCAGTATGACAAAAAATACCTACCGGACCTTGCCTACGCTGTTTGGTATCTCAATGACAACAACCCAACCCTTGTGGAGGTGGAAGAATGGAAAATCTAACTCAAACAATAGAAAAGTTAATCAAAGATTTATTTAAAGGACCACGTGGTGAACAAATCTCACGTCTCTATACTGCCTATTGGAACCCAATCAATTTTGCAATTGTTTTTCTTATAGGTGCAATGCTAAACTTCCTTTTTGCAAGTATCTTCCATGACTTATTTGGAGCTATTATCAGTAATTTGACAATGCTACTCTGGTGTTGGGTTATGACAGTTGGACCCCTTGGATACGTTTGGGGTTTTGGACAGCCAAAATCCAAACAATTAAAATCAACACTCGCACCCAACTCACAAAAATGGAAAAAAGCCACAAAAGAAATTGAATATCGTGAAGTTCAACCTAATACTGAACAACTTAAAACCTCAAAAGGTACAGTATTAGCATCAAAAGATAAAGACGTTATTATTCGTTCTGAAACAGGTGAAGAAGTTCCAGTGAAGAAAGAAGATTTCAAACAGTTATATGAAGAGGAAAAGACATGAGTTGTGCAGGATACTTAATCCAATATCTCTATCAAAAAACCGACAAGAAAAAACGGGTGCAAACAACAATGGAAAAGGGGAATGACTCTACACTCAAAAGTCATCTCCAAGCCACCGTTTCCAAAGTTGGCACAAGCCGTAGGGTGACAAAATGATTCCAGAGATAGTTCGGATTGTAAGTTTCCTTCTTCCAATACCATTTATGGCACTCTTCTACGTCAAAACCAACAAACTTGATTTTCTCAAAAAATGGTCACTTCCAATTCTTTTTATTCCAATTTTTGCACAAATATTTTTCACAGATATAGGCTTCAAATTTGAATTAGTTTTAGCCTACACAATCTTCGTTCTTTTTGGAGCTTATGTTTTCAACAGTAAAGGATGGACATATCCACAGGCACTAAGTTTATCTTTTTGTCTTGCCTATTTTGGATCATTTCTTTGGGAACTTCCAACCCATATCTATACAATTATCGTTCGCGGCGGAATTGACGGAGCGTTTCCAATGCATTTACTCTATATTTTTCCAATAATTTTTATCTATGAAAAAGTTCAAACAAATCAACCCAAAAAGGAAATCTTAAATACAATTATTTCCATACTTGGGTTTTCAATGATTGTATTAGTAGTCTTACTTGCAGGAGGATACAATATTTGGTATGTAAATCAAAATCCTCCTCTGGAGCAAAGTATAATGGAATTTTTGTGGATGTTCAATCGCATAATTGTAATTTTTGGATTATTCACAATTTATATTAAATCAACAGTGAGGAAGAAACGTGACAAGAAATAGAAAAATCTTAACTGTAGCTTTATTGCCCTTGATAATCTTTTTGTGGCTAATAGGATGGTGTCTTATGTGGATAGCAACAAAATGAGACTTTCACAACTGTCATACAGAACCAAGCAGTTAATTGATTTCCTTCTGCCTGCAACTTTTGTTTTTTTTGCTTTTCTATGGTTAACTCAAGCAATCTTCACAATCTGGATTGACCAAAGTTTATTTACAGCCATGCGTTTGTGGCTCATTAACCTTCCAATGCACACAACAACAGCTCTAAATCTTACTGCCATTTTTCTTTTTAGTTACTACTTTTTCCGCACACACCTACCCGGACATCAACGAGCTTTGCGTGCCGTTCTTTTCACAACAATAGGAGTCTTTTTCTACGACTTTATATGGTCACTTTGTAGTATCACAATTAACGGGTATGGTTCATTTATTCTGCCTTTAGTCTCATTCGCTATAGTTCTTGCCTATATTGTAATAATGAATAGACAGACAAAAATTATAAAGTTTAACCCAAACTTTATTGCACCGGCAATTATATTTTTTCTTATAAGTTTTGGAATTCTCATTACTTCCGGCTTTTTCCAACAGTTTGCACTCTACGAGCAGGGACTTGCAATTGATCCACATGGATGGGAATGGCTCCTTAACAAAACCGTTGTTCTATGGATGTGGCTTTCAATAGCCCTCCGTTAACCAACAAAAAGTATATATGTTACTACCACGTTACTACTGAGTAGGGTGGCACAAAGTATGGAAGGTATAATAACCGGAATAAGTGAAGTAAAACCCAAAACTTACACTTTTGGTAGAAAAAACGTCACTTATGACATGCGCTATATTCGTGTCGTAACAACCGATGAAGGTGAAATACTTGTTCGCGTCACTGATGGCGACTTTTCAGAGCTTCCACGTAACAATGACGGCAACCCAACTCAAATTAGAAATGGCGACATAGTTAATTTTGAACATTTCACAAAGGAGTTCAAATTTGACAACGGTGGCGTTATGCGTACAAACCCAAAAATTATCACAATTCTTGGGCACGTTGTTGAAACAACTGTTGAAAAATACAGTCTTGGAAACTTAACGTTTTATGATTGGGGTGTTGAAGCAAAAAATCAAAATAGTATCTGCAAAATACCAAAAGAGGAATGGGATTCAATAACAGGACTTGAAACAAATTTCCAACTTAACAAACTTAAACGCAAACTAAAAGAGGACGAAGAAAAAGAAACATTTATTGAAGTTCAAGCAGAATTTAAACTTTATTATCGTTGGAACATAAATAACGTTTTTCGCTACCACACAAACGGTGGTAAAATAGTTCTCGTTTCAGAAAATCTACTCCCACTTAAAAAAGTCAAGTCTGATGAAGAAGAAGTTATGCGAACTCGTCTTATGCTTGAAGAAATCAAAACATTACTTCAAAACAAAATGTTTGTCACAATTGATGATATCGTCATACTTGCACGCAAGTACACAATGCCCGAACAAGACGTAAATGAATATATTCGTTCAATAGTTTGGAAAAAGGACTATGATGAAGAATTCACAAATTGGCTTAAATCAAAATCCAAAAATGTTCTCTACGGTTTTGAAGGACTCTTTTACTGTTTACCAAACAACGTCACAGTTCTTGAAGACCCAACTACTGGTAAAGCGAGCTATGTTTTTATTGGCGACCCAAACTATATAGCCTCACAAATTGAAGCTATCCGTCGTGAAAACCGTGACAATAGTGGAAGTCTTGCATGGCGTGAAATTCTTTACAGATTGAAAAAATCTGTTCCGGAAAAAACTAATTTCTTTGTCGGACGTGTTGTACATTTCGACAAAGAACAATGGATGCGTGATATGGAAGTTGTTCTCCAACAGGCAACATCCCAATCACAAACAGTTTTACCACAAATCCCAGACGACCCAAAGAAACGACGTTCAACAACTTCACAATTTCTCGGGAGTAATTTAAAATGAAAGCAAAAAATATTAATCATAATAATTCAGCCTACAAACTTAATTCACAGCAATGTGATACATCTTGCTGTTTTTTAAACTACTGTAAAGGTAGATGTATAAGTCCGATGAGACGGATTGGGGTTAAATAATGAGTAATACAATCATAATCCGTGATATTATTCCAATAGTTATGCGCCTAATGAACAAACAAGGCGCAAACTTAAATTCAGAAACTCAAATTAGAGACGAAAACTTAATTACTTTTCTCGAAGAAGAACTTATGCAACATTTCAGTATATGTGGTTCGGCTGACGACTGCAAAAATTTAGAGTTGGCAATTGCTGAAACAAAAAAGCTTGATTTTGAAGCTTTTGTTGAGTACATAAAGTTTTTACTTAACAAATATATTAATCTCCAAATCAAACTTCAAACAGCACAAAAACTTGACCCACAAAAAATCACAGTCAAACAAGTTGTTGAAATGTTTACTGATGGTAAAACAGAAAACGTTAACCCACCCGACCGTTTTACTGAATTCAGAAAGAAAAATCAATATGGTCCAGAACGTTGGATTAAAAAAGGTGACAAAAAATGATAAACAGTGACCAAAACGATTTTAATATAGTTATCACTAAAGAGTTAGTTTCTATTTATGACAAGCCCATAAACATTCATATTAACTTGTCATGTGATAACATGTTTGGCATTTTTAGCTTTGGAGCGTATCTTTACTCAGACGAGTGGGGTATTGGTTGGGATATAGATGAGGAGCTTTGTTAGAAATGACTAAAATCAATAAAGTAACAAAACTCAAACAAGTCTGGCGTAAAATTAAGTTTGAAGTTCTTTACTTAATACTAATCTTTGCAGGGCTTTATTTAATACCTTTTCTTCAATTACCCATAATGGTAGAAGTAATATTCATGGTATTTTATGTTGTGTTTATGCTCTGTTTTTATAGTATTGGTATGTTAAATAAAAAGGAGAGTTCTAATAATGTCCCAAATCAAAAGCATTAAAGTACCAAAAACACTATTAAAGGAGTTAATGTGATAAAATGCCCAGAGTATCAGACGTCCATTGCCCAAAAAAACTTGAAACTATGTGTGAAGGCTGTCCATTTTTTGAAAAAATAGCAGATGGCATCCACAGTGGTGTCAACTACTATTGTACCAAAAAGGATGTAGTATGTTAATGCGCCAATGGCTTGGAGTAAACCCAAAAACACTATGTCGACAACATCTTCTTGGTGAATACCGAGAACACTTCACTTTCCACAGCGCCTTAAAACTAAAATTAAACCTTGACGGCTATTTCCGTTCCAACTGTCTTGAACCCTTAAGCCTACAAAAAAGATTTGACCAACTAAAAGCTGAAATGTCCCGCAGAGGATACCGTACAAAACAACTAAGTTTCCCACCCGAGATTTTCCAACACCTTGGACATGCGAGATTCCTAAAAATAGACAAAAAGAAAACATATTCACTTTTAATGTCCCGTTGTCCAGAATGTAGAAGGAGAATGGAGTAAAACAAAATGCAAGCCCAAATCCCGCGAGAAGAAAAGAAAACACTATTCAAAGTTGGTATAGTTGGACCCTCAAAACCCAAGTGGAAAAACTCTGAACAATACCAAAAGATGAGGAAAAAAATAAGAGAAATTATGCTACTTTATGTCAGTTCAATAAAAGATGCGAGACTTAACAATAATCTAATCATCGTCTCTGGTCACTGTCCGGTTGGAACTGAAAAATACTGGTGTTTTGATGAAGAACGTTTTGTTGACAAAGTTGACGTAGATGGCAACGAACATAACGACCCGCCAAAATACTCAGGTCACGGATACCAATTCTCAAATCTTGTTTTTGACCAAGGCGGCGTCGACACGGAAGTAGAAATAATAGCGTCACAACTCGGAATCAAAACCGAAATTTATCCAGCGGAAATTAATCAATGGAATGATAGTAGTCCATTTCAATCTGTATCAGAATCAATGTTGGGTTATGAAGGAACACAGAGATATAGAGGCTACCGTTCCCGCAACATCCAAATAGCTGAAGCAGTTGACGTTCTTTATTGTTTAGTTCCATACCAAAAAGGCACGGTTTGTGCACACCACGGACGTGACTTGGAAGGAAGAAAAGAACATCTTAACCATCCCCAAAATGGCGGATGCTGGACTATTCAATATGCTAAAAGGTTAGGAAAAGAAACCCATTTAGTGGTGATTGAATGAAACCAAAAATAAACATAACTAAAGTCAAAGAAATATTCAAAGAAAAAGAAGATGGAAAGTGGCACATAAACTTCAGAGAATGGATATGGAATATAGTTTATCGTTTAATTGGTTCTGGTTTGTTTCCAATAGCATTTTATACCTTAATTAGTAGAACTCTAAATGTTACTCTTGAGGATATATTTAATCCGTCAATTTTGGCTTTGTTTCTTACGTATCTTGTTCTTCGTCTTATTCCAATAATTGCAAATCCGCCACAATATATGTACGAACCCAAAACAAATGAAAAGGAGAACCCAAAATGAACCAAACCCAAAAACTTGCCTACCAATATCTAACCCAAAAACTCAACAAAACCAACATCCGTTACCAACGTGGTATTCCAACCTTCATTGACACCGAAACCTCAACCTCCTATGAACCGAAACGTCTCTACGGTCAATCCATCTGGTTCTATGAAAACCAATTCACTGCCCTCCAAAAAGAAAACTGCTCAATCATCGTCATCCACAACAGTCCTGACCCAGTCGCAGTCTTCCCAATCGACATCCTTGAACCCAACAAAGTCTTCGACAATATCCTCATCCGTGTCGTTCCGTCCCTAACCAAAGTTCCCATAACCCAGCAAGTCATAACCCAACTTAAAGAAATAGGAAAAGAAGAGTTCAAGTGTGACGTTCCTCTCACCCAAACTATCCAATTTCTCGTTAACTACTATAGGAGTAACCCAAAATAAACATACAAAAAACATCAGCGATACTATTAATAATTGCATTGATAATAGGAATAATAACATATTTAGTAACGAATGATATGACACTATTATTCTACCCTATTTTAATAGCAACAATAGCAATAATCATAATCAACAAGGAGAGGTTTACTAAAAATGAGTGAACCTAAAACTCTGGAAACAGTAGTAGAAAGCAGAACCAAAAAATGTAACTGTGGAAGACCAGCAATTGGTGTAATCAAATATCCACTCTTACATAGTTACTGCTGTCGGAAATGTGCACGAAAATTAGAAAAAGAAGGACTAACAATTGACTATAATAATTGGAGACTATAATAAAATGAAACTAAATCAATTTCCAGAGCTTCTTAATATATTCCTTCTAACAGTGATATGTGCAATAGCTATAATCACTATTGGTGTTTTGTTATTCCAAACAAACCAACAAACAGCCATTTCAATGATTGTGTTTGGAATAGTGATACTCATCCTTACACCAGTTTGCTTCTATATCACAGTAATAACTCAAAAAGTAATTGAGAAAAATAAAAAACTTAATTTCTCCATGCTACCAAAAGTAGAAAAACCACTTTCCAGTTCATATCATTATATACCTGATAAAACATCATATGCAGAAATAACTTCACTCTTGAAAAGTAAAGGCGTGTTTATTAGCAAAAACACTTTTGTGGGTAATTGGAACACAAATAAAGATAACTCAATTAGTTTATATCTTGATGGTGACATAATAATTAAATCCTTACAACAAAAGAAAAAAGGAGTAAATAAAAGTGAAACTTAAACAATTCAAATATTTAATTTTGTTTGACCTTTTTGCAACAGTAGTCTTAATTATAGGAATTCTACTTCAAACGGTACAACCATGGACAGCAAATTTCTTAGTAATAGTTGCAATGGTAATGTATGCTTGGAGTCCAATTCTATATTTTATCACAATACGGAGAGAATTTGAACAATGAAATATGCCTATATCCAACCAAAAAACTATCAACACAAAAACAGGGAACAAAAGAAACGAGAAAACCCTAACCTTATTGAGGAAGTATATTGGTTAATTAATGACTTAATCAAGGAGTTGTCGTTTTGACTAAACTAAATCTTAATCTGAAACAAAAACTTATAGTTTTTGTGGCTAATACGGCTCTTGCAAGTCTTTTTGTATTTGTGTATCTTCTAAAAACTTGCCAATTCAATTATCCATTAATCTCACCCGAAGCATTTTTACTTTTTTCTATTGCAAGTCTCATTGCATTAGGCTCATTCATTGCCATTTGTCTTGATATTTATCTTATTAATAAGTTATTTCACAATCAAATTCAATTCTTAAAGAAGGAACAAATTGAAGAGCTTTCAAATGAGGGAGAATAATGGGCAAATATAACAAAACTCAAAAAGATACTCAACAACAACCAAACCATAAACGTTTCTGTCGTGTCTGTCACAAAGTGAGTTACCAATGGAGCTGTTGTGGTCAAAGAACAGCGCGTCTCAACGTAAATATGAACAAACCGGAGTTCAAACAAAAATGAACTTTACAAAAAAAGAAAAATTACTCACTTTTTTTGTACATCTCAGTTTCCCAATATTTGTGTACTTGTTGCTCTTTGTGAATGTTTCAGCATTTACAGTTGCAGGAATTTTGATTAGCTTATTTGAAGCATTTTTAATAGCTATTGGAGTTTTTGCTTGTGTTCTTGACATCGCGTTTATAAACAAATGGCTTTATCTCCGCAAACAAAATAAACTTCTCAAGGAGAAACAACAATGAAAAACCTAAAACAAAACATCAAAGAATGTCTCAACTTTCCTTTTTTGTACAAAAATAAAGATGAACTAAAGGAAAAAGTAGCCCAAAAAATAGTACAAGAGTTTCAAGAATTCCTACAAACGGAGATTGAAGTAACAAAAGAACAAAAAGCAGTTGCATCAATTAATTCACCCGATATATCAGGAATCAAAGAGCTTATAACTATATTTGCAAACTTTAAGGTTGAAGTTCTTAAAGAACTTATAAAAAAGGTGGAACAACAATGACAAATGAAGAAGAATCAACAGAACGATTTGCAACAGGAATGGCACATGCATTAGGACTGTTCCTAACAGTATTGGCAATAGCCGCAAGCTTAAAAATAATTGGAGCGTTCTAAACGATGAGTGGCAACATAGATGAATATACAGGACTAAGTGAACACAAAGGCTACCAAGATCTTTTCCGTCTCAAAGACAAATTTCCAGACGCAACATGTGTTAACAATCATCAATGTAACAAATGTATGCGTCAATTGAAATGTCCATACAAAGGAGGAAAAAAATAAAAATGAGTACAAAGTTAGTAGCAATTAGTATAATTATAGGCGTTATAATAACGATAATTACAGCTATAGCTATCATAAACATGAATAACACAGTATCTTGGTCTTTTGAAATACCCCAAGTTGAAAATGTGACATTTGTTACTGTACATATCTATTGGAGCACATTCAAAGAAGAATACACTCTTCCAGTGACAATAAATGGCACAGTAACAAAAGGTTCAACAATAGAACTTGATGTTTATTACTTTAAAGAACAAGAGGATTTCAATGGAACAAACATTAAACTGGCACCCGAACTTGTCACGTGTAAAGAATATAAATTCACAGTTACTGATGAGGGACAATAAAAATGGTAGAAGCCTATAAACGAAAACAAACATTAAAATATATTGATACTCTTGGAATATTCATTATGATATGTTTACTTGTTATTCTGATCAGTGTGTTTTTTTCTTGTCTTTACCAACAATCCGTTGGCAGAACCACTATGTTCACAGCTAAAATTGTTGGAGTTAAACAAATTAATTTTCACGTTGTATTATCATTAAGCAATGGTACTGATATTACACTTCGAGGCAATCTACCTCACACGTTTGTGCTTAATGCTAATTATCAAATAACAATTTTCACTAACCTAAACGGTGAAAAGTCTCTGGTTATTCTTTATCGTATTGAAGGAGAACTATAATGACAGCTAAAGAATTAACAATTAAAGAAAAAATAGAATATTGGTGGTATTTTGGTGACCAACATAAAACAGAAAAAATTGTTTTCATAATTATATCTATTTTAGTTTTTAGTTTGATAATATTTCCAATAATTCAAGCAATTCTTGGAGGACTAATTTAATGGAGAGTATATTTCTAACAAAATTTGAAAGAGTTGTAAGTATTGGACTTCTATTTTTTATATTGTTACTTCTTATTCTCTATTCTTGTAGTCAAATAGAGTTATCTCTTCCAACACAACAAATCAGTGGCATTGTTGTTTCATATTCATATTCAAGACTTGATTTCCAACCTTAAAATTCTACGTGACAAGCATCTCAATTCCAATCTTGGTGAAAGTTTAAAATAATAAAGTTTATATTCTTCAAAATTTATAGTAATTTTGCCTAATACCTGAAATGACAGGTTTGACGGGTACCAGTCGAATGGGGTATAGAGGAAAGCTCTGACCTAAATTTTACCAATTTAGGAATAAGATACTGCTCTATTACAAAACATTCATGGCGCAAAGGTACCACTTAATTTTTTTAACAAAAGTTTTATATATTTAGTATTATGTAACTTAATAAATATTAAGTTGGTACAATTATGACAGAGCTTACCCAAATTCCAGTTTCAAAAGAAACTCGTCAACAATTACGTCAACTTTCTTACAAAGGCGAAACATATGATGCTCTGATCAAACGAATAATCAATTTTAAACAAAAAGTTTTTAACAACAACATAGTCACAAGTCAAACGCCTTTTCGTCTCCCACTCGGGGGTGGTAGCACAGACTTACCCGAATACTACACCAAAAACAATGGTGGCTTCTGGATTAGTGGTGCAATCAATCACTACACTCATATCATTCTCAAAAACCGTTTTGAAGAAGAATCAAAGTTTGTGTGGTCAAAAACCGAATACGCAAGTAAAACAACTCAATTTACTCATCCAATTCTCCGTGCTGTATTTGCGAAATACAACCTAACCAAACATATAGAACTTGTTTCAATAGGTGACCTCCCAGCACGTATTGGTCTCGGTTCATCAGGAACGTTCACTGTAGGCTTACTTAACGCAATCCACAAATTTCTAAAAATTGAAGTAACACCACAACAACTTGCAGAAGAAGCATACGAGATAGAAAGATTCACACTTGGTCGAAAAGTAGGCAAGCAAGACCAGTATGTTGCAACTTACGGTGGGCTAAGAAAATACTACATTACTCACGATGGTATTGTCACTTCGGAACCAGTAAACACTCATATTCCAACTTTTGAAAAATGGCTTCTCCTCTTCTACATCAACCAACGTCAAATCACAATGGAAGAAGCGGCAACTGCAATGTCCAATACCGACCATGAAAAGATTTCCACTATAAGTATCAAATCTTTAAAATCACTTGAAAACAACAATTTTCAACAATATGGACAACTTCTGGATGAGCACTGGAAAATTAAGAGTAAATATCAACCTTCACTTTTTGCGTCTTTTATTACCCTTGCCAAACAGCACGGAGCTATAGGCGGGAAACTTTGTGGAGCTGGAGGCGGAGGATGTATTCTATTAGTGTGCCCACCTGAACACCAAACATCAGTTATTGAGCAACTCAACCCTGCAATACACATCCCATTTAACTTCACACCATTTGGCTCGGAGGTTTCCTAAATGTTAAAAGAAATAAGTTCAATTCTGTCAAAAATTAATGAATTAGATTTAGTAATATTTGCCCAAACTTTGTCCAAAGCAAAAATCTTAAATCGTATTTGGGTTGCAGGCAACGGCGGTTCATCAAGCACAGCAAGCCATTTTGTTTCCGACCTAACCAATCTTGGATTTAATGCAACGTGTCTCACGGATAACGTTCCATGTCTCACAGCCTACACAAACGACTATGGTTGGAATGAAGTTTTTCAACGTCAACTCCAACATATGAAAAAAGATGACATATTAGTCACAATTAGTGTCCATGGTGGAACCGATAATTGGTCAAACAATCTTATCTTAGCCACAATATTTGCCAATAGTATGGGTGCAAAAACGTTGTCCCTAATTGGCCATGATGGTGGCGAACTTGCAAAACATTCAGACTTTTCAATAATTGTTCCGTCAGACAACACCTACATTATAGAAGGCATTCACTCAATTCTAACTCATGTAATCTGTCAGAAAATAAAGGAGCGACAATAAAAATGCGACAAATAACACCAACTCTTTATCTTGGCAACCAAGATGACGCATTATACCAAACTAACGGAAACTTTGACATTATTTTCTATCTCGGACAAGAATCGCCTACTAAGTTATGCTTCAACTGTAAACCAACATGTATTCACATTCCACTAAATGATGGTAAAAACGGACTTTCAAAGATAAGAAATATACTTTTCACAATTTATGTCGCTTCAATGGAGAAAAAGGTTTTAGTAGCTTGCAGGGCAGGAATCTCACGTTCAGTTTCAATTGTAACTGCAATTTATGCTCTAACCCAAAAAGTTGACTTTGATGAAGCATACAAATACGTCAAAACAAAGGCTCCACAAAGTCAACCAGAGCTTAATCTACTAAAAGAAGTTAGACAAATAACGGAGGAATTAAAATGCTGTATATAGACACGTCCAACGTAATAGAAATTAAAAAATTCAAAGATTTGGGTCTAATAAATGGAATAACTACAAACCAAAAAATTCTATTCCAAGACAAACAAACAGACGTTAAACAGGCAATTCAAAACATACTCAAAGTTTCATCCAATCTACCCGTCAACGTTGAATTAACAAAAACTTCTGGAACTGATGATGATTTAATTTTTGAAGCACACGAATATTTTGATTTATCAAAAACCATTGTCATAAAAGTTCCCATGTGGGGTGACGGACGTGGACTAAAAATTGCCAAACAATTACAAAAAAATGGTATTCCTGTAAACATCACTTGTTGTATGTCAGCAGAGCAGGCAATACTCGCTTCAATCCTTGAAGTTGAATATGTGAGTTTGTTCTTCAATCGTATAGTTGATTTTTGGACAAAAGAAAAGAAGTATAATCCATATGAAAGTGCATGTAAAATAATAAAAGCGACAAGAGACTTTTTGGACACAAATGGATTGTCCACACAAATTATTTCCGGTAGTATCCGCAGACCAGCAGATGTGACGTATTCACTAAATAATGGCGCGGATATTGTTACTGTTACGCCTGAAATTTTGTCCAAAATGTTCCAACACCCAAAAACTGATGAAACTATAGCCGAATTTGATAAAGCCTTTCAAGCACTTTCAACAAAGGAGCATTTCTAAATGGTTTGTCCTTTGTGTTCTATTCCAAAAAACGAAACACTTCTCTATGAAGATAACAATGTCTATCTCGTCCCAACAAAAGACACCAAAGGACATAAAGTTCGCGTCATGGTTGCAACCAAAAACCACACAACCCAGCCAACCTTTATCGAGCAAACAAAAGCTTATGCAGTTCTTCTCAATTATATGAACAATCTTATGCAAGACCAAGACTGGTTCATTGTTAGTAACCAACACGCCACAATTCCTGAACATTTTCACATTGTAGCATGTGACGTACCACTTGAAGATGAAAATGACCCATTATTCACCAAAACCCAAAAACTTCACTTCCCACTTGTTGAAAAACGTGTCTTAATAGGAATACCCGCCCTAAATGAAGAAAAAACACTTCAAAAAATAATCACTGAGGCAAAAAGGCACGGCGACGTTTTAGTTGTTGACGATGGCAGTAAAGATAACACGTTACTTATTTCAGTCAAAACTGGCGCAAAAGTTTCAAAACACATTACAAACAAAGGCTACGGAACTTCCATTCATAATATATTTCAGTATGCCAAAAAAGAAAACTATGACGTTTTAGTCACAATTGACTCGGATGGACAACATCAACCATCAGAAATTCCAAATTTTATCCAAGCATTAAAAAATTCTGATGTTGTTGTTGGTAACCGTTTTATGGGCAACAATACTACCCCAAACTATAGAAAACTCGGTATTAAAACAATTAGCAAACTTGCAGGAATAAATGATGCACAATGTGGTTTTAGAGCATACAATAAAAAAGCGATTCAAACAATTACCGGAAACATTTTTGAGACAAAAATGGGTGCATCAATAGAAATATTGAAAGTCTCTCAAAATAACAATCTCAAAATTATCGAAATACCCTGCACAGTTAGTTATAATAAAACTGAACATTCACAAAATCCACTTAGTCACGGACTTGACGTGATTCGTGCATTATTTTGGTCGATAATTTGGGACAAGCCACTAAAGACACTTCTCCCAACAGGTTTACTCTTCTTAATCACAGCCATGATAACTGGCATACAAACTATAACCTTTACATTCAATTCCACACAATCGTATTAAGCTGGGCACTAATAACATTCAGTTCAATAATTTGTACTATACTAATCTTTAATACCCTCACTTTCATCATAGTATTTAAAAACAAAAAATAACAATATATAGAATAAAACACAATGGAGAAACAAAACATGAACAAAAATTCAGCACTCTTGTACACTTCCTTCATTTCCGGTTTAATAATTATTTCCGTTACTACTAAAATAATGCTTGACATCTTTGTTTTTGGTGAACCCCCACGTGACTTAATCTACACCTTTTTATTAATTCAAATGATAGTTCTCAATCTTATACTTGCAATTTTGTTGTACTTAATCTTCCGTATTGAAGACATAAATCCTTCTGTAAAGTCAAAGCCTACAAAAATTAAGTTAGATAAACCACAGTTAACAACTAAAAAGTCCCAGAAGCCTAACCCAAAACAACCCCAGAAAAAACTTAAAAAAATTGTTAAAGTTTCCAAGAAAGAAGAAAAAGAAGAAGAGGAAAGTGAGTTCGCGAAAGACTGGAAAAAGATGGAACGTGAGGCGAAAAAACTTAAATGAACGTTCTCGTCACTGGCGGACTCGGCTTTATTGGCAGTCACTTAGTTGAAGCACTCGTGAAACGTGGCGATGAAGTTACAATAGTAGATGACTGTAGTTCCGGAAGATTAAAAGAAGAATTCTCAAAAAATGTTTTGAACAAAACTAAAATTGTAAACTGTGAGATAAACGCCTTTCACTCTACAGAAGAATATGACATAATTTACCATTTAGCCGCTAAACCATGGAGTAAGGAAGGCGGAAAAATAACAAAAGAAAACATGTTCACCACTAATACTCTTGGAACTCACAATCTTGTCAGTAATTGTGGCAACAACACTCTTTTTGTTTTCTTTAGCACAGCCAATGTCTACGGAAATGGCATAAAATTTATTGTAGGAGACAAGATAAATCCTTCCTCAATGTATGGCTACACAAAAGCCGTAGCTGAACGAATAGTTGAACTCAGCGGAAAAAAATACGTTATTTTCCGACCCGGAACAGTAGTTGGAACAAGAGGAAGATGTTTTCCTAATCGCTTAGTTTGGAGCGCAGTAAACAACAAACCAATCGACTTATTTAATAATGGGGACACTTGCCGTGACTTAATTGACGTTCGTGACGTAGTTTCAGTGCTCTTAAACGTTAAAGAACTTCCTTTTCCCATTAACAATCTTGGTAGTAATAGACAAGTTATTGGAAAAGAATTAGTGAAGTTAGTGGCTGAAGTAGCCACAAACCATGGATACAAATTGCGACACGGAACAGTAAAGGACTATCCTCAAGGCTATGTAACACATTCCAGTCTTATAACAAGACTCAAAAAAGATAAATTATTCATACCAAAATACAGTTTAAGTGACACAATAGAAACACTTTTTAATTATTATAAAAGTGGAGGAATAGAACCACCGAGGTGGGAAAGTTTGTGAATGTTCTTCTTCTTAATCCACCGTCACCCAAAGGTTTTATCCACAGTGGAAGGAAAAAAGGGAGTATCCCATGGAACAAAGGCTTAACCAAGGAAACTGATGAACGAGTAAGACATCAAGAAGAGAAAATAACTCAAACTAAAAAATTAAATCCATCAAAATCTTTTCTTGGACACAATTTTGACCATGGGCGTGGTGATATCTGTAAAAAATGTGGTAAAATTCATAACTCACCAAAAGTAAGAGGAAAAACACACGGAGGACTCGGGCATTCTTATGACCACGGAAAAAATGAACCATGTAAACTTTGTGGAAAAATCCACATAACAGGTTTTAGAGGACATAACGTTGACCACGGACGTGGAGATATTTGCAAAAAATGTGGAAAGATACATAAAGCAGGTCATTTTGGAAAGAAAGATGGATGGAGTAGGGGTCTCACAAAGGAAACAAACGAAATATTACATCAAAATTCTAAAAAAATTCAAATTTGTAAATTAGAGATGTGGAGAAAACAAAGAGATAAGATGATTAAGGCTATGCATTTTAGTCGTGACAGAAGACCAAATAAGTTTGAAAATGCTTTTCTTATTTATTGCCAAAATATTGGATTTAAAAAGGTAAAATATGTTGGCGATGGTAGTTTTTGGGTGAGTATTCCAGAGAAATTTAAAATGTATGGTCAAGCAATAAATCCAGATTTTATTGTTTTACCATTTAGCAAAACACGAACAGTTATTGAAACTGCTGGAGTACATTGGCACTCTAAAGAAAATAATAGTTTAAGATTATCGATTTATGATGAAGCCAAAATAAATTGTATATTAATAACAGATGAGGAATTTTATAATTTTCCAAAAATAGTTGAAGATAAATTAAAACCGCTTATGAGGATTGCATTATAAATGAAAGTTTTATGTTTAAACCCACCATCTGAAAAAGGATTAATTCGAAACGGAAGATGGGTAAGACGTAGCAGAGGAAACCAGAATTGGTATCCAATCTGGCTCGCATATCTTACAGGTTTTCTCCAAAAACATGATTTTAATGTAGGACTTCTTGATGCGAGTGCACAAAATATAAGTGAAGAGATATGCTATCTCTATATCAAAGAAGTTATTAAACCTGACGTAATTGTAGCTTATTGGGCGTATGATACGGAAGATTTGGACCTTACTTTTTGTGACAAACTTGCAAATTTTAGTAAAGTCATCCTTGTTGGACCTTGGAGTTTCTGTAATCCAAATGCACTATTGAAGACAAAAAAAATCAATATTCTCACTTATGGTGAATTTGAATATACAATTCTTGAGCTTCTTAGTACAAATCACTACACTGACGTCAAAGGCGTAATTTGGCGCAACCATATTGATGGAAAGATATATACTAATCCTCCACGTCCACTTTGTTCAACCCAAGACTTAGATGAAATGCCATTCGTCACCTCTATTTACAAAGAATTTCTTAATCTTGATAATTATCGACAAACAAGCTTAAAGTTTAATTTTGTGGATACATTGACGGCAAGAGGCTGTAATTGGGGCAGATGCACTTATTGTCAATGGGTCAATGCCTTTCAAAATGGACCAAGTTACCGTCCACGTTCCATAAAAAATATAATTGATGAGCTTTGGTTTATAAAAAACAATCTTTTGAAAGTAAAACAAATCTTTTTTCAAACTGACAATCTTCAAAAACATCATGTTACCGAACTCAGCCAAGCAATTTTGTCCGAGAAACTCAATATTTGTTGGGGAGGATACAGTCGAGCCGAACTTGACTACACCACCCTTAAACTCATGAAGGAAAGTGGCTGTCGCACTCTACACATTGGTTATGAAAGTCCAATCCAGTCCAATCTCGATATTATCAACAAAGGACTCACAGTTGAACAAATGAAAGAATTTGCAGACAACATTAAAAAACTCAATATGTGGACGTCTGCAACCTTTATGCTCTTCCCTTGGATGAAAGAAAAAGAAATAAAGTTCACTATTAAGTGGGCAAAATCCATTAAACCCAAACGAATGAACTTCATTCAAGCCCAAGCATATCCAAATACTCCTTTCGCCAAAACCTTGGAGGAACTCAACAAAAAACAGCAACTAATGACATTCAAAGAAATGGAGAAATGGGAAAAATGGGGCTTCAAACGATTCTATATTTACAACTCAAGTTTCTTGTTTGATGTTCTCAAACACCCAAAAGAATGGAAACAAGTTCTAAATGATGCAGGAGGGCTACTAAAATTCTTAGACAATTAATCCCAACACAAAATATGACGTGGTTTCCGAGTCTGCGAACGTCAATACTAATATTATTAACAATCATCCTTGAAGTAGGTTTTATAATAGCCGCATGTATGTGTCTCGGGCTTAGTTCAAATATTACACATATTCTTGTTCTTGTAGTAATCTTAGGCAACCTTATCACTGGCGCGATAGGTTGGTTAGTCTATATGTTATGGAATAGGAGTGACTAATTTTTGAAAACAATAGGCACAATTCTTTTAACCTTTTCCATGGCAGTACATATTATCTCAAAATTTAGCCCAATACCATTTATAGGTTTTGCCGTAACTTTACTCGCGTTTCCGTTAGCCCTAAAACTCTCAATAAAAGAATTGTTCACAATTCAAGTCATAGAAGCCATTTTCTCACTTTCAATACAATTTGAATATGTGTTGAATATTTTAAATTTTAGCACTGCCATGGTAGTGACAGACACATTTGTTTTCACCGTTGGATTATTAATATTCACACCACTTTTCTTACTATTTTTTTCGTTAATTCTCGCAGTATTAATGAAGTTCTTGTCAAGGTTTACACCAAAACACATCAAGGCGGTGTTGAATGAATAAATGTTTTTTGTTGAAGAGTTAATGCCCGAACCGTTATGTAGACATTACGCTTTAGAAAGAGTTTATGCATACAATTTTATAGGACCAAAAGTTTTAGATATTGGATGTGGAACAGGTTTTTTTACGTCAAAATTTAAAAATTCTATTGGATTAGATTTATCAAAAGAAAATGTAATTCATGCAAAAAAACTTCTACCTGAAAAAGATTTTGTATTGGCGAATGCGTGTCATTTACCCTTTAAGAACGATATTTTTAGTAGTATTATTTCATTTGAAATTATAGAACATTTAAAAGAACAAGAACCTTTGAAACTCTTTTCTGAAATCTTACGATGTCTAAAAATTAATGGATACTATATTTTGTCATTTGAAATATATACATTTTCAATTAATTTAATTACACCAATAATATTATCAATTATTACAAAAATTAAAACAGAAGAGACCCAAGAGCACAAGAAGAATATTTTAAGTAACGAAAAGAATTGTCTTTTCGTGGATTTTAATAAGATATCTCACTATTTACCAAAAAATTTTGATATTGTTTGGCAACAGAAAACACGTGGTTTCTTGTCAAGCATACTTATGTGTATTTCCATTATAGTTGAAAAAATAACAAGACCAAAAAAATTAGTTAAAATGAATATGGCATCACAACACTCTCGTTTTGATAGTGTATTTATAAAAGTATATATTAAATTTATCTATCCTGCAGTTAGATTAATAGTGAAATATGATAATACCAAGAAAGATACAAGTTGTTGTATTATGCTTCTTAGGAAGAATAGGTGATATGATAGTGCGACTAAATATTTTGTCTATAATTAAACTTAAACTAACAAAAGATAAGATAATTTTTATTATGTTTTTTCTTACGTGTTTTTTAATACACTTGATACCACGATTTTTAGTTGCAAATTGGTTTGTTGAAGAAGAATTTGTTTATATGATTGTTGAAAGTCTTATGGGTAACAATCCCGAGTACGCAGGTTTCTATCCGTCATTAACTCAACGTATGGTTGTCGGTTTCTCGTTCTTTGGTTTTATCAACCCAGAAATTATTGCAAAAATAATTAATCCACTCTTCGCGACATTAACACTTATACCAATTTATTTTTTGGTCAAAAACTCACTAACAAAAAATCAAACTTATACTGTTCTTCTATTTTGGGCATTTAGTGAAGCTGTCTTCTACCGCACAGCCCATTTTAGCTCAACCGAAGCTGTGTCATTTTTCTTTGCCATATTAGCCTTAGCTTTGTACCAACAAACTAAAATAAAATATGGATTTGGATTAGTTCTTGGCTGTTTGGGTTTGTCATTATGGTCACATGTCTTGCCAGCAGTCATCATTGCAGGAACTATATTCATACATAAATTTCTATTCAGCGGATTAAAAGGAAAAATTATTGGTCTTTGTTTGATAATTGGAGTTGGACTTATATTATTTTCATCATTTAGTCCTCATCTAAGAGTTATTGATGTTGGTAATCCTATTACAATGTTAAGTAATTTAAGTATTTCAAATTTGTTTTTGTATTCAATTACTGAGTTATTTTTTGGCATTAAAATATTTTCGGGCTTACTAATTCTGTTATTATTATCAATTCCTATGTTAATACTTAAACCAAAAAATCACAAAATTTTACTCTCACTTTTAATTGTTTCAATATTAATCTTTATTTTCTCATGGATAGCTTATTCACCACAAATTTTTGCACCACCAAGACTAACTCTTTATTTTGTTATACCCTTATCATACTACGCAACTTTAACAATTTGGAAAATATACAAAACAAATAAAAAATCATTATTTATTGTTGGATTAATTGTCACAACAATGCTTATTTCAATCTTTAGTGGTTTGCAACCAATGCTTTGGATAGACAATGCAATGACAAAATATGAATACCAAGCTCTACAAGATAATAAGGATATAATTACTGACGTTTATGATTGGTGGTGTGATTATCCTGTAAGGATAGCTATAACAAGAATAACACTCTCAAATATTAAACATGCTCCGACAAACGAAACAAAAGCGATAATAGATAGTGAAATATTTAGAAACTATAGTGCTACTGTTACTCCAAATAACGCTAATATTGTTATATCTTTTAAGTATGTCTTCTATAGTGAACGAATGTCAAAAGAAGGATTATTTATTATGTATTATGGTGAAGGCAGGTCCAAACAAATCCGTGAACCCATTCCAAATATTTGGGAAACGTCTCCTTTCTGGAAACTTGTCTATAACAACACAGAGGTTAAAATCTATGAACGAGTGGACTAAAGCCCAACAACACGAAAAAGACTATTTTACGTCTGGCAAAAACAAGCAATGGAAAACACCTCACAGTTTAAAATATTGGCTAAATTTTCTTAATATTAATAACCCAACCGGAAAAGGTTTAGAAATCGGTTGTGGTCCAAACGGATTATACAATTACACAGACACAGTAATCGGAGTTGATTCAATCAACTACCACAACCCAAACTTCGTCCAAGCAACAGCTGAACACCTGCCCTTTCAACTAAAAACCTTCGATTTTGTTATCCTCTGCAACAGTCTCGACCATTGTCAAAATCCACAAAAAGTAATAGAAGAAGTAACTCAAATTTCCAACAAACTCATCGTTTGGTCAAACACCTTCCCAACAATTATCAGTCAATTAATAAGCACATTCGACAAAACACATCCTCATCATTTCACTATAAAAGAATTAAAAGAATTGTTTAAAAGTTTTGTACTCACAACCCAAACCCAAAAATCAATCTATTCTTGGCACGGAAAAAATGCCACTTTTAAAGGAAAACTCAAACTTTTTCTCGCCTCACTTCTCGGAGTCAAAGGTGTTTGTCTACACTTGGAGGCAAAACAGTGACATCAAACAACGTCCAAAAACTTTGGAAACAACATTGGAAAAAACAATCAACAATTGAAGGATCAGGTTCTTTCTACGGAAAACTTCTACATCAAAAACGCTTAGTTATACTCAAAGATTTGCTAAAACGTTTTAATCCTAACAGTTCAGTTCTCGACATGGGCTGTGGCGGTGGAACAACAATCTCCACTTTTAAAGAAATGAATTTTAATAATATTATTGGAATAGACTTTACAGAAGAATCAATGTCACGTTGTGAAAAGCTTGGACTTGTTTATGGAAAAGACGTCTTCCTCATGGACGCAAAAAACACAAAGTTTCCCGACAACTCTTTTGACATTGTCTTTTCCGAAGGACTCTGGGAACACTTTATTGACCCACGTCCACACATGGCAGAAGCGGCACGACTTGCTAAAAAGTACATTATTGTCATCCAACCAGACCACTTCTCTTTCTTTGGCTACCTTATGCACGTAGGCTGGAATCTTTTCTCAAAAAACAAGGGTGGAGTGTATGAATATTCCTTTCCATTGTCCTACTTCAAAAATTTTCTAAAATTGTATGGTTTTGAACTAATAATGTCAAAATCAACAATTCTACATGAACAAACAGTAATGGTCTTCTGTAAGAACAAATATACCTATAATATCAACAATACCAAAGTTTGCATGTTTACCAACAAACCATATAAAAAACTCAAACCCTATCTTTCAAACTCAAATAGTTTTGATTTAGAATTCCACATTGGACAAATACCACCAATTATCAATAAAAACGTTGTCCACACAAAATACAAACATAAACTTTCAAATTGGGAAATTGTTCTCCAAAATTTTAATAAAAAATGTACTACACTCCACTTTAAGGGTGACCCGTTTTTCTCAAACCATCTTTTCTTTACCATGATTTTTGAACCATTACTTCAATATAAACATACCCAAAACAACAATCTCACTCTTCACGCCTCAGCCATATCTAACGGCAACAAATCATACACATTTTCAGGTGACGCTAATATAGGCAAAACAACAGTTCTTCTCCATTTTCTAAGCAAAGGTTACCACTACTTAGCTGATGACCAAACTGTGATAAACACTAAAAATTTCAAAGTTCTGCCATATACTTTGCCCATCGGAGTAAATTTAAAATTAGCTATAAAAACTAATCTCACTTTAACAAAAAAAGAAAAACTTTCACTTTTCCTTCAAACTCTCATCAACACTATTTTCTTAGGCTACACTAATCTAACAACTAACATTTCACTTCAAAATCTAAAATTTAACAACAAACTAACCACACTTGGCACTCCAACAAAAATTCACAAAGTTTTTATTCTAAAAAATTCCAACACTCTTTCAATAACAAAGCTCTCAAAATTAGATGCATTTTATGAATTGTGGAAAAGTAAATTTGGGAGTAGAAGCAAACTTCCAGCACTTATCTACTATAGTGAAGAATTCAAGAAGAAAAACCCAACATTCTCACTTTGGAAGGAATATAACAGTTTGTTGTCAAAATTAGTCGAAGAAGTTCCAGTATATCAAGTCTCATTCAACAAAAAACAATTCCAAGAAGTGATAAAATTAATAAAAAAAGAAATTCAAAGTGATTAAAATGGACGTAATCATCCCAACAACAGGAAAACGTTTAAATCAACTCAAAGAATGTATTAATACTCTCAAAGTTCAAACTCTTGAAGTAAATATCATAGTTGTTCTCGGTACAAAGTTTTCTTCAATAAAATCAGTTATTAAAAAAATCTGTGAAGAAAATAATTGTACTCTACTTCATGAACCATACAAAAAACTAAGTGGTAGCCACCGTGCAGTAGCCTGCAATTATGGACTAAAAAACACCAGTGCTGAATTTGTCGCCTTTGTTGATGATGACGTTTCTGTTCCTCCAACATGGGCTGAAACTACAATAAAATATTTCAAAGATCAAAACGTTGCTGGAGTTACTTCTGGATGTAGACCATACTCTTCACCGTTTCATCTTGTTCAAACAATAGGCTCAGACTCCCATTCCCGTCACTTCACTGAAACAACTCCAGTTGAAAGTCTACCCGGGTATAATTCAATTTATCGTCGAAAAGTCCTTGAACTTGTTGGAGGCTTTAGTGAAGACATAGGCGGATGTGAAGATTGGGAACTCAACTATCGAATACGAAAAGTCGGGTGGAAACTTTGTGGAATCCCAGAAACACCAGTTGAGCATCGCCATTCCTACACCTGGCGTTCCTTTGTCAGGCAGATGTTTGGATATGGATGGAGTCGCTCACGTTTGCTACGCAAAAAACACATCTTCACACTTAAACATGCTCTACCAACAATCTATTTTCTTTCTCTTCCACTGTTTGTCTTAAATAAAGATTTATTGTTCACAGTTGGCGTATATATAGCCTTTTTATCTTTCCTTACTCTCTACGTTGGGGCAAGGAGTATTGAAGGATTTTTTAAAATAATACTCACGTTTATAGTGATGCATATTTCATGGGGACTTGGTTATTTAAAGGGATTGATTAGTTAAATTACAAAATATAAAATTACTCTATTTTACCAATAGCATGCGTTTCAAGATTACCATTTTCACGATGGTGAAATACAACATAGTTATATCTATTTCCAAATCTATCTTTTGGATGTATTACATATTTTATACCAAGTTTTTTACATCTTGGGCAGATACTTTCTCTATTCTCTTTATAAACTTGGTGAATTAGTTTGTGACAGTTATGACATAATAATTCAATATTTTGTAGATTATTTACTTCATAGTCCCCATTTTTGTGATGGATTTCTAAGTTTCTGGGAATTCCACATTTATTACAAATATGTCCAAGTAACGCTATTATTAATGTATGGTAATCATTTGTTTTTATTTTTTCCATTGTTTCTGGTTTAAGTAATTGCTGTAAAATTTTTTTGCGTTCTTTTATTACATTTCGCATGTTTTTCATCCATACAATATTTTATTTTTGCTTATATATAAACATTTTTCATATAAAATGTTTTTATAATAAAAAACTTTATTAATAACACTTATGTTATGTATTATTGATGATAAACTATGCAAAACGAAATAAACGAGTTCAACGTCCAAGAGTTTGATGTTGAATCAAAATTTTGGCAAAAAGTCCAGCCAAAAATCTCCAAAAAGTTTGACAAACTTAGTCAAGAGTGCTAATTTATGGAAGGACTATCCTATGGGAAAATTAGTAATTGTAATTGATAACTTCAATAAGTCACAAGAAAAAGAAGCTCTTGAAATTGCTGTTTCTATTTGTCACACACATAAAATTTCACCAAATAGGATACATTTTATAATAAAGGAGTCACAACCATGAACGCAAAAATCGAAGTATGTAAAAGTCATGACAACTGTATAGCTGTCATAATCAACGATTGTGAATTTCATACTTATACAGTAGCAGACAGGAAATTCCTAATTGAAGAAATAAAATTAATGGAGTAATAAGATATGAATAAAATGTTCATATTGTTTGTGTTAATCGTCATGGCTGGCGGAACTTTAGACGTTGTCACGTCCTACTGGATGCTGTCATTGGGGTACATTGAAACAAACCCCTTCGGCGTTGTCCTGCCATTTGTTCTACCCGTGTTTTCTTTGGGATTGGAAATAGCAGTCATAACAGCTTTCAAACATTCAGTAAAGAGAAGATACATAGACTTCACAAAAATGGAGCTGTACTATGGAAAAATGGAGTACATAACATTAATAGTAATATCAATCTATTTAATCGTACTCAATTGGTACGGTGGCATTCATAACTTACTCTTGTTTGCAGGAGTTCTTTAAAATGGACAACTGTAAACAAAAGAAGAAGGAGGAATATTAATGTCAATTACAAAAGAATTTTCAAATTTAGTTGACAAAATGGAGTTTCACGAATTTAAAACAAGTGGATGTACTGTTCCATACGTTCAATTATATTGCTACGTTACTAACATTGAAGATTTTCTTCAACTTTGTATGGATAAAGAATTCAATAGTGAAGAATTGAAGTTCAAATTACAAAACATTTCAAAATCAAAAGCAAAACGTCCAAATTTTGAAATGTATTATCACTATACTACAATCAAAGTCTATCCAAAAGAAAAATTAATTGTAAGTGGACAGGGCGGATTACATTATATATGTCAACACATATTTGACTTTGTTCCAAACAATGTTCACTCAGTATTTTATCCTGTCACAAAACGTGAAGACTGGACAATAGGAAAATTATTTGTTGAATGTGGAAAAAATAAAGGAATTATATTAGAAGTTAAAGCATTTGATATACTCACAGGTTTTATGCTAACTTATAAACAAATACAAAAATATCAAGATACTTTTTCAGTTTGGATTGATTACATGAGAAAAACTGAGGAGGAAACTTAAATAAACATAAAATCAATTGCAACAATAATTATTATTGCAAGTTTAGTTTCAACTGTAAGCTACCTTATAGTTTCATCACAAATTAACTTCCAAAATACTCATCACCAAAAAACACAAAGTTCAACAATCACTCAAAAATGGTCAACTGTTGAACTCCGTTCAGAATATGGTTACGGCTTTATCAACGGAGAATATGGTTATGGCTGGGTTTACCATAACGTTGACGTTTATCATATTCGTTTAGAAAATGAAAATGAATATGAAATTTCTATTAGTGACTACGTTTCAGTTAAAATAGGCGACCTCTGGTATTACCAAGTATGGGTTGAGAATAAATGAAAAATTACATGAACTATAAAAAGTTAGAAAAAGGAGTTAAAAAATATGAGTGAATTTACCGTTAAAGTTAATAAGATTCTTGTACCAAAAGATGAATTTATACACTGTGATGTTGTTGGCTGTGATTGTATGCGTACAGTTTGCTATGCCTGTGAACACAGGAATCCTAAACGTGAGAAACTACTTAAAAACAAAAATAATCTGCGAGAAGAAACGGATAAAGAAATGGAGTTGCGTTTGTATGTATTTTTTAATCCAAATTAATGCAAAAGCTCAAAAGTTACAGATAGAAATATTGGGAAGAGAAAATAATGAAATCAATTGAAATTAAACTTTGTATTATGCGTTCAATAACTGGAAATGATTACACTCGAAAGGAATTAAGTCAAAAAGTTCTTGAGTGGTTTAGTGATGAAGGAAAACAATTCTTAAAGCAACTTTGGACTGACAAAATGCTTTATGTTTCTAATTGGGGCACTGTTAGACTCACACCAAAAGGATGGAATAAACTTAGTGATTTGCAAAAGGAGTTGTGATATTAATTGAGTATTAGAAAAACTGATTATAAAGAATTGAAGAAAAGAATTCTGTTAGGAGGTTCAAATAAAGAGATTGCTGAAGCGTGCAATGTTTCTACAGCCACAGTTTGCAATTATAGAAGACAGTATTTATATTTATTGGTTAGAATTAAAATTGCAAATAGAGGATGCCATAGTGTTGCTATACCGGTTTCAGATTTTATAAAACCTGAATTTCTTAGAACTGTGAGATATTTTCGTAAAGATGATAGAACTACAATTTTACGATTTTTCTATTCAATATTTAAAGATAATCTTGTTAATAACATTGATCAGTCTATGATCAAGAGGATAAGATCTTTCTTAAATTCTTTTAAACTAACCCGAGCAGAAGTTAATGCTATTATTTTACACTTGGGTTATAAATATGCTAATTGTAGTCATTTTCGACAAAACAATGCCAACTTAGTAATCAATGGATATTTTGATGGCAGAAAGAAAGGAGAGAAATAGTATGGTTGGTGTCAAAAAAATTATCACAAACTGTAACGACACAATTATTCAACGTCTCCACAATTTAGGCTATGACCACGTCGAACTGTTCTACCATCCCAACCCCAGACACAAAGCAGAAGGATTAGTAGAGTCACAAGTTCTCGTTATAGCATGGAAATATAAACCTCGAATCGACAGACAAAACAAGAAGGTTGGTAACAAATGAGTACAAAAATTAAATCATCACTAAAAATTATTGGGTCAATTATTGCCCTAATCTTTCTAATATTAGTAATTGGGTTTTTTGTCTTTGGTTTTATAATTGCTCCTTTAATTTCACGAATTGATCCGTTTTTCTTTGAGAATATTAGTAATATAAATTCAAACAATTCATCTTTTGAGTCAGTACCGGAACTCATTGTTTATCTCAAAAGTAACAACATAAGTAACAGAGAATACACGTCTGATTATACTTGCAAGGACTTTGCCAAGGATTTTATTCAACAAGCAAAAAACAATGGATATCAATGTTTCACTCTTTACGCTCTATACGGAAATGAACTGGATAACTTTAATAGTGCTCTCAGTGACAATTATCTTGTGTTTGTAATACCCGGAGCCGGACATGCAGTTGTCAAAACTACAATTAATGGAACAGAACTCATAATTGACTCACAGACAGATATTGTGATGAACGCAAAAAACTTCACTGTTCTCTACGAAGGAGAAATTATAAAATAGTGTTTTTTATGAGTATCTGGACAACCAAAGAATGGAAAGAAAAAGCTCAAGCGTTTGTTAATGGTAAATCTTGTGAATGGTGTGGCACTACTGAAAATCTTGTCCCACATCATCCCAAAAAGAAAGGTGGCTATTCCCGTGAAGAATATCTCAGTCTTGAAGGCTGTTTTGTCCTCTGCAAGAAATGCAACTTCATGGAAAACAAAGGCTACAAGCTCTGCCCAAACTGCAAGAAACACTACTACAAACCCAAACGTGGCAGGGACAAACTTTGCTGGAAATGTTTCATCCAAACACCCTACGGACAATCCGTCAAATCCTATCTCGACCAACATCCAAAAAAACTTAAAAACAAAAGACATTTTAAAAAAATTTAAATACAACTTCCAACAATAATTATCCGTGTAATCCTATGTCCAAAAAATCCAAGCCTAAACAAAAGCAGTATATTGTCACTTACAGTAACGGTTCAGTTGACGTGATTAAAGCCCAAAACCGAAAAGTTGCCAAACGTATTGCAATAGGCAAACTTAAAGTTCAAACCCGCACAAGATGGGGATTCTAAGTGGGCAAAAAACGTTATCATCATCATGGAAACAAGATCACCGTTGAGTCACGTGATAATCCTACTGAATACGCCCGCCAATACTATTGGGTGAGACAAGGCAAGAAACCCCCGCCAAAAAGAAGGAGACGGAAGAAATGACGAAAAAAATGTCATCTAAAGTGTACGATAAAAAAGTAGATAAACTCTATGACAGCTATCACAAAAAACTCGCAAAAGTTCGTAAAAAACAAGTGAAATTGTCAAAACAAATCACAAAAATTGAAGAAGACTTCAATAAAAAACGAGCCACACTAAAAACGAAGTATTATTAATTCAAGAAAAAACGTGGAAAGAGGAGGAAGAAATAATGTCATACAAAACATATCAAAAATACAGTAAAGAAAGAGTTGTCAAACTTCTTAGAAATAGAAATATTGTATTTTCTGGAATGAAAAGTATGTCTAAAAAAACACTTATATCAATACTTGTTCAAAGTCATAAAGATAGGGGAGATATACAGAGGAAGAAAAAATAATGCCCTGCAAAACAAGAAAAGACAAAATTGACTACCGTATAAGAATCCTTGAAAACCAAGTTAAACAAGACAAACTCAAAATAAAAAAACTCAAACAAAAACTCAAAACTTATAATTGAGGAGAAAAAGTTAAAATGCCTGCCCGTGGTAAACCAATAAACTTTAAAAAAATCAAACCCAAAAAGATTGGTTACTTAGGCAGTACAACCCATCGCGGGACAAGGCTTATAACACCCAGTCAAGAGAAACTTCTTGAAGTTCGCAAACTCCCACACACCCACGTTTATCGGAGCAAAAAAGGCAATATCTACCGCAAACGTAGATTTTCAAAGAAAAGGAGACGTAAATAATGCCGTACAAAGTCAAAATCAAATACAAAAAAGGTAAAAGACAATCACCACCAACTTTTATTCTTAAACATGGCAGTAAACCTGATACAATGTTCAATAGAACTCAACTAAGGATGGGCATTAAAATTGAAAAAGAACACACTAACTCATCTAAAATTGCAAAACAAATAGCAAAAGCCCATCTTATGGAAGATCCAAAATATTACACTAAACTCAAAAAGGCTGGATTGTAACCCAGTCAAATTCACGTTAAGGAGGGAAATACAGTAGCCAAAAAGAAAAAAAGTAGAAAAAAGAAACGTTGAAACAAAAAACTTATGTTTTAACATTCCCATTTTTTAAAGGATGAATAGAGGTGAAAAAGTATGGCAGGATGGAAAATAACATTCAACGACGGCACTGTGATAGAGACAGGCTACTATCCCAACCCTAGAATGGCAGTTGCTGAAGCCTTAAAACAGCACAAAGGTACAATCAAAAACGTGAAGTATATTTAGTCCTTCACTTTAACCTACTTTTTAGTAATAAAGTTTATATACATAGATAACATAAAATCCACTATAAAAGGTGGAAACATTGACCTGTCCGGACTGCAAAGAACATCCAGTTGTTTTTATAGGCGAGAACCAAGTGCCACTTTGTTCCAAGTGTTGGAACCAATTTTCAGATTCGGACAAGTCTTTTGAAGAAATAGTTCAGGAGTTAACATAACTAATGCGTATCTGTAGGGACACAAAAACCATTCAAGAACCTTTCGGAAAGTACTGTCAACATCGTCGTGCAGTAAAAAAGGATCCTTCATGTAGAATTTGTCCACATTACCCAAAAGATGGAGCGACAAAATAATATGGCAGACAAAGTCTTAATCTTCAAAGATTCAAATGGACAAGAATTCGCCGTTAACGCCAAAGCCAAGGACTTCAACACAGGCAGTCGAGGCTACTACATTTCAGGCAAAATTGAAATGGATGGTAAACGCTACCAACTTTGCGGCAATCTTGTTGAAATTCATTCCAAACCAAAGGAGGCGAAACAATAAATGCCAAGAGGAGACGGAACAGGACCAGACGGCAAGGGTCCACGGACTGGAAGAGGAAAAGGAGGATGTCCAAGATAAAACTCAAACTCAAACAACTCTCGTCCAAACCAAAGGGTAAGCCTGCCTACATCTATCTCGCCGTTGTCCTGCCAAAAGTGATTATGGAAGGCTTCAACCCAACACACATCACATTTAATTCTTTAATAACTCTCCACGTCAGAAAACACAAAAATGGCAAAGGCTACGCCGTTTTTCCACGTGAAATAGTCAAACTTTTTAACCTTACCAAAAATCAAGAAGTAGAAATAAAACTCAAAGTTGACGAGAAATGAAAGAAAGATATTATTTTATTATAGGATTAAGCCTTTTAATTAGTTGTATTAGCATAATTATCAGTGCCTTTCTAAATATAGGAACTTTAACGGCTCCTGTAACGCTTGTGATTTGTATATATCCTTGTTTTGGATTGGTTATAGGGTCATTATTCACTTTTAATTCTCTTTTAGTAGGGCTTGGAAAATATGAAGGAATACCTAAAGAAAATTGGTAATAAAAACATTAAAAGAGGAAAACGATATGGATAAAAAGAAAGACAAAACCTTCAAACTCCACTACATTGGCACCAGCATGTACAACCCCGACGTCTTCATCCGTGAAGCGCAACGTCACGGAGTCCAACGTGCCATTTCCTTCTCACAACTCAAAACCCTCAAGTTTGGCACACCCATTCTTCTTGCACACTTCATTCGTGGTGGGGTAGCTCAGTCCGGTAGAGTAAGCGATAACGTTTCGGCTAAACACCGCAACACGGAAGTTTTAGGTTCTTCTCCTTCAACTTCCGTTCAATTGGACACGGGTTCAAATCCCGTCCCCACATCCTCCGCTGAAGTCTTCGGTTACTTCACCGTTGACGGCATCTCCCACACCCTCCCAAAAGACTTGTCCCTTTCGCTCCAATCCCAACTCCACATTATAAAAGAAGATAACTCACCGTTTTCCGTCTCTCGTGCCTGTGGTTCCTACAGTGTCGGCTCCATAGTCTTCATCAAAGAAGACCTCCCAACACTTTTAAAAAGAATAGAAGAATTATTCACATTTCACAAGAAAGAAAGTACACTCAAAACTGATAAAGAAACTGTTTGTACTTGTCTAAAATGTAACAATCCAGAGATAAAAGAAAAAAAACTTCACACTGACAACATTTTAGCTTATTGTCTCCAAAAACCTTGTGAATGTTGTACTTCCGTCAACTACAGTTTAATCAACTCCCACAAATGGTTCATCAACGGCACCTTCCATCCTTTAACGTCCTTCATCCTGTCCCCAGCGAAATTCGCCCGCGGGATACAAACAGTCACTATTGACAATCTCAACCTTAAAAAACAGTCCAAAACTTCCTCAGCCTTAGTGTGGCTTTACAATTATCGACAAAGAAAGTATTTAAACAAAACTATGAAACAAAAACTCAAGAATAAGGACAAGAACATGTTTGAGGATGGTTGGGATTAGAAAATGAATATCTATCAACAACGAATTGAAATAGCCATAAAAGCCGTTAAAATAGTTAGAACAAAATCAGAATACGCTTTGAAACTTTGTTATTCACCTACTTCTTTAGTTGTGAGTTCTCCTGAAAAATGGGCAATAGGAGTTATTGGCATTTTGGATTTTGTTGCCACTGGTGACGTTGATAAAATTCTTTTGCGTGAAGTTAGAGAAGAGGTAAAAAAACTCCTAAAAAATAAAGAAGGACAAACACAATGATAAAATCAACGATGAGAACTGAAAAAGAAATTAGAGAAATAATAAAGCAAATAACTGATGAATATCATAAAGAAATTCGCCAAACACCTCAATGGATAGCTTCAACATATTTTATTGACGCTTTATTATGGGTTCTTGGTGATGTTAAAGGCTTACCACCTATTCTTCTTTTCCAAAGTTCTAAAGACCAAAAGGAGAATCCGTAATGTTTAAAAAAATATGTGGAAACTGCAAAAGCTTTACACCTGATGGCATAGGTCGAGGTCAATGTGAACAAATAGAGGCTTCGTATGAAGTGTCAACTTGCCCACCGACTGAAGAAGAAGCGAGCGTAATTAGAGAGTTTAACGATCACTGTATTAGGAATGGCAGAAAGCGGTTTATGATTTTCTTTGAACCTAAAGAACAGGAGCCAACAAAATGACAGAATTAACACCGCAAGAAAAACTCTTAAAACTTCAAGCAATGGGTAAAATGCCAACTGATGATTGGTTCCAAAACTATGTTAAGTTGGCGCAAGAAAACGCGGCTTTAGTGACTAAGGTTGAAGCCGCCAACAAAATCATTAAGAAAATATGCGGGCAGTGCTTGAACGAAAAATGCACTGAAGGCGGCGACTGCCACATTTCAGATTTGAAGAAGGCTCTTGAAATCCCGCGAAATAGAGAGCTAAATGCCACCGAACAATATGCTGATGCTTGCCAACAAATAGATAAACAGCGAAAAGAAGAGTGCCAGGTTGGCGGTGTACCCCAAAATGTTCCATCCTGCAAAGAACTGAAACCTGAAGTATTTCGCGACTGCCAAGGTTACACATCAAAAATTGTTAAGAAGGAGAATAAGCGAGAATGAGTCAAGGATTAAAAATGACAGAAAGAAAAAAGCTAAGTGAAAAAGAGCGTTCAAAGTACAAATATTCACATCATTACTGTACTGAATGCGTTGACTGTGGGGCTTGTTAATTGATAAAATGTCCCTATGACCAAACCGAATTAGTTTTTATTGATAACTATAAATGGCGTTATAAATGCCCAAAATGTGAGAGATTATTCCGTTGATTATAGGAGTCTAGAAGAACATGAGTTATTGTGTACAAGGTAAAGAAAAAGAATGCCAAAAAGCCAGAGAAAAAGTTAAGAAAGCTAATGGCGGTAAACTCCCAGAGAAATTTAAAGGCACAACTTTAGAGAGTTGCATATATTGTAGTGCTTTTATGGTTTCTTACTAATAGGATACAAATAGGAGAAATAGAGAACATGACTGAATTAAACCCCGATATGATTTTACCAGCAGAGATTCAACTACCACAAAACATAGATGATGCAATCAAGATGGCTAAGAGTTTAGCTATTTGGTTAGAGTTTATCAAGGAAAAAGAGAAAGACCCTGACGAGCGTTGCCCAATGGATAGCTATGGTGGGAACATTGACGGTCACTTAATTTACCTGACTTATTGGTTTAAAACTGAAGCAATAAAAGCAATCGCCAAACCTTTATACACTTCAAATGATAGCAAGTTAATGGAGCAGAAAAAATGAAGCCGTGCAAAAAGTTAAATTTTAAAATTATTTAAAAATATATATTTTATTTTTTCACTTTCAAAATTTTTTAAACAAAAATGTTAAATAGTTAAACGTTGTATTAAGTTTTACTTAAAAAAATTTACAAAAAATTTGTGAAGTTGAAAATAAAAATGAGACTCAAAACAAATATTAGCAAACTTGGACAAATCTACATTCCAAAAAAAGAACGAGAAAAAATTCAGATTGAAGGAACTGAAGAAGTTGACTACATTGCTGATGCGCGTGCCATTCTTATTATTCCATCAAACCTTTCAAGTGGTGAAGCATTAAAATCTGTTGAGGTAATAAAAAAGCACCTAAAACATGAATCAGACATTGAGCAACATGTGGAGGTGACGGCATGACTCAACAATTCCAACTTCCACAAGAAGCAATCAAACTGTTGGAAGAAATACGTCAAAAACATCAAATTAGTCTTGAAGAACTCCAAAAAGAAGTTATTCAAAAATACAATGCAAGCAAATTTTTCCAGTCAGACCAAACTAAATCTCTTGAAGAAAAACTTGTTTTTGTTGCCAAAACAATCAAAGGTGATTATTTTAACCTTATACCATATAACCCTTACAATGTCGTCCCAACAGGTTTCGGACCAGTTCGCGTAACCAAAGCTGGAACAAAAAGAGGAGATATTCACGTTTGGACAAAGGAAAAGGATAAAGACGTTCTACGTTCAATTTCAATTACCGATAGCGACCTTGAAAAACTCAACCAAATACAACTCAACAATTTCTACAAAGAAGTCAAACTTGGCAAATTTTCATCTGGTGACTTCTCAGCTGACCATCGTACTCAATTCCAAAACCCGTCAGCAATAAATATGTCGTCCCTTCAAATCTTTGAAAAACTTGGCATTAAACGTTGCAAAATTTCCGAAGCACTTTCAAACATAGCAAAAGAAGAAAACAAGTTCACAGTTTCAACCGATATGCGTATCATCCGTGGTATCATTATCAAACATGCAAAAGGTGTAAAGAAAACGGATGCTGGTGTTGACAAGGAATGGGCATACTATGACATATTTGACAACAGTCTCGAAAGTGAAATAACTGACCCGGACGGCACAGTTGTCAACCCAATCTTCCGAGTATGGGTTCACCCACTATGGATGATATATGAAAACGACAACCAAATTGACTTTGTTGGACCCATCACGTCCTACAATAAAGGCGTTAGCATGAACGGCTACACTCTAATCCCAACATACACACCAACAGGCAAAATTGAGGTTGAAGCTTAATTGTCAGACAATTTCTGGGATGAAGTAGTTGGCAAAGATTTAAAGAAAGAAAAGAAAGAAGAGTCAAAGTTGACGTCACAGCAACCAACAACTTCCGAATCCAAACCTATAGTCGATGACCCATTCTCTTCAAGTCAAACGGAACAAAAGCCACAAGAAACACCCAAACCCCAAACGCAACCGGTGGAGAAGGCTGAGGATACACCCATTGTTGAATCACCCCCAAACAACAATCCATCCTCATCCTCACCACCCACAGATCCATTCGCGGAGAAGACTGAAGAAACAGTTGCAACTCCTACACCAAAATCTCCTCCCTTCTCCACTGGCGTGGAAGAAGCAACTCAATCCTCAGCACCTTCTCCTCCATCAGACCCATTTGGCGGAAAACAACCTTCTCTTGAAGACGAGTTTGCAAAACAAAAACCTTCAAGCTCGGGTAAAAACCTAAGTTCAATGATTTATGGCAAAAAAGGAACAGGCAAAACGTTAACAGCCCTTAGCTTACCCGGCAAAATTTTTGCAATAAGTCTTGACCAACAAACAGCCATCATTCATGAAGATTTCTATAATAAAGACCCAAGAATAGAAGTCTGGGACGGAATTGAATTCTTCAACTCAAAAGACCCGGAAACAAAACTTGAATCCGCCGTTAAAACCGTTGAATACATCAACTGGCTTTTGGAAAATCCGTGCAAAAAGTTCCAACCCGACTGGATACTTTTTGATGGAACAGAAAGATTGTCACACGTTTGTGAAATGGCGATGCGTGCACAGGAAAAACTCTTACCATACGAAGGTGTCAAAAATCGTAATGCTTGGAAATATCGTAACGATTTAATAAATAACTTTGTTCAACGAGCAACTCAAATAGCAAGACTTGGCGTAGTCTATACAGCTTTCACAGAAATTGAGACAGTCACCACAGCTATGGAAGAAGAAAAACGTGAAGGACCAAAATGGGCTGGCGACATAGAACAAAAAACCCAAATTGTTATAAAAACAACTTCCACTCAAATTCAAAACGGTCGTGCATTTATAGCGGAAGTAGAAAGTAGCAAAGTTTCCTGCATCCCAACAGGAAGAAAAGTTGTAACTGGTGAACGTATGAATTCAGGTGAAATACAAAACTTTTTTGGAATAAAAGCTCTTTTCACACCAGAAGGTCACAAAAAATACTTTTCAAGTGGAGGTGAATAAGAATGTTCAAAATTTCAATTGAACCAAATCGTCTCAAATCAATGCTTACCCAAGCTCTTAAACTTAAAGGTGGTGCAAGTCCGGTTGATTCAGTCTTGATAACTTTCAGTGAAAATGGTGCAAAAGTTAGAACGGCACTAACAAAGGACACAATAGTTTTTGCTAATTACTACAAATCTTTCTTCAAAACAATTGAAGTAGAAGGTGATGCTGAGTTCATGGCAAACACTGAGTTAGTCAAAAAACGTCTTGCATACGGCTTTAACGGCGAAACAATTACTATGCAAACAGATGAAGAAAAACTCACAATTACAGGTGAAGCAACGGACGACAAAGTAACACAAAAACTTGATGCAATAAATCATGAAGACAAAGCACCATTTGAAGTTGAGAAAACAGATATAGGACTCATACCCGTAAAAGAAGGACAAATAATGAAGTTTGCATTTTCAGTTCTTGTTCCAGTTGAAAAATTCACTGACGCACTTCCATATGAACAGGCAGTTCTTACAACAAACGAAAAAGGTGAAATGTTTCTCAATTTTAAGGACGAATTGGGTGAACGTAGCCGACCAATACCATACAAAACACCGAACGGAAAAGTAGAGCCGACACGAATACTCTTCAATTTTAAAGTTTTCCAAGAACTTATGTCGATGTTTACTGGTGAAGTCTGGCTTAGTGGCGACAAAAAGAAGATAGTGTTGTCACAAACAAACAGCGACTACAGTTTGACTTATGCGTTTGCACCCCAGAAGGAAGACTAAAAATGAAACCAAAAATTACTATAATTTCTTCTTTTTCAAATCCAGAAAGAGTTCTTCAAGAAGTGAAGAGACTGCAAGAAACTTATGACGTAGAAGTGATTCTTCCAACACGAGATTGGTTTGAAAGAATGAGAGATACGATGGGCAAGATGAATGCATGTTCAGGACAAATCAGTGACGACAAAGTGTTAGCAATGAAAGGCATAAATATGGAAACGTATTTCCAAGCAATACGTGACTCAGACATAATTCACATTTTTAACATTAAACTATTCAAATCCTGTGAAGGGGACAATCTTTATGAAGAAAAAGAATACTACGGAATTAACACTTTAATTGAAGTAGGAATGGCTCATTGTTTAGGCAAAAAAATTACTTGCTATAAGGAACCAACAGAACCAGAAATTAAAAACTTAGTTTGGCGAGTAATATGAAGAAACAAAAAACAAATGACAATCAAAAAGACAATCAAACTTACAGAAAGGGTGAGAGTTAAATGTCTATGGAACCCACTTTTATCAAAGCTTTTGATATACCGGATGCGCAATTTCAAGTTATCAAAGCGTGTCTTGAATATGGATACGAGCGACCAGTTTATCGTGGTGAAAGAAAAGAGCAACTTCGGAAAGAGCTTGATTGGCTTATACTTCATATCTTAAACCCATCAAATAGACCCTTGGTCATGGATGTACCTAAAGGGGTTCCACCTCCATCCTCAATGAGTGCGATACAAGAATACTTACAATATATAGCAACACCTGACAAAACTCCTGAACAAGACTACACTTATGGTGAAAGAACATGTTCAAAAATTTCAGATTTGCACTCTGAAATTGCAGACTTTATGAAACCACATGACATTCAAGAAGGAAACAACATTCACAAAGATATGAATCAATTCGATGTTATTTTTAACTTTTTAAAAGAAACACCTGAAACAAACAGGGGAATAGTAGAAGTGGGTATGGCAACTGATTTACTTTTAAAACATCCACCATGTCTACGGTTAATGCACTTTAAAATACGTTATGACAAGCTTCATCTTTTCCTTGTTTTTCGGAGTTGGGATGCATGGGGTGGACTTCCAATGAACTTGGGTGGCTACCAACTTTTAAAGGAGAGTGCCGTAAAAGAAATTGGACAGTCATATATTGAGAAAACTGGAAGAGAATTAAAAGATGGTTCAATATTTGCGGCATCACTTGGGACACATGTTTATAGTGGAGAGTGGGAATATGCAAAACAAGTTGTTTATAGAAGTGCTGGGAGGAAGTTAGAATGTTAGACCAAGTTACGATGTTTTTGTTCAGTCCATATGAACGTGAAGTCGCTTCTCCAACTCGTCAACCAATCAAAGGGTTTGAACAATTCCAAAGTTTTGTTGACACAAATGATGGTATCAATGATTGCTATGCGGATTTGTACACTTATCCCTTTACTGGCGTAATCGATAAGATTTATTTCGATTTTGATGGTGTTTCCAATGGAATGGAAGAAGCATTACCCTACGCCCAAATCTTCTATCGTTTTCTTACAGGCATAAAAAAACTTAGTGTTATACCCGTAGCAAGCGGCAAAAAAGGATTTAACCTTTACGTTATTTTAAAGGAACAATCTTACCCAAATGCCAAACAACTTCTACATGATGTTGCCTACAGTTTGGTGGTAGAATGTTTTGGCAAAGTTTCTCAATATACTTACATTGACAAGGAAGGACGTGAACATCCAACTCTAACCAAAGTTGATGAAAACGGTAAACCAACGGAAATAATCTGTATAGACCCAAAAATAATAGGCGACGTTCGACGATTTGCACGCATACCCAACACCCTACGTCCTCCGGGTAACTTTGCCTATTGTACTTATCTTGACCCATACAAATTTCCAAAAATGTCCATTGCTGACGTTCACAGAGCCATCAAACACAAAAATACTTTTGCTTACCAACTCAAATCATACACCACCCTCAAAGATATAGAAATTCATCCGCAACTTTCAACGTTGTTAGTCCACGTTAACGGCAACGGAAACGGAAACAAACAAAACCACACAACTTTCAACCGTAACTTGGACTCTTCTGACTTGGAAATGGTGTTACGTCCATGTCTCTACAAAAATATGCTCAGTCCCGAACCCCGTCACGACGTCCGAGTTGCCTCAACTGCTGATTTACTCGGTAGTGGTTTTACCGTTGACGAAATCCTTAACATGTACAGAAAACTTCACTGGATTGATTTCAACGAATCAACTACCCGTTATCAAATCGAGCACTGCAAGCCCATCCATTACAGCAAACAAACCCTTAAAGAAAAAGGTTTCTGTTTCAACTGTGGAAAAAATTGTAGATAAATGGAGAAAATTAAAATGGTAAAAAAACTAACAGAACAACTTCAAAAATCCGAGAAAGTAGTCGGACAACTATATCCCGTTTTGGTAGATAAAGAAACAAAGGAAATTTTGGATGGTAGAGAACGGAAAATTGCCGACCCGGAATGGAAGAGTCTTGAGTGGGAAGTTGAAGGAAAAGACGAGAAAGAAAAACAATTGAAAAGACTTTTGATAAAGCACCACTCTGAATGGCATAGAAAAGAAGGGTATAATCGCCAAGAAGCTTTGGCAGAGATAGCTGAAATTACTGGATGGAGAGGTCGAAAACCATTTGCCGATGCTTTGGGTGTTAGTGAAGAGGATATCGGTCGATATCTTCCACAAAAGTATAAAGATGAGGTTAAAGTAGCCGCCGCCCAAAAAAGTCATTCTGCCAAACCTATTTTGGCAAAAAAATCCCAAAAAGCATCCCAAATCTTAACGGAAACGTTAAAAGAAGCCAAATTACAACATCACGCTGGACAAATAACGGAGGAAAACGTTGCAAATCTGGAAATAGCCGTAAAAACGTTAGATAAAATTGTTGAAGAGACAAAGATTGAAGCGGAGATTGAGGACAACCCGGAACTTCAAATAGAAGAGTGGCTTAATGAAATTGAATGGGAATTTTCTTTATGGAACTGTTTAAAAGAAAGACCCGAAGGATTTGGTGACGCAAGTTTTCATGGAAATTGTGAGCCAACAATTATAGCGGCTCTACTAAAAAACTATTCATCTTTAGATGATAAACTAATTTTTGACCCAATGGCAGGGTCGGGCACTTTTTTTGATGTCGCAAAAGTAATGGGATACAAAGATGAACAAATTCTTGTTCGTGATATCAAACCTTTGAGGGATAATATCTCTTTTGGTGACGCGTTAGAAACTAAATTACCTAAAGAAAGTGTTGATTTTATCTTTGCACATTTTCCATACTGGAAACTGGTAGAATATTCAAAACATGAAGGAGATTTAAGTCTTTTAAAGTTAAATGAGTTTCTCTTCAAAAGTGAAGAGATAATAAAAGAAATGTATAGAGTACTAAAGAAAGATGGATACTTTGCCATAATGATAGGCAATCTACGTCAAAGCGGAGTAGTAGACTTAGAATCAATGTTTTCAAATATAGGAACTAAATACTTCACTCTTTGGGATAAAATAGTTAAAAGAATACGAACATGGAATCCAGAAACTCGTGGACAAAGAATGGGATTAGCAGTTGCAAGAGCTCGTCAACATAATCATACAGTTGTAAATCATGACACAATTTTAGTTTTTAGGAAGGATTAATGTGAGTTGGAAACCTATACGTGACAAATCAATAATAGAAAACCACGACCAAGCAATTCCACATTTTATACAGTGGTGGAAAAAACGTACTGGAAGGAATTTGATGATTGAGAAGGAAGAAAAAACAATATATGGTAAATATATTGTTGACTTAGTTAATAACGTAGAAATAATCCAGTTTGAACGTCGTACATCGGACAAAAGTAATTATCGTCCGTGGAAAACATCATATTTTTTTTATAATACTTTAGATGATTTTAAACATAAAATCATAAATCATCTAAAAATTGCACAAACAACAAATAAAGAAGCATGGAATGTACAATGCAACGAAGATATGACATGTTTAGTAATAGCAAACTACAAAGATTTTGATTTATCAAATACTTTTATGAGAAAAATGCCTGGTGGAGTAAGAAGAGAGTGTTGTTCTACTTATGAGTATAAGTTTGAACAGTATGAATTTGTTAAGGAAGGAGAAATAGTTTAAAAATGTCAAACCAAACTCAAAAAGAAATATCGGAAAACCTAATCTCAAACTACCTAACGTCCATAGGAATCAACGTTGACGACCCCAATTTTATCCAAACCCCAGAGCGCATCTACCGTATGCACAAGGAAATGCTCCGTGCTCTCACTCCCGAAGGTAAAGAAGAAATATCAAAAATTTTGTCCAAAAAGTTCCCGTCCTTGGGCAACGACATGGTTGTTTTCTCACCGCTAAAAGTCATAACCCTATGTCCGCACCATTTCTTAACCGTCCGCCTTACTTGTCACATAGCCTACATCCCATCCGGCAACGAAGTTATAGGCATGTCCAAAATTCCACGTCTTGTTGAACTTCTTGCAAAGCAACCAATTCTCCAAGAAGACCTGCTCATCCTCATAACCGACACACTCTACAAAAAAACTTCAAACAGTGGCGTCTACGTTATAATCGAAGGACGCCATTCATGCATGTGTGACCGCGGAGTAAAAACAACATCAAAGGCAATAAACTCAGCCATTCGTGGAGCATTCAAAAAACAGGCAACACGTGATGAAGTACTAAAACTTATCACTCTTTCAAACGGAGGAAACCGAGAATGAATGAAACTCAATGTGTCGTCCTCTTCAGTGGTGGCATTGACTCTTTAGCCGCACTCCTTTGGGCGCGACAAACTTACTCAAACGTTCTCGCAATCTACTGTGACGTTGGTCAACGTTACGCCAAGAAAGAAATAATATCAGTTTCAAAAATTTGCAAAAGCTTAAATCAACCATATATAATCGAACGGCGATTAAAACTTGGTGACATGGAACTTACAAAAGAACGAAATGCTATTATTCCATATCGTAACTCATTCTTTATCCTTCTCGCATCAGCCCATCTCCCACCAGAAGGTGGAGTTGTTGTTCTCCAAAATCTCGTCCAAGGTGAAGACTCAACATGGGACAGACGTGAAAAGTTCAACATTCAGATGCAAAATCTGCTTAATGTAGCAGACCAAAAAAACGTCAAAATAGTTGTTCCGTTCGCAAACTTTACTAAGTCCCAAATTGTCCGTGAACTTATCCAATCAAAAGAATGTAGTTCAAAAATCATAATTGATACTATTGGCTGTTACTCAAAAACTAAAAAGAATTGTGGTGAATGTAATTCTTGTTTTCGTTCATACATTGCACTCAAGCACAACGACTTAGATATTATTATTAAGTCACGATTTGCTAAAGACCCAGCGAAATGGAAAGGTGTAAAACAATACATAGCCAAAATGAAAGCTGGTCTTTATGGTGAAGAACGAACACAGGAAACTCTTAACGTTTTTCCGGAGTTAGCAAAAAAATGTAAAGTTTATGCTATTGACATTGATGGCGTGCTTTGTCCACAACATCCTTTCCCACCATTTGATGAAGACTATGAAAAGTATTACTCAACTTTGTGTCCAAACAAAAAAGCTATTGACAAAGTCAACTCACTCTTTATAGATGGGCATGCAATCGTTCTTTACACATCAAGGCATGAAGAGGACAGAAAAGTCACTGAAGAATGGCTTGGGAAAAACAATGTACATTATCACAGACTAATACTTGGTAAATTTAAAGCAGATGCCTATGTTGACGACAAACTTATGGAGCTATGGAAACTATGGTAACCTGCAAAGTCTGTAATTCAAAAAACGTTGAAGAATTAGTGTTCAAACAGGATGTTTTCCGTTGCAAAGATTGTTTCCTACTTTTTAGAACACAAAAAGTTGACCTTGCTAAGTATTTTGAAGTTGATTATTGGTACAAAGAAGATGAGCTACTCAAACTTTACCAACGTTCAATCTTTGAATGGTTCAAGGACTACATAGTCCAAGGCAACACTATTGAGTTCGGTGGAGCTGATGGCGATTTTATAGCCTTACTTAGAAAAGTAATAGATAAGAAGTTCACAGTTGTTTTCAACGAAATTATTCCAATGCTACGGGCTGAATACACCAACCAAAACATTAAACAAGCTATCTACGCCTTTGAAGACTATACACCAAAAATTAAGTTCTCAAATATTTTCTTTATTAACACTATAGAACACTTGAACGACCCAATTACAAGTCTAAAAAAGACAAGACGAATGCTTGCAAACAACGGTCGAGTATTTATTCTAACTGACGATGGTGACTCAGTTAATGCACATAACGAAATGTTCTATCATTGGGAACACACATTCCTTTTTAGTCATGAATCACTTTGGGTAGCTTGCCAAAAAACAGGTTTCAAAATTTTAAAGTATTTCAAATCACCACAGAAAATGATATATGTAATACTTGAAAAGGTGACCGAACATTGAAGTGTAAAAAGTGTAGAACAGAATTCGATGGTTGTTTAAGAAAAGACGACATTGACGTTTATAACCATATGCAACAAACGAGTTTAATTAAAAAACCATGTGTACCCAAATCAACACACACAAGAAAGAGGCAGAAATAAATGAAAAGAATCTACAAAACAAAATTTGACTCAGCCCACCATATTGAAAACCACAAACTTTGTGGAGCAACCCATGGACACACCTACCACTTGGAAGCCACTCTTGACATAGAAAAAGATTGGTATGACTTCCATGATATTAAACAAAATATTGAGTGCATACTCAAGCAATACGACCACCACGACATGGGTAACATGACTTGCGAAAAGTTAGTAAAAGAACTTTATGACAAAATATATCAAAAACTGTTCATAGTTTCCGTTCCAATAAAATTAATAAGTCTCAAATTATTTGAAACTGAAAATTTTGGATGTGAATATCCATGACATTGAAAGTAACAGAAATCTTCTCAAGTGTCCAAGGTGAAGGACCCAATATTGGGTTACCAGCAATCTTTCTACGACTTAGTGGGTGCAATTTGTCCTGTAGTTTTTGTGACACAAAATATGCCTTAACTGAAGGGAAGGAACTCACTGTTGAAGAAGTATCACTCCAAATTCAAAAACTTCAGCGTGGAATGTCCTACAGTGGAGGAAAAAGACTTATCATCACAGGTGGTGAACCACTTTGTCAACAAGAGGAACTCACAAAGTTTTTGTCCATAGTAAAACAACCTATGACTGGTTTTATTGAGTTTGTTGAAATTGAGACTAATGGTACAATCGTCCCAACAAAAGAAATGATAAAATATGTGGATTCATGGATTGTGTCACCCAAGTCATTTCCATTACAAATTGAAACCCAACAATTTTTGCACAAACCGGTGATAAACAAGACTCACCTAAAATTTGTAATAAATAGCACAATAGATATTCACAATTTACTTGAAGCATATACACAGTTCAATCATCTCATTCCTCCTGAACAAATCTTTCTTATGCCTTGTGCAACGAGTATAACAGAACAATTCATACGTCTCCCAATGATTATTAAAACAGCCAAGACTTACGGATTTAGAGTTACACCAAGACTTCATATAATTGCTTATGGCAACGTGCGGGGTGTTTAAAATGTGTGTGAATATTGACAATCCTAAAGAATTTCAAGTTGAAAAATTTACATGGGAACAATTTGAACGTGGATGTCAACTCTTGGCTCGACAAATTAAAAATAGTGGCTTTGATTTTTATGGAATTTATGGCATACCACGTGGTGGTTTAGTCTTAGCAGTTCGTCTTAGTCATTTACTTAAACTAAAACTTTTTACTAAATCACCGCGTCTTTTTAATCTACGTCGAGTTTTAATAGTTGACGATATAAGTGACACTGGTAAAACTCTTTTGTCTTTCAAAAAAGAAGGATTTAAGATAGCAACACTTCACTATCATTTAGATACTGAAGTTAAGCCAGATTTTCACGTTCACATAAAGCACGATAAATGGATTGAATATCCATGGGAAAGGAGCGAAGCATAAGTGAACTTAATCAAAAAGATTATAAGTGAGTTGAAAGATAAAATGAGTAGTGAAATTGAAAATGGCGAAATCAAAAGTAAAGAAACCCGATGCAGGCGAGTTAATGGAAGAGACACCAGAACCAGTAAAAGTGAAGAAAGTCAAGGCACCAGCAGTTTCAGTTACAGAGCAAGCCTTTTTGGATACTTTGGAAAAGTTGAAAGGCGAAGCGAAACTTACGCCTTTATACGAAGCATTCGACAAAACTGGATACGAAAATACAGGCAAAGCTCAATTACGGAAAGCGATTTACGAGAAGGGCTTAGAACTCGCAAAAGCCGGAAAAGTCGAAGTTGTACACCCAAAACCAAAGCTATCGTGGGTTTTCAAAGCTATTTAAGAACAATTTTTTGGTCTAATTTACTCTCTTTTTTTTGTTTTTTATTAAGGAGGGTTTTCTCTGTCTAAATTACAGTTCACTCCTTCATCCAATGGAGTTTCTGCTGGTCCTCTTGGTGCACGTCCAAAGATTAAATTTACGCCAGCCCTATCTGTAATTGAAGGCAAACGCGCTAAAGAAAACTTCAAACAGTATGCCCTCACATGGTGGGAAGAAAACAGTTTCTTCAAATATGAGGCGATGTTGTGCTCAGCTTTTTACGGAATGGAAGACCATTGGAACTACCGTGAAGAATATAATATACCAAAAGATTTTCTACTTATAGGTGATAGTGGTGGTTTTGAACAACTAACTCAAGGTGTGCGTATTGAACCAATAGATGTTCTCAAGTGGCAGGAGAACAACGTTGACATAGCCTTAACCTTGGATGTTCCACCAGCAGACCCGAGTAATTGGGCATTAACACCTGATAACGTATTTTTTGGTAAATGTGCTGAAGCTTCACAAAGAAACGCTGAAATTGCGTTGCGGAATCGAAAAGATTTAAAACTCTATTATGTCGTTCAGGGTTATTCTTTTGAACAATTAGACAAATGGTCAAATAATAATCTCTTAGAATATGATGGAGTTGCACTGTCATTCAAGGCACCAATAAATGCAGAAAAGAGCATGTGTTTAGTAAATCAAGCGATGTATGTTAAAGAAAAGGGTGTAAAAAACATTCATATTTTAACTGGAACAGGTTTTAATATTGTTCCAATAATTGTCTATCTAAAAAAGTATTTTGACAAAGTTACTTTTGATTCTTCTTCCTATGGCATGGGAGCACGAAACATGCAATACAATTTGCCACATCGCTACAAACTCTTTTTTGGACGTGCTTACAATAATAAAGTTAAAACTCTACCTTGTGACTGTCCAGTATGCAAAGCAGTATCAATCGCGGATTTTCAAACAGGCACGAGTATTTCCGGAGCATTACTTTCACTTCACAACTTATACAACTATATTCAACACGTCAACTTTTTAGATGCAATAGTAGAAGATGAAGAATTATTCACTCATTACGTCAAACACCATACAAATGAAAAAACACAAAAAGCCTTTGATTTCCTCAAATCATGTGAAGAAATAGGTTTTAATGATTCATACACCAAATTTTTCCCAGACAAACATGCACGTTTTATGGAGATGTTCTAATGGGACAACTTTATCAATTCATTCGGGCAGACTACAATAATGACAAATCTATCACTGTTTATGCCACTGACGGAGAAAAAAACTATAAAATTAAAGTTGTTGGTTTCCAACCTTATTTCTACGTCCCAGAAAACGACCCAGTCCCAGACGATAATGACATTGAAGAAGTTGAAGAAGGCTTTATCCATGAAGATGGATTTAACGTTAAAAAAATTATTTGTTCTTCACCTAATGTGGTTCATTCCAAACAAAAATCACTCCGAGACAAATTTACCCAACACTTTGAGGGTGACGTTCCGTTTATCCGACGTCTCCTCATAAATACAGGCATTACTTCTGGTTTTAAAATAAAAAGTTCAAGAATTGATGTTGTGAGTTACACAGATTTAGTCCCAGAACCTTGTACTATTACTCCAAAAATCTGTTACGTTGACTTCGAGGAAAACGTCACTACCCGTTTCGTCAACCCTCTTAAACCTTCAAATGAAGTTACTGCATGGACAGCCTTCTGTACACCATTCAACCACTACTACACCTGTCTCCTAAACCCCAGTCTTCCGGAAGACCTAATTATTGAACACTGGAGTTCAGACCACACAGTCATGCATTGCAAAGAAGAAAAGAAATTGTTTCAACTTTTTGACTCCTTCCTCAAAAAACACCAACCCCAAGCATTAGCCTACTGGCATGGCGAGATAGCTGACTACATCTACCCTGAAGCCCGAGCAAAGAAGTTAGGAGTCACAATCGACTTTGCACCCTACGACAAAATTGACATGTGCAAAGGATATGAAATAAGATTCAATCGTTTATACTACCGCCTCAAAGACGTTGCAATAGATGAAGGAATATTTGAACCTTCCGTACTCGTTGCAGAAGAATTTCACAAAGACTTCTGGCAAGAATATGTTAGAGATTTTGTACCCAACTCCAACAACAATAAAACGTTAAAGTTTCCACGTTACAGTAAAATGGACGTTGAAATACTTGTTATTCTTGACCTTCTCGGCTGGGAACACTATGACGAAATAAAAGAAAAAGTAGTTCAAGAATCACCACGTGAAATCTGTTTTGATATTCTAAACCTTAAAGCTTTTGCTGGACTTGAGGATGCCCAAGCCACATTCTACAATTCAGTTTCAATAGACACTTTCACCTTGCGCAAAGCCTACAAAAAACACAAAGTTCTTAATTCTTCAGCAAGTGGCAAAGGCGAATCATATCATGGAGCCGAGCCTTTCTGCCCACCCGAAGGGGTTTATCCCAACATTAAAACCTTAGACATGTCACGTTATTATCCCAACATTATCACAGGCTACAACGTTGACGAACTTATGTGTGAAGTAGTTATAGAACTCAATACTCTCCGTGACGAATATGAAGCGAAGATAGAACAACTCAAAAATGAAGGATATGACATTAATAGTCCACAGATTAAATCAATGGAAAAACGCCGAGACACAGTAAAGTTTCTTCTAAACTCGACCTACGGCTATTTAGGTTCGCCGCGTTCGCGCAAGTACAAACGTCCGAAAGCAGAAAAGATTACATCTAAAGCCCGTCTGGGACTTGACGTCATTAAAACTGCAATGCAACGTCGCAACGTTCCAGTAATTTATGGTCACACAGATTCAATATTTATCCAATGTAAAGATGAAGAAACTGAAGAACTACTTATGTATCTCAACAACGTTGTCCTTGCCAACCATTGCAAAGAAGAAAGAATACCCCAACTCCTCCGTCTCAAGCTTGAAAAGATTTGTTCCAAGGGCTTATTTGTCGACGCAAAAGGCGAAAAAGGCGTGGGTGCAAAAGCCCGCTATGCTTTACTCGTCAAATGGGAAAAAGGCAAGGAATGTGACTACGTTGACATAGTCGGCTTTGACTACATTCGCGGGAACACTTCACCAGTAGCACGCAAAGTTCAAATGAACACTATCACAGCCATTCTTCGCGGGAACGAACAAACCATCCCTCTTTTCCTCCGTAAAATAACCAAAGAAATAAAAGAAGGAAAGTTCACGTTTGAAAAAATAGCTACACCCATCACAATCCGAAAACCCCTTGAACAATATGGCACTTCAACTCATCACGTGAAAGCCGCGCTCTGGGCAATACAAAATCTTGGACTTGAAATAATTGCTGGTGACCGTATCAAACTTCTACCCGTCAAACGTGTAGTCAACAAACAACCCACAGACACTATAGCCTTCTTTGACGAAGAAAATCTTAAAAATATCAACTTTATTCCAGATTATGACAAAATAATAGAAAAAACAATTTATTCAAAAGTCGAGCAATTTCTTCGTTTAGTCCACATTAATAGACGAGATATTGAAGGACATTATAACCCAATCGAGGACTGGTTTTGACAACAAAAAAACTCAAACACATTTCACTAAAAAATACACATGGATTAACCCAAAAGACAGGAGAGAATATTCACTTTGATTTTTATTGACTCAAATGAGGAAGCCACATCCAACATTCCACAAATCCTTAAGGATTGGAACGTTCCAGTAATGATTCTACCCCAAGGCTTTGATTACATCGTCCGAACCGAACACGCCTCCGTAGCCGTTGAACGCAAAAAAGCTGGTGACTATCTTCAATCATTAGAGAGTGGACACCTCAATAACCAATTAGTAGAAATGTCCCGTAACTTCCAACTTAGTTACCTTCTCGTTTATGGTGACATGAACGTTGAACTTCTCAAACTTGAGAAATATCCAGCATCCTACATTTCGTCCCTAATAGGTGACAGTCTCAAATACAGCCCAGACGGTTTACAAGGACAAGTCATAACTATCAACGACACAGCAATCCAAACCGAATCCGACGTCGCAACGTTCCTCAAACACTTAAACACTAAACTCGAACATGGTGATTTCATCCGTCTCCCAAAACTTATCCGTGTCAAGCTAACCGACGAAGATTACGCCCTCCGTCTTCTTGTCCAGCTACCCGGAATTGGTGAGAAACGAGCAAAAGAAATATTACTCACGTTTGGCTCCCTTGAAGCCTTCTTCACAACCCTCATTTATCAACTAAACTTTCCAACCATCAAAGGCATCACACCAGCCCTCCAACAAGAATACCACAAAATCATAACCAAAAAATACGGAGAAAAACAGTAATGCTCAAACATACAACCCAACATCACAAAGCAAACAATGAGTACATGCGAAAATATATGAAGAAAAGATATTGGGACACCAAAACTCCAATATACAACGAAGTGGGTTACAACCAAAAAGCCTTTGGAATCCTCACAGACATAACCTTAATCAAAGAATTAACAGGAGCGAAATAGAAATGGCAGGATACGTAGAAAAATATAGACCGACTTCCTTTGATGAAGTTATAGGTCAACCTAAAATCGTTGAAAGTCTACAACAAATAGTCAGACGAAAAAAGGAAAACAATGAACCCCTACCACACATGCTTTTCATAGGTCCACCCGGCACAGGCAAAACAACTCTTGCAGTTTGTCTCGCACGTGAACTCTATGGCAACCAATACAAACAATACTTCATAGAATACAATGCAAGTGATGCACGCAAAATAGACGACGTCCGTGAAAAAATTAAACCTTTAACTCAAATCGTTACACTTAACAACAACCAAATTATAATCTTCTATGATGAAGCAGACGGACTCACATTTGACAGTCAGCAAGCCCTTCGACGTATAATGGAAAAGTCCTCCTCAGCGGTTTTTATTCTTTCCGTAAATACTGAACAAAAACTCACTGAAGCAATCCGTTCCCGCTGTGTACCCTTTCATTTCCAAAATCTTACAAAACAGGACATAGGCATAATGCTCAAACGTGTTCTTGACGGAGAGAAAGTTCAACTTAAAAAAACACCTGAAGAATCCCAAGCTCTGCATCAAATAATCAACGACAGCAAGGGAGACATGCGCAAAGCCCTTAACATTCTTGAAAAAATAGTTACATCTGACAAAGCTCTCAACGTCCAGTCAGTTCTCGAACTAAAACCAATAGACCAAATGTCTGAAACAATCAAAACAGCCCTTAATGGTGACTTTGTCAAAGCCAAAAACCTAATGGAAGACATCTACCAAAAAAACAGTCAGGACGTTGACAAAGTAATAGATGCAATATACAACTCACTTGATGAAATAGAAAACGTTGAAGTACGAAATAGGCTCTACTTTGAAATAGGTGAACTCGAACACAGGATCCAATATTCCCACCGTCCACTCTATCAACTTGTCTCATTCATTGCCTTTGTTTGGATAGCCCCACACTTACAGAGATGAACTAAATGATGGATAAAAAAGTTGTATTTAATCTTTCTTCATATTGGTTAAAAGGATTGGACAAACAAGCCAAAAAAGAAGGTATCTCACGAAATGAATTAATCAGAATTCTTATTCTTGATTACTTAAAACAAAATGGAGCGTTTCTGCTTGAAAAAACAAATAACAGTTTGTAATCTTTGCACAAACAAAAACATCTGTCAATTTCAAAAACCTTCAAGAACTACCTGCTACTTTGCTACACTACATTTTGAGTTTCAACTACCACTAACTTGCTTTGACTGTCTTGATTTTGAACTATGTATTGAAAGATATAATCATAGCAAGGGTAATCCACAATTCAACTTTAACTGCACAGGAATGAAACTGCCACTAAGTAAGGTGAAAATTTAAATGGAGAAAAAACACGTTTCTCCTTCACAACTTAATCAATTTTATCAATGCCCGTTCAAATGGAAACTTCTCCACTTGGACAAAGTTCAAACAATTGAAGTAAAAAATGAAAAGAGAGATTTAGGAAAAAACATTCATGAAATTATTGCTTCATACTACAAATACATAGGCAACAATCCTACATCCAAACAAATGGAAAATATTATGGAAATGTGTTTCAATACACATTTTGAGCCTACTCTTTCAAAGTTTAAAACTCAAGCTCAAGAAATGTTAAAAAACTTTGTTAATTTTGAGAAGTCACGTTTGAACAATTACGTCCACCCACCAATAATTGAAAAACCTTTTAAGGGAGAAGATTTCAAAGGCATTATAGACTACTTTGACGGGGAACACATTATTGACTGGAAAACGGGTGCAATGATGCAAATAGAAAATGAGCACATTCGCCAAGGCAAAATTTATGAAATACTTCTACGTCAAAACGGTTATATCAAAGAAGGACAAAAAGTAAGAATATCATTTGTTACACTTAAAAATGGTCGAATACTAACCCTTCCGTTTGTTACTGAATCATGGGTTGTTGAACAAAAACGTCGAATGGACTTTATCATTAGTAAAGGACACTTCAACAAAATACGTTCACCATTATGTGCATGGTGTGAAGTTCAATTAGCATGTGAATTTGAGAGTGAAAGATTATGGGACAAAGCAAGACTAATAGCAATATAACTGAACAATTCAGACCAAAAAGACTTAAGGATTTAATAGGGAATCCTACGTCAATAAAAAACTTCGTCAAGTGTATTGAAACGTCCAAGCCATGCATTCTTTGTGGTCCTCCGGGTGTTGGTAAAACCTCAACAGTCTTTGCCTATGCAAAAGAAAAAGGATACAAAGTTCACGAGTTAAATGCCTCAGACCAACGCAAAAAGGAAAACATGGAAGAAATAATTCGCCAAGTTGGTTCCTATCTCTTCGTCCCAACAATCTTCCTTCTTGATGAAATAGATGGAGCCGAAGACTTTAAATCCCTTGAAGAATGTGTTAACAATGCCAAAAATCCTCTTGTTTTAATCTGCAACGACCTCTACAAAGTACAAAAAAAATCCACAAAACTAACCCAAATATGTGAAGTCATTAAATTCAATCATCCTTGGGTTAGTCAAATCAGCAAACTCATTGAACGTATTGAAAAGGAAACAGGCAAGAAAGCCGACTACACAAACATCAGTAATGACGTTCGCAATTCAATCCTTTGTGCTTTCTATGGAGGGGACAAATGTCAAGTAGTTGACGACTTCAAAACAGTTATCTCCTTCTTCCAAAAAGGTGACATAAGTCAACTCGAACAAAAACATCTCATCTGGCTACTTGACAACGGACATGAAAACTTCAAAGGAAAAAAACTTTACAACTTTTACAAGATTTTGGATTTAGTCAGCGCAACCGGACGTCTTGAGCCACTAAAACAATTCAACGATGGAAGAGGACAAGTTCAATACCCGCGATACCTAAAACGTAACAGTATCTTCAAGAGGAACCAACAAAATGAGCCTTCTCAGTGATAACAAACAAATAGAAGAAAACAAGGATTTAATCACTCAAATTGCAACCTTCATCTGTAACTCTACAAAAACCAGTTATCCTTGGGCTGAGTGTGTAGCTACCTCAATGCTGTCCACTGTCATGGGTCCACATCGCTATATCAGCAACGTTATAGGCAAACTTCCACTCAACGTCTGGTATATGTGTGTGGGTCCAAGTGGACTCGCCAAAAAAACTGTCCCACTCAAGAACTATCTTCTACCAACCATAGCCCGAGTAGGTGAAGGTGAAAAACTTATTCTTTCAAATAGATTTAGCATAGAAGGCTTTATCAAATATTTTCCAGAAGAAGGAACGGGCTCAATAATAAGAGATGAGTTCACAGGTTTACTTAAAGAAAGTAAGTCAAAAGATTACGTTATAGACTTGCTTGAATTTCTTTCTGAACTTTATGACGGTACAGTTCAAAAACGTGCAACAGTGACACACAAAGTCAACGAGATAAAACATTGCTACATTACTTTTATCACTGCAACCACACCATATATCTACAAAATTATGCGACCAGAATTCTACACTCAAGGAACAGGAAACAGAATACTAATTGAACTTTTTGATGTTGATTCACTAAAAGAGTCAAGTTGTGACCCAAAAGATTTTTTTATGGGCAAAGTCTTTGACAAAACACGTGACGACTTTATTTATGAAGTTGCTTCAATTTTGGATGAACTAAGAAAATGTAAAGTCAGAATTTTTGTTCCCGATGATGAAGCGGCACTTGAATGGACAAGGTTTGAAAATGAGTGTAGTCAAGTTGCGAAGAGTAGTTATAGGAGGAATATGTATGACCTTCACTATTCATATCTCGCACGTTCTGCAGAGATGGCACTAAAACTTAGTGGACTTTTCGCGGTTTCCAGAGCTTGGAACAGGCTACTTCTTGAAGGTGTGCCAAACGTATTAGTCATTGAAAAACAGGATATGGTTCGCGCTATAAATAAGAGCAAACATCATTATCAACAATTCTGCAAAATGCTTGATGAATGGCGAAAAAGACCCGAGATAAAAACAGTTTCAACTCTTGATGAACAGGCAGATGCAGTTTATGATTTATTACGTCAAAGTCACAACGGCTTGAAATGGTCTGAACTGCGCAACAGCTTAAAATGGGACGATTACACATGGCGCCAAGTGTTAAAGTTTCTACATGATACAGAAAAGATAAAAGTCACGTTTGGAAACAGTACAAAGGCTGGCGGGAAAAAACCGACAATTTTTTATGAGAACAGTGACATGGTAGAGACAGAAGGAGATGTAATAAAAAATTGGCAAGTGATACAAGAAAAACTCAGATTGTAAAATATAGTTTAAAACAGTTTTATTTAACTAAAAAACGTTTTTTTAAGCTTAAAATTAAAAAACAAACTGTTTTTAGAGTTTTTGGGTTAGAAAGATTTAAGTTGTAAAAACTTACTATATAAAGTATTAATATATAATACTTAGAGAATGTTAATTTTGACCGAACTAATCAAAAAACTTATATACACCTATAGGACTTATATACCATTATGGTGGCGTAAAATGAGTCAACAACAGTCTGCAATCACAATAATGGAGGAAATAGAAAAATGAATAAAAACAAAAAACCTGAACGTAAGGGAATGACCATCAAGACAGAAAGGGACTACAACCGCCACTTAGACCGTGCCAAGGAGGCGGACTAAAATTGGGTTTAAACTGTGAAAAGTGTGGAATAAACTTTACCCCAAAACGTCCTGACCAAGTAACACAGGCAAAAGCGTCACTAAAAATTCATGAAAAATTCTGTAAAGGTAAAACTAACATTATCAAAAAGTCCTACTCCGTAACTGAGCCAAATGGTACTCATTTAGTTTACCAAACGTGGAAGGTACAGTAAAAATGACAAAAACACTAAAACAAACATTATCAATAAATTTAGCCAACCTCTTCTTGGAACGGCACATATTAGTTCCTGAAAAAACTTTCAACACTATTATCGAATGTGTCCTAAAAACAAATGAAACATGGCTTACGCAAAAATACCAATTTGAAGATATGTATACTTTAATGTATACAAACAGAAAATTAATACTAGATGAACTTTTAGAGGAACTGAACCAACAATGAACTTAAAACAACTTAGACCCATTCGTCTTGAATTGGCACTGGCACTATCTGAAACAACACACCCAGATGCAAAAATAACCTTGGACGGACTTATCCAAACTGACCCAACAGTTGGCATGCTACTAAACCAAATCTTAAACATTAAGAAAAAAGACGAGAGAAAGGAGAAGACTTCTTCCTCTTTTTCTGAGCAACAACTTTACAACAAATCCGTCTTTCAGCCAAACTGTACTCACCCAAAAGTCACTCAACAGTCAACCCAAACCAAAATCTATGACATCTTAAACGGAATAGAAGTCACCCGTGACACTTGTCCAGTATGTTACAAAGTTTTAAGTGAAAGAGTGAGGATTCTATAAATGTCCAAAACTTCAAAAATAAAAAACACAGTAATTCAAGTTAACGTTCATACTCGTGATGAGTTAAAAACTCTCGGCAAAAAAGGGGACAGTTACAACACAATAATTTCCGAAATGTTAGGAGTATTCAAAAATGAATATATAGATGAACTTGTGCGCAGAAAATGGTTTGATAGTCAAGCACAAGCAATACAGTTCTTTATTAAGTATTTCCAGTCACATCGTGACTCTAATACTGTTTTGCCAACTATGGCAGAGTTAGAGAAGAAGTGGAAGTAAATGACAACTAAGAATGTTACAGATGATATTCCTGATAAAAAATCGTGTTGCAAAAAAGAAAACCAGAAGGAGCCAACAAAATGAAAAACAAGATTGAGTTAATAAACAGAATTTCGGAACTTGAGGCTAAGGTTGAAGCCGTCAACAAAAAACTTGATAAAGAAATCAAAGAATACAGTAATAACACAATGCGCCCAGCAATTCACGACGAATTTATCATAGTTCTCAAAAACATTAAGAAATCTCTTGAAATCCCGCGAAATAGAGAGCTAAATGCCACCGAACAATATGCTGATGCTTGCCAACAAATAGATAAACAGCGAAAAGAAGAGTGCCAGGTTGGCGGTGTACCCCAAAATGTTCCATCCTGCAAAGAACTGAAACCTGAAGTATTTCGCGACTGCCAAGGTTACACATCAAAAATTGTTAAGAAGGAGAACACAACCCCATGAGCGAAGAAGCTGATTTAATGAATTTTGTTAGAATACTTGAAAAACTCCCAGAACGTAAAATTTACGTTATAATCAGAAAACCAAAAAGTGAACTTCAAGATTGCGA
>Ga0265297_10000817_pt1 | contig 84580 bp, 76 predicted proteins | sample Munlanlwell13791_FD_192502 | JGI IMG/M metagenome (GOLD analysis project Ga0265297, IMG submission 192502) | Leachate microbial communities from a municipal landfill in Southern Ontario, Canada - Leachate well 137-91 | ecosystem: Engineered > Solid waste > Landfill > Unclassified | place...
TCTGGGTGGCAAAAAAGGACTCGTGGTCATCGTATTTATTGCCATCGGTCCCCTTTGTCAGGTCAAACTGGTTCCGGGCAACTGCCAGAAAATTGATGTCTCCGGATACCTTGACATTCTGCACCTCAGCGTAGGCGGCGCATGTTATGCCGACTACAAACGCCAGGGCCAGAATCAATATCAAGCGTTTACTCATTTTGTTTAAGCCTCCTTTTTAAAACCTTGAATCTCTTATATTCTAACTAGGGTTATAAAATGTGTTCCTAGAGATTTTCCTTATCTATTAAGTATATCACTGGATTTCTCATGACTTCAGGCGTGTTTTAATCTCCCCCCTTTCTGCCTAAAATTAAAGCCATATCCAGTGGTATAACCAAATTTTATTATTTTTTATCACATAACCCCTTGCTTGTCAAGCATTTTTTTGGGTTGCAAGAGGGCAACAGGCATAACCTATTAAATTATATACGGTTATGCTATTTGACCCCTTTTTCTCTCTTCTCCTTCTCCATCCTTCTGGGAAACTGCGATTTCGGTCCCATAGAAATAACTACGGTAACGTTCTTGCCTCTCGGGATGATGTTGATTACGCAGGTCTCTGAATCACGCTCAAAATTCATCAGGCGGTCTCCGTACTCTATGATATTAAGAAGGTTCCAATTATACATAGACATCTGTTCCTTATAAAAATTTACCACCTGGTCTGCTGCTGCCTTGCCCTGGTATTTCAATAACCCGACCCTGATGCCGGCGTTCTCAAATGAATATGACTCCTTGGGCAAAAGCTTGAATCCGGCAGGCACAGGCACGTCATTAAACCTTAACGTTACCTGCGGCTCCAATATTTCCGGATTAGCGGGAACGCCGCTATCCTTCCTATTAGAAAACCCTGCGCACCCCGAGACGACAAACATAGCCGCTACCAAGCATAACACTGCCTTTTTCATCCTGCCCTCCTTCTCTAGAGAGAGAACACCAACGCAATTCCACTTAGCGTTGGGTGTTAATTGTGTAGAGACACAACACCAATCCATCCTTTAGGATTGGGTGTAACAATGTTAGCTGCATACCAACGCAATTCCACTTAGCGTTGGGTACATCTTAACTCCAGGTGTTACCTATTTTTAATTCCCTTCCTATCTAAGAATTCCCCTACCTTTGAATACAACCCGTCTATGTCTTCCTCGCTTAATCCGGCATTCAAACCCACCATCTTTAAATCGGCGGGCGCAATAATATCCTGCGGCTGGTGTCCATCGGTATCTAAAACCAGGGATGCTCCTGATTTTGCAGCCGCAGCCACAACGGCAGGATTGGTATCAGAATGCCCTCGGCGAGAAGTAAGCTCTAAAAAAATACCTTTGCTTGCAGCAAGCGAAGCATCATCTTCGGAAATCAATCCGGGGTGCGCCAGAATATCTACGCCGGCCTCTAAGGCAGCGCGGTTAGTCCCTTTTAACACCGGTTCAACGGGGGTCTCTCCGTGGCCGACAATAATCTTAATTCCTTTCTTGCGCGCGTAGCGGACTAAAGGATTAAACTGCTCCAAGGGCAGATGGGTCAACTCTATGCCCGGCAACACCCGGATATATCCGTTATGCCTGGGCCATTCTTCTGTAAAGCGCATAATAGCCCTGGTCACCTGTTCAATATTGCTGTAATCCGCGTGGTCTGTAATAGCAATGGCTTTATAGCCCTTATCCGCATAGCGGATAGCGACCTCGGAAGGAAGTAATGCCCCATCGCTTAATAAGGAATGGCAATGTAAATTATACATAACTTTATCAGCGCCCTTAAATACGTGCCCCTGGCAGGAATGGAGCAGCGCATGTTTTTATTCGGCGAAGTCCTCCTGCCAGCATCTTATAAATACGTGCCCCTGGCAGGAATCGAACCTGCCACACGCGGTTTAGGAAACCGCTGCTCTATCCTTATGAGCTACAGGGGCGTATATTAAATATCTCCTTGTGCCCCCTGGCGTAAATTATTCGGGTGGGGCAGAGAGAGACATTATTCGCCGCGGAATTTTATCAAAGAAAAAACCGGATACCCCTTAAGTTTACCCCTGCCTTTTAAATCCACCAACTCAATCAAAAAAGCAGCTCCGATAACACTTCCGCCAGAACCCTTCACCAATTCCGCAGTTGCCTTTACCGTGCCTCCGGTAGCTAAAAGGTCATCTACTATCAGAACCCTGTCCCCTTTCTTGACGGCGTCATCATGCATATGCAGGCTATCGCTACCGTATTCCAACGCGTATGTAACGCTGCGTGTTTTCCAGGGGAGCTTGTTTTTTTTGCGCACCGGCACAAATGCAGCCCCTAATTTATGCGCTACCGCCCCTCCCAGGATAAAACCCCGGGCCTCTGCAGCTACCACTGCATCTATTTTTTTACTACGGTATTTTTTTACAATCGCATCAATGCTGTCGCCAAAGGCGCGTTTATCCTTAAGAAGCGTGGTAATGTCGTAGAAGATTATCCCGGGCCTGGGAAAATCCGGGATGCTGCGGATAGAATTCTTAAGCCGTGCGCTATTTTTAAGACTCATACCTACCCTCTTGGCGTAAAGCCATTTTTTTAAGTTTACCGAGGGCCGCCTCTTCAATCTGGCGCACCCGCTCGCGGGAAACCCCCATCTTCTCGGAGACTTCAGCCAAGGTATTGGGCTTGCCGTCAGCCAGACCGAAACGCATAGAGAGGATTTCCCTTTCGCGTTCCGGCATCGCCTCCAGGAGATTGTCCAGCCTTTCTTTATTAAGAAAGCTGGTTACCTGCTTATCCGGCTCCTGGACATGCACATCCTCTACCAGGTCCACCAATTGGCTTTCGCCCTCCTCTCCTACCGGTGCCTCAAGGGATGAGGTAGTGGCTGAAAGCCAGAAATTAATCTGTTCTACTTTGTCCTTGGAAAGCTTTAGCTTCTTGCCTACCTCTTCGTCGCTGGGAGTACGTTTTATTTTATGCGAAAGCTCTTCCTTGGCCTTTTTCCATTTGGTAATAAGCTCATTCATGTAAACCGGGATGCGGATGACCTTGCCCTGCTCGATAATAGAGCGCGTGATGGCCTGGCGTATCCACCAGGCAGCATAGGTCGAGAAGCGGTAGCCTTTGCGGTGGTTGAACCTGTCTACCGCCTTCATCAATCCGATGTTACCCTCCTCGATTAAATCAATAAGAGGTATACCCAGGTAGATATACCTCTTAGCGATGCTGATTACCAGGCGCAGGTTAGCGCGGATCATCTGCTTGCGCGCCTGCTCGTCACCCTTCTTAATTTTCTTGCTAAGCTCCACCTCTTCTTCCGGCTTCAAGAGCGGGATCTTGGCAATTTCCTTAAGGTAGGTCCTGATGGCTTCCATGTTTTTATTTTTTCTTTTTGGCGCCCTTTTTAGGATTTTCCTTCAACACTGCCTGGGCTGCTGCCAGCCTTGCAATCGGAACGCGAAAAGGAGAACAGCTGACGTAATCCATCCCTGCGCGATGGCAGAATTCTACCGAACGCGGCTCGCCCCCATGCTCTCCGCAGATGCCGACCTCCAGGCTTTTGTTGGTGGAACGGCCGCGCTGTATCCCGATCTGGATAAGCTGGCCGATGCCTTCCTGGTCAATGCTTTGAAACGGGTCTTCGGGCAAGATGCCCTTCTTGAGATATTCCGGAAGGAAACCCCCGATATCGTCGCGGGAGAAACCAAAACCCATCTGGGTCAGATCGTTGGTGCCGAAGGAGAAGAACTGTGCGACTGTCGCAATTTTATCAGCCACCAATGCGGCCCTTGGTATTTCAATCATAGTGCCGAACATATGTTTTATTTTCTTAAGGCTGTATTTTTGCAGGGTCTCCCGATAAATCTTCTCGGCAATCGCCAATTGGTCATTGAGTTCCTTGACATCGCAAACCACAGGCACCATAATCTCCGGGTAAGGTTTTTTGCCTTCCTGCAGCAGCTCAGCAGCAGCTTCAAAGATGGCGCGTATCTGCATAGCGCTCACCTCGGGATAAGTCACCCCCAAACGCACTCCGCGATGCCCCATCATAGGATTAGACTCGTGCAGCGCTTCGGCGCGTCCAGAAAGCTCCTCAAGGCTGATGTTAAGATCGCCTGCCAACTTTTGAAGTTTAATGGGGTCGCGAGGCACAAATTCGTGCAACGGAGGGTCGAGCAGCCTGACCACCACCGGGAGGCCATCCATGGCTTCCAATGTTCCCTTGATATCCTTTTTTACAAAAGGATAAAGCTCTTTTATGGCCTCTTCCCTCTCCCGGAGGTTTTTGGAGACTATCATCTTGCGCAGGATAAAAAGCGGCTCATCCGAACCCTTGCCGTAAAACATATGCTCGGTGCGGAATAATCCGATACCTTCGGCCCCGAACTGTCTGGCCTTGGCAGCGTCATCCGGAGTATCGGCATTGGTACGGATCCCCAGCCTCCTGACAGAATCGCAAAGCCTAAGAAAATCATTAAATATCTTGTTCTCTTCGGAAGCATCCATCATAGGCAACTGCCCCTCATAGACATTGCCCTTGGTGCCGTTTAATGTAATCCAATCCCCTTCCTTGAACGCCTTCTCATTTGAACGCAGCTCTTTATTATCGTAATCAACATGCAAGGCGCCGCATCCTACGATACAGCATTTGCCCCAGCCGCGGGCAACCAATGCCGCGTGCGAGGTCATCCCGCCCCGGGCAGTCAGGATTGCCTGGGCAGCGCGCATACCCTCAACATCTTCGGGATTAGTTTCCTCGCGCACCAGGATAACCCTCTTGCCCTGTCTGGCCCATTCTACGGCATCCTTGGCGCTAAAAACAATCTGTCCGGAAGCGCCTCCCGGGCCGGCAGGTAACCCCTTGGCCAACGGCTTACGCGTTAACTCTACCTTAGGGTCGATTACGGGATGAAGCAGCTCGTCCAACTGCGCCGGAGTCACGCGCATCAAAGCGGTTTCTTTTGAGATTAGCTTCTCCTTGAGCATATCCATGGCCATGCGTAATGCTGCCGGTCCGTTGCGTTTTCCGGAACGGCACTGCAGCATAAAAAGCCTGCCTTTCTCAATGGTAAACTCGATATCCTGCATATCGCGGTAATGCCTCTCCAGGCTCCTGCGGTAATCCAGCAGGTCACGGTAAATACCGGGCATAAGATGCTCGAGCGTTTTTAATTCTTTATTGTGTTCGGATTTGGAATACTCGTTAATGGGCGCGGGAGTACGTATACCGGCAACCACGTCTTCGCCCTGGGCATTAACGAGGTACTCGCCGTAGAATCCGTTCTCTCCGTTACCGGGATTACGGGTAAAAGCCACGCCGGTGGCGGAATCACTCCCCATATTTCCAAAAACCATTGTCTGGACGTTTACTGCCGTACCCCACTCGTCCGGGATGCCTTCGATACGGCGGTAGCTTACGGCGCGTTTTCCATTCCAGGAAGAAAATACCGCCCCGATCCCTCCCCAGAGCTGCTGCATTGGTTCATCCGGGAATTCTTTACCCAGAACCTCCCTGACCTTATCCTTAAACATGCTGCAGAGCTCTTTGAGGTCTGAGGCAGTCAAATCCGTATCGCTGGAATATCCCTTCTCTTTCTTTGTCCGGACCATAATCCTTTCCAACTGCTTGCGGATTCCGGATTCGTCATCCTTAGGCTCGATGCCTGCCGCCTTTTCCATCACTACGTCGGAATACATCATAATCAGGCGCCGATAGGCATCATAAACAAAGCGCTCGTTGCCGTTACTCTGCTTAATGAGACCGGGGATGGTTCTTTCGGTCAGGCCTACGTTAAGGACGGTCTCCATCATCCCGGGCATGGATTTACGCGCACCGGAACGAACCGAAACCAAAAGAGGGTTTTCGGCATCGCCGAAACCGCGGCCCATCAATTTCTCAACCTTCTTTAATGCCGCCAGGACATCTTCCTTTAGACCGGAAGGATACTTCCTGCCGTGCTTATAAAAATAAGTGCAAACCTCGGTGGTAATGGTAAACCCCGGCGGGACAGGCAACCTTAAATCCTTATGGCCGGCCATCTCTGCGAGATTAGCCCCCTTGCCCCCTAACAGGTTCTTCATGCTTTCGTTACCGTCCGCCTTGCCACCGCCGAAGGAATAAACGTATTTTGCTGCCATTTCTTTTAAAACCCTCCCTTTCTCTTCAGGGACGGTTCTTAAGTCGTGCGTAAAGCGTCCCCGGAAAGGGGACACTTTAGCTTCACCTAGAGGACCGTCCCTATTTTTTTAGTCAGATATTCATTTAATTGCGTAATCGCTATGCGCTCCTGCTGCATGGTATCGCGGTCACGCACTGTAACCTGCTGGTCTTCCAATGACTGCACATCAACCGTCACGCAGTAAAGAGTACCGACCTCATCCTGCCTCCGGTAAAGCTTCCCGATTGCCGCAGTATCATCATATACTGCTACCGTTGATTCCTTAAGCCCCCTGGCAATCTTGCGGGCTAACTCCACAATCTGCGGACGATTCTTTAAAAGCGGCAGCACCGCTACCTTTACCGGGGCCAGCCGGGAAGAAAACTTCAGGACTACGCGTAACTCGCCCCTGACCTCCTCTTCATGGTAAGCGTCTACCAGAAACGCCAGGACGCTGCGATCAACTCCACCCGAAGGCTCAATTATATACGGATAGAGTTTTTCTTTTTTGGCGTCGTCAAAATAAACCAGGTCCCTGCCGCTGGCCTTGGCGTGTTGCTTCAAATCAAAATCAGTACGGTTTGCGATTCCTTCCAACTCCGACCATCCAAAAGGAAAATTGTATTCGATGTCAGTGCAAGACTTGGCATAATGCGCTAACTCATCTTTGCCGTGTGGGCGTTTCCTGAGGTTACCTTCTTTTAATCCTAAGTCAAGGTACCACTTGAATCTTTCCTCAACCCAATATGCATAGGCCTTCTCGGCATCCGGGGGAGCGGCAAAATATTCAAGTTCCATTTGTTCAAACTCGCGGGTACGGAATGTGAAATTTCCGGGGGTAATTTCATTGCGGAAGGCTTTCCCTATCTGGGCAAGGCCAAAAGGCAGCTTGGGATGGCGGCTATCCAGGATATTAGCGAAGTTTACAAACATCCCTTGTGCGGTTTCCGGACGAAGATATACCGTATTAGCAGCATCCTCAACCGGGCCCTGGTATGTTTTAAACATAAGATTAAACGGCCTGGCCTCTGTAAGCTCTCCGCCGCAGGCCGGACATTTACTGACCCCGGCCTTAAGGTCAGCGGCCTTAAAACGCTTCTTGCAGGACTTGCAATCGCTCTTTAAATCAAAGAAGTTTTCGACGTGGCCGGAGGCCTCCCATACCCAGGGATGCATCAGGATAGCAGCATCCATGCCCATGATATCGTCCCGCTCGTAAACCACGGACCTCCACCAAGAACGCTTAAGATTATTCTTAAGCTCTACCCCTAAAGGTCCGTAATCCCAGGTATTGGCAAGCCCGCCGTATATCTCCGAGGACTGAAAGATGAACCCGCGGCGCTTGCAAAGAGAAATAATTTTATCCATTAATTCAGGCATAGGCTATTATTTTTATCCTATTTTGACCATGTTGTCAAGTCATTTAGGGACGGTTCCGAATTCCGGTTAAGACCATCCCTCCTTTAGAAACACTTTCCCGAACGGCACGGAAAGCGTTTCTAATCAGGGGAGAGTTTTTTAAGCTCTTCTTCTTTAATGCTGAAGCAGTGCTCCTTAGCCGGGAACTTCCCTTCCCGGACGTCGCGGGCATATTCCTGGATAGCACCCTGGATAAGCGGACTAAGGTTCAGGTACTGCTTGACGAATTTCGGACGGTACCTCTCAAAGAGCCCCAGGAGGTCATGGATAACCAGGACCTGTCCGTCGCAATGCGGCCCTGCGCCGATGCCGATAGTGGGTATCTTGAGCTTTGCAGTAATCATCTCGGAGATTCTATCGGGGACACACTCCAATACCAGGGCAAAGCATCCTTTATCTTCAAGTAATAATGCTTCATCAATCAGCCGGCGCGCCGCCTCCGCATCCCTGCCTTGAACCTTAAAGCCCCCTATCTTGTCGGCGGTTTGAGGGGTAAGGCCGATGTGCCCCATCACGGCTATGCCGGATTCCACTATGGCCCGGGTTACCTCAGGGCACTTCTCAAACCACTCTAATTTCACCGCCGCACACCCGGCCTCATTGATAAATCTCTTCGCGTTCTCAACGCACGCCTCGCTGTTAACCTGATAAGAATCATACGGCATGTCTCCTACTACTAAGGCGCGAGTGACGGCGCGGTCAACTGCCTTGGCATGATGCAGCATCTCGGGCATCCCTACCTGTGCGGTAGACTCCAGCCCCAAGACCACGTTAGCAAGGGAATCCCCAACCAATATGATATCGATGCCGGCTTTATCCGCCAACGACGCCAACGGATAATCGTAAGCCGTAAGCATGGCAATCTTGCGTTTGTTCTTAAAAGATAATACCTCGCCTACGGTAATCCTGTTAGTAGTCATGCTTTTCTAAAAACGCAGTGCCGGGATAAAAACCTGGGCTATCTTAAAATAAATAATCAAACCTATAACGTCAACGATGCTGGTGGTAATCGGGCCTGCCAGGACTGCCGGGTCAAGGCCGACTCTTTTAGAAAAAAGCGGCAGGAATACGCCGGTAGCTATCGCCAATATGGCAATAAACATCATGCTTATCCCCACCACGGCCGCCACAAAGAAATCTTTCTGCAGGAGCATCGCTCTTCCAAAAGCTACCCCGCCGACAATCAGGCCCATCAATAAGGCAGTGACCAGCTCCAACCGCACGACCCGCATGACATTCTTGAAATTGACGTCTCCGGTGGCCAGCCCCCTGATAATGGTAATAGAGGTCTGTGCCCCGGCGTTACCGCCGGTATCCAGGAGCATCGGGATAAAGAAGGTCAGCGCAACCACCGAGCTCAATACCGCCTCAAAGTTTTTCAGGACTGTGCCGGTCAGAAAATCAAACACCAAAAGCATAATCAGCCAGCCCGCGCGCCTGCGGATAAGGTCTATGGCGGTGGCACGGGAATAACTGATAGTCTCGCCTCCGCCGGGGTTCATCTTTCCTATCTCATAGATGTCCTTGGTGGCTTCTTTTTCTATCGTCTCAACCACGTCATCCACGGTAATGATACCCAAAAGCATGTTATCATTATCCACCACCGGCACGTCAAGCAGGTCGTATTTCTTAAACCAATGGGCTACCTCCTGACTGTCAGTACTGACGTTGATTTTGATAAGGTCGGCACTGAGCATAATCCCCTTCAGCTGTATATCGGGAGGGGCCTTGAGTAACTCCTGGAGGCTGATGCTTCCGATAAGCTTATGGTTTTCATCCGTAACAAAGAGGGAGTAGATGTTCTCGCGGTGCTCTGTGCGAAGGTTTTCCTGTACGAAAAGGATTGCCTGGCGGGCAGTCATGTCTTTCTTAAGCTCCACAAACTCCGTGGTCATAAGGCTGCCTGCGGTCCCTTCTTTATATACCAGGAGCTTACGCAGGTCCTGCGCCTCGTCCTTACTGACCAGACTGAAAAATTTCTTGAATACCTTAGGCGGTAATTCTTTAAAAAGATCGGCACGTTCATCGGGGGCCATCTCGTTAATAACCTGTGCCACCTCCTGGCTGTTAGCGTTATTGAGGATATATTCCTGTTCGTCAAACTTAAGGTTCTCAAAGACCTCTACCGCTTTCCTGGTGCCCAGGAGCTTAAAGACGATGATTTTTTCTGAAGGCTCAAGGCGCCTCCATCCCGATGCCAGATCCACGGAGTTAATGTTCTTCAAGAAGCTCTTCAAGCCCAGAAAGTCTTTTGCGGCAACCAGCTCTTTTATCTCCGGCAGCAGCAAAGCTACCACATCGATGTATTTTTTGTTCTTCATTTATCAGATGCCCCTATTAAATGCTCCTTCTGGATAACCGTTACTTTGACGCCTTTGAATTTCTCTGCCAGCTTAAGCCCCTTGTCCCCGCCCATGACAAAAATAGCGGTAGCAAGCGCATCAGCCGTAAGGCAATCCGGAGCAACCACTGTTACCGAGGCCACACCGCTGTCAGCGGGATAGCCGCTACGCGGGTCCATGATATGTCCGTAACGCCTGTGACCGCGCTCAAAAAACTGCCGGTAATCTCCCGAGGTGGCTACGGCGCAATCCGTAAGTTCCAGATAACCTACAAAATTTTCGCCGCCCGGATTCTGGACCGCCACTCTCCAGGGAACGGCTGATCTCTTTCCCAGGCAATAGATATCTCCGCCGGCGTTTATCAAGCAGCTATCTATCCCGCGCTCTTTCAATTTCTTGACGGCTGAATCTACGGCAAATCCCTTTGCAATCGCTCCTAAATCCACCTTCAGCCCCAAGACTTTAAATTTTACCACATTATCCCCGTCATTAAAAATGATTTTATCCGAACCTATCATCCCAAGCGTTCTTTGGATTTCAGCCCCGGCAGGTACGCGATAATCGTGCTCCGTAAATCCCCAGAGATCCAAAAGCGGCACGACAGTAACATCAAAGGATCCGTCCGTCAACTGCCAAAACTCTCTTGCCTTTTTAAGCACATACATCGTCTCGGGACTTACCTTAAGCTTGCCTTTTTTATTCAAGAGCGAAACCTCGCTCTTAGGATTATACCTGCTTAAGAGTTTATCCATCCTTTCAATCTCCGCAAATACTATCCCTGCCGAATCGCGGCAAGGAGAAACCACTTCAACCGTAGTGCCCATAAGTATCCGGGAATCTTTATAGAGCGGCGGCCTCATGCATCCGCCCGTTAGAAAAAGAGCCAAAAATACGATTAGCGCCGGTTTCATCTTTTTTCGATAAACCTTAAGAAATCCTCAAGAGAATAGGTATTGATAACATCTTTCTTCTCCAGCCACCCCCTCCTCGCCATTGCCACCCCGAACCTTATGGCATCAAGCTGGACAACTGAATGAGCATCGGTGCTAATAGCAAGTTTTATCCCTGCCTCCTTGGCCCTGCGGCAGTTGGAATCGTTAAAATCCAACCGCTCCGGAAAGGAATTAATTTCAAAGTGGGTATTGGTATCGCGGGCAGCCTTAAAGACCTCTCCCAGGTCTATCTCGTATCCCTCGCGCGTCCCCCAGAGCCTGCCGGTAGGATGCCCGATGATATGCACGTGTTTATTACCGCAGGCCTTAACAATCCTTCTGGTGAGCTGCTGCCTACTCTGTTTAAAACCGGTATGGATGGAAGCAATCACAAGGTCAAACTCCTTTAATACGCTATCGGGGTAATCCAGGCTCCCCTGGGAATCTATGTCTACCTCGGTAGCATATAGCAGGCGCGGCTTCCCGCAAGTACGGTTTATATTTTCGATTTCCCGTTTCTTCCTGGCCAACTCTCTCGGCGTTAATCCGTTGGCAACCCTTAACCCCTGCGAATGGTCTGTTATGGCAACGTATTCATAGCCTTTCTCACGGCAGGCGCGGGCGATGTCCTTTATGGAATCCTTCCCGTCCGACCAGTTGGAATGCACGTGAAGATCGCCTCTGATATCCTTAAGATCTATCAATTGCGGCAATGCGCCTTTGATAGCCGATTCCAATTCTCCGGTATCCTCTCTTAATTCCGGCTCAATGCAGGGAAGACCGAATAATTTAAAGATTTCATTCTCGCTCTTGCCGGCAACAAATTTATTCCTGCGGAAGATGCCGTATTCGTTGACCTTGAGTCCGCGCCGGATCGCCAACTGACGGAGCTTGATGTTGAAGTTTTTGGAGCCCGTAAAATACATCAGCGCCGCTCCGAATGACCTCTCCTTAACTACCCTGCAGTCCAGCTGGATATCGTCGCGGGTGCGCACCGAAGACTTGGTTCGGCCTTCAGCCTGTATCCTGCTCACCAAAGGCACGGTTGTGAAGGCATGCATCACCTTGGGGGCATTATCTGAAACAACTAGAATATCAATATCGCCTACCGTATCTTTCTGGCGGCGGAGGCTCCCGGCTACTTCTACTCTTTTTATCTCCTTTAATTTCCTCAGGGGGCCAGTGAACTTCTCGGCCAACTCCGTTGCCTCAGCCAGGGTCATGCGTTCCCTGCCGCGCCTGAGGAGCTCTATCCCCTTGCTGATATTTTCAACGGTCTTTTCTTTTATCCCGGAGAGCCCCGATAATCTGTCAAGCCTTATTGCCCGCTCGAGTTCGGCGATGCTGCCTATCTTGAGCTTTTCATACAGAAGTCTGGTAGTTTTTGGTCCGACAGAAGGTATCCTCAGCAGATCCATGAGCCCGGATGGCAGGCTTTTCTTGAGCTCTTCGTAAAAACGGATTTTTCCGCTTTGGTGGAATTCTTTTATCTTCTCGGAGAGTTCCTTGCCTATGCCGGGGATATCGGTAAGCCTATCGTCCTCAAGGTAAATCGCCAGGTCCCTGGAGAGGCCGTCTATATTTTGCGCCGCGCGCTGGTATGCCCGGATACGAAAACGATTGGCGCCTTTGATCTCCAGGATATCTGCGATATCCCTGAATATCGCGCTAATCTCATTATTAACCATCGCATTATTTTAGGGACGGTTCTCGAGTCATTCTTAAACTGTCCCCAAGGAGGGGACAGTTTAGCTTTGACTTAAGAACCGTTCCTGATTTTGCTCAAGGGTTTTAACAAGGTCTACCAGCACCGAGTTTACCGGAACCGCCACCCCCAACTCCTGTGCCTGTCGCACGATTACCCCGTTGATAAAATCTATCTCAGTGCGTTTCTTATTAAGAATATCCTGCAGCATGGAAGAAATGTTCTCGCCGGTAGCTTCACAGACAGTTTCCACCTTGGCAAGCGGGTCATCATAAATAAGCTTAATACGCTTCCTCTTGGCAATCCGGATAGCCTCGGTTACGGCCTCTCTCATGACCCGGCGGGTAGTCTCAAATTCCAGGAGCCTGCCGTTATTTAAGCGGGTGACGGCGCTTAATGCATTGATGCCTACATTGACAATAAGCTTTGACCAGAGCAGGCCTTTGATGTCGCGCGAGATGCGGGTTTGGATGCCTGCCTTATTAAAAAGCTCGCGTATCTGACGCAGCTCCACCGGGATCTTACCGTCGAGCCTTCCGATAACCGTCTCTCCTTTCCCGGCATGGCGGATGCGCCCGTGCCCGAGGAGGGTGGCGCCATGGCTGGTAATCCCGCCGATAACCTTATCCTGGCCTACCAGCTCGCTTATAATCTCGATATTTCCGATACCGTTCTGCATCGTAAGCACGCGGGTGCTCTCATCCACCAACACCCTTGCCTGCGTGACGGCATCGCGGGTATGGTAAGCCTTTACACAGATAATCACCAAATCTGCCCTGCCTATCTCTGCCGGGGAAGCGGTAACCTTAATCCTGGAACGCCAACTCCCGCAAACTCCGTCTATCTCAATTCCGCTCTGGATGAGTCTTGCGGCGCGCTCCCCGCTTTTTTCCAGAAGCCAAAGCTTATCATCCGGACCGCCTGAGGCGCCGTATAGCTTTGCAAGGAAACTTCCCAGAAGACACCCCATAGCCCCCGGCCCCACTATTACGACCTTCATCATCAGCCTGCCCCCTATAGATGTAAAACAGGATTCTTGGATTCCGTACTGTCCTTAAATTGCGTTCCCATCTTATGTAAAAGCCGCTCCGACTTAAGCTCCCTGCCGAGATGAAACTCCAAAAAAGAATTCAGGATGATACCAAGCTCCTTTTTAATCTGGGGATTCATGCCGAGATTAAGGTTAGTCTGAAGGGTATTCCTTTCAATATAGAGTATCGAGGCGATGGTGCCGCGGAAAATACTCCTTGCCTTTATGTCCTTTTTATGGCATTGCCCGCAGAGCAGTCCGCCAAGCGACAGGCTGAACCTGGCCTGCGTGTTTCCTATTCTGTCGCCGCAGGAAACACAGGAATCAAAATGCGGCTTGAAACCAGAAAGCGCCAGTATTTTAATTTTAAATATGGTCATAATTTTATCCGGCATGCCGCCTGCCTCCAGCGCGCGCAGGCAATCCATGAGAAGGTCAAAGACGGCTTCGTTCTTATCCTCCGCAGGCATGATGGATAAGGTGAGTTCCATCATTAAGCCGGCAGCTGTAATCTTATCGATATTATTCCTGATGTTATTAAAACTCTCCTTTAGGTCGCACTGGGAAACCAAATGCAGGTCGGCGGAGCGGCTGCGGTAAAAAATAATCTCATTATAGGAAAAGGGCTCGATATTGCTGGCGAATTTTGCCGGCTCCTTCCTGATGCCCTTGAGTATCCCGCTTACCTTTCCGAAATCTCTCGTATAGAAATTTGCAATCATGGAGGTCTCGCGGAAATTATAGCGGCTTAAGACTATGGCTTCGCTCTTATGGATAGACATTGGGACAACAAACCCTCCTGTTTTTTCTGCATCAAGAGGCGTCCTGCCCGGGTCTGGTCGTTATAGCCAAGCAGGTGCAGAAGGCCGTGAACGAGATACAAAAAAAGCTCGTAACGCGGCGTGGTCTTAAAAAGTCGCGCATTAGAAAAAGCGGCATCGCTTGATATCAGTATATCGCCGATAAGCAGGCGGGGACTTTGCTCCGAAAGGTCGAAGGCAATGACATCGGTCGAGAGGTTGCGGCCGAGATAATTGAGGTTTACCTCGCGCATCGCACGGGAGTTAACGAAACAAACGGTAATCTCTCCTTGAGAGGCGGCCTTTTCCAGAGAGAGCACCCGCCGCACCAGCCTCTTGACAAAGGACTGCTCAATCGGAACCCTCTTTTGGAAATTCCTAACGCTGATCTCCATCGTTTTTAAAAACAGTCTAATTTTTAAGACAAGTTTTTAGATCTAATGGTTGGGGCCTTCGGGATAGGTGACGCGACTATGGTATATCCCGCTTAGTATCCGCACAAAGACCGCGGAGATTTTTTCCAGGTCTTTGAGAGTCAGTTCGCAGGAATCCAATTGTCCGTCTATAAACTTATTATTGATAATCCGGTGCACCAGTTCTTCTATCTTGGGGGCAGATGGGTCTTTGATGGAACGCATGGCTGCCTCCACGGAATCGGCCAGAAGCACCACCGCAGCCTCTTTTGTGGCAGGCTTTGGACCCGGGTAGCGAAACCCTTCTTCGCTTACCTCCTGTTGTTCCTGGGGGTTCTCCAAGGCACGGCGGTAGAAAAAATAAACAAGGCTGGTGCCGTGATGTTGAAGGATGAAATCTACCAGTCTCGGATTAAGCTTATACTTCCTTGCCAGCTCCTCCCCTTCCTTTACGTGGTTCATAATCACCATCTTGCTGATAGTGGGCGTAAGATTCTCGTGCCTGCTGTTTATCACTTCCTGGTTTTCCGTAAAATAATCCGGCTTATATAGCTTCCCGATGTCGTGGTAGTATGCTCCGATACGTGCCAGGAGCGCGTGCGCGCCTATGGCCTGACACGCTGCCTCAGAAAGATTGCCCACTACAAGGCTGTGGTGGTAAGTCCCAGGCGCCTCCATAATCATGCGTTTTAAAAGAGGGTGGTCAAAATCCGCCAGCTCCAAAAGGCTGATGTCGGTGACGGTACGGAAAAGGTATTCAAAAAACGGAAGGATCCCTAAAACCAGGATACTCGAGGCCAGGCCGTTAACCATCAGGATGACGTACTTGGCAGGGTCAACAGGCAGGAAGCGGTCTACCAGAAAAATAGCCAGTACCTGCGCCAGGCCGGTGATAAAGCCTGCCCGTATAATCGCCGTGCGCCGCCGCGCCCCAAGCACCAGGAGGCTGGATATTATGCCGCTGATCAAAAAAATGACCGCCAGGTAATAGTGCATTCCGGAAATAGAGCCTACCGAGATACCCAGGGCTAATGTCAGAAGGAGGGAGACCCCAAGGTTTCCAAAAAGCATGGTTGCCAGCATCGGCACCAGCGAAAACGGTATGTAATAAACCGACCAGCCGTTTTTAACGATAAGATAACTGGCAGTGAATATAATGACAAAGAGGAGCGAAAGGTTAAGAAGGCACATGCCCTTGGCCTGTGGCGCCGGCCGCAGGGACAGATAATGGGCAGCCAGGAGTATCAAGAACAACGGAATGATAAAATTAATCTGGAGTATATAGCTTAAAGTAAAAACCAGCAACATACCAACCAGGTATCTTAAATTAGTTTTTATTGCGGTCTGATTTTTCATAGGCCTCGATAATACGCTGGACAAGGGCATGCCTTACCACGTCTGCCCCCGTCAGCTGGATAAACTTGATGCCATCGATATCTTTCAATATTGCCTGCGCGTCAAGCAGGCCAATGGGCTTGCCGTCCGGCAGGTCGCTTTGCGTAATGTCTCCCGTAATCACGGCCTTGGAATCAAACCCCAGGCGCGTTAAAAACATTTTCATCTGGTCATCGGTACAATTCTGGGCTTCGTCCAGTATGATAAAGGCGTCGTTTAGGGTCCTTCCGCGCATATAGGCCAGCGGGGCCACTTCGATAATTCCGCTGGCAAGGTATCTCTCGATGGTCTCTGCTTCCATCATATCATAGATTGCATCGTATAGCGGCCTTAAATAAGGAGAAATCTTCTCGTACATGTCCCCGGGCAGAAAGCCCAGGGACTCCCCTGCCTCTATGGCCGGGCGGGTCAGGATGATCCGGCGCACCTGGTGCTTCTTTAATTCATCCACTGCCGAGGCCATCGCAAGATACGTCTTGCCTGTGCCGGCCGGCCCGATACCGAAAACGATATCGTATTTCCTGATTGCCTCTACATACTCGCGCTGCCCCCTGGTTCTCGGTCCGATGACGCGCTGACCGGCAGACCTGCTTTTCGCAAAAGCTATCTTCTCCAGCCCCGCAACATCAATCCTGGCTCCACCGCTATCCTTAAAATTGCGCAACCGGTAATAGAAGTCTTCCCGGCTGAGCCCCTTGTCCCCTGCGCGTACGATAGAAAGTATTTCTGCAATCAACCCGGATGCCTTGCTGATGTTACCGGCCGTGCCGCTTATTCTGAGGCGTTCCCCGCGAAGGGCTACCTTGACCCTGAATTCCTTCTCGATAGCCTTGAGGTTCTCATCGTGCGGCCCGAAAAGAATCTGGGCTTCCTGCTGATTTTCTATGGTAACGAATTTTTCCATCCCTTAAATATTCAACCGGGCATCAATTCCGGCCCAAAGTCCTTATTTTAAACCTTCCGCCTCTTCCCCTGCAAGGTCGGATGAAGCCGCCCGGGATGAATTTTCCTGGGGGACATTAATGACCTGGCCCGGATAAATCTTGTCAGGCCCCTTTAGGGCATCCCTGTTAGCCTGATAAATCTTCTGCCACTTCTTAGTGGTCCCGTAGAACTTCTGGGATATCTTCTGCAAGGTATCCCCCTTTCCGACGGTATACTGCTGCATGGCGCCTTCCGCCTCCTGCACCGTTACGGTTTGCGTTTGGGTCTCGGTCATAACCGGCGTTCTTAAAATATCCGTCTCTGTAATCGCCTCTTCTGCCCCTGGCTTTGTCGCTTTATCCTTGTAAGAGGAACCTAATTCAAGCTCAAAGACCCTTACTTGCCTTGTGGTCTTGCGCGGAGCTTCTTGCTGCGGCGCTTTGCCTTGCAGATAACCACGATTACCGCCGCCAGTATCCTGGTCCAGCCTATCGCGGGTTACCTCGTAGGTCCTGGCTACGCAGCCGGAAAGCATAAAAACAAACATTAAAACCGCCCATCCTAAGAACTTTACACCTTTCATACCTAGACCCTCCTTTTCTTGAGAATTACCCCTAATTCCTTTAGCTGCTTATCCTTGACCTCCGAAGGCGCTCCGGTTAAAGGGCAGAAGGCCTTCTGGGTCTTGGGAAAAGCGATAACCTCACGAATGCTAAGCTCCCCCGCCATTATAGCCAATAACCGGTCTATGCCAAAAGCGAAACCGCCGTGCGGCGGAGCCCCGAAACGAAACGCCTCCATCAAAAACCCGAATCGCTCTTTCGCCTCCGCCTCGCCGATACCGATGACCTTAAAAATACGTTCCTGCAACTGCGGGCTGTGAATCCTGATGGAGCCCGAACCCAACTCTACCCCGTTTAATACCAGGTCGTAAGAACGCGCCCTGGCATCTCCGGGGGAATTTTCCAGAACTCCAATGTCACTGTCCGCCGGAGCCGTAAAAGGATGGTGCTCGCTCTCCCAGCGCTTCTCCTCTTCGTTATATTTAAAAAGAGGAAAATCCTGGACCCAGACAAAGGCAAAATCGGAATTCTTGCTTTTTCGCAGGTCGGGCTTATCGCTGCCGTATTCTTTTACCGCCTCCTGGTAGGAAAGCCGTTCAAACGGCAATTTTAAATCTATGCCTTTAAGCTCGCTGAATACCAGCTGCATCAGTTCCTCTATCAGCAAAAAAATGTCATTCTCTTGGACAAACGACATCTCGATATCCAACTGAGTGAATTCCGGCTGACGGTCGGAGCGCAGGTCTTCGTCGCGGAAACACTTTGCGATTTGATAATAGCGATCGATGCCCCCGACCATCAGGATTTGTTTGAATAACTGCGGCGACTGCGGAAGGGCATAAAACTCTCCCGGACTGAGCCGCGAAGGAACAAGGTAATCGCGTGCGCCTTCGGGAGTAGACTTTGTCAGTATGGGGGTATCGCAGGAAACAAACCCCTTGCCGGGCAGAAAGGAATTAATGACATTGTAAAGCCTGTCCCGCATCAGGAAATTATCCAAAACCCTTTTCCTCCTTAAATCCAGGTAGCGGTATTTCAACCGCACCTCCTCGCTTACCTCCAGATCGTCAAGGACCTCAAATGGCGGCGTAAGGCTGGGGTTAAGTATCTCCAACTCGGAGACCGCCATCTCTACCTGTCCGGTAGGTATCTTATCGTTGACCGTGCCTTGCGGACGGCGGCTAACCTTCCCCTTGATACGTATGACAAACTCGTTTCTTAATTCCTGGGCGCGGCTGTGCGCCTCGGGAGAATCCTTGGGTATGAAAACTGCCTGCGTTATGCCGAATCTGTCGCGGATATCGATAAAGATAAGTTTACCGTGGTCCCTGCGATTGGCAACCCAACCGCAAAGCGTCGCCTCTTTGCCGATATCTTCGGCACATAATTCTCCGCAGGTGTGCGTGCGAAGCATCTTATCCCCTATCCTTTCTTAACTCCTCAATTAAATCCTTCAAGGGCACCTCGCGCTGTTGGCTGGTGCGCATATCCCTGAAGGCGATAACCTGTTTTTTAAGCTCATCCTCCCCCAATATCAAAACCCGGCTTGCTCCGGCATCATTGGCCTTGCGCATTGCGCCCTTAAGGGACTTATTCTCGTAGTCGGTATCTGAGGGTATACCCGCCCCTCTTAAAGCGCTAAGGAGCCTCAGCCCCTCTTTGCCGGCTGCATCCCCCAACGTTATCAAATAAATCAGGCTGTCCTGCCCCCTCTCAGGCTGGTCCTGGCAAGAAACCAGAAGAAGCCTCTCCATGCCAAAGGCAAAACCCATTGCGCCGGTCGCCGGGCCGCCCAACTCCCTGATAAGATCATCATACCTCCCCCCGGCTCCGATAGCGTCCTGGGCGCCTAGCCCCGCATGTTTAATTTCAAAGACGGTGCCGGTGTAATAATCGAGACCGCGTACCAGGCAAGGATTAATTCTATACTTTATGCCCAATGAATCCAGGCCGCCCCTTACCTCTTTGGCATGCCTCAAACAGCCGCTGCACAAAAAGCTATCGCCGGACTCAAGCAAACCTGATACCGTTTCCCGGCACGATGGATTCTTGCAGTCAAGGATACGCAGGGCATTGCGCCCAAAACGCTCATTACATTCAGGGCAAAGATCGGCTAGGCGCGGTTTAAGGGAATCGCGCAAAAAATGTATGAATCCGTTTTTATCCTCAGCGCAACCAAGGCTGTTTACTTCAATTACATAGCCGGCTACGCCAAAGGCCTTAAGGAGGGTATCGGCCAGAGATACGACCTCTACGTCTACCATCGGGTTCGATGAGCCGATTACCTCGCACCCTAAGTGATGAAACTGGCGCAATCTCCCCTTTTGCGGCCTCTCTAGCCTGAACATCGGACCGGTATAATAAAGTTTTACCAGCCCTTTGTTTTTATCAAGGTTGTTTTCTAAGTAAGCGCGCGCAATCGGAGCCGTCCCTTCCGGACGCAGGGCATAGGTATCCGAGGCGTTTTTAATAACAAACATCTGCTTCTGGACTATTTCGGCAGATTCTCCCAGCGAGCGGTTAAATAAGGCAATGTCCTCTATCAGCGGAAAACGCACCTCAGAGTAATTATAAAGCGCAAAAACCCTGCGCGCAGCCTCTTCTATCTGCTGCCAGCGCCCGATCTCATCGGGCAGGATATCTTTCGTGCCGGGAATTCTATTGAACATCGGGATTTGCTATTAAAGGTAAAAGTGGGCGGTTGGCTACCTCATCTTTTTCTTCATCTCTAAGCCTGGCTTAAAGACTACAACCTTACGGGGCGGGACGGGAACGACCTGACCGGTACGAGGATTTCGGCCGGTGCGGCTCTTTCTCTGCTTTATCTTAAACACGCCAAAATTGCGTAATTCTATTTTTTCGCCTCTTGCAAGGGCTTCTACGATACAATCAAAGGTTTTCTGGACCACCCTTTTTACGTCTATCTGTTTAAGTCCGGTTTCATCAGAAACCCTAAGTATTATGTCCTTCTTGGTCATTGTCTACCTCCTTCTGTAGAGACAGAACACTGGCGCAATTCCGCTTAGCGCCAGGTGTTAATATTAGAGAGAGCGCCAATTCATCCTTTAGGATTGGGTGTAATTATCTAGACGCATACCGGCCTATTTTGCCACAAGGCGGATACCAATGCATCCCGCCTAGCGTTGGGTATCTCTTTATAACTACAGTAACATCAAAAAGTTACAATGTCAAGCAAAGATTAATAAAGATTGGCTATATCGCCAAAGATAGCCTCTCCTCCCCCAGCAGATTGGCGATCTCCTGGGTTAAACTTTCAGAAGGCTCTACGAAGAGCCCGTTTCCTACTACCATTTGGATGCGTGATTTAGACGGGGTATCCAGGCGTAAATAAACCGGGGTTTTGCCGGGAGAGGACGCCAATAGGGCCTTAAGGCTTTCAAAAAGATTCTCCCTGATGCCTGAAAGATTAATATTCATGGCACTGATAAGCCGGTAAACCTCCTCAATCGGAAACAAATCATTGGCGATAATCTTAGGGGATTCCTCCTTAAGATTAAGCCTGCCACGAACCATTACTACGCTGCTGGGTTGAATATAATGGCAAACCTTCTGGAAGGCCTGCGGGAAAACCAGCACCTCTACCGAGCCTTCAAGGTCCTCTAATTTCAAGATTGCCATCTTTTCCTGCTTGGCGCGGGTAATGGTATGCTTGATTTTAGATATCATCCCCACCATTTTAATTTCGTCTCCGTCACGGCAGACGCTGAGATTCTGGGTGGAGACCGATGTAAAACGCTTGATCTGGCCGGCATAGCGAGCCAGCGGATGGCCGCTGATATAAAAACCAAGCATCTCTTTTTCGAAAGCCAGGAGCTGCGGTTCAGGCCATTCCTTGATCTGCGGCAATTTTACGACCTCTTTAAAGCCTCCCGCAATAGTGCCCTGGTCAAAAAATGACAGCTGCCCCCTTTCTTTGTCGCGCTGGGATTTAGAAGAAAGCTCCAGCAATTTCTCCAAGCTGGCAAACATCTGCGCCCGTGGCATGCCGAAACCGTCCATGGCGCCGCATTTTATCAAACTCTCCAAAACCTTACGATTAACAAGCCTGGAATCAACGCGCTGCGCCAGGTCATCCAGGGACTTAAAATTGCCTTCGTTCCTGGCCTTTACGACGGATTCGATCGCCCCTGCCCCAACATTTTTGACAGCCAGCAGCCCAAATCTTATGGTAGAACCATCTACTACCTTAAAAAGCGCATCGCTCTCATTTATATCAGGAGGCAGTATCTTAATGTTCATGCGCCCGGCCTCATTGACGTACTCCACGATTTTATCGGTATTATCGCGTTCCGATGTCAGAAGCGCAGTCATAAATTCTACCGGGAAATTGGCCTTAAGGTAGGCGGTGCGGTAAGAGATAAGGGCATAGGCGGCACTGTGGGATTTATTGAAACCATAACCGGAAAAATATTCTATCAAATCGAATATCTTGTTGGCAACGGATTCCTTGATGCCGTTCCTGAGGCACCCGGAAACAAAATTAATACGCTGTTTCTCCATGACCTCGGGGATCTTCTTACTCATCGCGCGGCGCAGGAGATCCGCCTCGGAAAAACTAAATCCTGCCAGGGCATTGGCTGCCTGCATGATCTGTTCCTGATAAACCATAATCCCGTAAGTTTCTTTAAGTATGCTCTCGAGCTTCGGGTGGTCGTATTTTATGGGGATGCGGTTGTGTTTGCGCTGGATAAAATCGTCGAGCATGCCGGAGCCGATCGGCCCCGGACGGTAAAGTGCCAACAGCGCAATTAGGTCGTCGAAGCGGCTGGGCTCAAGTTTACGCAACAGGTCGCGCATCCCGGAACTTTCCACCTGGAATACCCCGACTGTCTGTGCGCTTGAGAGAAGCTGATAGGTCCTCGGGTCATCCAACGCAAGCCCCTTGATGTCTATGTCCTTTGCGCGGGAATCCTTAATAATCTTGAGGGTCTGCTCAATTACAGTCAGGGTCCGCAGGCCCAGAAAATCCACCTTCAACAATCCGATCTTCTCCAGCGCCTTCATACTGTAACCACTGGTAATCTGGTCGTCCTGGGTCTTAAAAAGAGGCATGTAACTATCCAGCGGCTTATCCGCAATCACTACCCCTGCCGCGTGAACAGAGGCATGACGGTTCAAGCCTTCCAGCGAAAGGGCGGTATCAATTAATTGCGTCAATTGGGGCTGAGTCTTGTAGAGGGTTTTTAGTTCCGTTTCGCTCTCCAGGGCGTCCCTAAGGGTAAGGCCGGGGTCGGGAGGTATCATCTTGGCTATACGGTCAACGTCGGCATAGCTCATTCCCATGACCCTTCCGACGTCGCGCACTACCGCGCGCGCCTGCATCGTCCCAAAAGTGATAATCTGCGCTACGTTTTCGCGGCCGTATTTCTTGGTAACGTAATCGATGACTTCCTGCCTTCTCTCATAACAAAAATCAATATCGATATCCGGCAGCCCGATACGCTCGGGATTCAGGAATCTTTCAAAAAGCAGCCCGTACCTAAGAGGGTCTATGTCCGTGATGCCCAGGAGGTAGCTGACGATGCTGCCGGCTGCGCTGCCGCGTCCCGGTCCTACCGGTATCCCCTGGCCCTTGGCATAATGGATAAAATCCCAGACAATCAAAAAATAACTGGTAAACCCCATCTCCTTGATAATCTTTAATTCGTGCTCCAGGCGACCCTTTACGGGATCCTCCCTTCCGTTGAACCTGAGGGTCAACCCTTTATTGCAAAGCTCCCTTAAAAATTCCTCCTTGGTCTTGCCGGTTGGGGACTCATAACGAGGCAGGTGGATACGCGTAAAATCAAGTTCCAGGTTGCATCTTGCGGCAATCTCAACGCTATTGGAGATAGCCTCAGGCGTATCCTTAAAATTATCCCGCATCTCCTGCGGAGACTTGAAATAAAACTCCTCAGTCTGAAAACGCATCCGGTTAGGGTCATCCAGGGTGGACTGCGTCTGAATGCAAAGGAGCGCTTCATGGCTTGAGGCATGCTCCTTATTGAGATAATGCACGTCATTAGTGGCAACCAGCGGGATGTTCAATTCCCGGGATATCCTGATAAGCCCCTCGTTAACCAGCCTCTGTTCAGGTATGCGGTTTTCCTGCAATTCCAGATAAAAATTATCTTTGCCCATAATATGCAGGTAATCATCCGCGGTCTTCAGGGCGTCGTTAAAACGCTTCTCCTCCAGCAAGGAGGGAATCTCGCCTTTCAGGCACGAACTCAAGGCAATCAATCCTTCGTGATATTTAGCCAGGGATTCCTTATCGATACGCGGACGGTAATAGAAACCCTCCAGGTATCCTATCGACACCAGTTTCATAAGATTTTGATAACCCGTCTCGTCCTTTGCAAGGAGGATGAGGTGATAGGAAGCCTCCTCAATGCTATTGGAGCTTTTTTCGAAACGGCTCTGGGGAGCGATATAGACCTCGCATCCGATAATCGGCTTTATGCCTGCCTTTTGGGCGTTAAGGTAGAAATCTATCGCCCCGAACATATTGCCGTGGTCGGTAATGGCGAGGCTGTCCATCTTATATTGATTGGCAAGCGCCAGAAGCTCCGGTATACGGCAGGCGCCGTCTAAGAGGCTGTATTGGGTGTGCAGATGCAGGTGGATAAATTCAGAGCGCGGCATTATTGCATACGAAACTCATCGCAGCCGCGGGCTATTTCGGCTAAAACGGCTTGCGATGAACCAGGGGTTACCTTATTCCCATTCGATAGTAGCCGGGGGTTTTGATGAGATATCGTAAACCACGCGGTTTATGCCTTTGACGTGGTTAATGATGCGGTTGGATATTTTTTCCAGCACTTCATAAGGAAGCCGCACCCAGTCTGCGGTCATGCCGTCAAGGCTGCTGACGCAGCGTAATGCCGCTACGTTCTCGTAGGTGCGCTCATCACCCATCACGCCTACGCTCTTGATGGGCAGGAGTATCGCAAACGACTGCCAGACCTGTTCATAGAGCCCGGCGCTGCGGATCTCCTCAAGGACATGCTGGTCTATCTCGCGCAGTAAATTCAGGCGTTCTGTCGTCACCTCCCCGATAATACGGATGGCCAGGCCCGGACCCGGGAAAGGCTGGCGGTAAATAATATTGTCGGGGACCCCCAGTCCTCTTCCTATCTGGCGAACCTCATCTTTGAATAAATCGCGCAGCGGCTCAATGAGTTTCAATTTCATGTGTTGCGGAAGCCCGCCGACATTATGGTGGCTCTTGATGCGGCTGGAAGGAGCTCCCGTTACAGAAATGGACTCAATCACGTCAGGATAGAGCGTGCCCTGCGCAAGGTATTTTACTCCTTTTACCTTGGCAGCTTCCTCCTCGAAAACCCTCACGAATTCCTCTCCGATGATCTTGCGTTTGGCCTCGGGATCGGTGACCCCCTTTAAGCGGCTCAAGAAACGCTTGCCCCTGTCCACGTAAGCAAGATTCAGATGAAACATGCTCTGAAAAACCTTGCGTATCTGCTGGGGCTCGTCTTTCCTAAGAAGCCCGTTGTCAATAAAGATACAGCGCGAATTTCTCCCTATGGCTTTATGCAGCAGTATTGCGGCTACCGAAGAATCAACCCCTCCGCTTAACCCCAGAACTACCTTGTCATTACCGACAGCCTTCTTGATGCCTGCGATGCTGTCTTTGATAAAGGACTCCATGGTCCAGCGGCCGAGGCAGCCGCAGATCTTAAAAAGAAAATTACTGAGGATCTGGTTGCCTTTTTCCGTATGGGTAACCTCGGGGTGAAACTGTACGCCGAATATCTTTCTTGAAGGATTGGCAATCGCGGCAATCGGGGCATTGGCGGTATGCGCAATCACCTTAAAACCTGATGGCAACTTCTTCAGGTAATCCCCATGGCTGGCCCAACAGGTAAAATTCCCAGGCATATGACTGAAAAGGTCGCGGTTATAATCTACGAAGAGCTCGGTCTTGCCGTATTCGCGTCCGCTGGTATGCCTGACCTTGCCGCCGAGCATCTCGGCAATAAGCTGCATGCCGTAACAAATCCCCAGCACCGGAATTCCCAACTTAAAGATTTTTGTATCAGGATAGGGGCTCTTCTTATCCAGCACCGATGCCGGCCCCCCGGATAGTATAATCCCTTTCGGTGAAAGCTCGGCTATCTCCTTGGCCGGGGTATTATACGGGATGATGCGCGAGAAGACCTTGTTTTCGCGCACCCTCCTGGCTATCAACTGGGTATACTGGGAGCCGAAATCTAAAATCAGTATTGTTTGTCTGGTCATTTCCCCATCCCTATCCCTTGGCTAATCTGGAATATCTTGCCCTCTGTTTGGATAGAAGGGGCAATGATAATTTCCACGTCGTGCATTTCCTTCAGGTTTGAAGCGCCCAACGACCCCATTGAAGTCTTCAGCGCCCCGATAAGATTTTGCGAACCGTCATCCACTCTGGCCGGGCCAAAAAGTATCTCCTTTAAAGTCCCGGTCGTGCCGACGTTGATGCGGGTGCCGCGCGGAAGGTTCACGTGGGAAGTAGCCATCCCCCAATGATACCCTCTGCCCGGGGCCTCTTTTGCGCGGGCAAAGCTGGAGCCGATCATCACGGCATCCGCTCCGGAGGCAAAGGCCTTGCAGATATCTCCTCCGCGGTTCATGCCTCCGTCCGTAATGATGGAGACATACCTGCCTGTCCTCTTAAAATAAAAATCGCGCGCCCCCGCTGCGTCTACGGTAGCGGTAACCTGCGGCACGCCTATCCCCAGGACGCCGCGGGTAGTACACGCCGCCCCCGGGCCGATACCTATCAACAGCCCACTGGCCCCGGTCTTCATAAGCTCTACGGTGGTCTCGTACGTAACGCAATTGCCGATAATCACGGGGATCTTTACGGTTTTACAAAATCTAAAGAGGTCCAGGCTCTTGTATTCCCTTGCCAGATGCCTGGTAGTGGTAACGGTAGACTGCACTACGAAGATGTCCGCTCCGGAATTGATTGCCAGCCGCGAAAACTTCTCGGCATGGGAAGGGATACAGCTTACTACTGCCGTGCCTTTTCTCTTTTTAATCTCGCTGACCCTCTTGGAAACTAATTTTTCCTTGATGGGGGTGGTGTATAGCGATTGGATAAGTTCGGTGGCTTTCTGGGGAGTCGCCCTGGATATCTGCTCCAAGACATCATCGGGATCCTCGTAACGGGTCTGCACACCGTCAAGGTTTAAGACCGCAATGCCTCCCAGCCTTGACATCTCTATTGCAAAACGCACATCCACTACCCCATCCATAGCCGCCGCCAGGATAGGGACCTTAAATATTTTGCCTGCGATTTCAAAAGAAGTATCTACCTCGTTGGGGTTAACGGTCTGTGCGCCCGGCACCAAAGCTATCTCGTCAAAGCCGTAACAACGACGCGCCCGCCTGCCTATACCTATCCATTCCGCCATAATGCCGCTCCTTTATAACTTCTTATTTTTCAGTGAGTTATATACAAAAATGCCTGTTTCAGGGATGCCTTAAGAAATGATTGAGAAAAATTTTACACCCGTGCTGCCGAATTGTCAATGATTATTTTATAGGGGTGACCTTAGGGTTACTGCGAAACCCGGCCACGGATATTTTTTTCGATAAAATCAACTAACTTCTCCAGGCTCACCGGTTTAGCTATAAAAGAACGCCCGCCTATTATGCCGCGGTTCTTTTCTACCTCCTGCCTATCTACGGCTGCGGTCAAAAATACAACCGGGATATTCATGGTTTCCTCATCGTTTTCCAGCTGATAGCACACCTCTCCGCCGTCAATCTCCGGCATCATAACGTCAAGTAAAATCAGGTCCGGCTTAAAGTCCTTGGCAGCGGCAAACCCGCGCGAACCGCTGTTCTCTGTTTTAACCTCATACCTGCCGGTCCCCTCAAGGTTGGATTTTACCAGTTTTGTAAAATTCTCCTCGTCGTCAATAAGTAATATCTTCTTCATCGGGTTACCTCCTGGATACCTTTAGAACAAGGGTTATCTTGGTCCCCTTGCCGGGCCGGCTCTCCACGTATATTACCCCCCGGTGCATATGAATTATATTCCTGGTTACCGACAGCCCCAATCCTGCCCCGCCTACCGGGCCCTTGGTGGTAAAGAACGGGTCAAAGATCCTGTTGAGGTTCTCTTCGGGTATTCCGACGCCGGTATCCTCGACCTCAACTATTACCGCCGTCTCTCCAATCCTGAAATTATCATTTGTTCTTTTACCTATGCCGTTTTTTATCTCTTCTAATTTTTTATCGTAGGTGCGTATGACTACCCTGCCGCTGTCGCCAACGGCCTGAAGGGCATTCAATAATATATTGATGAAAACCTGCTCCATCTTGTTTTTGTCTACCAGGACATCAGGCAGGTCCTTCTTCGCTTCTAACGTAATGCCCACCTTTTCGGATTTAAACCTGGTTTTTACCAAACTCAAAGATGTCTCCAGGATAGAATTTATATTTTCCGGCTCCAAGTCCAGGCCCTTGGATTTGGAAAAATCCAGGAGCGTGTTTATAATCTTATCCGCTCTTTCCACGCTTTCCTTAATCATAACCAGAGCCTCAATAATAGCCTTTTCAGTCGCGGGAATTTTCTGCTCAAGGTAATTAACCCCCTGCAATATTATTCCTAAGGGGTTCCTGACTTCATGCGCCACCCCGCTGGCCAGTTGGCCCACAGCATTTAATTTTTCGGCCTGGATAAGCTGGTCCTGCGTCTCCTTAAGCCTGGCGTATGATTCCTGCAGCTTCTTCTCTGCTTCCCTGCGCTCCTGCACTTCCTGAAGCAATTCTCCCTTTTGCCTGAAAAATCTAATTATCAACCGAGAGATATCTCCAAATTCACTGGTATCCTTTTCCAAGCTGCGGAGAGCCCCTGAATCTTCCGTCTTCAGCGCCCGGGAGATAATGGCAAGCGGTATATTTACCGATGTTATCAGGACTGTTATTACAACAAACAAAACACATACAAGAAAAACGACAAATAGTATGGCCGTATTTTTTGAGAATGACTTGAAACCTGCTATTTCCTTGGATTCTATCCTGACGTTAAGGCGGGCTACCGGTTCTGCGTTCCAGCCATTGAACTCTCTTGAAAAAAAGATAGTGCTATCTAACTTACTGCGGGAGACAGAGGGTATCTGATCTGGCTTGACGAGTTCAATCTCTCCGCCTATCAAATTAGCAAACTCAGCGAGATATGCTCTATTCCAGAGCCGGCCCGCAAAGAAATATCCCTGGGTAGGGGTCCTCCTCTCCGCATCCGCGCTGACATGTATTGTGGCGCCGCGGACCTCCAATAACCCTAAAGGAGTATTGACAAAAAAATGGCGGAAATGCTCCTTTAAAAACATTTGATCCAGGACATCTTTGGGGAAAGAAACCCCCTTGAGGCTGGCATCGGGTTGCCGGGTTACGGAATAAAGTAAAGATGAATCCAGTTTATATACCCATATCACATCTACCTGATAGGTATCAAGGACGTTATCGCTTAGCATTTTCTTAGCCCATGCCATATCGCCGGTGCGCACAAAGGATGCCATTTCATCCCAATAAGTATAATCAAATGCCAATGCTTCAAGGTTCAGGCCTTTAAGCTCTATAATCTTGCTCAGGTAGATATTCTTCTCATCGCTGTGTTCCTTAACAAGAAACTCCACTTTCTTATTTTCGGAGAGTTGATACAAATACCTTCCCGCAATAAATATGGCGCTGAGCAATACCAATAATAAAATTATTTTTTTCTGGACCTTCATGGCTTAATATTTAGATATTTGCTGGCATTTCCATTCTACAATGAATATAAACCAACCCTTTATATTGTATCACCTTCGTTTTTAATTCTCAAGAGAAGCTTTCAAAATAAAAGGCGCAAGGTCTAATTAACCTTGCGCCTTTTATTATAGCCGAAACTGCCTATATCAAGAGGTCTTAATACATGCCTCCCATCCCGCCGCCTCCCGGTGGCATTGGGGGCATCTTTTCTTCCTTTTCAGGCTTATCAGCAATGAGCGTCTCGGTGGTCAAAAGCAACGCTGCGATGCTGGAAGCATTCTGGAGCGCGGAACGGGTAACCTTGGTGGGGTCGATCACGCCCGCATCAAGCATATCCACATAGGCATCCTGATTCACGTCATAACCAACGTTGGTCTTTTCCGCCTTGATACGCTGCACCACTACCGAGCCTTCCAGGCCGGCGTTTTCGGCAATCTGCCTTATAGGCTCCTCAATCGCTCTCTTGACGATATTGATGCCTATCTTTTCGTCTCCGTCAGCCTTAATCTTTTCAAGGGCCGCGATGGTACGCAACAAGGCTACCCCGCCTCCGGGGACAATGCCTTCCTGGGAAGCTGCGCGGGTAGCATGAAGCGCGTCCTCAACCCTTGCCTTCTTCTCTTTCATTTCAGTCTCGGTAGCTGCGCCGACATTGATTACCGCAACTCCTCCGGCAAGCTTTGCCAGGCGTTCCTGCAGCTTCTCTTTGTCATAATCGGAATCGCTGTCCTCAATCTGCTTTTTAATCTGTGCGATCCTGCCGTTGATGGACTGGGTCTTGCCAGCGCCTTCAACGATAGTAGTATTCTCCTTGTCAACCTTAACCCTCTTGGCACGGCCGAGGTCCTCGACATTGATGTTTTCCAGCTTAATCCCTAAGTCTTCGGTAATTGCCTTGCCTCCGGTAAGGACTGCGATATCCTCAAGCATTGCCTTGCGCCTGTCGCCGTAACCCGGGGCCTTGACTGCGCAGGCAGCAAAGGTACCGCGTATCTTATTTACTACCAGGGTAGCCAATGCCTCGCCCTCAACCTCTTCCGCCACAATCAACAGGGGTTTGCCGGTACGCGCAATCTTCTCCAAAAGCGGGAGGATATCCTTAATAGAGGATATCTTTTTCTCGTATATCAGGATATAGGGGTCTTCAAGAAGCACCTCCATCCTTTCGGCATCGGTAACAAAATATGGGGAAAGGTACCCCTGGTCAAACTGCATCCCCTCTACCACGTCAAGGGTAGTGGCGGTGGACTTGGCCTCTTCTACGGTAATGACTCCGTCCTTGCCGACCTTATCCATCGCCTCTGCGATAAGCTCGCCGATGGTGGTATCGGAGTTGGCGGCAATGGAAGCCACCTGCGCTACCTCTTTCTTATCCTTGATGGGAGTAGAAAGTTTTCCTAATTCCTCCACTACTTTATCTACTGCCTTCTCTATCCCCCTCTTTAGCTCCATGGGGTTTGCGCCGGCAGTAACGTTTTTCAAGCCCTCGCGATAAATCGCCTCAGCCAAAAGCGTAGCGGTGGTGGTGCCGTCGCCTGCTATATCAGAGGTCTTTTCTGCAACCTCTTTGACCATCTGGGCGCCCATATTCTCATAGGGGTCTTCCAGGTCAATCTCCTTGGCTACCGTAACACCGTCCTTGGTAATGGTTGGCGAACCGAATTTTTTGTCGATTACGACGTTGCGGCCCTTGGGACCCAGCGTCACCTTCACCGCAGCCGAAAGCTGCTCTACGCCGCTTAAGATCTTGCGGCGTGCTTCGTCGCTATACAAAAGTTGCTTTGCCATTAGATAACCTCCTTTTTAAAAAATTGCCTCTATTTTATAATCGCCAGGATATCTTCTTCGCGCATAATCAAGAGCTCTTCGCCGTCCTTGGTGGTAATCTCGTTTCCGGAATACTTTCCGTATAATACCTTATCTCCCACCTTAACCTCCAGGGCCTGGACGCTTCCGCTATCAAGAACCTTGCCTTTTCCTACCGCCACTATCTCTCCCTCTTGAGGTTTTTCTTTTGCGGTATCGGGAAGGACTATCCCGCCCTTGGTCTTGGCCTCTGCCTCTAAAGGTTTGACTACTACCCGGTCGCCTAACGGTTGAATCTTCATAACTACACCTCCTTATGATTTTGGCATGATTTATATTAGCACTCGCCCTACAAGAGTGCTAATTATAAAATAAAAAAAAATCTTGTCAAGTATTTTTTTATCTATCTCTACCCCCTAGAAAACGTTTTCTTTAAAGTGGGATTTCGGTATTGAAATGCCAAAAAAATAGCTTAAACTTTAGGCGGAGATACTATACGCACTCCTTAACGATAAAGCCGCGTCCATAGCTGTATCCGGCGCGGAATGCCACGGATCGATAAGGAAGATTTTAGTTATCATTATCGAGAGCCGGGTTGCCGAATTAAGGAAAGGCAACCCGGCTATTTTATTTTCCGGGACAAGATAAATCAGGCAGAAAATATGCGGGCCGAAAGGAGGTGAATAAAAACGGATTCGCCCCTTCTGCAAAAAATAGATAGGGGTAAAACAATCCCTGACGATAACCCGCGCCGTATGCAAAAGGCGCGAAATGCCACGGATCGATAAGGGGGAAAGTAAAATGAAAAGGCTAAACCTGCTGCTTTTAACATTCTTTGCATGCATACTGGGTATAACAGCAACCGGTCATGCAGAAGGGGTATCGCCCCTACGCCTAGAAGTAACCAAAAGTATGCCTGTTTATAAGGCTGGGCTTCGCGCTGTTAACATGGTTAAAATAGAAACGCCGGCAACAACCAGTTCCCTTGCAACGCTTGAATCAAACACTGGCACTGCCGATAAAAATAAAAAAGACAAGGTCAACGTCGGCACTGCCGACCCTGTAACTGCCATAAAAACACAGGATAAAACCAATGGGAATATCCTTCCTGCCGGCAGTAAAGAAAAAATATATGATAAAGACGGAAATTGCATAGGATATAAAGAAAGTGTTTACACAAGAAATGACAAGGGGTTAATAACTAAAATAAGCTGGGCAAAATATAACACCAAAGGGGAAAAAATCAGCTCCGGGACCCAGGAATATAGCTATACCTATAATAACAGGAACCAGGTCACAAAACGGGTAATAACATGCAAGAACAGCCAAGGGAAAGTAACTGAAACTCACACCACGGAATACACCTATGGCAGTGACCACCTGGCAACGGGTTACAAAATCACGGTGCAATATGCAAGCGGAAAGAAAATTGTTTCAAATTCAGTAATCACCCGCGATGCCGCCACCCATAAAATAGACCATATCTCTACCACGGCGGTTATTACAAAAAATGGCGCAATACTCCAGAAAACAAATACCATACAAAGCTACAGTTACCATGCTAACGGAAAATTAAAGCAAATTGCCATAACAATCCGTAATGGCTCTAAGGTCGGAGGCGGGACTTTAATAGAAACAAGGACGAATAATTACGGCACGGACGGGATCCTTAAAAACGGCTCGCAGGTATTTTACAAAAACGGTAAATTATCCGAAAAGCGCGTTATAACTTATCTTTCGAAATAAATTAAAAAGGGAAACAAATAATCGATATTTTAATTAATTACTTAGACTATTGAAGATAATTGGGTTGAATCAGGAGGGATGAGATGCTATTTTAGATCGCGACTTCCGCTTTTCTCATAAAAGGCGCCAGCCCCATCAGGTCAATGCGGTTAAGCTCTACCCCTACGCGGTACCTGTCCGGCTCAAGGCGCCTGGACCAGGCAACCTTGCCTCTTGTATAGTAGGTCTCGCCTCTTTCGGGTATGGGCAGCCACATCTCAAGCGGGGTCTCGGGATCAACTTCCCTTTGCGTAAGCATGCCGATACCCCTGGCGCTGATATCTTCGGTCTGCACTAAATTCCATTTATTAGTCGAGGTATTTAGAAACCTCATGCTTATCCTTAACGGCATCCGTTGGAATAATCTTTTATCGCTGGAGGAATACGGCTCCATCATTTTACCCTCCTTCAATAAATAAAAAACCGCGGCTTGTCTTTATCTGACTATCCCGCGGCTTTCGAAACATCTCGTTAGAGTTTCGCACCTATTATCCAAAGTTATAAAATGCCGTTACGATATTAATTATAGGTCAAGAGAACTTTCCTGTCAAGTATTTCCTGCTGTAAATAAGGTTAAGGCCCTTTATGGTCAGGTCTACATCCAAATATTTTTCCGCCTTGATATACCTGCTCAAAAGAACGCTATCGCCTCCTGTAAAAACCGCTATCGCATCACTGCCGATAACCTCTCTGATGCCTCGCATCATATCCCCGGTCATAGCCGCAAAACCGTGGACAATCCCGCTTAAGATGCTCTCGGAGGTATCGCGGCCGATAAATTCTTTCGGCCTCCTCAATTTTATATCCGGTAGCAATGCGGTCTTCTCTGCCAATGCCGCCAAGGAGATCCTCAATCCTGGAAGTATCATCCCGCCTAAGTACTCGCCTCTGCGCGATATGACATCAAAGGTAATGGCAGTGCCGAAATCCACTACCACAGCGGGAGAGCCGTAAAACTCGCATGCCGCGTAGGCGTTCACCAAACGGTCCTGCCCAACCTGTCTCTTCATGCGATAGCGGTTAATTATCGGCACCTTGATATTCAGGCCCAACACTAAAGGCTTCTTACCTAATTGCCTGAAAAGCTCCTTTTTCAATATAACAGTGGCATATGGCACAACGCTGGAGATTATGGCGTTTTCTATGGGGTAGCTTCTTAATATCGGCAAAAGTTCCTTACGGTATGTTCTCCTGCAGGTAGGAATACTGTAACGCCTCAAAAGCCGCTTCTTCTCAAATACGCCCAGGCTTATATTGGTATTCCCCACGTCAACAGCCAGCAGCATCCCTTCTCCTTCTTATTCTTAGGGACGGTTCTGAAGCGCGGTTAGAACCGTCCCCTGCAGGGACACTTTTAACCGTAGTTGAGAACCGTCCCTTAAATTCAGCAAGCTGATCGCGCAATTGGGCCGCCTTTTCAAACTGCAGGTTTCTGGCAGCCAGTTCCATTTCGTATTCCAACTCCGCGGCATATCTGGCAATCTCGTATTCGTCGCGGGCCTGGCCGGTTAACCCTTCCACAAAAACCTCCGCCTCTGCTAACTCCTCAATCCCTGAACGTATTTCCTTTTTGATGGAACGCGGGGTGATACTGTTTTTCAGGTTAAAGTCCAATTGCATCTTTCTCCTGCGATTGCTCTCCGCGATAGCTTTCTTCATCGAACCGGTGACCGTATCGGCGTACATGATAACCGCCCCGTTGATGTTGCGTGCGGCCCGGCCCGCAACCTGTATGAGTGAAGTGGCGGAACGCAAAAAACCTTCCTTGTCGGCATCCAGTATCGCTACCAGAGAAACCTCGGGAAGGTCCAGCCCTTCCCTTAAAAGATTTATGCCTACCAGGCAATCAAATTTACTCTCCCTCAAATCGCGCAGTATCCTGCTGCGTTCAATGGTCTGAATTTCACTATGTAGGTATTTTACCCTTAATCCCTTCTCCTGTAAATAATCCGTCAGGTCCTCTGCCATGCGCTTGGTAAGGGTAGTTGCCAAGACGCGCTCGTTATTCCTGGCGCGCTTCTGGACCTCAGTGATAAGGTCTTCAACTTGATTTGCGATAGGCCGTACCGCAATCTCGGGGTCAAGGAGCCCCGTGGGCCTGATAATCTGCTCGATTACCAGCCCCCTGCTCTTTTTTATCTCGTATTCGTCGGGGGTAGCAGAAACAAATACCGTTCTTTTGGTAATGTCGTTAAACTCTTCAAATTTAAGCGGGCGGTTATCCAGGCAGGACGGAAGACGGAATCCATATTCCACCAAAACCTCCTTCCTGGCGCGGTCGCCTTCGTACATCCCCCTTACCTGCGGAAGCGTAACGTGAGATTCGTCAATAACGGTAAGGAAATCGGAATCAAAATAGTCAATCATGGTGTAAGGACGCGAGCCGGGGGGACGTCCTGAGATATGACGGGAATAATTCTCAATGCCGTGACAATAACCTATCTCTTTAAGCATCTCCATATCATATTTGGTGCGCGATTCCAGGCGTTCGGCCTCCAACAGTTTATTTTTCTTGCGCAAGAAACCCAGTTCTTTTTCCAATTCCTCCCTGATGGAAGTAACGGCATTTTCAATCCGGCCCGGAGAAACCAAAAAATGCTTGGCAGGGTAAATTGCCGTTTTATCCAAGGAAACAAGCGTCTCGGACGAAACCGGATTAATCCAAGAGATGGACTCGATAACGTTGCCGCAGAAATTGATGCGCAGCGCGTTCTCCTCATAAGAAGGGAAAACCTCCACTACGTCTCCCCTGACCCTCACCCTCCCGCGCACAAATTCATAATCATTGCGCTCATACTGCATCTGGATGAGGCTTCTTAAAAGTTCGTCGCGCGCGATCGCCATGCCCTTTTCGATAAAAAGCAGGAGCTCGCGGTAATCCTCCGGAGAACCAAGGTTGTAAAGGCAGGAAACGGAAGCCACCACTATCACATCGCTACGCGACATAATGCTGGTGGTAGCGGAAAGCCTCAGGCGGTCAAGACGGTCATTAATAGAGGCGTCTTTTTCAATATAGGTATCGGTGGAAGGTATGTATGCCTCCGGCTGGTAATAATCATAGTAACTGACAAAATACTCTACGGCATTGCGGGGAAAGAACCCCTTAAATTCAGAATATAACTGCGCTGCCAGGGTCTTATTATGGGAAATAACGAGGGTCGGCAGCCCCAGGCGGGCAATGACATTGGCCAGAGTAAATGTCTTCCCGGAACCGGTCGCGCCCAGGAGGGTACGGTATTTATGCCCCTCCTCTGCGCTCTTGGTCAACTCCTCGATAGCCTTGGGCTGGTCCCCGCGAGGCCTCAAACTTGTTTCTAACTCAAAGGCTTTGGAAGGCATCAAAAGCCATACTGCTTACAAAGTCTGATAATGTCTGGCAGCGCGTCTTTATCCTTTAATTGCCCCAGTGCATAAAGAGCGTTCGCCTGTAATCTAGGGTCGTTATCAAAAATAGCATGGCGCAAGAACGGGTAGCTAACACTTTCTTTTAATTCTTTAAGCACGGCCGGAGAATCATGATGCAGCGGGTCAGCGGGATTCTGCAGCGCCTCGATGAAGACCTTCGGTAACCACTTGCCGTTTACGCGGTAATCCAACTCCACATTTTCGCTAAAACCCCTGGTGTCCCGCGAAACGGACAGCCTTTTACGTAACGTATCGCAAAAATAAGGCTTCAATATGGTTAGGGCACGTGCGCCGTCGCGCCTGACCAGGGTGGGGCTGTTAGGAGACGTTATATCGCTTAATATTATATTGACAACCCTCGTGTCCTTAAGGTTTGCCAAGGCGATATAAGAGCTTGCGCGGGCATAGGGGCTCGGACTCTTGGTATCATTCCAAAGAAGCTGCATGAATTTATTGTTTAGCTTAAATCGGCGCCTCCTCGTTTTGGAAGCGGCCTCATTGGCCAGAGAGCTTAGAGCGGTCTTAGCTGCCGCACGCACATAAATATCCGAATCATAGAGTCTAAGATTAAGCACCACCACATCCTCTTCGCTGCCTATCTTGCCTAAAGCCATACAGGCGGCCTGACGCACCTGCGCATTTTCGTCCTTCGCGGCCTTCTTGATATAGATCAAGGCCGGATTGAACTTGTTCTTGCCTAATTGCTCAATTGCCCTTATGCGTACGTTGGCATCGTTGCTATCCAACAATACCCGCACCAGCCTAAAGAGATACTTGTCCCCGAGATCCCCAAGCTGCTCCACTGCAAGTACGCGTATATCCGAGCGCCCGTTGTTTAAAAAGTTGAGGAGTTTCTTCTCGTAAGAAGTAACTCCCAATCTAACCAGCGCCTTGGTAGCAAAGATACTTACTAAATAATTCCGGTCCCTGCTGGCTATCTCCAGCCAGGGCACGGCATCCTTGCAATTCAATCTGCCCAAGGCATCTGCAGCATAGGCGCGCAGCATAAAATCAGGGCTCTTTAAGCCCTGGATTAAAACTTCTTTTGCACTCGGGTCTCCTAACCTCCCCAGGGCCTCAAAGGCCTTGCTACAAACCAGTATCCGGGAATAATCGGTTTCCTCTGCCAACACGGGTAAATAAAAGAGTGCTGCGATAAACGCGAGCGTCACTATCAAGGCCGTTTTTTTCATATCCGCTCCTTTGTTAGTTTATCTCCAAAGATAAATCAAGCGATTCTACGTCCTTGGTTAAAGTCCCCAGCGATATAAAATCAACGCCGCAGGAAGCGTATGAACGCATATTATAGGAGTTAACATCGCCGGAGGCCTCGGTCTTAATACGCCTTATCCGGGGTGACGGAAACTTTCTTTTAAGACGTACGGCTTTTTTCATTTCGGAGGGCGGCATATTATCCAGCATAATGATATCCGGGGCTGCCTCAAGGACCTGATAAAACTCCTTAAGGTTTTTTACCTCTACCTCAATCTTTAGTTTCCCCGCATACCTTCTCCTAAGCGATGCAATGGCGGATTTTAAATCCGCGGGCCCCTTTCTATTGCATATTGCGATATGGTTATCTTTGAGTAAAAACATCTCATCCAGTCTTTGACGGTGGTTGAACCCTCCCCCTACCCTAACGGCGTATTTTTCTAATTTCCGCAGCCCGGGGATGGTCTTGCGGGTATCCAGCAACTTTACCTCGCTGGAACCGAGTAACCGCACGAACTTCCTGGTGCGCGTAGCAATACCGCAAAGTAAGCCTAAGAAATTCAATGCTACCCTCTCGGCGGTAAGTATGCCGGCAGCCGGTCCGCGTAATCTCGCCAAAACCTCGCCTTTTTTGATATTTTTGCCGTCCTTTGCCAGACAGGAAAAACTTATCCTTCTGTCCAGGCACTGGAAAACCAGTTTTGCAATACCAAGACCGCACGCAACCCCATTATCTTTGGCAATAATTGCCGCGCTGCAGCTAACCCCATCCGGCACAAAATAACCGGTAGTGATATCGCCTCTTCCGATATCCTCCCTCAAGGCATCTTTTACAATTCTGACTATGCTGCGTTCGCTAATGCAGTTCATTCGACATCCTCTCAAGACGCTCCATGAGCCTCCGGGATTCCTCCAGCCCCGCCCTTTCCTTTTCCACTATTTCCCGGGGGGCCTTACCGGTAAACTCCGGATTTTTAAGCCTTGCCTCTTTGGAGCTAACCGAAACGGATAGCTTCTCAATCTTATCCGTAATCTTGGCGCGTTCCCGGCAGGCATCAATGGCGTCGCCTAAACGAAGGTAAATATCGGCATCGGCAGTAGCATCGCTTACCGTCCCTGCCGGTCTATCTGCAACCCCAAGCATCCCGATGTCACCCAGGCGACCCAGATTCATAATCCAGTTCTTATTCTGCCCTATTGCCTCACGCAGGGCGTTATTGTGGGGGTAGACGAAAACGCCGAGCAGCAACTGCGTATCAATCTCGAGTTCGGCTCGCAGGTTCCTCACCGCCTTAATGATACCGAAGAGCATCTCCATCTCGGATTCAATTCTAGCGTCAATCATGTTCTCCTGCAGGTGAGGCCAGGGGGCAATCATGATGGAATCGCCCTGATGAGGCAATAGCTGCCAGACCTCCTCGGTGATAAAGGGCATATACGGATGGAGTATCCGCAGGGTCTTCTCAAGCACTTTATACATCACTACCTGATGGCGCTCTTTATTAATCTCGGGCTTGATAATCTCCAGGTACCAATCGCAAAATTCATGCCAGAAGAATCCGTAGACGGCATTGACGGCCTCGTTAAGGCGATAATCCCCCATGGCCTTATTGAACTGCCTGAGAACCGAATAAAACCTGCTTAGTATCCAGCGGTCAGCTAAATCCAAATCCCCTTTTCCGAAAAACTGGCAAAGATCTACCTTTATCCTTGAGGTATCAAGGTTCATCACTATAAAACGGGAGGCATTCCAGATCTTATTGGCGAAGTTACGCCCCTGCTCAAACCTCTCCTTTGATAAAAATACGTCCTGGCCGTGGCTGGTAAGCGATATAAGGCTGAAACGCAGCGCGTCTGAGCCGTATTCGCCGATGATATCCAGGGGATCAATGATATTGCCGAGCGATTTAGACATTTTCCTTCCTTCGACATCACGCACCGTACCGTGGATATAAACTTCCTTAAAGGGTTGCTGATGCATAAATTCAAACCCTGCCATAATCATGCGCGCCACCCAGAAAAAAATAATCTCGGGGGCAGTCACCAGCGTTGAGGTAGGATAGAAATATTTCAACTCTTCCCTGGCCTTCCTGGCATCGACTGCGCTATCTGCGGAAAATTTAAACGGCCAGTAAAAGGTGGCAAAAGGCCACAGCCAGGAAGAAAACCAGGTATCCAGGACATCTTCGTCCTGCCGTATCTGTGTCGAACTGCAGGCAGGGCATTTTTGTGGTTTTTCAATACTGACAATAACCCCTTTATCAGCCCCCGCCTTTTGACAATCGGCACAGTAGTAAACCGGCAGACGATGCCCCCACCAGATCTGGCGCGAGATGCACCAATCCTGAATATTCTCCATCCAGTTAAGGTAAACTTTTTTCCAGCGCTCGGGATAAAACTTGACCTTGCCTTTTTTAACCGCCTCGATCGCCGGGCCTGCCAGGGGCTTCATTTTCACAAACCACTGCCTCGATAAAAACGGCTCGATGATGGTATGGCACCGGTAACAATGCCCCGCAGAAATAATATGGGGCTCAACCTTTTCCACTAACCCCGCTGCCTTTAAATCATCCAGGATAGCCTGGCGGGCCTGAAACCTTTCCATGCCCTGATAACGCCCGGCATGTTCGTTCATGCGGCCGTCGGGTTGCATGACGTTAATAAAATCAAGCTTGTGTTTCTTGCCCAAGGCATAATCTGCGGGGTCATGCGCCGGAGTCACCTTGACGGCTCCGGTACCAAAGGCCATATCTACGCTGCTATCTGCGATAACCTTGATTTCCTTGTTTAACAAAGGAAGGGCGAGCGCCCTGCCCATTAATTTCTTATACCTCTTGTCCTTAGGGTTGACCGCAACGGCAGTATCCCCCAGCATCGTCTCCGGGCGGGTCGTTGCTACGGTCAAAAAATCCGCAGGGTCATCTTTTAATGGATATTTTAAATAATAAAGGCTGCCTTCCAGCTCTTGGTGCGGGGCTTCCTCATCGGCCAGTGCCGTTTGGCAACGGGGGCACCAATTGATAATGTAGGTACCGCGATAGATAAGGCCTTTTTGGTAGAGGTCTACGAAAACCTCAAGCACCGAAGCGGAATACTCGGCATCCATGGTAAAACGCAGGCGCTGCCAATCGCAGGAGGCCCCCAGGCGTTTCAGCTGCCTGATAATAGTGGAGCCGTGGCGCTCCTTCCAATCCCATACCTTCTCAACGAACTTCTCCCTGCCTAAATCCTGGCGCCTCAGGCCTTCTTTGGCAATGGACTTCTCTACTACATTCTGGGTAGCGATACCGGCATGGTCTATCCCCGGCATCCAAAGCGTCTCTCTGCCGCTCATGCGATGGTAGCGTATCAGGATGTCCTGAATGGTATTATTCAGGGCATGCCCCATATGAAGTATGCCGGTAACGTTGGGGGGAGGTATGACTATAGAGAATGGCTTGCGGTCTAAAGCGTCCTGGGCGTGAAAATAACCTTTCTCTTCCCAAAACTTATACCATTTATCTTCGCAGTCTCTCGGGTTATAACGCGTTGATAACTCATTCATAAAACTTATCTTTTTTATCTTGAGTATCCGCTGTCTTTTAATAACTTGTATTCCACGCTGTCCAGCAGGGCCTGCCAGGAAGCCTCGATGATATTCTCGGAAACCCCAATAGTGCTCCAGCTTCCTTCTTCGTCCTGGGATTCTATCAAGACGCGCACCCTGGCAGCGGTCCCTGCCTTTTCGTTCAGGACCCTTACCTTAAAATCCGAAAGGCGCATCCTGGATAAGGCAGGATAGAAGTTCTTCAGGGCCTTGCGAAGCGCGTTGTCCAGCGCATTAACCGGGCCATCCCCTTCTGCCGCGGTGTGCTCCTTGACGCCTTTGACGCTAAGCTTGATAATCGCCTCGGTGGTTATCTTTCTGCCAGAATGCTTCTCAACTACTACCTTGAATCCTTCCAACCGGAAGAAATCCCGGCACTGCTTAAGCGCCCTTTTTATCAATAACTCAAAGGAGGCATCCGCAGCTTCGAAATGATACCCCTGATGTTCCAATTCCTGCATCAGCTTAAGTATCCTTTTTGTCTTAGGGTCATCCTTGGTAAGGTCCAGCTTCATTGCCTTGGCACGGATAAAAATCCCGGTCTTGCCGGCTAATTCCGAAACCAGTATCCGGCGCTCATTGCCGACCGCGGAAGGCTCGATATGCTCATAGGTCTGGGGGTTTTTCATCACGGCATTGATATGCACTCCCGCCTTATGCGCAAAAGCCGAAGAGCCCACGTAAGGCTGGTCATTCCTCTCTTTCATATTGCTGATCTCGCTGATGAAATACGAGATACGCCGCAGGTCTTTTAATTTCTCGTCGCTGATGCAATCTATCCCAAGCTTCAGCTTCATACCTGCGATAATGGGGATTAAGTCCGCGTTGCCGCATCGCTCGCCGTAGCCGTTGATGGTGCCGTGGACCATGCCGCAGCCCGCCTCAACAGCGGCAATGGAATTGGCAACCGCCAGGCCTGCGTCGTTATGACAATGGATGCCGAGGCCGCTCTTGATATCCCGCCGCACCTCCCTGATAATACCGCTCATCACGGATGTGAGCGTCCCGCCGTTGGTGTCGCATAAGATCAACTCTCCAGCGCCTGCCTTACAGGCAGCCTCAAGGCATTTAAGGCTGTAGCTCTTATTAGAAAGGTAGCCGTCAAAAAAATGCTCGGCATCAAAAAATACACGGATACCCTCCCCTGCCAAGAAACCGATGCTATCGCGTATCATTCTGAGATTCTCTTCCGGGGTAGTCTTAAGGACATCCCTGACATGCAGGTCCCAGCATTTACCGAAGATGGTAACTACCTTTGCCCTGGACGCCAGGAGCGCCCTTAGGTTCTGGTCTTCCGCGGCCCTTACGCCGCATTTGCAGGTAGAACCGAAAGCTACAACCAGGCTGCTCTTAAAATGCCTCTTGGAAATCTTACGGTAAAACTCCATATCCTTGGGGTTCGACCCCGGCCAGCCGCCTTCAATATAATGAATGCCCAAGGCATCCAGCTCCTCGGCAATACGGATCTTATCCGCTACCGAATAAGAGATCCCCTCTCCCTGGGCACCGTCGCGCAGCGTAGTATCGTAAATCTTAACCTCGGTCATAGCGCTCATCTCCTGATAGCTAACCCGAACCTGTCGTGTAACGCCCTCACCGCAGCCTCGGCGAATTTTTTCTTGATAATGCATGAAATGCTGATGTCTGAAGTGGAAATCATCTCGATATTGGCGTTGTTCTGAGCCATGGCCGCAAACATCTGCGCCGCCACGCCGGGATGCGACTTCATTCCTACGCCCACTATGGCAATGCGGGCGATATCCTCATCCCTAAATACCTCCCCTGCTTTTATCTCCCGGGCCAGTTTCCTTGTCAGGCGCATTGCCCTTGAGACATCCGCTTTATTAACGGTAAAGGAGATATCGGTTGAACGCAGGTGGCTGACATTCTGCACAATCATGTCTACGCTGATACCCTTGCCGGCAAGTTCTTTAAATAACCTGGCTGCCACCCCGGGCCGGTCAGGGACATTGCAGACAGTAATCTTGGCTTCATTCCTATTTAGGGTTATACCCGTAACTACTACATCTTCCATAATCTTCGCCTCCCTAGTAATCATGGTGCCGGGGCGCTCCGAAAAAGAAGAACGCACGTGTATCGGCACATCAAACCTCTTGGCTACCTCAATGGAACGAGCCTGCATTACCTGCGCACCGAGCGATGCCATCTCAAGCATTTCATCATAGGTAATTCTTTTGATTTTCCTGGCTTTCGGCTCAATGCGGGGATCAGTAGTATAAATCCCCTCAACGTCGGTATAGATCTCGCAACGTTGCGCCTTTAATTCCTTCGCCAGGGCTACGGCAGTCAGGTCTGAACCGCCGCGCCCTAAAGTGGTGATCTCGTCATCGGCTGTTACACCCTGAAAGCCTGCCACAATCACAATCCTGCCGCGGGAAAGTTCACGCTTGATTCTTTCGGCATCTACCCTGACGATGCGGGCCTTGGTATGCCCGGTATCCGTAATAATACCTACCTGGCCTCCGGTAAACGATATCGCCTCGCATCCTAATTTATTAATGGCCATCGCCAAGAGCGCCACGGATATCTGCTCGCCGGTAGACAGAAGCATGTCTATCTCGCGTTCGGGAGGATTCCTGTCAATCTTATGCGCCAGCGCCATAAGTTCATCGGTGGTATCGCCGAGGGCCGAGACTACTACCACCAGGTTGTAACCGTTCTTCTTATAACGCACTACCCTCCTGGCGACGTTTTGGATGCGCTCCACGTTAGCTACGGACGAGCCTCCGAATTTCTGCACCACCAAAGCCTTCTTCTTCATGCCTTCGCCTTCCTCTTTATCACCGCCAGAACGTCGTAAAGCATTACCCCTGCCAAGGACAAAAGCACGGCCGTTATTACCAAAAGCACGATATCCCTTTGGGCAAAATACCTCGCCCCCTGCAGAAGTAACGCCGCTACGGTAGTAATCAATACCGCAAACCCTGCCCATAATGTAAATGCGGTAGTTTTATTTTTCATCAAGAGCCAGCAACTTACCACAAAGAGGGCCAGCGCAGCCACCAGTTGATTAGCGGCGCCGAATGCCAGCCATATACGGCTCCATTTCCCGCTGAGCGCCAAACCAGCCCCTAAAATTACTATTACAAGTGTTGAGATGTAACGGTTCTTTATGCCGAAGAGTTCCTCTGTAATATAACGCTGGATACGCGTGGCAGTATCCAGGGTAGTCAGAATAAAAATATTAAGGATTATGATTGCGATAAAATGCCCGTGGCTGCCCAGGATAGGCTTGGTAATTATGCCGTAACCTTTGCCAAAAATATTTATCGGCCCCAGCGCCTTCAATGTCTGGCCCGGGCTTAAAGGGCCGCTGAATAGCACGGCGGTAACCACGATCGCTAATACCGCCACCAACGCCTCAGCTACCATGCCGCCGTAACCGATCCTCCTGGCATATCTTTCATTGGCGAGTTGCTTAGATGAGGTGCCGCTGGATATCAAAGAGTGAAAACCCGAAAGCGCTCCGCATGCCACCGTTACGAATAAAGCCGGCCATAGATAACCTGCATCGCTCTGCCATCCCTGGTAAGCCGGCATATTAAGCCGCGGAGATGTCAAAACTAACCCCAGGTAACCGCAGGCCACGCCAAAAAACAAAAAAAAGCTCGAAAGGTAATCTCTGGGCTGAAGAAGAATATTTACCGGCAGAATGGAAGCAAAATAACAATATATTAATAAAACTATTACCCAGATGCGCACATCCAGATGAATGGTATAGCGGTTCCCGGCAAACATTAACCCCCCGACACAAACCAACCCTAAAACGGTAGCTAAGGCGATGTTAAATCTCGCCTGATATACCAGATACCCTACCGCTATTGCCACCGGGATTAAGCCCAGGGAGGGGAGAACGATCCTGGGGTCTTTTACGAATGTATCGGCGCAGAGATAGGCAAAGACAGCGACTATCAATAATAAGGTCAGCCATAAAAACATGGAGAATATCACTTTGGTGCGCCGCGAAATTACATGGCGGGAGATATCCGCTACGGAAGAGCCCCCCTCCCTCACCGAGGTAATAAGAGACCCAAAATCATGCACTCCCCCGATAAAAATAGTGCCAAGCACTACCCATAATAAAGCCGGCAACCACCCCCAGAATATCACCGCAATCACCGGCCCGATCACCGGGCCTGCCCCGGATATGGAAGAAAAATGATGCCCGAAAAGCACCAGCCAGTTTTTTGCCGGGATATAATCTACGCTGTCGTATTTTGAAAATGCAGGGGTTGCCCTTTTGGGGTCAACTCCCCAGATGCGCTCTATCCTGCGCGCATAATACCTGTAGCCAAGGAATAATAATAACAACGATGGCACCACAATAACTACCGCGCTCATCGGGTCCCCTTAATAAGATAGTCCATTAATTCGTAACCTTTATCAAAATAAAGATCGGAGGATACGGCTTCCTTTTCGTTATAAGCAGTGGCGTTTCCCGAAGGGATCCCGCTGCCGTAGGCGACAAACGGCACGACATCCGGGGTATGCGTCCTCAAAGATATAGGCGTGGCGTGGTCAGGGAGAACAATCATTCTAAAATCCTCTTTGCCCTTGAAGGTCTCCACAAGCGGCCCTACGATAAATTGGTCAAAGCGCTCAATAGCCATAATCTTCTCGCGGATATCACCGTTGTGCCCGGCCTCGTCAGGCGCCTCAACGTGGACAAAAACAAAATCCTCTTTCTTCAGGCATTTAAGCGCCGCCTCGCCTTTCCCCTGGTAATTGGTATCGTAATACCCGGTAGCGCCCTCAACCGTAACCACTCCCAAGCCCAAGATACGGCCAAGCCCTTTAATAAGGTCCACTGCCGAGATGACACTTCCTTTTATGCCGTATTTATCCTGAAAACTCGGCATGGAAGGCTTTTTCCCCTGGCCCCAAAGCCAAATCATATTCGCGGGGTTTTCCTTAAGGTCAACGCGTACCAGGTTAATCTCGTGATTTTCTAAAAGCGCCCGGGACTCCTGCATGATACCGATAATGGCTTCGGCGCCTTTGCCGGACGGAAGATTGACGTTAATGTCGCGGTTTAGAATATCGTGCGGCGGTTTACACTCAAGAATATCGAGGCCGTCTCGGCTGCCGGCTTTCGCCACCATCAGATGCCTGTAGCTGACGCCGGCGTAAAATCTAAAACGCTCGCTGCCGAGCCTCTGGTCAAGGAATTTGATAAGGTTGGCGGCCTCCTCCGAGCCTATATGTCCGGCGCTGTAATCTATAAGCTTATTATCGGCGGCTGTGATAAGATTGCACCTGAAGGCCACATCGTCATCCTCAAGCTCCACCCCCAGGTTAGCAGCTTCTAACGGGCCCCTGCCGGTGTAAAACCTGGCGGGGTCATACCCAAGTATAGATATATTTGCGACATCGGAGCCCGGAGAGGCCTTAAGAGGTATGGTCCTCACCCTGCCCAGCATGCCGCTGTGCGCCATAAAATCTATGTGGGGCTTGCGCGCTACCTCCAAAGGGGTATGCCCGTCGAGCTCCTTGAGAGGATAATCCGCCATGCCGTCTGCAACTAAAACAGCGTATTTCATGATAGCCTCTTTCCTATCAACCGTAAGAGCGCCGCTCCCATTCCTTCCCTAGTGGCAAAAGGACCGCAGGCCCCGGAGGCGCTAACGAGATAGGCACGGTAACGCTTGTCTTTAATGGTATTGGCGACTACGATATCCGTGCCGCTAGAACGCATAAGGGCCTTTGCTTCCTTTAACAGTACTGCCTTTGACTCCTGCGGTTCAAATTTAAACCCTACCGCCAGACTAAAAGGTGAAATCCGTTTTATGCAATTAATTATCTTGGGGGTAGGGACCAATTTAATCCTCAGCCCCCGGATACCGGATTTTATCTTACGCCTGTAAAGCCCCGGGATTCGGTAATCCGAAACTGCCGCCGCATGGATTACGGCATCGTATCTAAAAAAACTGAGTTCCCTCTCTAAAGAATTCTTTAGTTCGTCAAAAAAACAAAAACGCAGGAGTTTAATCCTTTTATTTAAAGAGCAGGGGCCGACCGGCCCCAAAAGCAAGGTTACCTTCGCCCCCAATCTGCTGAAATGCTGCGCCAGTAAAACCCCCGTCCTGCCGCTGGCAGTATTGCTTATTACCCTGACGCTATCAATAGCCACCCAGCTGGGACCGGCAGTGATCAAAACGCGCTTGCCGCTTAAAGTAGACTTCTTATTAATAGCCAATCTCTCTTAATACTGCCCTTAAAACAGGCTTTATTATCTTGGGGGCCCTGATGCTCTTAATCGCCAGGTCGGGGTCCTTTAATCCGTGGCCGGTAAGTATACAGACAATGCGCGCCTTACTTGTTTTGACGGCCTTATTAAAATACCCCCTTTTTGCCAGTTTTAACAAACCGGCTACCGAAGCGGCTGATGCCGGCTCGACAAAAACCCCTTCCTTAAAAGACAACATCTTATAAGCTGCGAGTATCTCGTTGTCAGAAACCATCTCAATAAGCCCTTTGGATTCATCGCGGGCCTGCTCAGCCTGCTTCCAACTGGCGGGATTTCCGATGCGTATGGCAGTAGCTATCGTATGGGGGTTGCTGATAGGGCGCCCCTTGACTATCGGAGCTGCTCCTTGGGCCTGAAAACCAAGCATGCGCGGGAGTATCCTGCTCTTGGATTTACTGCGGTATTCCTTATACCCTTTCCAATAGGCAGTGATATTGCCGGCATTACCTACCGGCATCACCTGGAAGTCCGGCGCATCTCCTAGGAAATCGCAGATTTCAAAACTTCCGGTTTTCTGCCCTTCAATACGATACGGATTAAGGGAATTCACCAGCGTGACCGGGTATTCCGCAGATACCTGGCGTACCAGCTCCAGCGCAACATCAAAATTACCGTCTACCGCCAAAACGGTAGCTCCGTGGATAAGCGCCTGGCTGAGCTTGCCTAAGGCAATCGCCCCCTTCGGTATCAAAACTATGCACCTCAGGCCTGCACGGGCAGCATAGGCAGCAGCCGATGCCGAGGTATTCCCGGTAGAAGCGCAGATTATCGCCTTGGCCCCTTCCTCGCAAGCCTTGGATACCGCCAGAGTCATTCCGCGGTCCTTAAATGACCCCGTAGGATTAAGGCCTTCGTATTTAAGATAGACCTCCAGCTTATGACCCGCCAGCTTACTGAGGTGTCCGGAGTAAATCAATGGCGTATTACCTTCTTTTAAGCTGACAACGGGAGTACGGGCGCTAACAGGAAGGTATTTTTTATACTGCGCTATTATCCCCTGCCACTTCATAATTATACCTCTTCCATGCGTATTGCTACGGGTTTCTCTCCTATAATATCCAACCGCGCTATCATCCTTAATGCCAAACGCAGGTTCTTCTCCTTGGAATCATGTATTATCATTACGATGGGGACAATCTCCGCCTTTTTCCTTTCCTTCTGGGTTACCGAAGCGATGCTGATGCCGAACCTCGCCAGGATCCCGGAAATCTTAGCCAGGACCCCGGGATGGTCATTAACCATAAAACGGATGTAGTAACGGCCGGAGGTCTCCTCAACGCGGCGCAGTTTCTTGATAGAGGAATCGGGAACAATGTTAAGATTGCGGCGGAATAATCCGGCGCGTATATCCTGGGCAAGGTCCACCAGGTCAGAGACTACCGCGGATGCCGCGGATAACTGCCCTGCGCCCGGTCCGTAAAACAGCAACTCGCCGGCCAGGTCGGACGATACATAGAGAGCGTTGAACATGCTTTCTACCGAAGAAAGAAGATGACTCTCCGGGATAAGGGTAGGGTGGACACGCACCTCCAATTCGCCGTTCTCCTTTTTGGCAATTGCCAGCAGCTTTATCTTGAATCCCAGTTCTCTGGCGTAATGGACGTCGGAAAGCGATATATGCGATACCCCCTCTACAAAGACATCGCTGAGATTAATCAATCTCCCGAAACAAAGATAAGTAAGGATCACGAGTTTATGCGCAGAATCCATGCCTGCAATATCAAGGGAGGGGTCCTTCTCTGCAAAACCTTTGGCTTGAGCCTGACGCAAGGCCTCGCTGAAACTCCGGTCATGATGAGTCATCTCCGAAAGGATGTAGTTAGAGGTGCCGTTTACGATACCAAAGATGCTCTCGAACCTGTTCGCCACCAAGCCTTCGCGCAATGACTTGATAATCGGGATGCCGGCGCCGACCGATGCCTCGAAATAAATATTTTTACCGCGGTCTTCCGCAAGGGCGAATAACTCTCTGCCGCGCTCCGCAAGGAGCGCCTTATTGGCAGTAACGATATTCTTGCCGCTCCTTAAGGCGTCAATGATAAACTCCCTGGCCGGATGGATGCCTCCGATAAGCTCTACCGCGATATCGATATTGGGATCCTTGATAACGTCGCCGGCGTCTTTCGTCAGGAGGCTCCTGTCAATGCTGACGTTCCTCCTGGAAGAAATATCCTTGTCGGCTATCTTGCTGATATTTATTTCGGTGCCGAGCTTATCTCTCAGGAAAGCCTTCCTCTCACGTAAAATCCTAACTACCCCCGAGCCCACATTGCCGAATCCTATCAATCCGATATTTATCTTTTTCATAACTTGCCTTTCTTCTTCAAATAATAATCCACCGTCTGCTTCATTGCCCCGTTCTGCTTTTCCTTATCGGGAAAGAATTCGATCCTGGTATCGTAAATGAGGTTCTTGACTATCTCGCGGGAATCCACTACCTTTGCGGCTATCTCGACAGGATTAGATTCAAAAGGCAGCCTTATCCTTAAGGCAAGGCTGGTTCCTTTTTCGAAAAATCTATTAGTAGTAAAAAGCATTCCTCCCAGGCTGAAATTTTTGGTCTGCGAACTGTCAATATCGCCGCTTTCTTCAAGCACGCGATAAGAGACGATAAAGTTAGCCTTGATGCGTGGATACCTGCGCTTTTCCGCACCATCAAACGCCATTTTTACCCTCCCTTGCTTAGTTGCACTGCCGCAACTTTAGTTCAAATGAAAAAGTCGGGGCGGACAGACTTGAACTGTCGACCTCTTGAACCCCATTCAAGCGCTCTAGCCAAACTGAGCCACGCCCCGTTTAATCCCTGCCCCCCTATTCTTCTTTTCTTTGGCGCATCATTAAATCCCTGACTGCGCGAAGAGGAGGTTTATTCCTGTAAAGAACCCGGTATACTTCTCTGGTTATGGGGGTATCTACTTTATGCCTCAAACTTAAGGCATAGGCGGACTTAGCCGTAATTACCCCTTCCGCTACCATCCGCATCTTTGAGGTTATCTTCCTTAAGGGTTCTCCTTTACCGATACGTTCTCCCACAAATCTGTTGCGGCTGTAAGGGCTGGTACAGGTAGTCACCAGGTCTCCCAGGCCGGCAATCCCCCCGAAGGTCGCGGCCTTAGCGCCCATTTTCTTTCCAAGCCTTGAAATCTCGGCTAACCCGCGCGAGAGGATTGCTGCCTTTGTATTAGTGCCAAAACCCAAACCATCGGAAATGCCGCAGGCAATGGCAATTACGTTTTTAAGGCTGCCCCCCAACTCTACCCCCGCCACATCATCGTTGGTATAGATACGCAACCTCGGCGTCATAAATATATCCTGTAATCTACGGCGCAGCTTCCTGTCGGGCGAGGCTATTACTGCTGCGGTAGGAATGCCTCTTGCGACCTCATGGGCAATCGTAGGCCCGGAAAGCACCCCCAATCTCAGCCTCCCGAGCTCCTCGCGGATTACCTCGGACATCCTTTTTAAAGAACCCGCCTCTACCCCTTTGATAACGCTGAGATACATCGCAGAACCGGCGCGACCGCACTTTTTTATTTTCTTAAGCACGCGGCGCATGTATTGCGATGGGACCGCCAGGACGATAAGGTCCTTTCCTTCTAATGCCGCTTTTAAATCGGAGGTGATATTTAAACTGGCCGGGAGTCTTACCCCCGGCAGGAACCTGGTATTTACCCTTTTTGCCTTTAGATAGGAAACGTAATCCTCAAAGGCCCCCCAAAGCGTGACCCTGAAACCCTTATTATCAAGAAGCAAGGCCAGGGTCGTCCCCCACCCGCCGTCCCCTAAAACTGCGATTTTAAGGCTCTTTATTCTGCTGGTCATCTGATTCTTTTAATAATTCTATGGCTGAAGCGGTCTCCGGCTTATTTTTCTCCTCGCGGGTAATGAACTGGACACCCACCTCGCAACTTCCGTCATCATGCGTTTGGCTGCGGACTACCTTTCCGATAATGCCGTTCTGATAAATCACGCTCCTTCTTTCCATGTCATGGCAGATACTTAAGGTATCCCGGTCGAATGAAAGCCAGAGGATATCATCCAGCTTGATCTTATCTTCTAAATTACAGAATAACCCTGTCTGGCTGATGTTGGCAGTATAACCCTGCAGCAATTTTTCAATGGTTTCCTTCTTGCATATTTTGTAAGCCAGGGGCTTTACAAAATCAAGCCTTATGAAATTGCGGCGTTCCGGACCCTGATAATTATCCTCTGCCATTATTCTATAGTAAGGTTGTTTTTATTTGTGCGGAGCTTGGCTAAATCCCAGCTGTAATCATAAAGATGCAACCCCTTGCTGACTGCTACGATTTCGCCGTCCCCCACCCCGATTTCATCAGCCATATACTGCTTAACCAGCTGCAGGCCTCCAAGATTGGAAGGAAACCCTCCCCAGAGGTCCCAGGAACGGAAATAGAGAACAAAATGCAATTTTCCATAACGGACCCTGGTATCGATCAGCCTCAGGCACGGGGGGTCGGCAAGCTTGATGTCCGAAGGCATGCCGATTTCCATTACCGCCTGGTTTGTGCCAAAACCCTGCTCTTTATAAATCCGGATCACCTCTTCAATCTGGTTTACCTCCAGAGGCATCTCTTTAAGCATCTCTTTACCCCCTACCTTCTCCTTCACTCTTACGCGGGGGTCAACCAGTCTCTCTCCGTAGGTGTAATCTTCGGTCTCAGTCTTGGCACCGGTCATAAGGTAAGAAAGATACCCCTGGATGTAATCCATATCCGTGGGGGCCGGGATGCTCATCCCTTCCGGTATTATCGGAATAATCTGGTGGGACGGTTTCTTTACCCTCACTACCGCAAAATCAAACTCCAGCCGCTTCTGCCCTTCGTAACTGCCGCGGGTAATGGTATAGACATGGCCTTTATCGAGTATCTCAGAAAGGCAACGAAACCAGGCGTCATCCAAGTCAAAGGCATCAATAAAAACCGGTTCTAAAAATTCCCTTTCCTTCATTAAATTATCTTCTCCCCTTTCGGTTCGATTGCTATAAGCGGGTGAACGGAATCGAACCTGTCGTTTTACTCCTTAAGAGGGGGCAAGCCCCCTCTTAATATTCTCCCCTAATACGCGGGGGAAATCTCTTTTCCCCCGCACCCCCTTCGGTTCGATTACTATAAGCGGGTGAACGGAATCGAACCGTCATATATAGCTTGGAAGGCTATTGTTCTGCCATTGAACTACACCCGCAAGACTAACGCGTACCGACGAAATTTCGATTAGCGCCGCCTGCCGCATAACTGGTGGACAGGAGAGGATTCGAACCTCTGAAGCACAAGTGCAGCAGATTTCAAGTGCCCTTAAGTTACCTCAAGGCTTGGACTATCTCATCACCATGGCTTCTAGCTTTAGGTGGTAGGCGCTTAGTCTCTGCACCTTCCCGTTTATATAGCGGGCTTGGCTCAGGATTGCCCTTGGGCATTTACGCCAAGGGGTTCCCTGAATTCACCTACTTTTTCATCCTGTCTTTCGACAGGATGCTGCTTTAAACAGTCTGCCCCCTTTGGCCGCTTGGGTACCTGTCCATATTGAGATTTTTGTTACGTAACCCTGAATCCAATTTTTAATTAATTTCAATAATTCCTTATCGTTGTACCTGACGTGAACCAATCCATACGGTAATATTCTATTATTTTTATTCGGAGTTCCCTCTCTTATATATGGCTTAGTAAATTGAGCAAGAGGAATGCCGGTAATCTTACGCCAATAGTTTTTTATCTCCTCTAAATCATTATACGAGTAAGCATAAATATAAAGACGCAGGCGTTCTTCTTTAATGCCGCAGATCCGCCTTAAGAACTCCAAGAATAATTTTACCATGCAAGGATTGCTGTTAACAAAATCTACGGCATTACCCTTAAGAGTTCCTTCCGCCCAATAAAGCATGATGCCGGCGGTCTTCAACTCTTCTTCGGCAACGGATAAATTCAACTTTGCATTAAAATGAGGCTTGGATTTATTCGATAAATATCCAGCTTCAGAATGATCGCGACGGTCAATACCATGTTGTTTCATAAAATCGTATAATGACCAAAAAGAGATACCGATTTCACGGGCAACTTCTTCTATAGTATGTCTTTTGTCCCTATAGAGAAAGTTAATTCTGTCAAAATTCAACTTTTTTGGCTTTATTTGTATAGCTGTCATATTTATCTTTTTTAAGGCCGGCGAGAGGAATCGAACCCCCGCCCCATCGCTCGCATAAGCTCGCTCTCTATAGGGGCCCGTGCCCCCTCTGGCGGTCGCTTGCGCTCCCTGTCACCCCAAAATGCGCGGGGAAACTTTTCCCCGCACCCCTGGGTCGGGTAATACATTACGGAATTTAAGCTGGCGAGAGGAATCGAACCCCCGACCCGCTGTTTACAAAACAGCTGCTCTACCGACTGAGCTACGCCAGCGATAGCCGCTCCTCTTGATTGCAACAGGAATTTTATCAATGATGTCGCTTGCAATCAATGAGATTTCTGTCTTTTCACGAGCTGCTAAATCACCGGCTAGCCCGTGCAGATAAACCGCACACCTTGCCGCATCAAAAGAACTTAGGCCCTGCGCCAAAAATGCAGAGATAACCCCGCTAAGCACATCTCCGCTGCCGGCAGTAGCCATCCCGGGATTGCCGGTTTTATTTACGTATGTGCGCCCCTCGTAATCAGCGACTATAGTGCGATGGCCCTTAAGCACCAGGGTTAATTTATGCTCCCGGCTGAACTTTCGGGCAACGGACTGTCTTCGGGCCTGGACCGCCTCCACATTAATCCCGCAAAGCCTTGCCATCTCCCCGGGGTGAGGGGTAAAGATTATCTTTCTGCTTGCTAACTTTAACCGGCAAAGGTCGCCGGCAATAACATTGAGGCCGTCGGCATCAACAACCAGCGGCTTGGCAATATCCGCTAGCAGCCGGCGCACCAACCCTGCAGTAGAAAGATTCCTGCCTAGGCCAGGGCCGATTGCGAGAACATCCGCCTTTTCGCTGAAGCGCTCTATCTCCTTAAGGCCCTGCAGGGATAATGAACCGTCCGGGGTCTCTGGTAATGCGAGAAGCATTACCTCCTTGATCTTCTTTCTAATGAGCGGCGCCGCGATGCCCCGCGGCACGCCCAGCGTCACCAGCCCAGCCCCTGCGCGCATGGCTGCCTCAGAACACAAGAGCGCCGCGCCGGAAAATCTCAAAGAACCAGCCACTATCAAAACATGGCCGAAGTCGCCTTTGGAGGCATTACTCCTTCGGCGTAACAACCGCGTTGGCAACCGCATAATTTTTTACATGAGATATTGAAACATGCACCGTAAGATTGCTTCCTTTATTATTCAAAATCCTGCAATAAGGCTTGCCGTCAGGGTCATTAAAAACCTGCACATCTTTCCAGCCAAGCGTCTTATCCCCCATGGCCTTGAATATCGCTTCCTTGGCGGCAAACCTGCCTGCCAGGTGCTGATAAAGGCTTATCCGGCCCCTGGAGCTCTCTAGCTCCTCTTTTGTAAAGATGCGCCGCAGAAACCCCCTCCCCCATTTCTCCACTGCGGATTTAAGTCTCTTGACCTCGGTGATATCGACGCCTGTGCCTATGACCATATTATCCGATCAGCTCCTTCATCTCCCGCACCGCCTGTTTCAGCCCTACCAAGGCTGCCCGGCAGACAAGGGAATAGCCGATATTCAATTCCTCAATCCCCCTGATAGCCGCGATGCCGGAAACGTTATGATAATCCAGGCCGTGCCCCGCAAAAACCTCAAACCCCCTGCTCCTAGCATATGCGCAGGAAGATTTTATTTCTTTAAGGCGCCTTTCTTTTTCTTTTGGCCCACGCGCATCTGCATAACGTCCGGTGTGCAATTCTACCATCTTAACGCCGCATTCAAGCGAGGCATCAATCTGTTTTTTATCCGGGTCAATGAACAAGCTAACCTCTATGCCATTTTCCTTTAATCTGGATACTGCCGCTTTTATGCGATAAGGGCTCCCGGCAACATCCAGCCCGCCTTCGGTAGTCAACTCGCGCCTCTTCTCCGGAACCAGGGTGGCCCGTTCGGGCCTAAGCTTACAGGCAATATCTACGATATCGCGGGCCACTGACATCTCGAGATTGAGTTTTGTCTCAAGAGATTGTTTTAAAAGATAGAGGTCGCTCTCCCTGATATGCCGGCGGTCTTCCCTTAAATGCGTTACGATGCTGTCTGCACCGGCCGCCTCCGCAAGGGAAGCGGCAACTACCGGCTCAGGCTCAATGCCGTGACGGATCTCGCGGATAGTGGCGATGTGGTCGATATTAACGCCTAACCTCATAGCGGACTAAAAACTGCTCATCTCGCCCTTGGCGTAAAACCAAAGGATTATTGCCAGGATAAGAGCAATAAGCTTAAGCCATGGATGGAAGAATGGCCACCGGACAAGATTGCGCAGCAGATTCCTTTTTTTCTTCCTAGTCATTCTTAATGGTAATCAGTTCTTTCATTTTGTAAAGCAGCTCTTCCTTGCCCATGTCCCTGTAGAGCCTCTCTTTATAAACCAGGCAGATATCCTGCCTCTCCTCGGAAACTACCACAATCACGGCATCGGTCTCTTCGCTCAACCCCAGGGCAGCGCGATGACGGGTCCCGAAGATACGGCTGAGATCGAGCTTCTGGGTCAAAGGGAAAAGGCATCCCGCAGCCGTTATCCTGCCGCGCTGGATAATCAATCCGCCGTCATGCAGCAGGCTATTGGGGGTAAAGATAGTCTGGATCAGATCAGAACTTGCGGCGGCATCAATCGCTACCCCGCTTTTAATGTATGGAGTAAGCGAATCGCGCTTATCTATCGCGATCAGGGCTCCGATTTTATTCCGGCAGAGGCTATCGGCAGCCTGCGATACCTGCTTTAATAGTTCATCGAGCTCTTCTTCTTTGAGATTGACATCAAGAAGATAACGCTGCCCGAGCCGCGCCAGCCCCTGGCGTATCTCGGGATGGAAAATAATCAGAAATGCCAGGATAGAAATAGTAAAAATCTTCGTAAACAACCAATCCAGCACCTCGAAGTGCAGCTTCTGAAAAAGAAAGAAAGCCACCAATAATACGATAATCCCGCGCAATACCTGTATGGCGCGCGTATTGGCAAAGAAAAGTAAAACGTGGTAGATCACAAACCACAGGATAAGTATTTCTACAATTGTCTTCCAGGTAATAGCGACGTTCATCTCTTTATTATGGCGGTTAAAACCTCCAGGGACTTCTTTATCGCCCCCACATCGTGCACCCGCACGATATGAGCGCCGTTAACTACTGCCGCAAGGCTGCTGGCAATGCTACCAAAAAGCCTCTCTTGCGGCGGGGCGCCCATTATGCTGCCGAGAAAGGCCTTGCGGGAAGTGCCTGCCAAGATAGGCTGACCCAAGGCCTTAAATTCCTTAAGCCTCTTTAAGATTTCAAGATTATGCTCCAAGGTCTTGCCGAATCCTATGCCGGGATCGATGACGATACTCTCCCTGCAGATACCGGCCGCCAGTGCCTTATCCCTGGCGCGCCTGAGGTAATCCAAAATTTCCTCCATCAGGGATTTGTAAACCGGGTTCTTCTGCATATAGGCAGGCCTGCCTTTCATGTGCATAACAACTACCGCGGCCTTATACCGCCGCACAACCCCTGCCATGCGCTTATCACGAAACGCGCTTATATCGTTGACGATAGATGCCCCGCAATCCAGGGCAGCACGGGCTACTTCGGGCTTGTATGTATCTACTGAAATGGGGACCTTTATTCTTTTAGTCAAAAACTCAATAACCGGGACAACGCGAGATCTTTCCTCTCTTGCCCCCAGTTTTCTGGCGCCGGGCCTGCTGGACTCTCCTCCGACATCAATGATATCTGCCCCCTCGCGGATAAGCCGCTGGGCACATGAGAGAACAACCTGCCTGCTGTCGCAGCCCGAGCGGTAAAGCCCGTCACCGCTAAATGAATCCGGGGTGATGTTTATGACCCCCATAATGTACGGCCGGCTGCTGAGGTTAAGCCTAAACTTACCCGCCTGAAGCTTAAATCCAGACCCCAGATAGTCGGTTAAAACGGAGCTTAGCTCTGCCGATAACTGTTTAAGCCCGAAAGGCTGGCAGCGAAGCTTATCGCTTAGCCGCCGGAACTGAGAGAGATTGCCTATTAAAAGGCAGTCCGTCTTAGCCGAGCCCCCTGTCAAAGAACCCCTCGCCACTGCCGCATCGGCGCCAAGGGAAAGCATTTCCTGTTTAAGTATATTGGCCGCGATATTTGATAATCCGGGGAGCCTCACCAGGTGCGTAATCGCTTTCGGCACCATAATATTGATACCGTAAGGATCAACCCCGATTTCGCGCATCAGGCGCCTTAATTCCTCCGGAGAGGATATCTCTAAGACTCGCATAATTCTCAGGCAGACGCCGGCGGCGTGCCCATGCCGAGCAGGCGCCTCACCTCTTCTCCGTCAAGAACCTCTTTTTCCAGAAGGGCCTTTGAAAGAATCTTCAGCTTATCGGCGTTCTCCTGCAATAAACTCTTGGAGCGCTTATACGACTCATCCACTATCCTCTTTACCTCCGCATCAATGAGGCTGGCGGTCTCATCGCTATAATTCTTCTCTTCCATCATATCGCGCCCCAAAAACAATAAGCCATTCCTCTTGCCAAAGGTGATGTTACCGAGCTTCTCCGACATCCCCAGCTGGCAAACCATAAAACGCGCCATATGAGTGGCTTTTTCCAGGTCATCCTGGGCGCCGGTGGTGATATCCTCAAGGTTGATTTCCTCCGATGCCCTACCTCCGAGAGCAACGGCAATCCTGGCTAATAATTCCTTGCGCGAAAGGTAATGCTTATCCTCAAGCGGTGCGGCAAAGGTATAACCGCCCGCAAGCCCTCTCGGGATAATGGAGACTTTCTTTAAAGGGTCGTTCTCGGGTATCAAAAGCGTAACCAGGGCATGGCCGGCCTCGTGAAAAGCCGTAATTTCCTTTTCCTTCCTGGACATAATGTGGCTCTTCTTCTCCGGCCCCATCAACACCCTCTCAACGGATTTCTCAAAGTCTATCTGTTCTACGCCTTCCTTGTCATGGCGGGCGGCAATAAGGGCTGCCTCGTTGCAGAGGTTCGCAAGGTCCGCTCCGGAAAAGCCCGGGGTCTGGCTGGCTACTGATTTCAGGTCTACGTTGGCGGCGAGTTTTATTTTACGGGTATGAACTTTCAATATTTCCTCGCGGCCTTTGATATCCGGAAGATTGACGATAATGTGCCGGTCGAACCTGCCCGGCCGCAAAAGCGCGGGGTCAAGGGTATCCGGACGGTTGGTAGCGGCAATCAGTATAATCCCCTGGCCGGCGTCAAAGCCGTCCATCTCTACCAGAAGGGCGTTGAGCGTCTGTTCCCTTTCGTCGTGGCCACCTCCGATCCCCGAAAAACGCAATCTTCCTACCGCGTCTATTTCATCTATAAATATGATGGCGCCCTTTCCGGAAACCTTTGCCGCCTTGCGGCCCTGCTCAAAAAGGTCCCTCACCCTGGAGGCACCCACCCCTACGAACATCTCCACGAAATCCGAACCGCTGATGGAGAAAAACGGCACTCCGGCCTCTCCGGAAACCGCACGGGCAATAAGCGTCTTGCCGCAGCCGGGAGGGCCGACTAATAAGACGCCTTTGGGGATCTTGCCCCCTAACCTCTGGAACTTCTTAGGGTCTTTCAGGAACTCGATAACCTCCTGTAATTCATCCTTGGCTTCGTCAACGCCAGCAACATCACTGAAGGTTACCTTATCCCCGTCCTTTTCGCTATGGATCTTGGGACGGATTTTCCCGAAAGATAAAACCCGGTTTCCAAGCTGCTCTCCGCGGCTGGCCATGATCCACCAGAAGCCTATCAAAAGCAGAACCGGTCCCAGCGAATAAAACAGGTTTACCCAGATAGTGCGCGGCGGCTTCACCTCAAAAGACTTGAGGTTCTGCCGTATCAGGTTAAGGAGTTCGGTGTCGTTCTCCGGTATATTCACAAAAAATTTACTGTTATCGCTGTATTCCCCCTGAAGCACGTTTTCAATCTTGGTAACGGATTTTATTTTCTCCGGGTTATCCTTCAGGATGCTGTAAAAATCGCTATACGATATTTCGCGCGGCACCCCTGTAACCGAAACGTTAAGGGAGCTGATCAAAAGATAAAAAATCAGGATAGCGAATATCCACCCAAAGGGGAAGCGGTTAAAAATCCCTTTCTTTTTTCTTGTTTGCTTATTATCTGTCATCTTCGCACCTCAAGTTTTAGACTTTTTATTATATATTTAACTACCTATAAAATCAAGCGTTTATTGATTTTTTATAGAAAACCAGGCAGGAATGGCGCTTTGCGAACGATAGGCCCCTTGGCAGGTCAAGGACGGAATTGACCGGACGATTAAAAACGAGGTCCTCCATATCCGAGATGTGCTTAAAGGTGAGCCTGCGGGTGTCGCCGTTTAAACGCTGAATGTATAAACGCAGAGTCAACCTCTGCAAAGACACGGGCAACCTCAGGAATTTCTTGATATTAATCCTTCTGGTATTGGCGCCTGCTTTTTTGCAGGCCGCCGACCAGAGATAATCATAATCATATGCTGCGCTCGCCGCCAGATTGGCCAATGCCTCCTTGATGTTGCGGTTATAGCCTTTCTCAAGCAACGGCATGAGCCTGCCCCGTATCCTGTTGCGGAAATAGATATCCTCGGAATTAGAAGGGTCCGTAAGCGTCCTGATTTTCTTTTTCTTAAGATATCCCTCAATCTCAAAACGCCTGAGCCCGAGCAGGGGGCGTATAATGGTGAATCCCGCGATTTCCCTTTTCGGCAATATCGCCGAAAGCCCGTATAAGCCGGTGCCCCTTATAATACGCATCAAGACCGTTTCTGCCTGGTCATCGAGGGTGTGGCCGAGAGCGATTTTTCTGGCCTTGATATCCCTGGCTACCCCGAATAAAAATCCGAGGCGCGCCTTACGGCCTATTTCTTCTACCGAACCGCTTTTTGCCAGTCCGCCTACGTTTATCCGGCCGCAGGTAAACGGCAATCCGAGTTTAAGCGCCAGTTTCTCTACAAATGCGCTGTCCTCATGGGAATCCTTCCTGAGCATGTGGTCAAGGTGGGCAATGTGAATGGCAATCTTCCATTCCTTGCTCAGATGGCTTAAGATATAAAGCATTGCTACGGAATCCGGTCCTCCGGAAACCCCCAACACTACTTTATCGCCCTTGCTCAGGAGACGTTGTCTCCTGACAGCGTCCCTTACCCTCTCTAGCATCGTCATGTCAATTAAGGTTACTGAGGATTGGATGCGCCGGCCTCTTCGCTCTCTCCGAAATACTCCTGGATTCTTGGACGGCTAAGATAATAAATAATCGCTGAATTCCACGCAATCTGAAACGCTACCATAAAACCAAGCACTACCGGCAGGGCCTTATCGCCGGCCTCCTTTATCTTGCGGTATTCCTCCAGGGCCTGCTCCTGATACTGCGGCTTATACCTTTCGCGTATCAGCTGTTCATTCTTTTCAAATGCCTGCTGGTTTTTCGCCTTCAGAGGAGCTAATCTAAAATTAGCCAGGGCCAAGGCGATATTCGCCAGGCATAGGATAATCGCCAATTTTCTTGCCCAGGCCCTGAGTCTCAGGAGGAAGACTCCACAGGCAATGCCGGCAATGGCAAGCATGCCGGTCAAGAGAAACATCAAAGATGCCCGGAATTCCATACGCAGAAAATGGGGGTAATCCTTGGCATTGACTAGAATGCCGGAGAATCCAAATGCCCCTGCGACAATAAAGAACCACCCCAATACGCTCACCCCCAAAGGTCTCTTGCCTTCCATGCTTTACTTCCCCTTTTTATTTGTGTGTAAACATGACAATAATGCCGCCCACGGTAAACCCGGCTTATCTTGCCTGTCTCTTGTCTTGGGATATTATATATTAATAGCGCTGCCGGCACAACTTTTTTCGCTTGCATCATATCTTGACAATTACCGATAAGTGTATTAATATTACTTCAGGCAACGGGGAGGCAATATACGGCCTGAGAGTTCTGCTTTAAGAGCAGATGACCCGCAGAACCTGACCTGGATAATGCCAGCGTAGGGAGAGAAACATCATTAACAATACCCCTGTTGCTCTAAGACAGGGGTTTTTATTTAAAAGGAGGGCAAATGGCTCTGGATGAAATAAAAGTATCGCGGGCAATACTGGAGAGGTATTCCGCAAAACTTAACGATTACCTTGAGGCAGACGTGGCAATCGTGGGCGCCGGGCCTTCGGGCATGTGTTGCGCTTACTATTTAGCCAAAAAGAATAAGAAGGTCGCCATCTTCGAAAGGAAGCTGTCGGTAGGCGGGGGGATGTGGGGCGGCGGGATGATGTTCAACGAAATAGTAGTGCAGCGGGAGGCGAAAAAGATATTGGATGAATTCGGGATCAGAAGCGAACTCTACGATAAAAACTACTATCTGGCCGACTCCGTAGAGTCCGTCGCCACATTATGCTCAAAGACCGTCCAGGCGGGGGCCAGGATATTCAACTTGATAAGCGCCGAAGACGTAATGGTCAGGGATAAACGGGTGTGCGGGCTGGTTCTCAACTGGTCGGCAGTGGAAATCGCCAACCTCCACGTAGACCCTATCACCATGAGGTCCAAATACGTGGTTGATGCCACCGGCCATGCCGCGGAGGTAGTGCGTATCGTAGAGAGCAAATCCGGCATAAGGCTCGCAACCCCTTCAGGAAAAATCCTGGGAGAAGGCTCGATGTGGGCGCAGGAAGCCGAAGATATTATAGTAAAAAACTCCAGGGAGGCCTGCGCCGGCCTGTATGTCTGCGGGATGTGCGCCAACGCGGTATTCGGGGCGCCCCGGATGGGTCCGGTATTCGGCGGGATGCTTCTATCGGGCAAAAAAGTGGCCGAGGAACTGCTTAAAAGGATATAACTATAATATAGCGGGCAGAGGCGCCCAAACGGAAAGGGCGCCTCATTTAAGAATAAAATTGAATAAATAACCCGTAAAGATAATACCGCTTCCCACGACCCCTGCGAAGATAAGCAGGAGTTTAGCCTTCATTACTTTTTTCAAAATCATAAATTCAGGCAACGACAATCCCGTTACCGCCATCATGAATGCGAGGGCCGTACCGATGCTGATGCCTTTTTCAGTCAAGGCGCTTACCAAGGGGATAACTCCGGCGGCATTGGAATAAAGCGGGATGCCTACCAGCGTAGCCAATGGCACTGCATACCATTTGTCACCTCCGGCGTACCTTAGAAGGAAATCGGAAGGGATATAACCGTGTATCCAGGCCCCGGCTGCTATGCCGATGATTACATACAACCATACCTTACTGATAACAAAAACGGTGTATGCCCTGGCATACCTGAACCTCTCCATGCGGGTCATCCTGAAATTAGAAATAGCCGCGCTTGCCGGGGCCTTAAAGACGCTATTGCTCAAAAGACCCTCTGTATTTAGCCGACCGATGATTATCCCCGAAAACACGGCAATCACGAGCCCGCTCCCGGCATAGATTAAGGCTGTCTTTAACCCGAACATTCCCAAAAGCAAGACTACGGCGACCTCATTTACCATAGGCGAAGAAACCAGGAAAGAAAAGGTGACCCCTGCCGGGACGCCTGCTTCCAAAAATCCCAAAAAAAGCGGGATAGCGCTACAGGTGCAAAAAGGCGTGATAATGCCGAAGATGGCTGCCAGGATATTGCCGCCATACCTATTTCTATGGGAGAGTATGCCTTTTATCTTTTCGGCAGGCATGAACGAACGCAAAAACGAAACCGCGAAGATTATTACCGCCAGAAGCAAAAATATTTTTACGGTATCAAAAATGAAAAAATTTACCGCTTCTGCAAAAAGGGTTTGCCGGGGCATAGAAAATACCCGATAAGTCAGCCAATCAGCTAATATTTTGACGGGGTAGAAGATATCCATTTTAGGGGCGTTAAAAACTATAGGTTAAGGCGGGCTCCATGCTCAGAAAGCGGCCAGAGATCAGGGATAATATACCCGGCGATAATACCTAAAGACAGAATCAATGGAATCGGAAAGTGCCGCTCCCAGCAGATAGGAAGCGATGAGGACCGCGATGGTTACAACAATCTTGCTTCTGGATGATAATTGCGGATTAAACCAAAGCAGCGGCAATGCCAAAGGGCCAAAGCATACAAAAGCAAGCAACAAGGCGGAAGTCTTAAAATACCATTTCCCTCCGCTTCTCTTATCAGGTATGCCGCCGCAATATCCGCATTTAACGGCATCGTCCTGGATATCCTCTTTGCAAAAGGGGCACTTTCCCATGTCTTTTTTATAATTCGGCTATGCCGTTAAAAAAGGAATGAAATCCCGCCTATGACAAAATCGCTGTCTATGCCTCCGTTGGGAAGCTTGATATCGCAATTGGAGAGGTGGCGGTAACGATATTCCAGGGTAAGCGCGGCATTCTTCCTGAAAAAATAATGCATCCCTGCTCCGATGCACTCGTTAAAATTAAACTGCGTCCCCTCTTCCAGGGTATGCTGGCTCATATAAAGAAAACCCGCCCCTCCTTTAATATAAGGCTGCAAGGTCCAGCCTTCCGGGAAAAGCCCTATCTTAATCAAAAAGTTATTGCCCACCTCCACGTTTTTATCGGGGCCGGTGACATAGGAGAAAAACGGCTCTATTATAAATTGCAGCAGGCCGGGGAAATGGATATTCTTCCTGGCAAGCAGGGGTTTTAATCTGAAATCAAAATCAGCGAAAAACGGAACTACCCGGTAGTCTTTTTTCAACCTTAAGTCCCCCGCGCCATAACCCGAAAGGAACTCCACCCCTTCAAGGCTGAAGGGCCTTGCCTCTTCTCCCCAGCAACTGGCAGATACCAAAAAGACAAAGAAGATAAAACATGCCACCCCCGGGAGCCTAATGCGCCTCCGCATACCATCCGCCTCCTATTCTATAAGTAAAACGCCCTGCGGCATAAGTCAGGCCTGTTTATCCGTACCGTAGATATCTAAAAGCTGCAGCCTCGTCGCTTCCAGGCGCTGGGCAAAAACATTAACCAGCCTTTTTAAAAACTCATATCCTAAATCGGGGTTTTTTTCGCATTTCTCTCTCAGGCACTTGCCGTTTAAGGCAAGGGCCCGCACGCTCTCTACTGCCTTGGCGCTGAAGCGGTAACGATGAGGAGGAATAAGCCAGGACCACCCCAGTATGTCGCCTTCGTGGATAGTCTGGATTGTGATTTCGCGCGGCTGCTCGATATAAATAGCGACGTTACCGCTACGGATAAGATAGAATTTATCCGCCGCCTCTGCTTCTTTTAAAATAACCTCTCCTGGCTTAAAGACAACGTGGGAAGTGCAGCCTATTATAAAATCGAGATACTTGGAAGGCAGGCCCTTAAAAAACGAATGCCCTTTTAAGATAGGTTCGAGGGTTTGCATATCTTCCCTCCTTTTTTCCGGAGCTTCTCTCTATTTAATATTTAATGCTAATGGCGACCGGCGGCGTAAGAGAAATATTTCTTCCTAAAGTGGCGGAGAGAGGATTTAAACCTCCGACCAAGCGGGTATGAGCCGCGTGCTCTATCAGGCTGAGCTACTCCGCCGTCGCTCGTTATTGCCCCAAAATAACCAAACAAAGAACCGGCCAATGGCATCCTGCTTCTGCGGCCCGAGAAAACTACTGCCGCTTATCGGCCTCTATTTATTAAGAACCTCAATTAACAAGTGGGCGCTATCGCTATACCCCTGGCTGTCGGTTACCGTCAGGGTGACCGCAAAATGCCTGGGGTAATAGGAACCGCTGTAATATGTATTAACGGGATTGGGATTATCAGAGGTATCCCCGTCACCAAAATCCCACCGGTAAGACACTATCTTTGCCTTCCTGCTGTAAGACTTTGAACCGTAGAAACGCACCCTTAAGGGAGAATAACCCTTCATCGGCTTGGCGATAATAACCGCTTTAGGTTGCGATACCGCCTTTGGGCGCTCCTTGGCCTTTTCTTTCGCCGGTGCGGCAGCGGCTGCTGCCTCTGGCCGGGACTCGTCCGGAGGTTGCGCAGGCTCCACGGCCGGGATGGAATCCTGGACGGGGGCCGTCTCAAAATCAGATGCTGCCTGGCTCTCTGCAGGCGGCTCTGCTACGGGAAGCTCCAGACCTGGCTCTGCCGCAGAAACATCCTCGCTATCTTTCAGGGCAGGGGCAGCCGGCGCTGCCGGGGCATCCTCTCCGACCGGAACTTCGCAAGATAAATCCTTCTGGATATAAGCAGCCAGTTGCTCTTTGAGCAAAGCAATGCGCATCGCTTCTTTTTCATCCTGTTCCCGCTCCATCCTGTCTATTTTTTCGCGGTACTTTGGATTATGTCCGTAACGGTAATCCGAGACGGCAACGCAGGGAAGTTTTAGCATCCCGCCCAAAAATTTCAGCCCCATCACCGCAGGGTCAACAAAGGTAGCCTTGAAACGGTTCTGGATCTCCCCTATCTTCTTGTAATAATGCTCTACCGTGCGGCGGCGTCTTTTAAAGCGGCTCCTGGCTACCTCAAGGTCAGCGGGGACGCTGCTGTCGTTTCCGGCAGTATATTCCAACAGGGTGCGCCCGCCGCGGGAAACCACATACCCCTTATCGTAGGGCTTCTCGCCGTGCTGGAATTTATAGGTTGCGCAACCTCCCAAGAACACCGCCAAGACCAAAAATGTAATAATCTTTCTCATTTTATTTTTTTAACGCTGACTGCCTGTTTTTAATTATTAATACATTACAACAGAAAACCTGAGCGGTCAAGAAATAAACTTACCTAATATTTGGCCTCGGGCACCTTCAGCCCGAACTCCACCTTTTGTTTAAAAAAAGGCTCCATCACCGGAGCCATGAAGTATTTATAGAAAAGGTATGCCCCTGCCGCAATCAGCGCCAGGACAACTATCCTCTTTATCATCTCCTCCGTCCTTTCTTTGAAGTATCGCGCCTTTGGATAACGGGGTCATCTTAGGATGCGGCGAATAAAAAGTATAAAACCAACTGCCAAGGCGTTAAAACAAGCAATCAATACCACGCCTGCGGCGATGTCCTTTACAAGCTTGACCAGGGGGTGGTATTTACGAGTAGACATATCGAGCATCAACTCAATGGCGGTATTGAAGATCTCGGCCATAAACACCAAGGTAATACTGATGCAGAGCGCTGCCAACTCCAGCCCCTGCAATCTGAATGCCACCCCCAGGAGCATCGCTGCCGCACCGCCGATGAAAATGATGCGCATATTGCGGTGACACAAAAAAAGATATGTTATCCCCTTGGTGGCAAGCCTGGCGCTTTCATATAGGCCGTGGAAACGGAATATATGCCTTAGCCTGCGCAGGCGCCTGCGCCTTTTATTTTTTTCTGTAGGCATCTAAATAAGAATCGCAGTATATCTGTTTGTTTAAAACGAGCTCCGCGCTAATCAAGGCATCCATAAGCTCTTTATCCTTGGGGTCAAGTATGGCAGCATCCAAGCCAAAGGCCGTTGCCATAACCAGAAAGGTGCGGTTGATAAGTCCGCGGCGGGAGGCCCCCTGGGAAACATTGCTTAAGCCGATTACCGTCTTGGGGGAAGGCTCGGATATAATCTTAAACTCGCGGATAACCTCCAGTATCTGCCTAAGCTGCGACTGGGCTACATTAATCGGCATGATAATGGGGTCGAGATAAAGATCCTCGGCAGAAAACCCCTGTTCAGCGCAGGAAGCCACAATCTCCGCTGCCAATTCCAGCCTCTGGTCCTTGCTCTGCGGGATCCCCTTGCTACTGATAGCCAGGCCGATAAGCTTGGCATTGTATTTTTTTGCAAGCGGGACCAGTTTATCTAATTTCTCTTTATCGGCAGTAGTGGAATTAATGATGACTTTATTTCTGGAGGACTCCAGTCCCGAGAGAATCACCTCGGGCTTGCTGGAATCCAATGCCAGCGGGGCATCAGTCACTTCCTGGATAGTCTCTACCAGCCAACGGATATCGCTGGCAGGCTGCCTGGAGGCAGGCCCGCAGTTAACATCCAGGGCATCCGCCCCAGCCTTAAGCTGTTCTAACGCGCAGGCCTGCACCAGCGACTTGTCCTTCGCCTTAATGGCCCTGGCGACATTGGCATACATACCGTTAATCAATTCTCCTATTATAAACAACCTTGCCTCCCGAATAACCGTTCTATATAATTGCGGATTTTACCGATAGCCTCAGGGTGGCGCATTACCAACAGATCCGCTCCGGCCTGCAATAATGCCGCGGCAGTAACAGCCTCCCAGCCTATCCCGCGCGGCCCCTCTTGGCCCCAGGCCGGGAATTCCGCCATACTCACCCTTGCCTCTTTCGCCCTCCAGGACTCCTGGCCTACGAAACATATAAAAGGCATCGCCAGGGTCTTATCTCCAGCTAAGGCAGCGAGCCTGGCGCGCTCCATAATAGAATATGCGTATTCCAGGCCGTATCCGAGGGCGCCGATAGTAGGGTTGATTACGATACGCTCAAGCGGCAGATTCATATCGGAAATGAGGATATTGAGCTGCTTGGCGATATTGACGTCGATGGGAGACTCCGCAATAATGCTATGGCCATCCGCCAACACTGCCGCAGCCAGTGTCTTATAATTATCCTGCAGGGCATCGCCGATAAGGCAGCGCTCTCCCTTGGCTGCCTCGGAACAAGCGGGGAGCAAAGCATTATCCTTGGCGTCATCGCCGCAACCTAAAATAACAAGCGGGACATCTACCGTCTTAAGCATTTCTTTTACCAGAGAAGCGGAATCCTCCGGTTTTTTATTCCCCAGGTCGGGATGCGCCCCTTGCAGCTTAAGGCAGATAAGCTGGGCTCCGTATTCCTCCGTACACTTCTTTGCCCAGCGCAAAGGATCCTTAAGGGCATCGCCGTAAGCCCCAAGCAGACAGGAAGGCCAATCCGATGGATAGATATCCCATACCTCAAAGGCAATCACCGGCTTATTCGCAATGCTGCCCTCCCTGAATAAAAAAGGCAAGGCCTCTTCCCCTCCCGCCTTGATTACGCTCCTGCGGCTGCCCCCTTCCTGCTTAAGAGCCCCGATAGTTACTGTAGCGACCTTACCTGACCACTTCTCTAGAATTGCCTCATTTTTCATGTTTATAAATTATACCTTGTACCCCGCCTCAGACCCGGGGGTAGTGGTTTATAATATCTTGCCGATAAATCTGCGCATCGCCGAAATTGAAATGGCATTGCCTGCGAGTTGAGTAAGCGGGGTTCCTTTCAAGCTTAAGGCTGCCAGACGGTTATCCTGCGGCAGATAGCCTAAAAAATCCGCTTCGCCTCTCATAAACTTTTGCCTGTTGCCAGCTGCGCGGTATCTGTCTTTGAGCAAGGCGCGGTTGATGAGCAAGAGTGTCTTTGCGGAAGCTATCTTTAATTCCTTTGCCAGCTCAATAATCCTTTGAGCCGCCCTTAGCCCCACCGGCGTAGGGTCAGAAATAACCAGGAATACGTCAGCGCTGCGGGTGGTGCGGCGCGAAAGATGCTCCAACCCGGCTTCGTTATCTATAATGACATAATCGTAATCCCGGATGAGGCCGGCCATGATATTGCGCAGCACATTATTCACATAACAGTAGCAACCGGGCCCTTCCGGCCTGCCCATGGTTAAGATATCAAAACTTCCCGCCTCTTCTATCGCCGTCTGTATCTGGTATTCAATATACCTCTCCTTCGGCATACCCGAAGGGATGCTGGCGGGGTCTTGGGCAATGCCGTCTAAAATGGAACCTATTGACTTTGCGGGCCTAACCCCCAGCACCTCGGCAAGGTTGGCATTGGGGTCGGCATCTATTGCCAGCACCGACGCGGATGTTTTAGCCTCGCGTATCAGCCTCACCAACAAAGCGGAAGCGGTGGTTTTACCGCTGCCGCCCTTGCCCGCAACTGCGATTACGCGCCCCATCGCTAACCTTTATATTTTACGCCAGGGAAAAGCCTCAGGTCAGTATGCGGAAAAAACAATGCTGCCATATATTCTTCCATATAACCCGGCTCTACCGATAATTCAAAGTACGTAATTTTGCCGGCGATCTCTTTTGCCTTTGCCAGTGCCTGATACGATAAGAGCGACTGGCGCGCCCCGGCGAGCGAGCTATTGCCTACGAATATAAAACGCCTGCGCTCTAGATCCGGCAGGAGCCCAATCTCTACCGCCTTATCTACGTCAAGACAGGTACCAAATCCTCCGGCAATAAAAAACTTCTTGACGTCCTTAAAGCTAAACCCCATGTGCTTCAAAAGGCTGGCGGTAGCAGAATATATCGCCGCCTTGGCGCGTTTAAGGTTGTCAATATCGGCTTCATTGATAACGATGTCGGAACCTGACCCTGCCGCCTTCTTAAAGACTATCACGAACTCCCTGCCGTATTCTCCTTCGCGGATGCGCTCATGTTTAATATCGCGTATCTTTCCGTTCTTATCAAGTATCCCGGTTCCCAGCATCTCTGAGAGGATATCAATGTAACCCGAGCCGCAGATCCCGCGGGCAGCGGCACCGGCGATAGTATCGCAGGAGACATCCAGGCGCGGAGGCGGTCCGATCTTAACCTTTTGGATGGCGCCTTTTGCTGCGCGCATCCCTGAATTTACTCCCGAGCCCTCGAATGCCGGCCCGGCAGAGGCAGCGGAAGATATCAGAAACTCGCGGTTACCAAGCACAATCTCCCCGTTGGTGCCGATATCTATCAAGATACTTAAATCCTCTTCCTGGTCCAGGCCGCATGACAATACCCCGGAGGTAACGTCGCCCCCCACATAACTTGCTACCCCCGGCAGGCAGGACAGGATGCCGCGGGGATTAATGCGTATGCCGATCTCCGAGGCCCTGATAGTAGGGGTAAAATTCGCGGTTGATACATACGGCTCCCTGCGGATATGGGTCGGGTCAATAGACAAAAGCAGATGAACCATGGTGGTATTTCCTGCCGCCACAAGCGATGTCACGTCGTTTAAATCCACGCCGTGCTCGTCAATCAGCTCCTTGATGATCTGGTCAATGCAGTCCACTACCGCCAGGTGCAGCCTTTCCAGCCCTTCCTCATCCTTGGCATATACTATACGCGTGATGATATCGCTGCCGAAACTAATCTGCCTGTTGTAAGTAGACTTGGTGCCGATGACCTTTCTGGCATTGAGGTCCACCAGCTGCCCGGTAATCGTGGTGGTGCCGATATCAAAACAAAATCCAAAATTGCGGGAAGAGGTGTCCTGGGGCTCTATCAGCAGGATTTCGCTAGCGCCCTCGCTTTTGCCGATAGTAACTGTCACCTTCCAGTCTGCGGCACGTAACAGTTCGCTAAGCTGACGGATGTCCGCCAGGCTGGTCTCGGCTGCCACGGACAGTTTCCTGCGCCTTAACTCACGGTAAATCCTCTCTAAGTCGCTGACCTTATCGTCCAGAGTAGGCCTCGGCAGCTCCAGGTAAACCTTGCTTGCCAACGGAAAATGCACAAAGGCATCTTTGCAGGAAAGAGGCTTAACCGGCTCCACCTCTTCGGTTTCGGAATAGATGCCTTTTGTCCTGGCATGTATTTCTTCGGGAGTCAGGCCATCCAGGCTCAATCGGGACTCGGCGGGGATATCAATCTCCAGGTCGCTCTGCACGACGCTGAGGCAGGCCAAATAAATATTTTTTTTCTTTTCCTCCAAGCTGATAATACCGGTGGGCTGGGTAAGGACCTTGCCCTTTTTTAAGATTACCTTGCACCTGCCGCATACGCCGTTACCTCCGCAGGTTGAATTTACATAAATTCCGGAGGAAACAGCGGCCGAGAGAATAGTGGCATCCTTATTTACCTCGACGGTCTTGTTGTCCGGATAGAATGTTACCCTGAATTTATCCATTACTGCAGGTTCTTGAGAAAAGACGGGATTCCGGCTGCTTCCTTAGGGCCTACGATAACCCGCCAACCCGATTTCTCCTGAAGGTCGCCGCTTATTACCGCAACGTAACCCGGTATTATAATGTTATTGTGCTTGACGCTGCCCCTGGCCGCAAACTTATCAAGGCTCTCGGCTATTCTATCCGGCGTGAACTTCTCCGCTGCCCAGGCGGTCAATACCGACATGCCTTCGGTATCGACGCTCAGGATATAGCTGGGGATCTTGCTCGCCTCTACTTCTGCCAACACGGTATAATAGCTTAAAGAGAAATTGGTAGTAACTAAAAGAGGGGATCTCTCATCGGCCTGTCCGACACTGTAAAGTCTCGGCTCAATCTGCAATGGCTTCTGGGGGTCGGTATAGATATTCTGCCGCAGCGTCAAAAGCGAAAGAATCTGCCAGGGCTCTGTCCCCTTAACCAGGATTATCCCAGCATACTTGGCAATACAGGCGGCTGCTTCTATTATTTCTTCGTAAGGGTCTTTTTCATCAATAATCACCAAGGCCGGATACCCCAGGCTGCGGTTGGCTTTCTTAAGGGGTTGCCTCCTCAACTGCACCAGTTCCCAGAGCCTCTCCGGAGAAACAGCGGTATTGACATTCAGAACTAAATCCTCTACCCCCTGCTTCTTTAATTCCGCGGTAAGCTCTGAAAGCGTATTAAGATCAGGGGCAGAGACTGCCAGTGCTGCCTTGGAATCCCTGGCAAGCGCGGCAAACTCTGCGACGTTATCTTTGGTGGCGCAGCAAATCAAAGGCTTTTTATCCCTGACAATGCCTAGCGCCCCCCTGAGCGCCTTCAGGTCGCCGCTTATCAGGGCGAGGGGAAGTTTGGTTTTTGCAGAGATCAGATCCACTGCCTCAATGAACCTTTCAGCTCCGGCATTCTGCCTTATGGCAATAAGATTGGGCCTGAGAACCTGGCCGACCCTTTCAAATTCAATTCCGTTGATATGCCCTAACTTCTGGATTATCTGGGCGTCTGGAAGGCTGTCTTCGATAATAAAACCGAGTCCGCATGGATGATGAAATTTTTCCTCGTGCCTGAAGAGCACGGTCTCATTGCCGACCTCAAGCTTACGTTCGCCGTCTCCGATGCTGACCAGCCGTATCGGGGGCTGGGCAGAGGCCTCCAGTATCTCTTTGGCCTCCTGGCTTAAATACGGGCATTTGGCAATACTGACCGCCTTTTTTGCCAACTGCATTGCAAAAGCCAGACAGGTAGGGAAACCGCACTCGCGGCAGTTGGTTTTCGGTAAAAGCTTATAGATATCTAATCCTGAGAGAGCCATGGCAGTATGAAGAATCTTCCTTTCCTTAACGATTGATGAGACTGGCCAGATACCCGGCCCCAAAGCCGTTATCGATATTTACTACTGCAACGCCGGGAGAGCAGGAATTAAGCATCGTTAACAATGATGATAGGCCGCCAAAGTTGGCGCCGTAACCACAACTGGTAGGCACGGCAACTACGGGAGAGCTTACCAGGCCGCTGACGAGGCTTGCCAACGCCCCTTCCATTCCCGCCACCACCACCACAACCCTGGCCTTCCTTAATTTATCCAGGCAGCCCATCAGCCGATGCACCCCCGCCACCCCCACGTCGTAAAAACGCTCTACCGGATTACCCATTGCCTCCGATGTCGCTGCCGCCTCTTCCGCAACCGGCTGGTCGGAGGTTCCGGCTGATACTACCGCTATTACGCCGGCTTTAAATTTCCGGCTACGCCTAACAAGATACCCCAGACGCGCGAGGCGGTTATATTTTAAGGCCGGCAGGGACTTCTTAAGATAAACGTATGTGTCGCTGTCAAGCCTGGTAAGGAGTAAATCCTGCCCGTGCTTAAGCAGCGCCTGCGCAATCTTTTTTATCTCCTCCCTGCCTTTGCCGGGACAATATACTGCTTCGGCAAATCCCCTGCGCTCCTGGCGCCCCAGGTCAAGGTTGGCAAATCCCAACTGGCAAGAGACGGCTTTAGTCTTAGGCATCCGAATCAGTATTTCTGCAGTATTATAAAAAACAGGATGATGATGATCAAACCGGCGATGATGTAAAAATCATTGAAGTAGAAAAAATCCGCCAGGGCCTCCCTGAAGGACAGGCCTCTGTCTTTTTCGGATTTAGGCGGAATCTGGCGGGAGTCCCTCTTGAATTCCTCCACTTCCTGGCGTTTGAATCTCAGGTATATCCCCGCGATTTTGTAAGTGGGCAGCGCCCCCTTCTCCGAAAGAGTAATCACCTCTTTCTCGGAAATTCCCAAAAACAGAGCTACCTCTCTGACGGTAAGGAGTTTTTCTTCCGGCATATTATTTAGCTATTTTCCCGGAGGCAATCCATGAATCGATGGCCTTGCGCTCAAACTTCCAATTATCACCGTCTTTGGACGCGGGGACCTTTCCGCTATTGGCCCAATCCATAACGGCATTCAAATCCACCTCCAGGTAACGCGCCAGCTCGTCCACATTCAGAAAATCGCGCAGCATCAAACATCTGCCTTCCAGTATCGCACCTTCCGCGACATTCAATTTTGCCGGCAACACATCCCCTTCCACGATAGCGGTAGGCAGGAGGGTCAGCATTTCTCTGGCAATCACCTTGCCCTTGACCCTTCCGCCGATAATGATATTGTCACCGGTAATATCTCCGTAGATAGTTGCGGTGGAGCCGATGGTAAGGCTGCCTTTGGTGTTAAGGTTGCCTTCGAATTTGCCGTTGATACGCAATTTAACCGGGTCTTTAAAACTAAGGTTGCCCTGCATTGAGGCATCTACATCCAGGATCTTATCTTCCTTCTTGTTTTTAAATGCCATCGCTCGCCCCTCCTTGGATTTAGCGTGAAGCCTCGCGCTTACCCAATACTACGCTTTCCAGTTTTCTCAAAAATAAAAGCACTGCCAGCACTATCACGCTGGTAAAAATAGAAGCGCTGTAAAAGCCGCATCCCACTGCCAGGCCGATACCCGCGACTACCCAAAGGCTGGCTGCGGTAGTCAGGCCTTTTATCCCCTCCCTCTCCCTGATAATCGTGCCGGCGCCCAAAAATCCGATTCCCGTAACCACTCCGGCGGCAACGCGCGCAGGATCCAGAGGAACTTTGTCTTTATATATATCAAAAATATACAGCGATGTCAACATAATGAGGCATGAACCCAGGCTTACCAGGATATGGGTGCGTAATTCTGCGGTACGCCGATGCATCTGGCGTTCCAACCCGATAAAGCCGCTCAATAACGCCGACAATACCAATCGTAAAACAATCTGGATCTCGCTAAGCATACACCGCTCCTTTCCTGCCTTCCTTAAAAAGCCGGCAACCCAAACCAGCTACCATCGCGGCATTATCGGTACAAAGCCAAGGCGCTGGAAAATAACACTCCACCCCTGCCTGACGGCAGGCAAAAAGGAATTTTTCGCGGAGTCTGCTGTTGGCCGCTACGCCTCCGGCAACCACAAGGCTTTTTGCATTTTTGAGACGGCAGGCGGATATCGCCTTCTCAACCAAAACCCCAAAAGCGGCTTCCTGGAAAGAAGCCGCGATATCCTGCTTTTCTCTAAGGCCCAGCCTCCTGCCGCGCACCATATACATCACCGCAGTTTTAATGCCGCTGAAACTAAAATCCAGTGGCCGGCGGGTATGCGAACATTTAAATTTTATACGCCGGCAGTCGCCACCGGCTGCGGTCTTCTCAATCCAGGGCCCTCCCGGATAAGCTAATCCCAGGAGCTTGGCTACTTTATCAAAGGCCTCGCCGCAGGCATCATCCCGGGTATGTCCGAGCTCCTTGACGGCGTCAAAACCTGCCACATAAAAAAGGCTCGTATGCCCACCCGAAACAACCAACGCTACAAACGGTAATGACGGCGCCTTTGGGGAATTTAGAAAAACGGCGCAGATATGGCTAATAAGGTGGTCAACCTCCAAAATCGGGATGGCTGCGCTAAGACTTAACGCCCTAGCAAAAGAAACGCCCACTAAAAGCGACCCCAATAATCCCGGGCCGGAAGTTACGCTGATGGCATCTATATCATTTAACTTAACTGCCGCTTTTTTAAAAGCGGCGTCTGTGACCGCAGCAATAGTCTCAAGCTGCATCCGGGAAGCAATCTCGGGGATAATGCCTCCGTATCGGCTATGCAGCGGCAGGCTAGAGGAAACGACGTTAGAAAGGATTTCCCTGCCGTCCCTGACTATCGCCGCCGAGGTCTCATCGCAAGAGGTCTCAATACCCAACAGCTGCATCAGCGCACTACCTCCGAGACAAAGACAAAACGGAACCCTTCCTTGGCAAGTTGCGGCATCATTTCTCTCAAGACCTTGACGGTATTTTTGCGGTCGTGTCCGATGCCCACGGCATAACCCCGCAGCCTGGCGCGGTTCGCTAATTGCCTGAGCTGTGCAGCAATGTAACCGGGGTCTTCTTCATTATCGAGAAAAATGTCCCGCGATGCGAAACTAATACCTGTCTCGGAAGCGGCCCGGCGGCATACCGAATCAGAAGAAACAAGGCTATCCAAAAAATAGAGATGCCTTCTCTTTAATTCCCGGAATACCTCCGTCATAAGGCGGTAGTCTTCGGTAGCGCGCGAACCCATGTGGTTGGACACCCCCTTTACCCCAGAGAGGCTTTTTAAGTCTATAACGAGAATCCTGCGCGCCTCGGCATCGTCCATAGAGGAAAGGATCGTGTTTTTTTCAAGGCGGTATGCCTCGTGCGGCTCCATCGGCAGATGCAGGATTACCTCAAAACCGCGGCGGTTAAGTTCGCGCGAGAGAAAAGCCGAATAACGCAATCCCGGCAGAACGGAAACGGTAAGCGGATAGCGGATCTGGCTTAGCATGGCGAGGTTATGCGTATTGTAGCCCCAGTCATCAAGGACAATGGCAATCCTCCCCGCGATAACGGCGGGAACGGGCGCAGGAGGAGGCGTCTTTTTAGGCCCGGAGATAAACAGGTAAACCAAGAAGACGCTTTCAATGGCTAGAATTACTGAGAGGATTGTAATAATAATGTTATGCTTTTTCATAGAGGACAAGGTGGAACTAAGAAGGATTATTCCTGCCGGGATCTTTCTGATATAACCTCACGGCCTTTAAAACATCGATTGCGCGCATAATCTGGGTATCGGATTTATAGTCAAATTTCCGGGGCGGCTTCTCCTTGGCGCCCCCGTCGCTTTCTTCTGCCTGGGCAGAAACGTCCTCAACTACGATATCAGGCTCGATGCCCTTGTTGTTAATCTGCTTGCCGGAAGGGGTAAAATAACGCGCGGTGGTCAGCCGCAGGGCCGAGCCCCCGGATAGAGGTATGAGCGTCTGAACCGAACCCTTGCCAAAAGACTTAGTGCCTAAAATTATGGCGCGATTATAGTCTTTCAGCGCCGCGGCCACGATCTCGCTTCCGGAAGCCGAACCTTCATTAATCAAAATCACCATGGGTAAATCCGGGATCGGCTTTTTGGAATGCGAAAAAAACTCCGCGTTAGAAGAAGGGGTGCGCCCTCTGGTAGAAATGATAAGCTTGCCGTCATCTATGAATTTCTCGGTAATATTAACCGCGACGTCCAGGAGTCCGCCGGGATTGTTGCGCAGGTCAAGGATCAGGGCAGTCATGCCTTCTTTCTTGAGCCTCTCCAGCGCAAGGTCAAAGTCCTTAGGGGTAGTCTCCCTGAATTCCGCCAAGCGGATATATCCGATGCGGTCATCCAGGATCCTCGCCTCCTTGATGTCTTTAATCCTGATGATGGCGCGCACGATCTTAAACTCCAAGAGCTTTTTTTCGGAATCGCGCAATACCGTGATGCCAACCGTTTCGCCGGGCCTGCCCCTCAATCTCTTGACTGCTTCCGTAAGAGGCATATCGCGGGTAAGCTCGTCGTTTATCTTGACGATGCCGTCCCCCGGCTTAAGTCCGGCCTTCCAGGCCGGCGTGTCCTCGATAGGCGTTATTACAGTGAGGATGCCGTCCTTGGTGGTAATCTCAATGCCTATCCCGCCAAATCTGCCTTCGGTATCAATCTTAAGCTCATTATAGCTGTCAGGGTCAAGGAACTGGCTGTGCGGATCCAGGGAAGAAGCCATGCCCTTAAGCGCTCCGTAAATAAGCTCGCGCGGCCTGGTCTCGTCAACATATTCGGTCTGGATAATAGCCAGGGCATCGGAAAACAGACCAACCTGTTTATAAAGCTCGTCCCTGTTGCGCTTGTCTATCCCCGATATCGCCACGGATAGCGCTGCCGCGATTATCAGGCATAAGATTGAAATCGCAACTAATCTCCTGATCATTCTTTCAGTTTCTCCCTCAGGATCTCCTGCACTGCCTTAGGGTTGGCCTTGCCGCCGCTCTTCTTCATCACCTGACCAACCAGAAACATCAGGGCGTTACTCTTGCCAGCGCGAAAATCATCCGCGGATTTCTGATTTTCCTTAATGACATCCTTAATAATCCCCTCCAGCTCTGCGGCGTCGGAAATCTGCGTTAAATTTTTCTTAGCGATAATCTCAGCCGCGGGCTTCTTTGTCCCTATCATCTCGCTCAATACTGCCTTGGCAACGAGGTTGGAGATCTTGCCCTCATCCAGCAATGACAAGAGCTCAATAAGCCCCTCCGGCGTAATGCCCAGTTCTGACATCATGCAACCCCTGCTGTTGGCTTCGGAGAGAAGCGGGCCGATTAAAAAATTTATAAGGGTTTTTTTATTTTCGCTGGGATAGATATCAAAACACCTGCCGGCGAATTCAGCGTCTTGTTTGAAATTTACCAGAACTCCCGATTCGTATCGCGACAGGCCGTATTCCTCAAGACGCTGCATCATTTCTCTCGGTAGCGCCGGGATGGTACTTTTAATACTTGCAATCTTGTCTTTGTCAATCACAAAGAGTGGCAGGTCGGGCTCCGGGAAATAACGGTAGTCCTGCGCCTCCTCCTTGGTGCGCATGGAAAAAGTCTCGCCCTTCTTTTCATCCCAGAGTCTGGTCTCCTGGACCAGCGCCTCCCCGGCTGCAAGCGCCCCGGACTGACGCGTAATCTCAAAACCCAGGGCATCCTTGACGGCCTTGAAGGAATTCATATTCTTGAGCTCTGATTTTACTCCGAGCCCATTCGTACCCTTCTGGCGCAGGGAAATATTCGCATCGCAGCGCAGCGAACCCTTCTCCATATCGCAGTCCGAAACCTCAAGGTATTCCAGGATTTTCTTAAGTTCCCCTAAATACTCGTAGGCCTCTTCCGGCGAATTGATATCCGGCTCGCTTACTATCTCAAGCAGCGGTATGCCGGCACGGTTAAAATCCACCAGGCTTTTATCCTGGCGGTGGATCAGCTTGCCGGCGTCCTCCTCCAGGTGCACCCTCCTGATGCCGATACGCCTGGAGCCATCCTCCAGGTAGATATCCAGAAACCCGTTCCTGGCTAAAGGAAGGTCATACTGCGATATCTGGTAATTCTTGGGCAGGTCAGGATAGAAATAATTCTTGCGGTCAAATTTAGTCTGCTCCTGTATGTTGCAGTTCAAGGCCAGTCCGACCTTAATCGCAAGGTCCAGCGCCGTGCGGTTTAAAACCGGCAGGGTCCCGGGAAAGCCCAGGCAGACCTGGCAGGCCTGTGAATTAGGGGCCTTGCCAAATTCCGTAGAACACCCGCAAAACGCCTTGGTGCGGGTCGCAAGCTGCAGGTGCACTTCTAATCCGATTACCGCTTCGTACATTTTAATAAACTATCCCTGTGCGCCTGAACCTATCTTTGGCTTCATCTTATGCCAGGGGGTATTCTGCTCGTAGGCATAAGCCGCCCTGAAAAGCGTCTCCTCCGCAAATGGCCTGGCTAAAAGCTGTAATCCTACCGGCAGCCCGCTCTTGGCAAAACCGCAGGGGACCGAGATCGCCGGTATCCCTGCCAGGTTGGCGGAGATGGTATAAATATCGGAAAGGTACATCTTCAGGGGGTCCTCCGCTTTTTCCCCGAGACTAAAAGCCGCGGTGGGAGAAGTAGGAGTCAAGATGCAGTCAAAATCCTCAAACACCCTGTCAAAATCCTGTTTGATCAACGTCCTTACCTTAAGCGCGCGCAGATAGTAGGCATCGTAGTAGCCGTGAGAGAGGACAAACGTCCCCAGTATAATCCTTCTTTTAGCCTCCTGCCCAAAGCCATTCCCGCGCGTGCGGCAATACATATCAAGAAGCCCCCCGGAACCGCCCTTATCGGAAATCCGTAACCCGTATTGAACCCCGTCAAAACGCGCAAGATTGGAGCTCGCCTCGGCAGTAGCGATAATGTAATAGACAGGAACGGCATACTCGGTATGCGGAAGAGAGACCTCGCGGCAGTCCGCGCCAAGTTCCCTGAGCTTAGCGATAGAGTCTTCTACGATCTTTTTTACCTCGGGGTCTATGCCTTCGACAAAGTATTCCCTGGGCATGCCGATCTTCATGCCCTTGATATCATCCCCCAGCGCCCGGGCATAATCCGGCACGGCAACATCAACGGAAGTTGAATCGCCGGGGTCGTAACCGGATATCACGCCCATCAACAGCGCCGCATCCTTAACATCCTTGGCAATGGGCCCTATCTGGTCAAGGCTGGAGGCGAAGGCAATCAAGCCAAACCTGGAAACCCTCCCGTAGGTAGGCTTCATCCCTACTACTCCGCAAAAAGATGCGGGCTGACGGATTGAGCCTCCGGTATCTGAGCCCAGGGCAATAATAGCCTCGTCCGCCGCTACCGCAGCAGCCGAACCTCCGGAAGACCCGCCCGGCACCCGCTCCAGGTCCCACGGATTACGGGTGGCTCCGAAAAGCGAGTTCTCGGTAGATGAACCAAAGGCAAATTCGTCCATATTGGTTTTAGTGCCTACTATCAATGCTCCGGCTGCTTTAAGCTTACTTACTACCGTAGCGTCGTAAGGAGGGCGAAAACCGCTTAAGATCCGCGAGCAGCACTCAGTGGCTAACCCATCGGTACAGATATTGTCCTTCAGGGAAACCGGAATGCCGCAAAGAGGCCCTGAATGCACTGCTGCCTGCTCAGGGGGCGTGGCGCCTAACCTGACATACGCATTCAATTTTGCGTCAATGTCAGTAATCCTGTTATAAAGGCAATTGAGTACGGCCTGCGATGTTGCGCTTCCCTCTTTTATTAAATCCAAGAGCTCGTGCGCAGTTAAGGTATTCAATTCCATATTAACGATAAGTTTTATTCGATAACCTTGGGCACAGCGAATAAATCGCCGTCTTTTTGCGGGGAATTCTCCAGGGCCCTGGCGACAGCCAGGGACCTGCCGGGCTTATCCTCTCTTAAAACGTTATTTATAGGTAAAATGTGACTGGTGGGAGCGGTCTTGGAAGTATCCAATTCCTTAAGTTTGTCAATAAACCTTAGGATGTCCTCTAATTGGGCGCTCAAGAGCCCTGACTCCTCCTGAGTAAGCTCCATGCGCGCCAGTGCCCCCAGGCTCTTAACCGTTTCTTTGGATAATTCCATCTTATTCCTCTCTCATGCGTGCAGTTTAAGAATTAAATGATAGCATCCTTTAACCTAAAAGTCAAAGAATATTAGGGATAAAAAAATATAGACAAAATGCTAAAAGACTGTAAAATAAGTGAAGTAAAAAATAATCCTGAATTCAAAATCAAACCCAGATGCCGAAGAAAATATCATCCGCAAAACCGCAATACTCACTTACTCCTGAGGGCGAATTTATCATTAAGAATTACAACCTCTCCCGCCCCTTTTCCAATTTTTTCCCCGGTATCGCCGGAAGATACGGCATACCGATGTGGGCCTTTTACGTCAACCGCGGGCAGGGGATTTCGAGTTTCGGCATCAAAGACAAGGACCACGCCATCCTGGAATTCATGCCGGTCAACAAGGCCTGGCAGTCGGTCTCCTGGCAGGGGTTCCGCACCTTTATCAGGGTGAGCAGAGGCGGCAAAAGCGTATTCTACGAGCCATTCCATAACGGGATTTCTAACTTCGGGTTCAGGCTTTCAAACAGCATGCACATCAGCTCCTATGACCTGAAGATAAAAGAAACTAATTTCTCGCTGGGCCTGGAGGTAGAGGTAAAATATTTCACCATCCCCAACGATTCCTATGCCGCCCTGGCGCGCATCGTGACAATAAAAAATATCTCCGGAGGGGATAAGAAAATAGAGTTGATAGACGGGCTTCCGCAGATTATACCTTTCGGCACCAACGACTTCTTTCTGAAAAAACTAAGCCGCACCATTGAGGCCTGGATGTCGGTTAAGAACCTCCAGCGCGGGGTCCCTTTCTACAAACTCGATGTTGACCCTGCGGATAGACCGGAGGTGTTGCACATCAAGGAAGGGAATTTCTACCTTGGTTTTTGCCATCACAACGGCAAGCCCCGTATCGCAAGGGTTATCGTAGACCCCCAGAAGATATTCGGCCCGGTAACGGACCTCTCCTGTCCTTATAATTTCCTGCATTCCAGAAAATTCGCCTATCCCAGAGAAGAAATGACGCAGAATAAAACGCCCTGCGGGATGCTGTTTTTTGAAACGGAATTAAAAAAATCCGAAAGCCGCACATTCTATGCGCTTGCCGGATATATGCATAGCCAGGAAGCCCTCAACGCCACTATCGGCAGGATCACCAAGGCTGACTATCTCAAGAAAAAAGAAATTGAAAACCGCCAGGTTATCACGGAACTGCAAAAAGATATTGCGACCGGGAGCGGCTGCGCGAAATTCGACCTCTATGCCAAACAAACCTATCTTGACAATATCATGCGCGGAGGATACCCGGTTCTTTTTAAATCCGACCATCACAATACCGTCTTTTATCTTTATTCGCGCAAACACGGAGACCCGGAAAGAGATTATAACAAGTTCCATCTTGAGCCTTCCTATTTCTCGCAAGGCAACGGCAATTACCGCGATATCAACCAGAACCGCCGCTGCGATATCTGGTTTAACCCTGAAATCAAGGACCAAAACATCATAACCTTCTTTAGCCTGCTGCAGTCGGATGGATTCAACCCCCTGGTGGTAAAGGGGATGCAATTTAAGGTTAAAGACTCCGCGGACATCTACGGCTTACTGGGCGGATTAGTCGAAAAAGAACAGCTGCCTCAACTGGCCCTTTTTCTAAACAAGCCTTTTACTCCCGGCAGCCTCCTTCTATTTACTGAAGAAGCCGGCATCAGGCTCAGGGTTGACCGTGAGCAATTCCTTAACAGGATCCTGGAGCACTCGCTCGGACAAGAAGAGGCAGAACACGGGGAGGGCTTCTGGAGCGACCACTGGACATACAACCTGGACCTTCTGGAGAATTACCTTGGCGTCTATCCGGAAAAACTCAAAGAACTGGTATTTGAAAAGAACGCCTTTACCTTTTTTGATAATACCGAAGTTGTCAGGCCCCGCGAGGAAAAATACGTCCTCCGGGATAATCTCGTGCGGCAGCTGCATTCCATCGTGCCGGATAATTCCAAGAAAGATCTCATCAAGAAGCGCAGCCACAGCCCCAACACCGTAAGGACGCAAAACGGGACCGGCGAAATATATCAAACTACCCTTATCAATAAACTCCTCTGCCTGGCGGCGAATAAACTGGCGTCTCTTGACCCCTTCGGCGTAGGCATCGAGATGGAAGCAAACAAGCCCAACTGGTTTGATGCCTTAAACGGCCTGCCGGCCCTTTTTGGCTCCTCTCTCTGCGAGACCCTGGAGTTAAAAAGGCTGCTTCTGTTTATAGCTTCGGCCCTGGAGAAAACCGGCATCGCTAAGGTCCGCGCAAGCGAGGAAACATCGAACTTCCTGGCCGCGCTGGGGCAATTAATCCAGGAGTATCTTAACGGCATTGACAAAAACAGGGATTATCAATACTGGGACAGGAGCTATGCACTTAAGGAAGAATACCGCCATGCTACAAAATTAGGTTTCAGCGGAAACGAGACAGAGCTTGATGCTGAATATCTCAAGGCGCTGCTGGATAACGCTATTAAGAAACTTGATCTCGGCATTGCCCGCGCCCGCGACGAAAAAAAGGATATATATTATTCCTACTTTATGCATGAAGTCGCCGAATATGAACCGCTCAAGGCGCCTGCGGTAAAGCCTACACGTTTTATCCAGAGAAAACTCCCCCTTTTCCTGGAAGCCCAGATGCACGCGATGCGATTGGCAAAAGGACCGGAAAAAGCCAGGAGCCTCTACCTGGCGTTAAAAAGCAGCGAGCTCTATGATAAAAAACTCAAGATGTACAAGGTCACGGCTCCGCTAAAAGATATGCCCGAAGAAATAGGCCGCTGCCGGGTATTCAGCCCCGGATGGCTGGAAAACGAATCCATCTGGCTGCATATGGAATATAAATATCTTCTGGAGATTCTCTCCAGCGGCCTATGCGAGGAATTCTACAAGGATTTTAAAAACATCCTTATCCCATTTCAGGACCCCAGGCGTTACGGCAGGAACATATTGGAAAACTCTTCCTTCCTTGTCAGTAGCGCCTTTATGGACAAACGGCTGCACGGCAACGGGTTTGTAGCGAGGCTCTCCGGTTCCACCGCAGAATTCCTGAAAATCTGGCTGGTAATGAGTGCCGGCACAGAGCCTTTTAAACTGGATAACCGCGGACAACTCTCCCTGAAATTTGAGCCGCTTTTGGCAGGATGGCTTTTTACCAAAAACACTAAAACCTATAGTTTCAAGTTTCTGGGCAGGATAACGGTAACCTATCATAATCCGGCGCGCAAGGACACCTTCGGCCGCAACAAAGTTAGCGTTAAAAAGATCACGCTCCGTGATACTGCAGGCAAAAGCATAGAGATAGACTCTGATACCATTAACTCCCCTTACTCTGAACAAATTCGTTCTTGCCAGATTACCTCCATCGACCTCCACCTCTCCTAACAGAAACACTTTCCAACCCAAAGCAGAAACGTTTTCCAACCCAAAGCGGAAACAGTTTCCCGATTAGATTGAAAAACGTTTCCCGAACGGCTCGGAAAGTGTTTCTGTTTAGGCAGGGATGTAACACCTTGCATTATAACTGGTTATAAATTTATAAATTTTGCATTTTGGCATCTTGAAATTTTTGCAATTTTGTGTTATACTTAATTTGACAATTAGGAATACCTACTGATAAAGGTAAACTAGCAGTAATGCTGGGGCGCAAAGCTTCCGG
>Ga0265297_10000818_pt1 | contig 84535 bp, 86 predicted proteins | sample Munlanlwell13791_FD_192502 | JGI IMG/M metagenome (GOLD analysis project Ga0265297, IMG submission 192502) | Leachate microbial communities from a municipal landfill in Southern Ontario, Canada - Leachate well 137-91 | ecosystem: Engineered > Solid waste > Landfill > Unclassified | place...
TTAGATAATAATAAGTGGTACTGCGAGTTAAATTCAGAATAGTATAACTGCCGCTTAGGCCGGTGAAACCATCAGCCAACCCCTCGTCAACAGTAATAGTTTGCCCCCATTCCAGCTGCGAAGTAACCGTCCGGCCGGGCGGAGCACATAGAATTTCCCAACCAATAGTCGCCGTGGTGTTAGAAACCGATTCTGTCACGCCTGGATCAATAATCAATTCCCACTGACAAGAGCTGGAACAACAGTCGCCGGAGACCATATTATTGTCATCGCACTCTTCACCTAAACCCGACTCAACCACGCCATTGCCACAGCCGAACTCAGCCTGGCAGGTGGCCGAACAGCCATCGCCGACGATAATATTGCCGTCATCACACTCTTCACCGGTGTCAATCACGTTGTCGCTGCAATGAGCTATCTGACAGTTGGTGCGGCAGGCGTTCGGTTGAGTATCTGAATTGCCGGCGCCATTATCGCAAGCCTCATTAAAATCAATCCGGCCGTTGCCGCAAATTTCCCGACCGCAGGCGGAAGAACAACCGTCACCGGAAGCGGTATTGCCGTCATCGCATTCCTCACCGCCGGTTACTACACCATTACCGCAGATTGTTATTACACAGGTGGCCGAACAACCATCACCGTCAACTAAATTACCGTCATCACACTCTTCACCGGTGTCAATCACGTTATCGCCACAATGAGCTATCTGACAGTTGGTGCGGCAGGCGTTCGGTTGAGTATCTGAATTACCGGCGCCATTATCGCAAGCCTCCATTATTTCCAATAAACCGTTGCCGCAGACAGGATATCCGCCCTTATTGTGAACTAAATAATTTTCCGCAAAATAATTATGGTTAAAATCAACGGCTAGATTATAAACTAAGACCTCCCCGGTTTCTTCTGTCACCGCTGAAACAATTTCTGGATTGCCCGTCAAGGTAAAAAATTGGTCGCCGACTTTGACTTGTCCGGCCGGCCGCCACTGGTTATTGACGTACAACGGATGATTGGCAGTAACCCTCAATTGATTGTTGATTAATAAGTAGCCGCTGGCGCGATGGACAAAAGTTCGGGAAACCAAAGCCGGTTGCAGTCGATTATTAATTTCATCGTAAGACAAAACCAGGTCACCGGGTTTGATATTTTCAATCGTTGATTCCGTTCCGTCAGCCAAAGCGATCTTGGTGCCGGCCAAAAAGCAGCTACCGCTGCAGTGAGGATGACCGGTGCAGTCATTGTCATCGCAATCCACCAGATCATCGCAGTCGTCATCAATTGAGTTATCACAAATTTCGGCGCTGGGGACACAAACACCACAGGCCGAATCGCCATCACAGTCAGCATCGCTGCAATCAACCAAGCTGTCACAGTCATCGTCAGCGGAATTATTACAAATTTCGGTCTTTGGTACGCAAGCCGAGACGTTGACATCGGCCGCCAGGGTTACCGGCGAATAAAAATAAAACAGGGTCCAACTGATGATGAGAGTTGAGCCAAAGCTGAAAAAGAATAAAAGCTTATTGTGGTTTTTGCGGTTCACGGTTTTGGATTTTTCTAATTTTTCTATTGATACAAAATAAAATAATTATGATTAAAATGGCAGCCAACTCAAAAATAATCAAATGGTACGGAATTAACCAAAAATCAAATTGCTTGGTTGCAGTCTGCTGATTTTCTTGGCCGTATGTCAGATTTAAAGTGGCGGTACACTTGCCAAAAACGGGATTTTTCAATTCGCTGATTAGCGTTGACCAAAAACCTCTAAAACCGTTATGCCCGCCGGCCGGCGACCAAATAACCTCAAAACGCCTGATACTTTGGGGCAAAACATTACGCTGGTCGGGATTAACCGCGATTGTTGCTGTTCGGCCAAAGAATCCTGTGATTTTAATTTCACCTGTCGGCTTAAGATGAATGTTGCCAGTGTTCTCAAAACGCGTAACAAAATTTAACGGGAAATCAAAAAAATACTTTTTAGTTTCCTGGGTTTGAAAATCCAAAATTTCACCGGTTTCCGTCACCGATCCATTAACCCGCAACAGAACTAAAGTGCCAACTTTACTATTGACACTAACGGCGGTTTCCGTTGGATTTTGGGCCGGACCTGACTGCCAAAATATCGCCGCATAATAGCCGCCCGGCAAAGCTTCCTTCGGTACCGTTACAGTAAATGGCACAATCGCCACCTGCTTAGGCTTTAAAGTCAGTTTATTTTGAGTCAGATTAAACCAACCGAGATAAGCTTCCTCTTGTCCGGCCGCGGGGTAAGCCGCAGCTCCGGCTTCGCCACTGGCGACAAACTTTTCTACACTCGCAGTCAGTGAGAGGTCTTGATCGGTTTCGTTATAAACCTTAACCACGCCAGGCTGGCTGGTGCCGGCGTCAACTGTCAACTCAATCACCGGCGAAAAAACCGTCGTTGCCCCGGCACTTTGAGCAGAAAAGACAAAAAATAATGTGGCGAGAAAAAAAAATAATCTTTTCATTGCAAAAGATTAAAAATTAGCGGTCGCGGTATAAGTCAGGGTGGTGGTGTAGGTTCCGCCCTCCGTGCCACTGGCGATGTTAGCGAGATAAGAAACGGTCAAAACAGTCTGGCTGATATCGTTGCTGGCCGAAGCGACCGTGTCACCACTATTGAATGCGAATTGGTTTGCCGTACCGTAGCTGCCGGCGGCTGAACCGATCGGCGCCGTACCACTAGGATTAGCGCCTACACTCGGACTGACGTTGGCGACCAAATTAATGCCAAATTGTTCCGTACCCGGATTAGAAACCGCCGAACTAGCCCCGATGGCGGTAATAGTATTAACGCCTCTGGTTAAAGTCGCGCCGCTAACGGTAATAATAAAACCCTTAGCGGCATTGGTCTCAATTGTCATAGTGTGACTGGCAGTTTTAGCTGTTGTCACCGACAGAGTACCGAAGTTGACTGCTGCAGCTGAGGCGGAAAAACTTAAATACTGATCCGGATAAAGCTCTCGAAAGCCGGCCTTAATGCCGTAATTGCTGCTGGTAGTGGTGGCGGACAAGACCGCACTTTCACCAAGAGTATCCTGCAGGCCGTAATTAGTTGAGCTTGATCCTTCGGTGCCGCCGGCGCCAAAGACATCCGCCCAAATAATATAATTGGTACTTTCCGTTCGCGCGTTGGCCGCAATCACACTCAAGAACAGGATGAGAAAAATTGTTAAGAAATAAATTGGTACTTTTTTCATCTTTTCCGATTATTTTTAAACCAATAATGTAATTATTATACTAAAAAATCACCCTAAACACAAACTCCCGCCGGCTAAAGCCGGCGGGAGTCGAAATTGGTTTAGAGGAAATAACTACGGCTGAGCGGCCGGAACCGGCGGCTGATCTAATGGCTGGGTCGGCTGCTGGGCTTCTGGTGTGGCCGCCGGCTGAGCGGGCTGACCGGCTTTTTTAACGTAATCTTCAATTGCCTTGACCACGTTACCGTCATTTCTCAAGTCTTCAATCAAAATCACCTGCCGGCGGCTGATTGCCATCTCGTCGCGCGGGCCATGAACTTCCTTGCCTAATTTGATCAAAGTTAAACGCTGTTCCGCCTGAGTATCGGCGACGGCACCCTCTTGGCTTCGCTGTAACGGCTGATTAACCACCTGGAGGTAATAAATATTGCGCAAAATCACCCAGTCAGAATTAATTTTAGCCACCTGGCCGAAGTAGACCTGGCCGTTTGTTAAAAAAACTGCCTGCCATTCATTTTGTAAATTCAACGAATTCATTCCGGGCAAGCTAATCCCGGTGTAACCGCCGATCAGATAGATACCGCCGGCGACGATAATTATCACCACAATCAAAGTCAAAAGTCCTCGCAACCAACTACTGTTTTGAGTTGATGGTTGTTTTTTAGGCATCACCGGCGACGGTTGGCTGACGGCAGTAGCCGGTCGCGGTTTAACCGGTGAAGCGAATTGATAAGCCATTTTGTTTTTCCTTTCTTTGGAAACCCCGACCTCCCAACTGGGGAGTATTTTTTGTTTCCTCAATTAATTTTATAATAATAAATTTTAAATTGAAAAACCGAATATCCCTGCTAATCTAAGCCGGACCTTTGTCTTCCTTTGCTGCGGCATTAGCATCATCTTTAACCGTTGATATGTTTGATGTTTGAATAAAATCCTTAACAACAACGCTTAAGGCGGTAGTCACGGGAATCGCTAGAATTATTCCTATTATACCAGCCAACCGGGCGCCAATCAACATTGCGATGATTGTTACTACCGGATTCAGGCCCAACTGTTTTTTCATTACCTTTGGCACCAAAAAATTATTTTCTACTTGCTGAACCACGATATAAAAAGCCAGGACAAATAAACCGCGGGTGATTGAAGGCTCGCCAGCGGTGAAACCCAAAAAAACCGCCGGGATGGCACCAATGGTCGGACCAAGATAAGGCACCAATTCCGTAATGCCGGCGACCAAAGCCAAGACTAAGGCGTACTTTGGCAAGAGAAATAATAAACCGAAAAAAGAAAAAACGGCGATGGCTAACCCTAAAATAAGTTGACCGCGCGCCCAACTGCCGATTTTGTCCTGAATCCGACCGGCTAATCCGGTCAAATAATCATGATAGTTAGCCGGCGAAACTGCCCTCAAGGTTTTGGCGAAAGCGTCACGCTGGACCACCAGGTAAAATGCGATCACCAGGATCAAACCAAAGTTGATGATGTTGGCAAAGACTGCAATGATAAAAGAATAGACGCCGCCGGCCGCTTTGGTCAGGCCACTCTGCAATCCCTGTAAACCTTGCTGAATATTATCCAAAAATCCCTGGCCTTGAGAATAATCTCGAAAGCTGGCAAAGTTTTCCACTAGCCGCTCCCAAAGGCTGGGAAAATTACTCGTCAGCAAGCCGACCTGCTCAATTATCGGGGGGATCAACATTCGGACGATTAAAACTAAAAGCAACAATAATAAAATATAAATGATAATCACTCCTAAGCCCCGGGGAATCTTTTTGGTTTCCAATCGATTTACTATCGGCTCAATTAAAGTGGCAAAAATAATCGCAATGAATACGGTGAGGATGATGTCCTTGACCAGATATACAAAAGCCAGAGTTAAAATGATTCCCAAAATTTTGAGAACCGATCCGGTTGAGATTGTAATATTGACATTTTGGCTCTCTGCCATAGACTATGAAAGTAATCAAATCTAAGACTGCTTGTCTTTATTATACTAAATATAGCTATTAGGCGCAACAAGTTGTAAGATTAAAGTAAGATAATATGCCCACCCTAGCCACCAACAAAAAAGCACTGCACGATTACCAGGTCCTAGAAAAAATGGAAGCCGGGTTGGTTCTGACTGGTCCGGAAGTAAAGTCGGCCAAGGCGGGCAGTATCAACCTAAAAGGCAGCTACATCAGTATTGATGGTGCCAGCCAAGCCTGGTTAGTGGGCGTGCACATCGCCCCTTATAAACCGGCTAGGTCCAGCCAGACTAACTACCAGCCTAATCAAAACCGAAAACTCCTACTTAATAAAAAGGAAATCAATTATCTCCGGGGCAGAGAGCAGGAAAGAAGCTTGACAATTATGCCCATTTCTGTATATACTAAAGGAAGTCTAATTAAGGTAGAGCTTGCCCTGGTAAGAGGCAAGAAGCAATACGACAAGCGAGAAACTCTTAAAAAGCGAGAGGTTGACCGTGAGATTAGACGAAAATTGAAAAATTCTAGATTCTGATATCTAACAAGCCCGAACAAGTTGGAATGACCAGATTTCTTTGGACATTTAAAAATTTGGATTTGTTTGAAAATTAGAAATTGGGATTTAGAATTTCCCTAAAATTTGCTAGGCAACTTTTAGGGTCTGGGGATGCTTAAAATCGATAGAAATTACTATTTGGATCATTCAGGTCGAGCGTCGCTTAGCTGGCTCGCTAATCCCAGCTGACATCAAATATAAGTGCCAAATCACTTATCGCTAGAGTTAAGTCAGCTTTCAGCTCACTAGCTTTAGCTCCCGTCTTGGCCTAAAATCCCAAGACCATCAGCCCGGCGAAGCCTAATAACCGGTCACTGGTGTCAATCATTAGGCTAGGTTGATCGACTGTCTGGACGATCAACCGAAACCAACAGACTTTAGTCAAGAGAGTTTTGTCAGCTTTATATCTCTTGATCGAAACAAAAAACTGCCTACACCTGTAAAGTTGGTTCAAATTCGTTTCTAGACAGGGGTGCAAGTCCCCTCATCTCCACCACTCGATTCGCCACTGGCTCCGCCAGCGGCTCACTCGTGGTTTACGGCCAACGCCTAACTTAAGACGGAAACCATTCAGCAGCGAATCGAGTGGTGTCTCGAGCGAACGAGCGAAGCGAGAGAGTCGAGAGACAATAATATGAATGCATGGAATTTGTATATAGCTAGATGTAAAGATAATACACTGTATATTGGAATAAGCAATAATGTAACAGAACGAATTAAACAACATAATAAAGGCCAAGGGGCACAATGGATTAAACAACACGGTCAAGCTGAGATCATTTATACCGAAAAATACGAAAATTATATTGATGCCCACAACCGGGAATTACAAATCAAAAAATGGTCTAGGATCAAAAAAGAAAATTTGATTAAATATAAACACCCGACCAAAATTAAAAATTAATTTAAAAAAAGTTGAGAATTTCAAGACATCGACCAAAATACACACCGGATATATCAAAACGGTATCGAATTAATCAGCATATTCGGGTGCCTGAACTTAGGATAATTGACGAAGACGGCGGCAATATCGGTGTAATGTCCACCAGCGAAGCCTTGGCTTTAGCCCAAGATCGGGGCATGGACTTGGTTGAAGTCTCCCCGGTCGCCCAGCCGCCCGTGGCAAAAATTATTGATTACAGTAAATTAAGATACCAGGAGGAAAAAGATCGCCGTAAAGAGAAGGCTCATCAAAAAAAAGTGGAGCTCAAAGGAATCCGACTGTCTCTGAGGATCAGCGACCATGATACCGAAACCAGGGTCAAGCAGGCGCAAAAATTTCTTAATGACGGCGATAAAGTCAAAGTTGAGTTAATGCTGAAAGGCCGCGAACGGCAGCACGTTGATCTGGCCAAAGAGATTATCAAAAAATTTGTTGATTCATTACAAACCAATCATCCGGTTAAAATTGAACAGCCCATAACCTACATGGGTGGCAAACTTTCAATATTAATTAGCAATTGATTAAGGCAGAACATCTGCAGCGCCATATAGCTGTTTTTTGATTGGCGGTTTATATTAAAAATAATAAGATAAATCGCCCACGACTTTAAACCTTTATCTTTACTAAATAAACCAAAAAAAATATGAAACTAAAAACTCATAAAACTACGGCGAAAAAAATCCGAGTCTCTGGATCAAAAAGGAACCAAAAACTCCTCACCAAGACCTGCGGCCAGGACCATTTTAACGCCCGAGAAACCGGCAAGGTCACACGAAATAAACGCAAAGGTCAAACTGTTGCCAAAGCCGACGTTAGAAATGTTAAACGTCAAATACCTTATTCTTAATTTAGGTAGTAGCTAGTTGGTAGTAATGTGATCACTACCAACTAGCTACTACTCACTAACATATGCCTAGAGTTAAACGCGGAACAACCCACGTCGCCAAAAGAAAGAAACTGCTTAAAGCCACTAAAGGTTATAAGTGGGGCCGGAAAAATCAGATTCGCCTGGCGACTACTGCCAGACTTAAAGCCGGGGTTCACGCTTACACCGGCCGCAAATTAAAGAAACGAACCAATCGCGCCCTGTGGCAAATCAAAATCAATGCCGCCGTCAGAAAGTATGACTTGAGCTACTCCCGATTCATTGATTTATTGAAAAAGAATAAAATTGAAATCGACCGGAAAGCTTTAGCCGAATTAGCTGTTAAACTGCCAGCCGCTTTTGAAGCGATTGTTAGGTCAGTCAAAAAATAAATATCAATGTCGTCCTGAGACTGCTTGCCGGCCGTAGCTTTGGCGAAGATGGACAAGCAATCGGTTATCCGCCCGCCCGACTGAACTGCGGTTAGACTGTCGTTCAGTCGGGCGGGGATCGTCGCCCTCTTCCCTGCACCTTTTTTCAATATATCTTCTTAAAATTAGTTACTAAGCGGAGCTGTAGATCAATTGGTTAGATCGTCGCCCTGTCACGGCGAAGGTTGCGGGTTCGAGTCCCGTCGGCTCCGCTTAGTAACTAAAAAAGGTGTGAAGCCACGGCGACCTGCCCGCCTCAATTCCCTCCTATCTTACCCACTAAAAAATCCCCCTGAAAAAGCGGATTTTTTTGAATAAAAATATGTCCGACAAGCAATTGCCCATCGGACACTAAGGAAGGTTCAGCGGTAAGAATCTAGGACGATACTTACCATATCTTTGAGCTGTTGCTCGGAGATGATGGTTTTCCGTTCGTCAAAATCCGGGATAGACTGAATTGATGCTCTAGTGCACGAGACGTGCAGATAGATATACGGGATAGAGTACCGAAACTGCTTCAGGGCCCGCAGCGTCCTGAACATCAAAGCGTTGCAGCAGTAGTTATTGGCATCCTCCGAGATTTGAGGCTCAAAGGGAATAACCCGCCTGGCCAGCTGCTCAAACAACCGGCTGAAATCCCATTTCCCCAGATCAATCATCAGTACCATCCTGGCCGGCAATGAATCATCAATCCGCCTCCGGTTCTCCCCTGGCTGACAATACTTACTGTTTTCAACCCAGTTAGTCGCCCTTGATTCTATCCTTATTCCCTTCACCTCTGAGGCCATCCCTAACGAAATGATGGCACTGGCACCCAACTCCCTGGCGGAAGTGACTGTCTGTCTACCATAATCTTCCGAGTTAGGAGGGAAGATGGTAGCAGGAAACACCAGTGAACGGATGGCATGATTCTGGACAGTCGTTCTGTCAAGCGAACGGACCAATACCTCCGTGGCATTGGCAGTATAACTGCCGAAAGCTTCAAAACCAGTCAATAAGGCCGTTTTCATTTTCCCCTCCTTTCTCTTGTGCTGCTGACGATATGACAAAGAGCGATCCACGCCTCCTCTATTTGACTGTATGTTACAGAAAGGAATGGGAAAAGTCAAAGTTAAAATTGACAAATTAAAAAAGCGGATTTTTTTGACCTTGACTTTTTTTTACTCTATGGTAAGATACCATCTCTGGTATTCCAAAACAAAAACGATAAGGAGGAAAATGTCATGCCAAAAATGACCAAGGTCGAAAATCGTGGCCTAAGCAGCCATCATCACCTGCAAGTCACCCGCCGCAAGGGAAAAGGTAAGCAGGATCCAAGAATTCGCGTCAAGTGCAGTTGCTGCAATCAAGCCGTGGAGATCTACCACCCAAACAATCCAACGGGTAAGCCCGGCCTCGACACTTTGGCGATCAATGGCGTGCTTGGTACGGTGGACCAGTGGCGGCAAGTTCTTTTGCCCCTGCTGGGGATGGAAGTTCCCAAAGACTGAGCACAAACCGCGGTGAACATTGGGTAAGAGTAGTCATACGTATTATGGCTACTCCCTTTTTTATACGAAAATAAAAATCGCCTGATTGGCGATTTTTTGATATACTTAATACAGGTTTTATTTAGTAAAAAAGCTATGCTAAAAAAAATAAAAAAATCTCACCTGTTATCAATACTAATAATTATTTTTTTATTGTTGGCTTGGGTTGTCTTTGAATTGTCACTAAATGATCCCAAAGGAAAAGTGAATACAGTTAAAAAATTTTACTACCAGGCCGCGCGGATTATTAAACCGATTAAACCAGCCATTAGGTTGGCTGTTCCCTACCACCGCCAGGAGCATACCCTCTCCTGTGAAGTTGCTTCTCTCCTAATGGCTTTAAACTACAAAGGGATAAAAGTCACGGAAAATGAATTAATTCAGCAGTTGCCGGTTTCCGATCCCGGGCCGCGCGCCAAAAATAATACTTGGGGTGATCCGAATTTAGGCTTTGTCGGTAATATCAATGGCACCATGCCCAATACTGGCTACGGCGTTTATGAACAACCAATTTATGATTTAGCGGCTCTCTACCGATCAGCTAAAATTATTACTAACGGAACCATAACTGACTTAATAACCGAGTTAGGCAATGGTAATCCAATTGTAGTTTGGGGCGTAGTAGTCGGCAGAAGTAAAGACATCTCATGGAAAACGCCGGAAGGAAAAATTATTACCGCCAAGCTGGATGAACATGCCCGGACTTTGATTGGTTTTACCGGTCAGTCCGATAAGCCAGAATTAATGATCCTACTAGACCCTGTCTATGGTGAGATAAGATTGAAAGTCGCTGATTTTTTAAAGAATTGGGAGTTGCTCGAAAAAAAAGCGGTGGTTATATACTAACTGTTTATTTTAGCTGCTAAATATCAAATATGACTTTACTAACCCAAAAAAATATTGCCCCAACCACCATCTTGGCTCTGGCGATTTTACCAATCGTCAGATGGCTAATGATTGCCCCAATCAGCCCCCGATTTGCCGATTTAGGCATGGTTACTACCAGTCTGGGCCAGATCGCCGGAATTTTAGGCTTAACGCTGTTCTCGATTAATCTGATAATAAGTTACCGGACAAAATTTTTTGATAAGTTTTTTTATGGACTTAATAACCTTTATAATTTCCACCACGAAAACGGGGCGATTGCTTTTTCCTTATTACTCTTCCATCCGTTATTTTTAGCCGTCCAATACCTCCAGATTTCCTTAAACAACGCAGCAAAATTTTTTCTGCCCGGCCAAAACCAAGCCGTAACCTTTGGCATTATCAGCCTAGCCTTAATGATTGTTTTGATGGTTTTGACTTTTTATTTTAAAATAAAATATAATCACTGGAAAATATCGCATAAATTCATGGTTTTAGTTTTTGGCTTTGCCCTCCTCCATGCCTTTTTGATCAGTAGCGACATCTCCCGGGACAATTTACTGAGATTTTATATTTTGGGATTAGCAATTTTTGGATTAGCCGCCGGCTTTTATCAGGCTTTTTTAAGCAAATTTCTTAATAACAATTCAGAATATAAAATCACCCGGCTGACGATACTTAACTCGGCCACGGTTGAAATAGAACTGGAAGCTAAAGCCCAAAATCGATTATTGAAATTTACTCCCGGTCAATTTATTTTCATCCGGTTTTTAAGCCCGCAGGTCAGCGCCGAGTCTCATCCTTTTTCGATTTCTTCTGCCGCCAGAGAAAAAAATCTGAAGTTAACCATAAAATCTTTGGGGGACTTTACCGATAAACTCAAAAATTTGGAAATTGGCACGCGAGCTTTGACCCAAGGTCCGTTTGGAAAATTCTCTTACGGCAATATTGCCAACAAAAATCAAATCTGGATTGCCGGCGGCATTGGCATCACGCCGTTTCTAAGCATGGCCAGAAGCTTAACGGATAACGATTACAAAATTGATCTTTACTACTGCACCCGCGACCGACAAGAAGCCGTTTTGTTGGCTGAATTGCAGAAAATAAGTTCCCTGAATCAAAATTTAAAAATTATTCCTTGGTATTCAGAGTCGCAGGGAAGAATCGCCGGCAGCAACATCGCGGAGCTAAGTCATGGTCTAAACGACAAAGCCATTCTGCTTTGCGGACCCGGTCCGTTTATGACCAGCCTGGGACAGCAATTCTTAGAATTAGGCGCTAAAAATAAAAATATTTATTCCGAACAATTCAAACTTCTATGAAAAAATTAGTCACTCTGTCATTATTTATTTTTTGGGCCGTGGTTACCGCCGTTATGGCTGCCGGCTTGGTTTTCTACCAAAAGAACGATCCGGCCAATTGCAATTTTCCATTACCAATCAACAGTCCGACTGGCGCAGTAACCCTTACTTTGTCAGAAATTGCTAAGCACAATTCCACCAGCGGCTGCTGGCTGTTGATCAACAATAAGATTTACAATGTCACGGCCTATCTTGGGTCTCATCCTGGCGGCGTTGGCACGATTGCCCCTTATTGCGGCAAAGAAGCCACTAATGCCTTCAACACCAAAGACATCGGCCGACCCCACTCAGCCAATGCCGCCAAAATGTTAACTGATTATTACATCGGCGACCTCAACCAAAAAATCGATCAGCAGCAAGTTCAACAAAATATTCAGAAAACTGATTCCGTTACTGCTCCAACCAGGAACCGAGAGATTGAGGATGATTAACCATTGCGGCTGAAAAATCGATTTTTGAAATAAAAAAGATATGTCCGACAAGTTATTGAGTATTCATCGATAGTTTGAGACCAAAAAAGAGCGACACTATTTGCTCTTTTTTAATTACCTTAATTTTTGAAGACTTTAATTAAAGTTGATGGTAAAATTATACATCCCCATGGAACACAGCCCGCGCATAACTGTGCCGGGTTTTTGCGAGCTGACCTCAATTGAAGTCTCACCGGTTGGCGGCAAATTATTCCGATAGTTAAGACTGGGGATAGTCAGGGCCGATGAACAGTCAAAAGTGCTGCTGGTTTTAACTTTGATCACCGTGGGGATACTGGCCTTAGCCGTGGTGGTTCTCGGTGAATACCCGCCTTTGGCGCTTATTTCTATAATTTGTTTGCCGTCTACGATAGAAATGTTATCCTGCCCGCCGACAACCTGAGGTTGGGTATTTCTTGGCAAAAGTAAAAACAAAGCTACGCCGCCAATAATAACGATGACTAAAAAAGTGATGATGGCTATTTTCATAAATTTTTTCTAAAAATTAAAGACGGGATTAATCCAGCCAATGGAAACCAGACTATTGATGATATTAAAAAGCGCGAATAAAATTACAATCAAACCAGCACTTTTAAAAAATATCCCGGCCTTGGTGTTATTGGTAATGCTGAATGAGCTGAAACTAATCAAAAATAAAACCGGCAGCGTGCCCAAGGCAAAGGAAAACATCGTCAACCCGCCGGCGAAAAAATTGCCGGTAGAAAGAGTGTAGACTTGCATTGACTGGGTAAAACCGCAGGGCAGAAAAAACGTGGCCATACCCAGCAGAGCCGGGGTTAAAGTGTGGTTGAGTTTACTTAAGTTTAAAACTTTTTGGGATACAAATTTCGGCATTGCCGGCTGAAGTCTTTTGGTCCAAGAAAAAATATCTAAAAGATTTAAGCCCAGGATTAACATCACCAGCCCGACCGTTATGCCTAAAACAAAAGCGCCAGTTGACCCTAGCTGGAAAGCTGAACCAATCACTCCGATAACACCGCCAAAGACAAAGAAAAAAATCAGGCGGCTGAGGTGAAATAAAATCTGAGGTTTTAGTTTGTCGCCTTTTTGGGCAAAGGTGGCGGACATGGAAAGTAAAAGTCCACCCACCACTGCCAGACAAGAAGAAAGCGAAGCGACAATGCCGACTAGAAATGCCGTGCCATACGTGACATTGCTGGTATTGATTAAATTCACGATGCCTAATTTTTGCAACAGAAAAAACAAAATGACAACCGCCAAAGCAATCGGACCGGCAATTAAAAACTCCTGCCATTTTATTTCGGGTTTTGGTTTTTCGGTTGACAGTGAATAATTGGATAATAAACCGGAAAGTTCTTTGGCAATGTCACTGGCGGTCATTTCCCCAAAATCACCGGAAATTTCCACGGTCTGGCTGGCCAAGTTTGACTTGGCCGAAGAAACTTTTGGATGCTTTACCAATTCACTCTCGGTAATCATCACACACGACTGACAATGCATGCCGTGAACATAAAAAGTATAAGTCTTGTTATTGGTTGTCATATTATTATAATTTTTTAGCTTTAAGCCGCAGAGAATTACCGACAACTGAAACGCTGGAAAACGCCATCATTAATCCGGCAAAAATCGGGTTTAACAGCCAGCCAGTTACCGGATAGAAAACACCGGCGGCCAAGGGAATGCCGATAATATTATAAATAAACGCCCAAAAAAGATTTTGTTTAATTCCCCGCATGGTCAGTTTTGACAACCGGATGGCTTTTACCAGTTTGGAAATGTCGCCGCGTAAAAGAGTAATGCCAGCAGACTCAATCGCCACGTCCGTGCCACCCGACATGGCAATGCCTACGTCGGCCTGGGCTAATGCTGGCGCGTCGTTTACCCCATCACCGGCCATGGCTACAATTTTACCTTGCACCTGCAATGCCTTAATTTTTTTTAGTTTGTCTTCTGGCAAAACCTCAGCGACTACTTCATCAATACCAATTTGACTGGCGATATATTGCGCCGTATTTTTGTCGTCGCCGGTCAGCATCACAATTTTTATTCCCAGCTGATGTAAACGTTTTACCACTTCAGCCGCTTCGGGTTTGATGGCATCGGCCACCATCGCTACGGCCAAAACATTTTGTTTAGTCGCTAGAATAACCGGCGTTTTGCCAGCCAACGTATCTTTTTCTAGCGAACCAGTATCAAAAGACAGATTAAGATCAATGATTAATTTAGTGTTGCCAGCATAATATTGAATGCCATCAATAGTACCGCCAATCCCCTTGCCTTTGATTGAATCAAAATCATTTATTGTTGGCAGTGGTAATTGTTTTTCATTGGCTGATGAGATAATGGCCGCGGCAATCGGGTGCTCAGATTTTTTTTCCAGCGCCGCTAAAATAGCGATTAGTTCATTATCAGTTTTTGGTGAATAATTTTGTAAGGAAATTAATTCCGGCTTGCCTTTGGTCAGGGTGCCGGTTTTATCCATCACTACCACATCCACCTGGTGAAGTTTTTCCAAGGTGGCGGCGTCTTTAATCAAAATCCCCTCCTTAGCTCCTTTGCCAACCCCAACAATAATGGCCGTGGGCGTAGCCAGACCCAAAGCGCAGGGACAAGCAATCACCAGAACGCCAACAAAACAAACCAGACCAAACGACAAAGCCTGAGAAAAACCCAGATATTGCGAGCCAACCAACAGCCAAAGACCAAGAGCCAAAAAAGCAATCACTAAAACCACGGGCACAAAAATACCGGAAATTTTATCAGCCAAGGCCTGAATCGGCGCTTTGCTGTTTTGGGCTTCTTGAACCATTTTTATGATATGAGCCAGCATGGTTTCGGATCCAACTTTGGTCGCCTGAAAAATAAACGACCCGCTGGTGTTGATAGTTCCCGCCACTACAGTATCACCGATGGTTTTGACCACCGGCATCGGTTCGCCGGTTACCAAAGATTCGTCAAGGTAAGATGACCCTTGGGTGATAACCCCGTCCACCGGAATTTTACCAGCTGGTTTGATAATTATCAGCTCACCGGAAATCACTTGATCAACTGGAATTTCCTGTTCTTTGCCTTCACGAATTACTAAAGCGGTTTTGGCTTGGAGGTTTAAAAGTTTTTCAATAGCTGAACCAGTTTTTAATTTGGACCGCGATTCCAGGTATTTGCCTAAAGCGATAAAGGTAATGACGATAATGGTAACATCGTAATAAGTATTGTCCACGTTGATAAAAGACTTCAGTGAATCGGCAAAGGCGCTGACGATAAAACTATACAGAAAAGCGACCGAGGTGCCGATGCCAACCAAAGTATCCATATTGGCTTTGCCATAACGCAAAAAACGATACACCCCCAGCAGGTAGGGTTTGCCGACAACAAAAATGACGTAAGTTGCCATCAAGGGCAACACGCTACGAAAAAGTCCCTGCCAGACTACGGGAATACCGGGAGCAGCATTAAACTGGGCCAGAATATCCCAACCCATGGCCAGGATGCTGAAAATCGCCAGCGGCACGGCCGACAAAACTTTTACCCTTAGGCTAGCAATTTCCGCCAGCTTTTCTTTTTTGGACTGACTAAGCCCCAGGTGAGCAGCGTGTTCACTGGCACTCATCCCCATTTCTTCAGCCGTGGGAATAACTAAGGAATAACCTAGCGGCTCTATTTTTTTGGCCAGCTGATGTGGACTGATTTTGGCTTCGTCAAAAGACAACTTAGCAGTTTCAGTGCCATAATTGACTTCGGCCATCTGCACCCCAGCGGTTTTTTTAAAAGTCTTTTCAATGGTATTAACGCAGGAAGCGCAATTCATGCCCTTGACTTTAAATACCTTAGGCACGAACATATTATTTTCTTTTAAGTTTATAAACTTTAAGAATTTCGGTTTTGGCTTTTTCGGTCTGGCCGGCTTTAACCTGGCGCAGAATGCAGCCGCTGAGATGATTTTCCATCAATAAATCCTCAACATTAGAAAGCCCCTGCTTAACTGCGGAGGTCTGAGTGATGATATCAATACAATAACTGTTATTTTCAATCATCTTTTGTAATCCCCTCACCTGACCTTCAATCAGCTTAAGCCGGCGGATTAGTTTGTCTTGTCTTTTGTCTGCTAAGTATTTCATATATAACCATAATATACCCCCCTGGGGGTATTGTCAAGGGGTATTAATATGTCCCATAAATGACATAAAAACTTATCAATCTATTTTAACCATTAGAAGTCCTCGTCTCGCCCCGTCCCAAACCTTTAAATTAACTTTGATGTTGAATAAGTAAGCCGCCCGCCATTTATTGGCAAGTAGGCGTTTCCGAGGTCCAAACTTGAAATACTTAAAAGCATAAATTCGGGTTTGGGCGGTTAGATAGTACCACGGGGCTTTGCTACTAGACTAAACCAAAAACCGCCACTTGGGCGGCAATTGGTAAAAGCTAACTAATCTAATTAAGCCTTTTGGGTTTTGCTTTTCAGGGTGGATTCCAAGATGTGGTAAAGCGGCTGTTTCTTCTGTTCCGCCTCACTCCACTTCTTGTTCTTGAAAACCACGACCCTGACGCCGTTGATTTCCCCGGTCAGCATTGGCCCCTTTTCGCTTTTGGGTTCGTTAACCCAGAGCGCTCCGAGCCTAGTTGAACTTTTCTCCATAGATTTATGGTTAAGAATTAGTTTAAGAATTAGCGATAAAAAAACAAGGAATCAAGAATTCAGAGTTAAGAATCAAGGGTTTTCAGTTTAGAACTTTTGACCAAGCCGTTAGTGATCTTATTAACCACAATCGTCTGTCCGGCAACTTTTGTGAATTCCTCGCTGGTAATATATTTGATATCTCTGGCAATTAATAATTGATTCTGAACTTCCGTCAAAGAGCCTAGGACCATTGAATAAAATTGACATTTTTCTCGGTAAGACTTTCGGCTGAAACCTTCGGCAATGTTAGAGGTAAAGGAGACCATTGCCCCTCTTAACTGAGAAGACAAACCAAAAATTTCTGATCGAGGAAATGTGCTGGTCATTTAATAGATATCCAAGACTAACCTATGACCTTACTGCCAAGCCTTTAGATCAGTAAATGACCTGATTTTCCTTAATTCTTGATTCATAATTCTTTATTCTTGTCTAATCTTGCCTCAATACAAAAACGCCCCAAAATGGCGCGCTATATTGATTATTTAAATTGATATATTGAGGATAGCAAAATAGAATTAAACCGTCAAGACGCCTGGGCAAAACCAGGTCTGCCACTAGACCAGATATAATTTTAGTCAGCTTCCTGCTATAATGAAATTGCTAACCTTACTAACTTAATGAATCAAAATGCTATGAAAAAAATAATCTTTATTGCCGCCGTTATCTTAATCGCCATTGCTTTGGTTGGCATCTTCTATTTGAATCAACCGGGATCCGAACCAATGGTTGAACCGGACAATCTAGCTGCGGCTTGTCAAAATAACCAAGGCACCTGGTTGGCCGAATTCAATGAATGCGAACACGTATCAAAAGAATGGTGCAAACAAAATGGCGGCGAATTTAATGAATGCGAATCCGCCTGTCGCCACAATCCCGGAGCGGAAATCTGCACTCTCCAGTGCGTATTGGTTTGCAAGTTCAATTCGACGGGACAAAAGGCAAATAGCGGACCGGAAAATACCAGCTATACTGTTGAGAATGAAGCGGTGAATTTTAAAAATGGCGTAGCGGAAAAAATAACACTACCGGATTCCGGCACTAAAACTGTCACTAGGATTTTTGAGGCCAACACCCAAGGCGATATTAATAAGGATGGCCGTCAAGACGCCGTAGTAATTTTAACCCAGGATGCCTCCGGCACCGGAATTTTTTATTATGTCGCAGCCGCTTTGAATCTAGAAAATGGCTACCAGGGTACCAATGCGATTTTATTGGGCGACCGAATTGCGCCCCAAACCACTCAGATTAAAGATGATATTGTCATTATCAATTACGCTGATCGCCGGGTCGGCGAACCAATGACCGCAAGCCCGTCGATTGGCGTTTCAAAATATTTATCATTAGATAACGGCAATCTCCGGGAAATCCCCAACAAAAATAATCTGATTGTGGTTGATAGTCCGGCGATCGCTCAGTTGATTACTTCCCCGCTGACCGTCTCCGGTCAGGCCCGAGGCAATTGGTTCTTTGAAGCCAGTTTCCCGATAACTCTGACTGATCTTGACAGCAAAATTATCGCTGAAAGCCATGCCACCGCCCAGGGCGACTGGATGACAGAAAATTTTGTCGATTTTACCGGCAGCCTGACCTTTAAAAAACCGGCCGGAATTAAAAGAGGAGTTTTAATCTTCAAAAAAGACAACCCATCCGGCCTGCCGGAACATGATGATTCTTTGGCGATTCCCGTTTTCTTTGAGTAACCAGACTGACCAACGCCAAACTTTCAGCTACTTTTTCCTGTCCAACCGGGCCGGGGTATAATAAAATAATAAGGGGAGAACAAAATTAAAAATGAATAATAACAATCATAAATATTGGGAAAAACCAATTCCTCAGGTTTTGACCGAGCTGAAGGCCAAAAAAAACGGCTTGAGCCCGCTGGAAGCCAGAAGAAGACTGTTTGTCAACGGCCGCAATGAAATTAAAAATCAAAATCAGCGCGGGGCATTCAGCATTTTTTTATCCCAGTTCAAAAACCCGCTGGTTTTAATCCTGCTAGTCGCCAGCGTTTTAGCCGGATTTTTAGGCGATATTATTTCCACAATAATCATTATCCTGATTATCATCACCTCCGCCTTTCTGGCCTTTTTCCAGGAGTATAAATCCGAGCAGATCATCGCCAAGCTGCGCAAAAAAGTTTCTTTAAAAATCTCCGTTCTCCGCGAGGGAAAAATCATTTCTCTGCTGACGACCGAGCTGGTAACCGGCGATATCGTTTTATTGGAATTGGGTAAAGTCGTCCCGGCCGACTTACGCCTGATCGACACCGACGACCTGTTGATCAACGAAGCGATTTTAACTGGCGAATCATTTCCGGTAGAAAAAACCGCGATCAACCAAAAAGTAAAATACTACCTGCCACAATCAATGAAAAATTTGGCGTTTATGGGCACGCATGTCGTCCAAGGTTCCGGCCGCGGAGTAGTGATCGCCACCGGCAAAAATACCGAACTTGGCAAAACCGCTCACCTCCTCCAGACCAAGCCGGAACAGACGGAGTTCCAAAAAGGCATCGCCAGCTTTGGCATTTTTCTATTCAAAATTATTTTGATTTTTTCTTTATCCATCTTTTTATTTCTGGCGGTTTTTAAGCACGACTGGGTCGAATCTTTGCTCTTTGCTCTGGCGATCGCCGTCGGGATTTCACCCGAGCTCCTGCCGGTAATCATCACCCTTAATCTTTCCCGCGGCGCCCAAAAAATGTCAAAAAAACAAGTGATCGTCAAACGGCTGATGTCAATTGAAGACCTGGGTAATACTGACATCTTATGCACCGATAAAACCGGCACCCTGACCGCCGGCAATATCACACTCAAAGATTATTTTGATTTTGACCGCCGCCAAGACCAAACGGTTTTAACTTACTCGCTCCTCTGCAATACCTTTACCGTGACAAAAAATATTTCCGGCAATCCTTTGGATGAAGCAATTTTTGATTACGGTAAACAAAATCACCTCCGGCACTTGATTAAGGATTATAAAATCATTGACAGTTTATCATTTGACTTTGACCGGCGGCGAATGAGCGTTATTGCGGAGGATAAAACCGGCCGGCAATTGATCTGCAAAGGAGCAATTGAAGAAATGCTGACGATTTGTGACCGGATTAAAATCGGCGATAAAACTTTACCGTTCAAAACTCATCGGGCGAGGGCGGAAAAAGAAATTAAAAGCTGGCAAAACCAGGGGTTTAAAATTCTTCTGATCGCCAGCAGAAAAATTGAGGCTAAAAATCGTTATAGTCCAAATGACGAAGAGAAAATGACCTTACTCGGTTATTTGATTTTTAGTGATTCATTGAAAAAAACCAGCAAAGAAACCTTGCTTTTGCTGCAAAAGCTGGGCGTCACCGTTAAAGTTTTAACCGGCGACAACGAACCGATAACGCGCTATATTCTTCGGGAAGTGGGTTTTGAGATTTCCGGCGTCTTGTCGGGAAGCCAGCTGGACAAAATGACCGCCGCCGAATTGAATAAGATCGTGGATAAAGTCAATGTTTTTATCAGGATCACTCCGGAACATAAGTTAAAAATCGTTAATGCCTTAAAGGAGAATAAACATACCGTCAGTTTTTTGGGCGACGGTGCCAATGACGCCCCGGCGCTGCGGGCGGCGGACGTTGGGATTTCGGTTGATTCAGCGGTGGACATCGCCAAAGAAGCGGCCGACGTAATTTTAATGCAAAAAAGTCTATCGGTTCTGGCCGAAGGTATCACTGAAGGCCGAAAAACTTTTGGCAACACCCTCAAATATATTTTCTGCACCATCAGCTCCAATTACGGCAATATGTTTTCTGTCGCCGGCGCCGCCCTAATCTTGCCTTTTATTCCAATGCTGCCGGTCCAAATCTTACTGTTGAATTTTCTAAGCGATTTTCCGATGCTGGCTATTTCCACCGATAACGTTGATGACGAGTACCTCCAAAAACCCAAACACTGGGACATAAAGGTGATCAGCCGATTTATGACCTATTTTGGTTTAATCAGTTCCGTTTTTGATTTTCTGACTTTTGGTTTTTTGCTTTACCTTTTCGGCCGGGTCGCACCGATGTTCCAGGCTGGCTGGTTCTGGGAATCATTCTTGACGGAAGTACTCTTAATCTTTGTCATCCGAACCAAAAAATTCTTCTGGCAAAGCAAGCCCAGCCGGTCGGTGATTATCGCCACAATTATCACCACCATTCTGGTTTTATTTTTCCTCTACACCCCTGTCCGAATTTTCTTCCATTTTGCCTGGCTGCCCTTCTGGGCGTTAATAATGATTGTCGGCATCGCCTTAGCTTATTTTTTACTGGTGGAATTCGCTAAAGAAAGATTTTACCGCAAGTTTGAGATTTAAACCCGTTTGGGGCCGGTTGATCTTAGACAAAACCTCTGATATAATTTTTCTATGACTTTTCAATTTATCATCATTATCATCGGCCTGATGCTGTTTGAAATTATCAGCAGCGTTGATAATGCCGTCATTAACGCCCATGTTCTGAAAACTCTGCCGGATAAATATCGGAAGATTTTTCTTTTTTGGGGTATTATTTTTGCCGTTTTTGTTGTCCGGGGCTGTCTGCCCTTTTTAATTATCTGGATTGCCAACCCCTCCCTGTCATTTTTTGAAGTAATAAGTTTCGCCTTCAGCACTGGCGAAGGAATCAAGGAGTCGGTGGAAGAATCTACTCCTCTGCTTCTGCTGGGCGGCGGTATGTATTTATTTTTGGTATTTTTGGCTTGGCTTTTTTTGGAAGAAAAAAAATACGCCTTTCTGGCGGAAAACTTCATTCATCGCCAAGCAATTTGGTTTTACGCAATTTCTTCGCTGGTGGTAACGGCCACGATTTGGTTTTCCATCAGAGTTAATCCCCTGCTGGCGCTGGCGGCTTCTATCGGCACCACCGCTTTCTTTATTACCGACGGCTTTAAAAAAAATGCCGAGGAAAAAGAAAAAGAACTACTCAAATCGGGGATGGGCGCCTGGAGTAAGATTATTTACTTGGAAGTGCTGGATGCCTCATTCTCCATTGACGGCGTTATCGGCGCATTTGCCTTCACTTTGTCCGTGCCCTTAATTTTGATCGGCAACGGCCTCGGTGCGTTTGTCGTTCGAGAACTTACGGTTCGTGGCATCGACACCATTGCTAAATTTGCTTATCTCAAAAATGGTGCGATGTATGCCATTGGTATCCTGGGCGGCATAATGATTTTGGAAAGCTTTGGCCGGGAATTCCCCTTCTGGTTGGCGCCAGCCAGCACCGTCTTTCTACTATCATTTTTTCTCTTTCTCTCCGCTAAAGAAATCAGGTCGACAAAAGTCAAAACCTAAAAGCCTGATTGGATTAATTAAAGCGATCGGCCAAAAAACAAAATATGATTGATAATTCGGAATTTAAACCCTTTCCGATGCCAATCCCGCTCAAAAAAATTTTGGGTCCGAGTTTTATTATTCTCGCCCTGGGACTGGGTTCGGGTGAAGTGATTTTATGGCCGTTTTTGAGTTCAAACTTCGGTCTGGGTATTGCCTGGGGCGCGCTATTAGGGATAACCTTCCAATATTTTATCAATATGGAGATTGAACGCTACGCCCTAGTTAAAGGCGAAAGCGTTTTTGTCGGTTTAAATAAGTTGCTTCGCGGAGCAGCCTATTGGTTCATTCTTTCCACCTTCATCGGGTTTGGCCTGCCGGGAATCATTGCCGCCAGCGCTCAGGTACTGGCGTCTGTTTTGGGCATTGAGAATTTTAAATGGATCGCCATCGCTTTCTTGATTCTCATTGGCCTGGTTTTGAGTTTTGGTAAAAAGGTTTATGACTTGATGGAAGATATTACAAAAACCATAATTTTCTTGGGCATTCCCTTCATTGTGATCTTGGCCGTCATTTTGAGCCGAGGCGTTGATTGGCTGGCATTAGGCCAGGGGTTGGCTGGGATTGGCACCAATTATCATTTTCTGCCGGCCGGAATCAACTTGGCGACTTTTCTGGCCGCCTTTGCTTACGCCGGTGCCGGCGGTAATTTAAATTTGACTCAATCCATTTATATCAAAGAGAAGGGCTACGGCATGGGACAATACTCTCAAAAAATCTCCGGCTTGTTTAAAAATATCAAAGAAAGACAACATATTGAATTAGAAGGTCAGGCGTTTGAACTTACTGAAAGTAATATCAAAAATTTCAAAGCCTGGTGGAAAAAAATCAGCCTGGAACATCTGTTGATTTTTTGGTTTTTGGGGCTCTTGGGAATTTGCGTTCTGATGATTCTGGCTTTTAGCACTACTTTTGGCCTGAGTAATAACCCCACGGGAATAAATTTTGTCATCAATGAGGGCTTGATTATCGGCCAGAAACTCTTGCCCTGGATCGGCACCCTGTTCTTGGTGGTGGTTGCCGTCATGCTTTTCCAAACCCAACTGGGAATACTGGATTCCACTTCCAGGATTATGGCGGAAAATTTTGCCCTGAAAAAAATCCAGAAAAACGGCAAAAAAGAAATTAACCTGTCAAAAATTTATTTCACCTTCGTTTGGGCCCAAATCGCCTTTGGTGTAGTTTTATTTTTGCTTAACATTTCTGAGCCGCGCTCGCTGATTGTCACTGGCGCGGTGATTAACGCCGTAGCAATGTTTGTCCATGTCGGCCTGGTAAACTGGATGAATCACAAATTATTGCCCCAGGTTTTTTGGCCCGGTAGAATCCGACAGTTAATTATCATCATCATATTTTTATTTTTTGGCGGGTTTAGCGCCATCACTTTGTGGGATTCGATTTTAAGCAAGATATTTTAGGATTTAAGAATAAAAAAAGAGGAGGTTAACTAGATTATCTGCTTGAAAGCAGTCTAGTCAACCTCCTTTTGGGTTTTCGGTCTTGCTTTTGGCCAGACTGGTCAAAAGCAAAAACCGGAAAGGAACGTCTTACTGTTCCGGCGGAGGCGGCAGCGGAATATTTGCCGCCGGTGTCGGGGTTGGTTCAACCCGTTGCGGCGGGTTGATAGGCTTAACCTGATGCGATGTCGAAGCGGTTCTTGTGGTTGCCTCATCTTCATCAGACGACGGAAGCGGTTCAGGCAGAGATTCGCCGGTGGCAGGCGGCGAAAGCTGGTTGGACAATCCGTCTATTTTGTTCGCCAATCCTCTCACCGCATAGCCAATGTCAGTCATCTGACCCTCCACCCGATTCATTCGGCCAGCCAACTCTTGGATATCCTGGCTGTTTCTCTCAACTTGCTGATTGAGATAAGCCGCGGTCTGACTTGGTGAAGCCTTCAAACCACCGGCATTGCCGGGTAAAGAGACTACCACCGTTACTGAACCTTTACCCTGGTCCTGGAAGACCAACGGTGCGCCCAGCTGGGTGGACATGGCCATCCTGGTCTGAGTTGATGGAGTCGTATCCAAACGAATACTCTCCAGACTCATACCGGGTCCAATCACCGACGTGGCCGGGCTGCTGGGTGAAGCTGGTGACGGCTGTTGTTGGGCCGTCGGTTGAGGTTCCGATTTACCATGGAATACTCGGTTCCAAACTCCGGTCACCATACCCGGCACAACATTGCCCAGGATCAGAAGGCAGACCACGACGACTGCGATGATAGCGACAGTGCGCATCGTGATTAGCTGGCTCCACCCCCTTGGCGGTTCAGCTGATGATTCCCCGAATGATTCCGATTGCCTTTTGGGTGATATGACCCTTGGTTGAGCTTTCGGCGGCGATGAGGTTTGGCTTGGACCGACTGGCGGCTTTAGCGTAAACCGTTGTTTTTCATCCGAGGGCTTTCCCGCTGAGCTGGTAGCCGATTGCGCGTTCGTAGCTGGCGGTTTTTCTCGGGCTTGGTCAGGCTGATGCATCATCTGCAACAATTCAGCGGCAGTCGGAAACGATGTGCCGCCAGCCAACTGGCTCAAGGCCCGTTCAACGAACCTCTTGTCCGGAGGAACCTCGTTAAGCCGCAGCCACTGAACCTTCCTCTGCCGCAACCAAGCTTCGATTTCCTCATCTGAGGCTTGAGACGGCAAGTCTATGCCCATCTCCTGTGTGAGTTGCTTCAATTCTGAAATCTTCATTTGGGACTCCTTTCTTTGTCGAGCCGATCATTGATGGGAAACCGCGAATAGACAACGGTGACAGGGACTTCCGCCGCCGACGAATCAGCGGCCAGGGTGATAAAATTGATGTCTATCCGGCCACTTGGCAAATCAGCGCTAGAGGTGTCAATCGTTTGTTGATTCGAGATGACAAACCGTTTCTTATTGATCTCGCAAATCAACGTGCCATCACTACAACTGATTTGATACTTACGACAGAAGCGATTGACCTCCCAGCTTTGAACCGGATAAAGAAGTCGATTGAACTCCAGCGGTTTAGTCGTCTGACCGCGTTTGAGATATGCGGTGTAAGCAGCAATAATCGCTGGTTGGCCTTTATCATCCGACATGGCCATGGGTTTTGCTTCAGACCATTCGGCCAAAGGCAATGGACCCTCTGGCGCGAGATCGGCCAGATAAACCCAATACTGCAGATACTGTAACCCGTCGTCAGAGCGTTGAGCGGCCGGAATCAAAGTTCCCGAGAAACCCTCCGTCTGAATCGCGCTGGCATAGTCCACGTAAAGCGGTTTGTCCAAACGCCAGTACTGAAACGATTGACCAGACCTTGGATTATGGGTTGCAATATCTTGCCATTGACCGGTTGTCAATAAACACTGGAACCGGCCGGTCGCGGTAGTCGCCAAATCATTCACATAACCAATAATTGGCGATTTGACCGAAACCAGTCTCCCTTCGGGCCATTGACTTCGCCCGACCCAGATTTGATTGTAGCCGTTCTTGGCCGCAACCAAATCCTTCAAATGCCTGGCGCTCTTTTGGATCGCCGCCACATCGGGAAATTCCGGTGGTGCAATGTCCACGCCAGACGCTCCAGAAAGTTTCTTCTTTACCTCTCGAGAGACATCCGGCTTGGTGTACTCTTCGACCGTCTGTGGATGTGGTTTCGCCGGCCAAAAAAGCCATCGCGAGACCTTCAAACCGCCGGCAAGAAGCACCAGCAGAATGATCACCCAAAATACCACCTTTACCAGAGAACCAACGAATTCTTCAATCTCTTTCATGATGCTATCCCTCACTTTCCTTTACCTTGATCACTTGTTTTTTTGGCCGCGGCAGAACTCCTTCTGCCACGGAAAGTCTCCGAAAAACCGCGCAACAAGTACGGCAGGACAACCAGAGCACCTAAAACAGTTTTGTTCATCTCCGGCAGGGCCGTAGCAATAGCTCGCGCGGCCGCGGCCGCGGCCTGTTGCTCCGCCAATGTTTCACCGATCTCCAGCTCTTTGGCCGCCGCCGCTTCCATCGTGGCATTCATGAGTTCCTGCTGGGCAATGTTATTCACTCTTACCTCGCAGACTAAGCCAAAGCCAAGGGCGTAAAACCAAAAATTCAGCCAACTAGTGACCGCCTGGCCCATTCGAACCAGCTCCGGTTGCTTCAAGAATGACAAGCCCTCTGCCGAACAGTCCCAACCTTCCAGGTATGATTCTTGCCCGTCAGGATTTAGCAACGGCACTTCCATTTCTTCTGTTACGCTAGTTGCCTGCTGCAACGCTGACTGCAAAATCTCATTAAGGAGATCGGTTAAGTCAGAAAACGACCCGACCCGGAGCTGAAAAGCGATTACATTAACCGGCCGACAGGTAAGCTGAACGTCAACATCGACGTCTGGTCCGTCAGTCGCTTTAACCCTAAATGGTTTCTGCGCTATTACTCGCGGCCGTACTGACACATCGGCAATTGTTTCCCAGAACAAAGGGCTCAACAGTAGCAAACCAGGCCTAGCAGCATAACAACGAGATTCATCAAACTGACTAGACGAATCTTCAGATTCGTTAGGGCTGCCAAGCCGCCACTGCAATATCCGCCGAGTCATGATTGGTACGGTAGTAAATTCCAAAAGACGACTACCGAACCTTTTGATCTTGACCTTGAAAGCGGCAATGACAATGCCGGCCAGAATCGCGCTAATAACCAAAACCGCGATCGCCAGTTTCATCGTGCCACCTTGCAACAACAGACTGACAATGGTAATCGGTATCAGAATACCGACAATTGCCAGACCAACCAGGGTGATAAGCCCCAGTCCATCAATGGACCAGGCAAAAGGATGATTTTTCTGAGCGTTCATGATTTGTTTCCTCTTTCTTTCGGGATGATTTGTGATCAGAGTCACCTCTGTCTATGTTTATATTTCATGGGTTAATACCCAAATTGTAAGGTTCGAGGTACCAGCCGTAATGAGGGCATAGTAACCCTAAACAATAGCATATTTAACAATTTTTGTCAACCAAAATCAGCCTTTTGCCTTAAAACTAAAAAATCCTTACTTTCCCATAAAATAAGGACCTAAAAATTTACTAATTTTAGTCAAATCTTAGCCAACAGAACCAGTAAGGGCCTCGATTATGAATCTGACCAGGACATAACTTAAGAATACTACCCCTAGTCCCAGAGAAGCCCAGGTAATCATATCTTTACCTTTTTTGATTTTTTCTTCGTTTCCGGCCGAAGTGACCCAGTTAAAACCACCATGGACAAAAACCGCCAACGCCAGGGAGCCAACCAAGCCCAATATGACCCTGATGACATTACCAATTACCAGCCGCGGATCAGTAACATCTCCCAAAGGATTTTCTAATTTTGCACTACCGGAAGTTGAGTCGTCAGTTGAACCGGTAACTGCTTGCCCAGTACTGCCAGCCGTAGTGTCAGCAAAAACCGGAATTACCTGAGTCAAAAATAACACCGGCAAAAACAGGCTGAGAAAAATAATCAATGAGGTTATTTTTTTGTTGCTCATACTGCTTTAATTATAGATTAAGCTGATTTTCGTGTCAATTGACATTAGATTACTTCGATACCATTTCTGGGGCTGGAGTTAATCTTCTGGACCGAGGAACAGTCCGCCTTGTCCGTCTGAGGTTACGACCTAGGTCGAAGACGCCGGCCGGTCAATTTAAAACGCCAGAGAAATCCTAGACTAGCCATAATCACCAAACCGCTGACCAGAACCGGCCACCGCAAACCAAATACGGCCGGCGTTGAATCAAGACGCAAAAATTCCATCAAAATCCGAATCACCGAATAATTAATCAGATAAAGCAGAAAAACCACACCCCCTTGATTCTTGATTCTTGATTCTTGCTTGCCCGCCGAAGCCTTGGCGGAGGCGGGATTATTTCTCCCCACCCACAAAAATAAACTCAACAACATCAAAAAATTCAAACCATCCAAAACCGACTCATACAAAAATACCGGGTGAAAATACGGCTGAGCTAAATATTCCGCCGGCCGGTTTTGAAACTGAATCGGAATACCCCAGGGTAAATTGGTGGGTAAACCAAAAACTTCCTGATTAAAATAATTGCCCCACCGTCCAACCGCCTGAGCCAAGGGCAGACCCACGGCTAAGATGTCCGCCCAAAGCCAAAAATCTCTGTCTCTCCCTCTCCCCTGGCGGGAGAGGGCTGGGGTGACACGTTCGACAAGCTCAGTGTCACCCTGAGTTTGCCGAAGAGTGAGGGGGAAAGTGTAAATTAGCAAAGTCACCAGACCGCCGATAATTGCCCCGTGAATGGCCAGACCACCGTGCCAAACCGCTATCATCTCACCGGGATGAGAAAAGTAATAAGGCCAGTCCAACATGATGGCATACAACCGGGCGCCAAGCAGACCAAAAATTACTAAATAAAAAACCAGGTTATAAACCTCGTCAGTTGAGATATTCAGATGTTTAGCCAGCTGCCTGGTGACTAGCAGCCCGGCAAAAATTCCGAGAACAATAAAAATGCCGTACCAATAGACGGTCAGCCAGCCAAATTGAAATAGAATCGGCTGAGGCGAAAAGGTGTGTAAAAAATTGATCATAATATTCTTCAATCGGAACCCGGTGAGAGAGGGAAGATAAACTATACTTCTGTCATTTTACCACAAAAAACCGGGGATAAAAAAGCTCAGCGCGGGAATGACGCTGAGCGACAACTTATTTATAGCCGGCGATTGCCAGCAAACATGTCAGGGATTCGACACGCGTACGGGATAAATGCGTGTGGGTGGCCGCCGACAAGTTCGGGACGGCTTGCTGGGTCGGTGAGACCTGGTCTGATTTTCAGAATTAACCCCTCCAAGCGGAAAATCCTTGGGCTTTCCTCCTTTGCCCGACTTCAACCTCAGAGAATGGCTGTCGGTGTCTACGATGGCCTGCCTTATCAGGCCCAAGAGCTCGTCAAGAGTTCGGGCTTGGTGGTCGTGGCGCCGGCCGTTTTTCCACTGCACGCTTACCGGAAAATCTCTGATCTGGAAAGCCCGGACAGAGAACGGCGGCTCCAGTCGAAACATGCGTTTTGCTGGATGGGCGCACTGGCAGACATGGACTTGACGACGTGATGCGACCGGATGACCAGCGATTAGCAAAGTAAAAAACCTCTGCTGATTTTCTTTTCTTAACATTGGGACTTCCTCCTCGTTCTTTATGGGTGTTGCTCATCTGCTTTACTGATAGCTGATAGCCTTGCTCACCCAAAACGAGGGCTGAAGACTGTGATCTGAACCATAAAGCTCACCTCCCTTCGTGTCGTAATTTGATGTAAGGTGCATCCTCCCACTAGATTTCCAAGATAACATTTGGCCCTAAATTTGTCAAATAAACCAAACACTGACGACAAAATTGCCTAATATTTTTACAGGCCTTGCACATGAACTCCTTCATACCACCCGGGGATTAACCTCCAGACTCAAAAAACAAAACCCACCAAAGTGGGCTGTGAGACTTTTAAAAAATTTTGCCGATTAGTCCCGCGCCTACTGGACTCGGCAAACTACCCTCCGACTTCAATCCGGAGTGGCAACGATAGATACTACTTCCGCCTCAATTTCTTCTCTTGTTCCAAAATCGCTAAAGTCGTTTTGATTACCGTATCCGGATTCAAAGAAATGCTGTCGATTCCCTGACGCACCAAGAATTGAGCGAAATCCGGAAAGTCCGAGGGTGCCTGGCCGCAGATACCGATTTTTCGATTTTTCTTTTTAGCGATTTTAATCACTTGGGAAATCATCTTCTTAACCGCTTCATTGCGCTCATCGTAAACATGGGCGACTAGCGCCGAATCGCGATCAACCCCCAGGATCAGTTGAGTTAAATCATTGGAACCGATTGAAAAACCGTCAAAAATTTCCGCAAATTCTTCGGCTAAAATGACGTTCGAGGGAATTTCACACATCACATAAACTTCCAAACCGTCTTGGCCCCGGACTAAGCCATTAGCCTTCATTATGGCAATCACTTTCTTGCCTTCTTCGACGGTTCGACAAAACGGCACCATCACTTTGACGTTGGTTAAACCAAAAACTTCACGGGCTTTACGCAAAGCTTGACACTCCAAAACAAAACCGGCCGAATACTCCGGAGCATAATAACGGGAAGCACCGCGCCAGCCGATCATCGGATTGGATTCGATAGGTTCGAATTCTCTGCCGCCGATTAAGTTGGCATATTCATTTGATTTAAAATCTGAAAGCCGGAAGATCACTTCTTTAGGATAAAAAGCCGCGGCCAGCTGAGCTACTCCTTCAGCCAGTCGATCAACAAAATATTGACCCTTAATTTTATAACCCGCCGTTAACTCAGCAATTTTCTTTTTCGCTTTTTTATCTTTGAGTTTGTTGAAATGGAGCAGGGCCAGCGGATGAACCTTGACATGAGTGGCAATAATAAATTCCTCCCGCGCCAAACCAACGCCGTCGTTAGGGATAAAAGAAGATTTAAAGGCCAAATCCGGCTCCCCGATATTCATCATGATTTTGGTCTTGGGCCGCTTGATGGTTTTTAGATTGGTTTTTTTAATCTCAAAAGGCAGCACGCCGGCATAAACATAGCCGGTTTCACCCTCAGCGCAAGAAATCGTTACTGACTGATTATTTTTCAGCTGCTTAGTGGCAACCTGGGTGCCGACAATACAAGGGATACCCAACTCACGGCTGACAATCGCCGCGTGGCAAGTCCGGCCGCCGAGATTAGTGATAATGCCCGAAGCGATTTTCATAATCGGTTCCCAATCCGGATCAGTCATGGTGGTGACTAAAATTTCACCCGGTTTGAATTGGCTGATCTGTTTTACGCTCTCAATCACCCGGACTTTGCCGGCTGCAATCTTTTCACCGACCGGCGAACCGCTCAAAATCATTTTGCCTCTTTTGGTTAAAATATATTCCTCCAGAACTGAACCACTTTTTAAGGCCTGAACCGTCTCCGGTCGCGCCTGGACAATAAACAACTTTTTAGTCTGCCCATCCTTGGCCCATTCAATATCCATCGGCCGCTGATAATGTTTTTCGATAATCATCCCCCACTCCGCCAGCTTTAAAATCTCTTTATCCGTCAGGGAATAACGTCGCTGTTCGGCTTTGGCGGTCTGGATATTTTTGGTTGATTGACCGCCCTTATTGGTATAAATCATCTTAATCTGCTTGCTGCCCAGCCGGCGGGCGATAATCGGTCTAAAACCTTTTTCCAAGGTTGGCTTAAAAACATAAAACTCATCGGGGTTGACTTTGCCCTGAACAATATTTTCGCCCAAGCCGTAAGACGAGTTAATTAAGATATTATCCTTGAATCCGGTTTCCGTATCAATGGTAAACATAATGCCGGCTGACGCCAGATCCGACCGGACCATTTTTTGAACACCGATCGAAAGACCAACTTTAAAATGATCGAACTTTTTATCCTGCCGGTATGAGATCGCACGATTGGTAAAAAGTGAGGCCATACACTTCCGACAAGCTTCAAGCAAAGCCTCGGGCCCGCGAATATTCAAAAAAGTTTCCTGCTGACCGGCAAAAGAAGCATCCGGCAAATCTTCGGCCGTAGCCGAACTGCGGACAGCGACGTCCACGCTCTTCTTGCCATAATCCCGCTCCAGTTGACGATAAGCTTTGATGATGGCCTGCTTTAAATCCGTAGGAAATTCCGCGGCTAAAATCAATTGACGGACTTTTTGACCCCGCTCCATCAGATTATTGATGTCCTGAGTATTCAAATCAGCCAAAACTTTTCGAATTTGTTTTTTGATTTTCGATTTATCCAAAAAATAAAAATAGGCTTGAGCCGTAACCGCAAAGCCATTTGGCACCGCCACACCCGTGGCGGTCAGTTTTTGATACATTTCACCCAACGAAGCATTTTTACCGCCTACTTTTGGGACATCTTTAATATTCAGCTCCTTAAACCAAAGAATAAACTTTTTCTTCTTAAACATATTGTTAGGTGTGGTAATAGGTTTTAGATATTAATTTGTCATCCTGAGCTTGTTTCAGTATCTCTATAACCTAACACCTATAACCTAGATAGTTTCGACTTTGATTAAATTGGTCTGGCCCAAATAGCCGAAAGGATGACCGGCGGCAATCACCACCACATCACCCTTTTTAACAATTCGCTTACCCTGAAGCAGCTTCTTAATCCTTAGAATTAATTGGCTAAGAGATTCCGCAAAAGGAATATGATAGGCCTCGACTCCCCAGGTCAGACTCAATTGATTTTGGGTTTTTTCCGTGGCGGTTAAAGCGACGATTTTAAGCCGAGGACGATATTTGGCGATGGAGCGAGCGGTAAACCCGGAAGTGGTGGCACAAACAATCAGCTTAGCCTTGACATCATCCGCAATTTCTTGAACCGCATAACTGACCGTTTCGGTAATGCCACCGACTTTTTTAAGCAGATCCTCCATCTCCTGATGTTCTTCGATTTCTCGTTTCTCCACGGTGTTGGAGATTTTAGCCATTACCCGAACGGCTTTGAGCGGATACTTACCGGTCGCGGTTTCGCCCGAAAGCATAATCGCGTCGGTACCGTCTAAAATCGCGTTAGCGACGTCACTGACTTCGGCCCGCGTCGGGACTGGATATCGAATCATTGAATCCAACATCTGAGTCGCGACAATCACCGGTTTGGATTCCTGAACGCAGCGCCGGACGATTTTTTTCTGAATTAAAGGCAAATCCTCCAGCGGAATTTCCAAACCCAGGTCGCCCCGGGCAACCATGATGCCGTCAGCGGCGGCTAAAATTTCTTCAAAGTGACTGACCGCTTCCGGCCGCTCAATCTTAGCAATGATTTTGGTGTGGGTGCCGGGCCAGTTGCCGGATCGCTGCGGTTTTTTGAAATCTTTCATCTTCCGGCCCAACCGGGCTTCGTGCTGATGAATCAATTTCCGCAACTGGATAATATCAGCTGCGTCCTTAACAAATGACAAAGCGATAAAATCAACATTTTGCTCCAGGCCAAACCTCATGTCCGCCCGGTCTTTTTCGGTAATCGCCGGGGTGGTGATGGTTGACTTGGGAAAATTCATTCCTTTGTGAGAGTTGATCACTTCGCCAATTTTAACCTGACAACGGATCGCCCGGTTTTTTATGTCCAAAACCTTCAATTCGATTTTAGCATCATCAATTAAAATCGGATCGCCCGGTTTAACGTCTTTGTATAAATCCGGATATTGAATGGGGATGAAAGTCGCGACGTCTTTCAGAGCCAGGCGGTAATTTTCCGGCACCAAAGAAATTATTTGCCCAGCCTCAACTTTGATTCCCTCTTTGGCCACTTCCCCAATTCGAATTCGCGGTCCCTGCAAATCCTGCAAAATTGCCACGGGCGAATCTAACTTTTTAGATACGGCCCGGACATTGGCAATCAACATCGCGTGATGTTTGTAAGCGCCATGGGAAAAATTAAGCCGAGCGACATTAAGACCGGCTAAAACCATCTGCTCAATCTTGGTTTTGGTTTCCGATGCCGGGCCAATGGTACAAACAATTTTAGTGCGTTTCATAGTAATATGATGCTAATCTACGAATTAATGCTAATCTACGAATAGCTATTCGTAGATTAGCATGTATTTGAAGATTCGTATCGCGTTTTTATAATTTAATGGTTTTAACAATCCAGTTACCTAAGCTCTGGGCTAAGCCGGATACCAGCGGCAGTTCCCACCTAGTTCCCTGTAATGATTTGATGATTCCGACGATGGCGACAATCCCGACGACGCAGTTGAGCACCATCACAAACGGGCCAGTCAGCATAAAGAGAATTGAGGCGACAAACAATAATACACCTTGATTAGCGTGAAAGCGGACATATTCGTTGTTCTTTCTGGCGGCCAAAACCACCAGGCTCAAAATCCAAAGGTAGCTGATTGCCGCCCAAATTTTTTGTTCCTGGCTGGGGGCCGCGCCGGTTGTTTTTCCTTCAGTCATAATTTTAAAAAATAATAGTTAATTAATGTCTTTATTATACCACAAATGGCTAAGAGAAACCAAGATTAAAAAAGATCCCGGCGATTGCCGAGATCGAGACAAAGGACAAATTGGGCCAGATACCGAAAGAATGCTCAACCTTCTAGCAGCGGCAAATTGCCACCGGCGGCGTGGATTTGATCCTTAAGCATTCCGACAACGGGATTGGTGATTAAAGCAGAATCGAAATGCTCGGGTGGGTAAGGAATAGGCTGATTTTCAGGAAAGCATTTTTGTATTATCGGCCACAACCTCTCGTGAAAGTAGACACGAAGCCTTTCACCGCTACCCTGGGGCTGAACCAAAATAACATCTTCATCTAAGGCTATCGTACCACCAGGGCGTAAAAACCTCACCTGGATTTTCATGATCCACCTCCTGTGCCTCAACCCAGCCATTTAACCCTAAATTAAGCGTTAAATAGTCTACAGGGTTGGACAGCTTCCTATTTTAAGCCAAGCCTGATTTCCTGTCAATGCAAAAGTTTAGCAATTGTTGGCAACAATATTACCCAGCCTTTACCTAAAAGCCGAGGCGTGACCGCCTCGGCTTTTCTTATTACTTATTTCTTACTTCTTATTACTGAAAACTACATCATCCCCATCCCACCCATTCCCGGCATACCACCCGGCAGGCCGTGATTGTGACCTTCCTTTTCCGGTAAGTCGGTAATAACGGTCTCCATAGTAATGAGAGAAGAAGCAATGGAGGATGCGTTCTCTAAAGCTGTACGAGTCACTTTAAGCGGATCAACGATTCCGGCGGCAAGCATATCAACCTTTTCGTTTGTGTTAAAATCGTAACCGGAGTTGGTGTCCTTAAGGTCTTTAATTTCATTAACAATCAAAGAGATGTCTTTGATACCGGCATTAGCGGCGATCTGACGCAACGGCGCGGACAAAGCATTCTGGATAATCCTCACGCCGATTTTTTCTTCATCAGTTAATTCCACTTTTTGCTCTTTTAATAAAACTGACAAAGAATTGGCCACTTTGATTAAGGCCGCGCCGCCGCCTGGAACAATGCCTTCGGCCACGGCCGCCTTGGTAGCGTGCAACGCGTCTTCAATCTTGAATTTGCGTTCTTTCATTTCGGTTTCGGTCGCCGCACCGACTTTAATCACCCCGACGCCGCCGGACAGTTTCGCCAATCGCTCCTGCAATTTTTCTTTATCAAAATCAGAATCAGCGTTGGCTAGTTCTTTCTTAATTAAGGAAACCCGATCCTCAATTTTATTTTTATCACCCTTGCCGTCAATGATAGTGGTGGTTTCTTTGGTTGCAATAACCCGGCGGGCGGAACCAAGTTGTTCTATGGTGGCGTTTTCCAGTTTCAAACCAACTTCTTCGGAAATAACCTGACCGCCAGTCAAAACTGCAATGTCTTGCAACATTTCCTTTCGGCGATCGCCAAAACCCGGCGCTTTAATTCCCAAAACATTGAAGGTTCCACGCAGTTTGTTAACCACAAAAGTTGCCAAAGCTTCGCCTTCAATTTCATCAGCAATAATAACCACTTCCTTTTTACCGCTCTGAGCGATTTTTTCTAGGATCGGCAGAATTTCCTGAACCGAAGAAACTTTGTGATCGGTAATCAAGATATAAGGGTCTTCAAACTCCGCTTCCATCCGTTCGGCATTAGTGATCATATAAGGTGAAACATACCCTTTATCAAACCGCATACCCCGAACCACTTCTTTCTCCAAACCGAAAGTCTGGCCTTCTTCAACGGTAACCACGCCGTCATTGCCGACTTCCGCCATAATGTCAGCAATCATCGAGCCGACCTGTTCATCCAAACTGGAAATGGTAGCCACTTGGGCGATTTCCTTTTTATCTTTGATGGGTTTACTGATACTCTTTAAGCCGATGATTGCGGCTTTAACGGCTTTTTGCATTCCCGATTTCAACGCCATTGGGTCAGTGCCAGCGGCAACATTTTTCATACCTTCCTCAATAATCGCCTGAGCCAAAACCGTGGCTGTGGTCGTACCGTCACCGGCGACATCATTGGTTTTTTCTGCCACTTCTTTAATCAACTGAGCGCCGACGTTTTCAAACTTATCTTCAAGTTCAATCTCTTTAGCGATGGTAACTCCGTCATTGGTGATAATGGGTGAGCCAAAACCTTTATCCAATACGACATTGCGGCCTTTGGGACCCAAACTGACTTTAACCGCGTCAGCGAGCTTATCAACGCCCGCTTTTATTTTTGCCCGAGCTTCTTCGTTAAATAATAATTGTTTTGCCATATTTTTTAGTTAGTAGATAGTAGTTAGTAGGTTAGTAGGTAAGGAATTATTCAATGACAGCTAAAACGTCCTCGTCACTTAAAATTTTGTATTCAATTCTCTCAACCTTAACCTCTTCGCCGGCATATTTGCTAAACAAAACCTTGTCCCCGATTTTCAGGCCAAGTTTTTGGATTTTATCACCGTCGCCGATGGCAATAACTTCGCCTTCAGCTTTTTTTTCTTTATCAACGGTTTCCGGCAAAATAATGCCTGATTTGGTGGTTTCTTCCTCGGTTAGAGGAGCAACTACGATGCGATTGCCCAATGGTTTTAACTTCATAGATGTTTGCTTAAAAAATTAATTATTATTCCAGGCCGATTGCTGGGCTAAATTAGCACTCTAAAGTATAGAGTGCTAGTACACAGTAGTATATTAAATTATTTTGAGATGGCTGTCAAGGCTAAAAAAGAATCCTGCAAAAACCTTATTTGCAGGATACATAGAATCCAATCCCTCCAAGAGTGCCTCCCTGAAACTATTTGGCCGTTACTGTAAGATGATATTGTAGACCCTGCGGCCAATACTCCACTGTACATTGGCGATTGGGCATAAGATGACAGGCAAGGCGCGAGGCCACATTTTGAAGGTACATCTCGGCAGAAACACCATTAGGAATCTTGCCTACAAGCGACATCTCGAGACTATGCCCAGGGTAGTGCATACCGTAAAACTCAATTTCGTCTCTGTTATATACCAACCTCGCTTCTGCTGGTTTTCGGACGACTTTTCTGACAGAAAAATCAAAACTGCTACCATTTGCCAACCTAGCCCGATCCAGGAAAGAAGGAACGTCTGGCTCCTTGGGCCAGCAAAGTCGCTCCAGCAACAAAGCGACTAGGTTGTCAAAATCCCGCATATCGCGTGGGTCAAAAAAAGCAATCCTGATTTGGGGAAGAGATACCCTAGTTTCAGCCATGATGACTACCTCCCTACAACACAGTGTAATGTCCGCTTTTTGGCGGAAATGCTCGCCTCAAGGCGAGAATGACAACTGCTGGCAAAATCTTCTCACACTTATACTGCTATGTCAATCCCTCTTGTCTTTAATATTAGAATATTAGATGCAACATATCTTTGATAAATCAACTTCAGCTGAGTACCCCCTCTCCGATCACGGAGAGGGTTGGGGTGAGGTTATGAAGTTCATTACCTCACCTCTAACTCCTCTCCCTCTTGGGAGAGGAGAACTAGGTAATATGTTCAGCTGAAGATAGGTATAAAAATCAAGCGGAAAAATTTTGAAGCCGGAAGAAATCTATTCCGCCGCAGATGATTGCTTTAAATTTAATGCCAAAACCAGCCAAAAAATAATCAAACCAAAATAGAGGGTCCAAAAATAATGATCAAATAAACTTATGACTAAAACGGACAGAAGCGCCAAAAATGTAGTTAGGCCCGCCAAAGAATCAAGACGGCGAATTGATAAATAAAGTAATAAAATCAAAGCAGCTAAAAAAATTAACAAAGCCACCAGCCCCAACTCCGCGCCAATCAATAAAAACAAATTGTGAACCGGCTGATAGTAATAACCGGGCCAAGTCTTATTAACAAAATCATAAACGCCTAAAGTATAATTACCAGTCCCCACTCCCAGCCAAGGCCGCTGTTGAATTATTTCCCATGCCTGCTTGTTGAATTCCATCCGCAAATAAATGGAAGCTACTTCTAAATCTTGTTCACCGACAATCCGGGTTTTGACCGGCTCAAAAAACATCACCATTAGAATCGTGATAATCAAAACCGTAATTAGCAAAAACTTAGAAAATATCTTAAGTGACTGATAATCCCGGCGGCGCCAAAGCCAACCGCCGAAAAAAACCAGACTCAAAATAAAAGCAATCCAAGCCGAGCGGCTGAAGGTGAAAAATAACGCCGGTAAAATCAACACCAGACTAAATAAAACAAAAAACCGCTCAAACCGAGTTTGAGCCGTGATCACCAGATAAAATAAAAAAATTAAAGCTAAAACTAAAAAACCAGCCAGGATATTGGGATGAGGCAGGCTGCCGTAAGCCCGCAGCCAGCGTTCAGTGTCGGTCTGAAGAATAATGGAACCGGCCAGCGTGGAAAAATGCTCCGCCAGGCCCAACCATTTGTTGGCAAAAATATATTGGGTAAAGAATTGCTCAATCGCAAACACTCCTTGAACCGCAGCGGTAGCCACCCAGACAAGGGCAATTCTCTTTAAGGAAAAATGAAAAAGTAAAACCAAAGAAAATAAAGCCGCGCCCTCAAGCAACCTGAACCATTGATAATAAGCCAGGCCTGGATCTATCGACCAAAAAATTGATAACCCGGCAAATAGCAAAAAAATAACCAATAGCCAATGGCTTAAAACCAGCGGGTTCTTCAACCGCTGCCAAATCCGACCGAGGTCAAATTGAGTAAACCGGTAATTCTTAAATAACCAGACCATAAACAACAATAAAACGAACCAAAGGACCAACTCGCTGCCATACAAGCTAAAACGACCATACTCCCAAACGTAGTGATTTAAAAAAGCATCGTGCCAGATTAACCGAGTCTGCCACGGCAGTAAAAATAAAAAAAGATAGAAGCCAAACTCAATTGTTTTTGTTAATTTTGTCATTAATCTTTTTCAAAATCCGCGGCCGCTCAATGTACAAATAAACGACGACACAACCGAATATTGAACCGACGGTGTTAAAAAGTAAGTCTAAGGTATTGTTATAATAACCGCCAACCTGCTCGGCGGCATTGAGAAAAATCACCGCGAAAAATTCGACTAGCTCATTAATGGTACCTAAACCGATTGCCATTAAAACCAGGCCGAAAGCAAAAATGATAAAATGTTTACGAACTCGCTCATCGACAAAATCGGCAATTAAAGTGTAAAGAGCCACCGTGGCGATCAAAGTGCCATAAGAGTGAACAAAATTATCATAGCGAATCACCCCGGGGATAAGATAACACTCATAAAGTCGGGTGGTGCCGATATAATAATTACCGCCCAAAAGATGAAAAAAGCCAAGCAGGGAAAGATTGACGATAATAAAAAAACCCAGCCGCAAGTGTTGATGAATCAACACTATGATATAAATCAAACCGATCAACAAAATGGTGTAATAGATAAATTCAATGTTATGGTTGACATAGGCATTGACCGCAAAGGCCATGACGTAAACAACCGTAAAAAGCAGGATGAGATAATTTTTATTTTTAATGAAAAAATTTAAAAACATATCCTTAAGCAATAAGTTGATTAATTTTTTCCAGCCAAAGTTGACGATAATATTGCCGGCGGTCGGTGGTATGGAGTTTCAACATCTCGTCAGAGATTACCACGTCGGTAGTTTTCTGATTCCCGGCCGCACCGGCATAGCGGCGAATTCGACCAACCTGAAAAAATTTTGCCAATCGTTCCAGCCATCGGCCGAAGAATCCCGATAGACAAAGTTCGAGGCTCGACCGAAGAAAATCTAATCCCCAGTTTGATTTTGATTGACGCTGCTCATTTAAAATAACCGGGTAGAAGTTCGGCAGATAATTGGCCAGCCACTGGTTAGCCGACAAAAAATTTTGATAACTATTCTGCCGATTGTAGACTGAAGCCAGGGTGGCCAGCCAATAAGCCAGGTAGGGATCGGCCGGCTTCAGCCCCAAATCGAATAAATTTAAACGATCTTCGCTGGTATAAAAACTCAGACAGATTCGATTGATAATTTTTTTGCCGTGCCGGCGGCGGCCCAAAATTTGAATCAGTAGCGTTACGAGCAAACGAGTCAACCAAAGCCGGCCGCTTTTAGTTATGATAAAAAAATCAATATCACTTTCTTTGGAACCGTTACCGTAACCGACATTATTGCAAACTGCTGCCAGCTGGACAAAAGGGACTGCCCGCAGCCAGGCGACGGGACCGAGAACCGCCCGGAATTTCTTCTTCGCTAAGCCATAACGATTGAGCCGGGTTAAAACGATCTCCCGGCGGCCGAGCAAAAAATAAAATCCATTCCTGACATCAATAATTGGTTGCAGCCCGGCACTTTGCAAATTATCAATGACCGCCGCGAGTTCAACTTTTTGAGCGGTTGATTCATCCTCCGAGCAATAAAGCCAGCGCCAAACCTCGACTGATGTCAATGGATAGTCAAAAAGATCAAAATAAGCAATCGTTGCCACAATTCTTTTTTGCAAGTTGTTTAAAACCATATTATTCGGCTGTTGGCTTGTCCAACTCTAAAACTTCTATCTGATCCGGGCCGCCGGTAATTCTGGAGACATCCTTATCAATCTTTTTAAACTCTTTAGCAGCGGTATTATAGGTATTAACCGTGGTTGAAAGATTATTGCCCAATTTATCCAGGTAAGCCTGATAGCTTAATAAGTGCCGGCTGAGCTGGTCAATATTTTTTCTGATTTCCTTGGCCGACTCCTCGATCTTTAAAGCTCGCAGACCCTGCAATACGGTTTGGAGATAAGCCAGAAAACTGGTGGGCGAAACGATGATAACGTGATATTTTCTGGCCGCGCGCTCAATAACGCTCTCCGTATCCTCGGTAATCGTACCAATCTTATTAATCAGCAAATCGTAATAAATCGCCTCGTGAGGAATGAACATGAAAGCGAAATCCATAGTGTTCTCTTTGGGCCGGATATATTTGGCGGTTTCCGTAACCCGCTGCTTCAAGTCATTAACAAAAATTTTTTCTAACTTTTCCCGTTCCGCCGGATTTTTTTCTTCAACCACACGATTATAATTTTCCAGACTAAACTTGGAATCAATGGGGATAATTTTTTCCTGAACAAAAACTACTGCATCAACTATTTCTCCGTCACTGAACTTATACTGCATTTTGTAGGTATCGGGCGGCAAAACATTTTTTAAAACCGTTTCCAAGTAATATTCTCCCAGTACTCCTCGCTGTTTGGGATTCTTTAAAATATCCTGCAGGCTCTGCAACTGATCGGCAAAATCTATCACTTGTTTATTGGTTTCATCAAGCCGGGTCAGTCTCTCTGTCACATCCCGAATAATCTGAGCGCTCTGACCAAACTGCTGCTGCAATACCTTGGTGGATTCGCCCAGTTTTGAGTCCAGGGTTCGGTTCAATTCATTAACCTGATTTTGCAGCATCAGCATCGATTGATCGTTGTTCCGACCGGTCAGCAAATCTTTAATTTTTTTATTCAAAATAAAAACCGCCGCCACAACAACAACGGCTGACAGCAGAAAAATCAGTAAGAATAAATAGTCCATCATAACGATTTAAATTTATCACAAAAACCCCATTAAAGCAATAAATTGACACTTCGGCCTAAAAATGGTATTCATAAAGATATTGAAGTTAAATTTACCATAATCAATAATCAGTAAATTTATCAGCGATAAAACAAAAACTATCTTAATTAGACTTCTAGCCAGCACGTTGCGCGGACTGCTCTATCTAAAAAATTATTGCCCGAAAGTCTTTAAACTAATAGCTAAACCACTCCCAAAAGTTGGTCGCTTTTTTTTATGGTTAATGATCCTGCCCGGATATAAGCGCTACCTCAACGCCAAGAAATCTTTCACTAAATTTTACGCTCCGCACATCAGCCGCCACCGGCTGGTTCATCCTTTTTCGCGGCGCTACCTGATTCATCTGACAATTATTGTAATCTCCAGTTTCGTTTTTGCCTCTAACCTCAGGGCGGACGAAGTGAGGCGCCAGGATTTTGGCCAAACCAACATTATCTCAAAACTGATTGTCAATGAAGATCTGGGCCTGATAGAAGAAGAAGGACCACTTAACAATGTGGGGGCCAGGAAAGTTACCCGCTATCAAGGTGAGGCCGGCCTAGAAAATAAATTACAGGTATCACCAAGCGAAATCGAAGAAGATATCCTGCCATCAACAGTTTCGGGCGGCGGCGCGGTAGTGCGGCCAATCCTCTCGCCGGCCGAAGAAGGCTTAAGGCAACGGGATGAAATAGTTTATTACACGGTCCAGCCTGGCGATACGATTTCGGACATTGCCGAAAATTTTGGCATCAGCGTCAATACAATTCTTTGGGAAAATAATTTATCCAGTTACAAAATCATCCAGCCGGGTGATAAATTGGCGATTCTGCCGACTTCCGGCATTCGTCATAAAGTGGTCAAAGGTGACAGCCTGAACAGCATCGCCAAAAAATACGATGTCGAAGCGGAAAAAATTATTGAAGCCAATCTATTGGCGGACGCCAGCGATATCACGATTGGCGAAGCATTGCTAATCCCCGGCGGGACAAAACCTTATGTCGCCCCGACTTATACCTCCCAAACGGCCAGCCGTTATCAGACAACCGGCAAAACTACCGGCAGCGGCAAGATGCTTTGGCCGAACAGCTGCCGGCGAATCACTCAATACTTCGGCTGGCGTCATTCAGGCCTAGACATTGCCTGCCCGTTTGGCAGTGCCATTCACAGCGCTGATGGCGGTACTGTAATCAAAGCCCAAGGCGGCTGGAACGGCGGCTACGGTAATTACATTATTATTGATCACGGTAACGGCATCCAAACCGTCTACGGCCACTTAAGCAAAATTTATGTCGGAGCCGGTGAATCAGTGGAGAAGGGCCAAACCATCGGCGCCGAAGGTTCTACCGGCCGATCCACCGGGCCTCATCTTCACTTTGAAACCCGTGTCGGCGGCGTACGCAAAAACCCGCTCTACTACATTAAGTAAACCGCAATGATAAAATTGCAGACAAAAAAATACCCTCCAGGCCGAGAGGGTATTTTTGAATATCTGATTAACCAAAAAGCAGCCAGCTGGGTTTAAAAATCAAAATCAAACCCAGCAGAATCATCAGGATACCGCCTGCCAAATTAGACCAGCGGGAATATTTGGAAGTAATGCCGATTTTGTCGAAACTGTACAAGGCAATGCCGAAAACAATAAAATCATCAACCATATAAAAAAGAATATAAAGCGACATATACCACTGGGTCGACCAGAAGCTTAGATTATTCATTTCAATGATTTTGGTGTAAGCCTGAGGGATACCGATTGAACAGGCAAATTCAATGACATTGACCGATAAGGCTAAGGCAATCACGCCGATAGCAGTTAAGATGGTAAAAGGCGAATTAACTAGCTTCTTAATCTGTTGAGAAAGTTTTGCCTTCTGTTCTACGTTAGTTACTTTGCAGGTACCGTCGGATTTTTTAAATTCCCACAAAAAGAATATTCCGCCGCCGATAGCGACTAAACCAACCAGGGGCGTAACAATCTGATCTAAGCCGACGAAATCCCAGGCCGTAAACCAGACATTTAGAATTAAATAATACATAATGGCTTCGGCGGCGATGAATAAACCGGCGATCTGCCACATCTTTCGTTTGGAGCCGACCTGCGCCAGGACAATGAGGAAAGTAACCAGCACCCACATCGCACAAGGATTAAAGCCGTCAATAAATCCAAGGATGACTGACATGGTCGGCAGAGAATACTGTTGAATATCAATTGGACCAAAAAACGGCAGGCTGACCAGCAAAGGCACCGCGGCGGAACCGACCGGACAAACTACCGAATCAGCACTGCAAGTCGCGCCATCAAGGGCCGTAACGCTGGCTGAACCGCCGCGGGCGACAAATTCTTCAAAGGTTAAATTTTCTTTGCCCTTTCTGGCATTGATTAATTCTTCGATATAAACTCCTGTGGTTTCGGGTGAAGAAAAACCCTGGATAATCGTATTGCCGACAATTGTGATCGGCGTGACTTTCGGTAATTTCTCCAAAGTTGTCAGCTGCTGCCAATGTTGATAATTAACCGGATCACCGATATCATGGAAAGTCACCATAAAATCACTTCGCCGAAGTTTTAAATCAGCTAAAAATTCTTTTTCCGCCTGACAATGAGCACAATCCAACCGCTCAAAAACCTCAATTGGCACCGGCTGAATATTATCACCAGCCAGACCAACTGGTTTTGGCTGATCATTGGTCTGAGCCAGACTGACTGGATTGATTAGAAAAGCAGCGGCAAACAAAACAACCGCAGCTAAAATAAAAAATGATTTTCTCGGCTTTAAATTCATAGCTGGAATTAATAATAAATACTTAATCAGTATAAATTAAAGATTGCTGAATGTCTAGGCAACTTCACTTGCTGAATAGGACTGGATTCTGGTTATCTTCAGCTGATATAAATTACTACTATTTTACTAGGGTTTTTATTTGCCGTCAAGAACATCAAACCCAGGTTCTCTGGGGGGTAAAAAAATTCGGCAGCATTGCTGTTGCCGATCGGATTCAATTCTTCTCAAGTTCAAATGAGAACACCAATTCCCCGTTTGGGGTAATCCACGAGTTCGTGGTTGAGTCAAGTTGAAGGTACAAAAACGGACCAGAGCCGGCCGGAAAGTTCACCCGAATCGGACTACCGGTCTCACCAAGACTTATAGTAGCGATAATAACACACTCACTTTGCAAGCTCGGATACCGATCAAGGGTCAGATAGGTAAATCTGATTTTCTGTCCCGGCTGTGTTTGGGAAAGCTTCTCAGTTATCCTCTGACAAAAGACTGCTTGATACGATGTTTGGTTCATCATGCTCCTCCTCAAGTACGGGATATTTTTTCTCCGGTAACGGGAAAATGATGTAAAGAAAATACCACAGCTTGAATGTGATGTCAAAAAATAAGCCCTGCAATAGCAACCGAAGTCGCACCTGCAGGGCACTCTAAGAACAGATGGGTTATTGAACCCAGGATGGCTTTACAACATTCCTCTTTTTGCCTTGTGAAGCCAGACGGAAATCGTTTTCGTATTCGCAGAACTCTTCACAAGCCTTAACGAGGTCATCCGGAAGAGATTCTTCTGGAATACATGCAGCCTTATTCAGGGTACGAACCAAGTATCTGGCCCTGAAAAGTGGATCATGGTCTACGGCACTTCTGGCTGTCAAAAGCCAAGTCTGTACGAGCATTACGAACCTTTGTCCTTTACTCATAACTGTCCTCTTGCCTTGTGAAGCCAGACGGAAATCGTTTTCGTATTCGCAGAACTCTTCACAAGCCTTAACGAGGTCATCCGGAAGAGATTCTTCTGGAATACATGCAGCCTTATTCAGGGTACGAACCGAATATCTGGCCCTGGAAAGTGGATTATGGTCTACGGCACTAGCAGCTGTCAAAAGCCAAGTCTGTACGAGCATTACGAACCTTTGTCCTTTACTCATAACTGTCCTCCCCTTAAGCCATGGATTTGAAGATCTTGGTCTTCACAATAGACTACTACTTGTGGCCATAAATGTCAAGCGGCCGTTCTCTTTTATGCCAAATACGGCATACCTAAAGTAGCCACAATGCAAAGGTCTACCAAAGTATCCCCCTCTTAGGATAAGAGGGGTTAGAGGAGTTACGAGGCAAAGAATCATAACCCCCTTAATCCCCCTTACCTTAAGGGGGAAACAACTCCTTCCGACCTCTCATTTTATTCCACCTTCGGCCGATACTGCAATGCCTCCGCCACATGTTCAAGCTTGATATTTTCTGTACCGGCTAAGTCGGCAATGGTGCGGGCTAATTTTAGAACCCGAAAATACGAGCGGGCCGAAAGCCCCAGGCGATTGACAGCTTGAGACAAAAGGGTAATAGTTTTTGGTTCCACGGCGCAGAATTCTTTGGTTTGGCGCGAAGACATCTCGGCATTGGTCAAAATATCTGAATCTTTGAACCGCTGCTGCTGAATGATTCTGGCCTGAGCTACCCGCTGGCGAATTAATTCCGACTTTTCCGCCAGGTTATCTTCAATCAATCGATCAATTTTGACTTTAGGTACTTCCACGTGCAGATCAATCCGGTCCAATAACGGCCCGGAAATCTTTTTTTGATATTTAATCACCTGACTGGGAGAACAGGTGCAAGCCCGATCCGGATCAGTTAGATAACCGCACGGACAAGGATTCATGGCAGCGACTAAAATAAATTTAGCGGGAAATTGTAAAGTACCGGAAACCCGGGAAACCGAAATTATTCCGTCTTCCAGCGGCTGGCGAAGATTTTCCAAAACTGATCGGGGGAACTCGGGAAATTCATCTAGGAATAGAACGCCGCGATGCGCCAGGGAAATTTCTCCCGGCTTCGGCCACGCGCCGCCGCCAACCAGGGCCACGCCCGACGCGGTATGGTGGGGCATTCGCACCGGTCGAACTGTAATCAAAGGCTGCCGGGCCGACAAAGCACCAGCCACGCTATAAATTTTAGTTACCTCCAAAGATTCAGCCATCGTCATTTTCGGCAAAATTGTTGTCATCGCTTTAGCCAGCATCGTTTTGCCCGAACCGGGCGGCCCGGACATTAACAGATTGTGGCCGCCGGCGGCGGCGATTTCCAAAGCCCGCTTGGCCTGAGTCTGGCCCCGGACATAAGCCAAATCATAGACTGAAGGCAAAGACTCCGCTGCGGAAAAATCGGCCACACTAAATTGAGCTGGCTCAATTATCGCCCGGCTGGATAAATGCTCAATCAACTGTTTTAAATTTTGACAGGGAAAAATTTTCAATCCCGTAACCAAACTGGCTTCCGCAGCATTAGCCTGGGGTAAATAAATTGTGCTGATGTTTTTTTTCTTAGCGGCCAGACAAATTGAAAGCACACCATTTACCGAACGTAATCCGCCGTCTAATGCCAACTCGCCAATGAACAACTGCTGATCAAATCCCTCTTTCAATTTGAGCTGCTTGGTTGTCAATAAAATGCTGATGGCAATCGGCAAATCATAAACCGGTCCGGCCTTCTTTAAATCCGCCGGCGCTAAATTAATGGTAACTTTGGTTCGCGGCACCGCCAAACCGGAATTTTTGATCGCGGACCGCACCCGTTCTCTGGATTCGTCCACGGCTTTATCGGGCAGACCGACAATGGCAATACCCGGCAACGCCATTGAGGTGTCAGCCTCAACTTCGACCAACTCGCACTCTAGCCCCAGCACCGCGGCGGATAATACTTTACTAGACATAAATTTTGATTTGAGCTAATAAAAAACGCGCCAAAAAATGGTGCGCCATGTTGACCTCTAAATTTTTATCCTAGACTTAATTTATACTATTTTTTTTCTTTTGTCCAGACCGATAATAATGTTGACAGTCTAACGGCCAGAGGCTAAGATAAAAATAAGCTTGCGAAAGGAGGGTGCAGCTATGAAGGAGGCTACCATCCAAAAAAACGGGGCCAGATGCGCCAATCAAAGATGCAAGGATCACCAGATGGCTACTACTGCGTTTTTCAGCCGCTTCATATTCCGGTGTCCGGAGTGCGGCTGGAACTTCTGCGCCCACTGCTTTATCGGAATAATTGAAGAGAACAATGGGGGAAGACAAGCGCAATGCCCCAACCCCAGTTGCCAGACCAAGATACTGCTCCCCACCCCTGCCGCTTTGGCAACAGCCGCCTAAACAAAGAATCAGCTCCTTTGCTTAAAATTCGGGCCTGCCATCAAACCGATGGTGACCCTATTTTTTTTATTTTAACCTTTTTGAAAAATAGTTCCTGAACAATAATTAAACCCACGCCGATGCTTATCATGATGTCGGCTAAATTAAAAACCGTAAAAAACGGCACGTCAATATAGTCAACCACAAAGCCAAATTGCCGCCGGTCGAATAAATTGGAAAAAGCACCGGCAATAATCAAACTTAAAGAAAAAAATGCAAGTAAATCGGCGCGAGAATAAGCCCGCAGCAAGATACTGACCAAAATCGCAATGATTAAAAAGTTGAGGACTAGAATAAAAATTTGATTAACCGGCAAACCGAAAGCGATGCCATAATTTTTCTCCTGATGAAAACTTAAAAAACCAACTATAAAATCCCGGGTATAACCGGGATTTTTGGTAAACCATAACTTAATAATTCTATCGACCGCGAACAAGACTAAAACAACTGCACTCAAGCTAAGATATTCTCTGATTCGTAGATTCGTAAATTTGTATCGCTTAAATTTCACCTTTGAGCTGCTTTTTACAAGAGACACAGGAGCTGGAAACCGGCCGAGCCAGAAGTCGTCCTTCTTCAATTTCTTTCTTACAATATTTGCAGATTCCGTACTTACCTTTTTCGATACTATCGAGAGCCTTGTTAACATCGCGCAGCTGAAGCTCTAAAGTATGCTCCAAAGAAAGACGGTCGCCATAATCGGCAACCTCCGCGGCGTTTTCACCCTCATCATTACCGAACTCGGGAAAGTCTGAATTATAGTTATCTTTAATCCCAGAGTCCTTATGGGTAAATGCTCCCAAATCTTTTTGGATCCGGATTTTTTCTTCTTCCAGTTTAGTTTTAATTTTAGCCAAGATTTCTTGATTCATATAAATATATTATAACGTATAAATGTTAATCATTCCAGTTGTGAATTCCATCATACCAAAAACTCGACAAATTGAAAAGGGACGGATCTGAAAGCCCAATTTACGAGGTTGGGTGGCTAGATGCGTCCCCTGGGAGTCTGTGTTTGTTCTGTTCTGATCGAGAGGCAGAAAGTCATTTTTGGCTCTCTATCTTCCGATCAGAATAGAAACTCGTTTGCAGACTCAACTAATTGTCCCCACTGACTGGAACACTTCTCTACCTCTCTGCGGTCAGGACTCTCTTTTTGGTGCCCTTCAACCTCAGCTTTTGTTTTTATTTTTGTAGGACATAGTCAGCTTTATGCCCTGATTTTGATATAGAGTAGTAGAGAAGAAAAAAATTTCACCAAAGTTCTCTTTAGGGAAACTTTTCTTTGTGAAAGAACGATTATATATTCACTATATCATATAAAAATACCCCTGTCAATGGTATAGGTAAAAAAACAAAAAAATTGCTTTATTTTAGCAAAATTTATCCCTTTACAAAAACTTGAAAATATTTTTTACTATTCAGTTGATTATCAACAAGTTATCCACATTTATTTTCAACGTCCCTAAGTATAGCTAAAAAATAACCTAACGGCCGAGGATGCAGCCAGAAAGGGCTGATGATTCAAGTTGGCTAAATAAAATCCGGCCAGCCGGTATATACCGATCAAACGGCCCACCGACTGCCGCCGGGTCAAAAGCCATAAAATTATTACTAACCGACCGACAGTCCTTAGCCAGATCGGTAATAGTGATATCCGACTGAATAAAAAACTTTTTAAGCTGGTCAACTGAACTGGCAATAATAAATCGATCCGGCTGGAGAGAATAAGCAATTTCAAATTTCAAATCCGGCGAACTCAGGTGACGGAATTTGCCGCCGGCAAATTCCTGGTCCTGCCAGATAAAAGATTCCGGCTCGGCTACCACTTCAGCTACCGAGCTGCCATCCGGCAAAAGTCGTTTAACTTCGGTAGGCTGTTTCTGCGCTAGAATAATATTAATCAATTTCTCCAGCTGGCCGGCAACTTCTTTTTTCGTTGCTGGAAAGGCTATAATAAAATCAAAGCCAAAAATATTTTCCGCCGCTGAAGGCAAAATTATTAAATCAACCGGCCGGGCAAAAAGTTCCGTTAGGCCCTGACTGAAATCAAAATCATAGACCGCCGCAAAAGCGGCTTTGGTCTGATCTAAATTCTTGCTCCAGGCCGGATCGACTTCTGCCCAAAGAGAAAGCAGATTGGATAAATCAAGGTTAGAAATAAAAAAAGAAAAGTCCGCGGGCAAACCATCAATCAGTAATCCCCGGCTACCAGCGGCTGAACCAAAATCTTGTTCACCTAAAACCTTAAACTGAAAACCATTGTTCGCCTGATCTAACGCGAGATAAGTTCGGCCGGTAAAAAATTGACTGGCGATTTTCGTCACCAAGTTATCGGACGCCAGATAACGCTTAAGATTATCAAGATTAAAGTAGCCGGCTAAAAGATGGCCGGTTAACTGGTCGGAATTAAGATTCATTGATAAAGGAAAAGTTTCTCCCGCCTTAACTGCCGCTAATTTCTGAATCGCTGGCTCGGAATCGGAAAACGCCACGATATTTTTGGTTAGGGCTAGATGATAAGGTAAAGCAGATAAAGTTTTAATTACTGGCTCGTCTTGGGATTTAATGATTAAAACTAAATTCAACTGATCCTCGGCTTGATTTGGCATGAACAATAACGCCAATTCGGAACTGTGCGCTAAAATTTCTGATTTAAAACTGGAAACCGGCCAGCCAAAAGTCTGTTCCGTCTGAAGATAAAAATTATCAAACGGTAAATCAGAAATATTTTTACTCACCCAGGGCCAGATGGAATTTTCGGCCTTAAGATAAATAACTGTGTCTACCGGCACAAACGACAAAATTTTATCCGACCGAATCATAGACCAACTAACCATGGAAGCAATTAATCCAAAAAGAAAAATCCCGGCCAACAAAAACCACCGCCACTTTGTCCGGAGAATTGACAGCTGAGGAACCGACAAAGTTGATTTATGATCTTGATGTTGGAAGGGATCTTCCATGTTTGAGATATTGATTTATATTGCCCGAATGACTGCGAACCACCGAGGCCAGATTGCTCGGCTAATGGAACCATTTACCTTTCGGCGTTTTAGTGCCGGTCGCGGCGTTGGAAAAAATTCTTTTTATGGTCTTGGCCTTGGCCACCGGGTCTTGGGCTGTAACCGTCCGGCTGGCCTTCCGGTCGAGGCAACAAGGCTTTAATCGAAAGGCTGGTTCGGCCATTCTCGGAGCTAAGCACCTTGACCTTAACCACGTCACCGATTTTAACTACATCAGTCACTTTTTCCACTCGGCGAGGGGCCAGTTCGGAAATGTGAACCATTCCGTCTTTATTTGGCAGAATCTGAACGATTGCACCAAAATCCAAAATCTGAATTACTTTACCTTCAAAAATTTCACCCACGACAACTTCTCGAACGATTCCCTTGATCCAGTCCACAGCCTTGGCGGAAGACTCCTGATCAACAGAAGTGACTAAAACCAAACCGTCCGGTTCAATATCGATCTGAACGCCGGTCGCGTCAATAATTTCATTAATCACTTTACCGCCGGGCCCGATAACTTCGCGAATCTTATCCGGATTGATCATAAAAGAAACAATCCTCGGGGCAAAGGTTGAAAGTTCCGGCCGCGGAGAAGCAATGACTTTATTCATCGCATCTAAAATTTCCAGGCGGGCGACTTTACCTTGGTCCAAAGTCTTTCTCATAATTTCCAAAGTCAAACCATCGGTCTTGGTATCCAGCTGGATGGCGGTGATACCGTCTTTAGTGCCGGCAATCTTAAAATCCATACCGCCAGTACCATCTTCTAAATCTTGAAGGTCGGTTAGAACTTTATAATTACCTTTATCGTCAGAAGCCAAACCCATGGCAATACCGGCAACCGGTTTAGCAATCGGCACGCCGGCGTCCATCAAAGCCAAAGTTGAACCGCAGGTTGAGGCCATTGAAGACGAACCATTGGAACCAAAAACTTCGGAAACCACCCGGATAGTATAAGGGAAATCTTCTTTAGTAGGCAGGACCGGCTTTAAGGCTTTTTCGGCCAAGGCACCGTGGCCAATTTCTCGGCGGCCAGGTGAACCAAGCCGGCCAGTTTCGCCGACGGAATAAGGTGGAAAATTATAATGATGCATGTAGCGTTTTTTGCCGCTAACTTCTAACCCTTCCAAAGACTGCTCATCGCCAGGCGCACCAAGCGTTACAACCGATAAGACTTGGGTTTCACCGCGATTAAATAGGGCCGAACCGTGGGTTCGCGGCAGCAGGGCAACTTCGACGCCCAGTGACCGCACCTCGGTTAACTTTCGACCATCAACTCTCTGATCGCGTTCCAATATAGCCCTGGAGACTTCCGCCTCTATTGCATCTTCCAAAAGCAGTATCGCTTTCTTCCGACGATCCTTGCCGATGTTTTCATTTTCCAGATACGCCAATAAAGCTTCTTCCGCCTTGGCCATAGCCGCCTTGCGGTCAGCCTTACTGATTAACTTATCGGCAAAAAGCAATTTGGTGACATTTTCTACCAACCACTTTTGAGTTTTTTCGATCAACTCTTTTTCCGCTTCCGGTGTCTCAACTTTTGCCTCGGCCGAAACCGGCAGTAAATTGGCTTTAGCGACACCAACTTCTTTAACTACTTGATTGATTAAATCGATAATCTTATTAATGTGTTTGAGGGAAAACTCAATGGCGGAATAAACCACGTCTTCGGCCACTTCTTTGCCTTCGGACTCAATCATTAAAACTTTATTATCTTTACCGGCGATCACTAAATCAAGATCACTTTTTTCCCGAGCTTCAAAAGACGGATTAATCACCCATTCCGCTTCGACCCGACCGATCCGGAGACCGGCCAAAGGCCCGGCCCAAGGAATGTCGGAAATTGCCAAAGCGGTGCTGGCGGCAATAAGGCCGACAACATCGGAATCATTTTCCTGGTCAAAAGAAAGCACGGTTAAAATAACCTGCACTTCATTTTTAATTTCTTTGGGGAAAAGCGGCCGGATACAGCGATCAACCAATCGTGAAGTTAAAATCGCTTCATCACTCGGCCGGCCCTCGCGTTTAATCCAACGGCTGCCTTTGATTTTACCCGCCGCGTAAAGTTTTTCTTCATAATCGACTGAGAGCGGAAAATAATTTATCCCCTCGCGGATGCCACCCATAACGGCGGTGGCTAAAACTACCGTGTCCCCGTAGCGGACAGTACAGGCCCCACTGGCCTGATGAGCAAAGTGACCGGTTTCGATCACCAACTTTTTACCGGCAAAGTCGGTCTCAAAAGTCTTGATTGACATAACTTGAACCTTTCTTGATTTGCCGGATTAGCGATACCAATCTGCGAATGCGGACGAACCAAAGCTCACTAGCATTCGTAGATTTGCATCGCGAAAAAAATCGATTCTGGCAAATCTTAATTTAATTATCTTAATTATTTAAATTATTTGGTTGTTGACCACCAGCCAAACGGCGGATTTTTCCAGGAAACAATTTTTTGATCGCCCCCTGATCATGGCCCTGAATCAAATAGCGTTTCGTATCCTGACCCAAATCAATAAAATCATCGGAAGCGTTAATCAACCGGGAGGAGGTGGTTTTGCCGAAAGCGATGATTTCCACCTGACAGCCTTTATTCTCTTGAAGATAAGTTACCAGCGGGACATAATCGCCGTCGCCGGAAACCAAAATTACACTATCCAACCGATCAGCGAGCTTAATCGCATCCATCGCGATACCAACATCCCAATCGGCTTTCTTGGCGCCACCGGGAAAAATCTGCAGATCTTTGGCCTTAACCTCAAAACCTTGCTTGTCTAAAGCACCAAAAAAAGCTTTTTCTTCATCTGACTCGGAACGAATAACATAAGCGATGGCGCGAATCAACTTTCGATTATCAACCGCCGTCCTCAGCACTTCTTTAAAATTCACCCGGGCACTATAAAGGTTCTTAGCCGAGTGATACATGTTAGCCACATCGACAAAAACGCCGACGCGCTGATCTTTGTATTTAATCATAAATTTATGTTTGATTTTAAACCTAAGCCAATTCTTCTTCCGGCTCGACAGCGGCGGCATCAACTTCCTCAATCACCGCCTGGACTTGGCTTTCTTCCGGCTTCGGCTCAATCACCTTCAATTTTAGGTCCTGAACCAATTCGGAATAAGCTTTTTCGTCTTCCCGCCTTAAATAAGTCAAAAGTCGCCGTCTTTCGGCCACTTTTTTTAATAAACCCCGCCGGGAAGAAAAGTCTTTCTTATGATCTTTGAGGTGTTTGGTCAGTTCCTTGATCTCTTCGGTCAAAATCGCGATTTGGACCTGGGAAGAACCGGTATCACTGGCATGGGTCTTATATTTTGCGATAATGTTCTCTTTCTTCTTCTTGTTTAACATTTTGCTTGGCCCTTTCTGCGGCGATTTCCAAGCCTTGTCGGAACAACGGCAAAGCCGAGGAATCGTCTACTAATTAGTAATTGAATGAGCTTACAATATCATATATTACTATCGATGTCAATCCAGCTTCCCTTACCCTCAAACCCAACCAGCTGGCCAAGCCAGATGATGAAGTGTCGTAAACCCCCACCTCTAAATCTACTGGCTAAGATAATTGGGGTTTATCTTTATCAGCCGCGGGGGTAAAATGAAAATACTAGTCTCAAGAACTATGAATAATCAATTAGATAATTTAATCCCGAAATTCCTGAACTACCTGGGAGATAACGGCCGGGACGACCAAACTGTTAAAAATTACCATTTCTATTTAAAACGATTTTTAGACTGGTCAAAGATCACGACCGTTGATGAATTGACTCTGGAATTGATTGAAGCTTATCGGCAATGGCTGGACCGGCAAGTAAACCAGACAAAGAAACCGCTTGAAGATTCAACTAAGAATTATCACCTGATCGCCTTAAGGTCTTTGATTGATTATTGTAATAATAATGGAACATCCAGCCTCGATGCTAGAAGAATCCGACTGGCGAAACTGCCGATTCCTCAAACTGATTCCTTAAATAATTTTGAACTGGAGAAATTACTGGCCGCGCCATTAGAAATAAAACTAAAAAAAATCATCCAATGGCGCGACAAGGCCATATTGGAATTACTATTTTCGACCGGGTTGAGGGTTTCGGAATTGACTAATCTTCAAACCAATCAAATCAATCTTGATCAAAATGATTTTATCGTCCAGGGTAGATATAAAAAATCACGTCGGGTGTTTTTGTCCAATCAAGCTAAGTTTTGGTTGAGACAATACCTGAAAGCCCGAGAAGCCGAGGTATCCCCTTTTCTTTTTATTCGCTATGACCGAGCCGCAAAAAAACAAACCAGAAAAAAAATCACCGCCAGAAGCATTCAGCGGTTAATCAACCAATATGCCAAGTCGGCTGGAATTAAAAAACCAGTCACTCCGCAAGTGATTCGCCACAGTCTGGCTAGAAATTTAATTAAGGCCGGCCACGACATTGAGTCAATTCAAGCACTGCTCGGCCACCATTCAATTTCCACCACCAAAAAATATCGCCGCTAAACAAACACATTGACTAAGTAATATTTTTCTGTTAGAATCATTTTGTTTTTCTGACCACTAAAACTTTTCGTGTCCTGACCTAAGCCCCTGTAGTTCAACGGATAGAACGAGGGCCTTCTAAGCCTTAGATGGAGGTTCGATTCCTCCCGGGGGCATTGGCCAGGGCAGGCAGGAATTGATTCTAAAATAATGGTGACTAAAATTTACTCTAAGCACCCGTAGCTCAACTGGATAGAGCATCAGCTTCCGGAGCTGAGGGTTACAGGTTCAAGTCCTGTCGGGTGCACCAACTACATTTTTTATCGAGAGACCGAGATGGTGCCTAAAAAAGTTCCAGACCGAGTGGCGTTAAAATTTTTTGCAAACTAAAAAAGAGCGAGTTGATCTCGCTCTTTTTTAGTTTTTGTTTAAGATAATTTCAAATTTACTACGAACCTCTATATTCTTGATTCTTGTTTTTTACACATAATTTTTCACCGCCTCGCGATAGGCGCAAAAGTCGCAATCTTTCCCCGCTTTAGGTATTTTAGCACTTTTCAAAGTTTTATGCGCTTCAATAATCGCTTTTTCCACCCAACCGTCATTGCCCTTATATTCAATCAAATTAACATCAAATTCAAGCCTGGCATCAAAAGCCTCAGCATCAGTTCTGCCATTGCAATAAACAAAATAGCCAGTATCAGACACCTTGAAGCCATTTTGGCGCAAAAGCCACTGGTAGATTTCCATCTGCCTTTTATAGCTGATCTGCCAGTCTTGATCAAGCTCAGTTATTTCGGCATTTTTACTGGTAGCTTTATAGTCCACCACATAAAGCACGCCTTTATTATCTACCCAAACATCATCCACGGCGCCGGTAATGAGTAGATTGGTTTTTTTATGCAAATATTGAATACCCTTAAAGTTTTCCCGCCACTCATTCATTTTTTCATGCGAAAAAGGCACTAAATCCAAGCCATAGCGTTTCATTAACGGGTGGGTTTTATCTTTGGCTCGGTGTAAATCAAATTCTTTTTTTAATAAAGTATCAACGGCGGTATTTAAGTTAAACGGAAATCCCCCAGGCTGCCCTATTCCCAACCGACGATCTAAGTAAAAACAGCGCGGACAGTTTAAAAATGACTCAATCTTTGATCGAGATAGTTTAAAGGATTCCTTTGAATTTTGATTATATAATCCCTTAGTTCTTATTGGATTGTAATATTGAGACATAAAATTAAATAATTATTTTTTGAAAGTCTTTCTTATAATTTAAATATTTTGAATTAACAGAGTAAAGAAAACTTATTTTTCCCGCTAAAGTTTTTAGATATTTATCTTTATCAATAATTATATTGTGTTCATTTAAAAAATTATCTACTCCAAATTTTTTGCAAAGATATAATTCTTTTCTAACTTTTTCTCGTATACTTTTATCAGCGTTTGGTTGATAATTTATGGTAAGACCAGTACAAGTTTGCTTTTGTTTACTATTGGTGAACTTGGTTTTATCATTCAGCTTAAACCCAGATTGCTTAAAAATTTTATTAATTATATTCTCAAATTTTTTGATTGGATAATTACCAGAAATTGTAAGATCATCTATCCAGAACGAATGTTTGAGTCCATAGCGCTTTAATAGATTAGTTAAACGTCTATCTACCTCGAATAAAATTAAACCGGAAATCTTTGGACTAGTGGCAAAACCTTGGGGCAAGTTAGCCTTGGCGGTGGTGAGTCTGGTTAGAAGTCGTGATACATCGGGGCTACATTTCTGGAAGCGAAATCCTATATAAACTACATGATAATCTATGCTAGGAAAAAAGTTGGATATATCAAAATTGGCGACATACTTCTTACCGGAATGGATAGAAGCATTGGTAAAAATAGATTTGCCGACTATCCCGCCCTGAATGGATTCTGGGTATTCTACACAATCAAAAAGTTTATTAATTTTATTATGTGCTATTTTTAAATTTCTACTGCCATTAAAAAAAGTTCTTTCTTTCCCCTTTTTGTCATTTTTTTTGAATATCTTATAGTTATTATCAATTTGATCCCCAAGTTTTATTAAAAAATCAGCTGACAGTTTTAATTGAAGCGCCAGTTCGTTTATGGTATTAATATTTAAAAACTGGCGTTTTTTCACTTTCTTAATTTTAATTTAAATGTTTGTTCGGCAAACAAACTATGGGCTTTATCTACCATTCTATCTATCTGTTCTCTGATATCTTTTTCCTCTTTAGTTTTTCCTTCAGGTAAATCCATTTTATCCCAAACTAAAAGCACTAACGGAATATTTAATAATTTAGCCGTATTCTTGAGAAAATTGATACTTGGATCTTTTCTATCATTTTCAATCAAAGATATATAATTTTTACTCACATCAAGCTTTTTAGCTAAATCATCTTGGCTTATTTTCTGACCGATCCTGCCGAATCTAATTAATTGTCCAATTGTAAGCATAATTTTTTTTGATTATTATATTTTCAATTGCCAATAATGGCATTAAATAGTAACGGAGCCACTTGCTGACTATCTCTTTCATAAATGCTGACATAAGGGAAAATATCTGCCTTACAAATTCTAGGCTAATTCTATTATCTTTAGCTAAAGATAATATTTGCTTATTAATCTGCAAGGTTTCAGCAAGCAGGCCGAGAGCCTGCCTATTCTTAACTTTTAACCTCAATGCTTTGGAGGCCAAACGGTTAAAATTGATTAGCAGGGTGATTACCCTTTCATTTTTATTATTTGATGGATTTTTATGTTGCATAAGTGTAGTTCGTTAATTAATTAATAACCATAACCTGATTAACGATCCCACTACGTAGTCCATCGCAAGCCAATTTCTGACTCTCGGCTCACTGGCAATAAATTGGCCTGCGACTTTTTAAGTGGCAGAACCGTTAAATAACCTACATAGATTATAATTGCCTTATCTAGAAAAAATATTTGTCTAAATATTTATTGTTAAACCAAACAATCAAACATCTATCTGCTAAATAGTATGGTGAAAAGCTTTTATTGTTTATGATATGAATTCATACACAATTTATGCTTATCACTTTCCCACTTATCAGTAAGAACAAATACTTGCCCGAGACATGATGCCTTCTCGATTCGAGAAGTAAGAGGTAAAACCTCTTTTCAATTTGGGTTTATAAACCCGTGAGAGTCTAGCTTGCCTTATTGGGTAACCTTTCTCTTTTAATTTACTGTCAATGAGCTTATCAGAGGATGAATCATCCTCAATTATCAGCTTAGCAAATATCAAAAAATAAGTCAATATAGTTTGACTTATAGTTATACACGGGTATTATAATATATTATTTCCCTCAACCACTAGCCATTATCAGTTATCTTCGGCTAGTTAAAATTATAATAAATTTTTTTGATGTCCTTCTTTTAATCTTTTCTCTATAATCTGGCAATATTCTTTATTATTATCAATAGCAATAAACTTCCTTCCTAACATTTTTGCAGCAACTGCAGTTGTACCGCTGCCGGCAAATGGATCAATGACAATATCATTTTTTTCGGATCCACCAATTATTAATCTTTCCAATACTGCAATTGGCTTTTGTGAAGGATGTTTACCCTGACTTCTTTCCTTCGCTGGAGTAGATGGAATATCCCAAAGATTTCTTAATTGTAATTTTTTGACTTCAAAAATATTATTTCCACAATAAGGGCAAAATTTAAAATCAATATCCAACACCCTTTTACATTTTTTGCATTCTTTAATAGCATTAAATTTTTTTAATTCTTGATAGTTAAATTTCCAATTTTTTGCCTTTTTGTTACTTTCATTGACTGCCCATATAATATGTTCCGTGCTCTCGCAAAGCATTCTTTGTGTTACATTAGGGAAAGCATTCCTTTTAAACCAAACTACTGAATTGATAATTTTTTTATCATCTTTTTGCAATAAATATCCAATTTTATAAATATTGTGATAGCTACCAAATATTATTATATTTCCGTTAGGTTTAACGATTCTGTAAATTTCATCTAGCCAAAGTCGAGTAAACTTTTCGTAATCTGAATTAGAAAATTTGTCCCAATTTTCTTCTATTTTTTTAAAGTTTTTTTGTTCGCTCCAATATTTATTAGACTTAAGCCATCCAACCTCTTTTTTAAAATCATAGCCAGAAATATTGTAAGGGGGATCTGTTATGCAATGATCAGCGTAATGATCCGGTATTTGTGATAAGGCCTTAAAGGCATCGTCACAAATTAGATTATAGTCATTGCTTTTGCTGAATTTATTTGATATTCTTATACTGTAATCATTTACCATATGAGCGAAATTAGTAATAAATCATTGGATAATTTAATTAAGCGTCTGAAAGAAGTTCAGGACAATTTTTTTAAACAATTTGGAGTCACGGATATTATATCAAATTCTAAGATATTTGAAATCGTAATCGCTAATGACTTAGGCCATATTCTAATTCCAGGACACTCCGGGTCGAGGGATGCTAAAAATGAAAAGGGAGGAGAATATGAATATAAGCATTATAAAGAAAGTAGCTCTAACCATACTTGGACATTTAATGATTTTACCGATACCACTATTGAAAAGTTAGCTGGTACGGAAGCGGTTATATTTGCCCATATTAATGATGGCGAAATTTTTCCTAAATTTGATTGGTATTACAATGTTCCTGGTCCATTAATTTCCAGCTATCTTAAGGAAAAAACTAAGGCAATCAAAAACCATCGAAAAATGATTAACGTTAGTTCAAACCAGATTGAAGAAAATTTGCATATTCAGAAATCTGTCAATAACTTTAATTGCAAAAGTGGTAAATATTACAAATGGTTGGATGAAATATGTGGTATTGCCAAAAAGATTGAAGAAATTACTGGCACAAAAGAGGTTTTGACGAGCAACAAATTCTGGGAAATATTAGTAGCTTTAATTCTAGGTCATAAAGTGCTGTCTGAACAATTAGGACATGATGCGGTTGATGGTCAGGGCAGGTTTTATGAATATAAGGTGTCCAAGAGTAATTCGTGGAATTTTCAAGATATCTCTAATAAAGTATTGAATAAATATAAGAACGATTACAAGATAATTTTAGCCGTAGTCGACAAAGACGAATTCAAGATTAAGAAAATTTACGAATCAAACTCCTTACTGACTATTAGAAAGTTGAAGAAAAAATTAGCTACCAAAAAACTTAAATATAAAAAATTGGGAAAAGCCTTAAGGAGATTACAGATATCCTTATCTAAGGGAGATTTAAAAGAACTAAGAACTAAATTAATTTATCCACCTATAGTAAAGGAATAGGGGTTTCCTTTAATCGCTTTAATGATTCTCGGTAATATTTTTTATCAATTTCAAACCCCATATAGTTTCTGTTGGTTTTAATACATGCCACGGCCGTGCTGCCACTTCCCATGAAGGGATCTAATACTAGATCTCCTTTTTTTGTCATTAATAATATTAATTCTTCCATTAATCCGACGGGTTTTTGGGTAGGATGAACCCTACTCTTTCCTTTTGGAGCTTGGTACTTAAAAATATTATGCTGACATTTACCATTAAAATTAGCTCCTGCTTTTTTACCTATAATTGCTGCTTCCCAAGCATTTAACATTTTAGTTTTGCCATTCAGGGGTATCGGATCTGGCTTTTGCCAAACAATAACATCTATAGCCTTAAAATCATTTTTTTCTAAAATATCCCAATAGAAACCAATATCTTTTTTAGCGCAGAAGCTTATCATCCAACCTTTTGTTTTATTGATTGCAATATTAAACCACTCTTTATTAAATTTATCCCATTCTCCGAAATCAAAGTTTAATTTAGCCGTTGTACCTAATCTTTGATTTTTACAATTTAATTCCCGACTAATGCCATATGGCGGGTCAGTTAAAATCAAATCAACAAAATCATCAGGAATTTTCTTAAGTCCTATTACGCAATCTATATTTTGTATTGTATTAATCCAGTCTTTCATTTGATTTTTTAATATGTTAATTTTACCATTAAATTCATTATATTTCCAGTCGCTTCCCAGCCATTAATAGTACTATATTCAGCAAAATTAAGCTATTTTTCCAGCGTCAGCTTCTTCTCGGCCAATACTAGCCGGCTTTTCAAGCACGACATCAATTCTCTTTTTTCAGTAGTGCTCCCTTCCTTTAAAATGTACTTGGCATATTCCCTGAGATTGACTTCTTTTTTGGTTTTTAATTCTTTTTCCTCTTTGTCTATTCCAAATATATTATTTTTAAATTTGTGGTATCGCTCAATTTCTTGTTCCAGTTTATGCCTCATCCCGATTTCATTTATATCAAGCTGGTCAATAATCTCAACCATTTGGGTAATCAACTCCTCTTCCCGGATATATCCGCTCTTACAGGTCAGATCCTTGCTTCGAGTGCAGCCATAATAAACGTAGCGGTTCACGGTACCATCCTTGAGATTCTTGAATTTCTCTTGGGCGGTTATTCCGGATCCGCACATGCCGCATTTAATCAGTTTAGTAAAAGCAAACTCTCGGTCAATCAGTTTAATATCCCTTTCCTTGTTTAACTGTTTTTGAACCCTTTCAAAAAGTTCCTTGTTAATTAACGGCTTATGCTTGCCGGTATAGAAGTTACCGCTGCGCTTGGGATATTCCAAGGCACCATAGTAAAAATGGTTTCTTAATAGGATGTAGATATTACTTAAAGAAAGATATTTGCTGTTTTTAGTCTTGAAGTTTAAATCTTTTCTTAGCCAGAGATAAATGGTCCGACCGCTGGCCTGCTCGTTGCCGACCTTTTCGAACACCTGCTTAATTATTGGTGCCCTTTCAGGGTCAATTACAACTTCGCATTTATGATCCACTCTTTTTTCATTCAAGTATCCGGTTGGGGCGGTGCCTGGCCAAAGTCCCATTTCTACTCTGGCCCTCATCCCTCTTTTGACGTTTACGCTCTTGTTATCATTTTCCAACTTAGCTTGAGAACATAAAATCATTAGCATAAATTTTTCGCTGGGCGAATCGGTAAACTTTTGATTAAAGGTCTTAATTTCAATCAAAAGTTTCTGATCCATAAAATCCACTAAACTGCCCAAGTCACCGGCATTTCTTGAAAGACGATCCGGCGCCCACGTTAAAAGAGCGTTGAATTTACCTGATTTCAAATCGGCAATAATCTGATTAAAGACTGGCCTTTGGCCTGATGCTTTGGCCGAGTGGCTTTCCTTTTTAATCTCTACCACATTAAGATTTTCTCTTTCGGCTACCCGCTGCATTTCATTGATCTGCGAGTCAATAGAAAGCGCTTGAAGTTCGTCTGATTCAGTCGACTTTCTGGCATAAAGGCAGTACTTGATCTCCGGTGTCTGAACCGCTAAATTGCTTTGGGTTTGCGTTTGATTTTCCATAATTTTGTTGTTAATTATTAGCTACTCCTAACCTAAGGAATGACGCAACCCTGCTAGTGAGTCCAGACCGGGTAGTAGGCAAACTGTAGATAACTCGGTCTTCGCAAAAACCCTGTATTAAGCTATTATGTGGTGGACATTTAGCCTGTTTTGAGCTAAAATGTAATTAACAATTTAAGCGACCTAAACCTCAATATTTTATTGGGGCATGGTCTCAAATCGTTAGGAACAAAAAACCCGTCATTCAGGGCGTTCCTAACGTTGCGTGGGGAAACTCACGTAGGATCCGCAAGGGTCTCCTGGTGGCGGGCTTTATGTTACCAGCAAAATTAATTATTAATTCTAGCCCTATGAAAAAATGTCCATTTTGCGCCGAAGAGATTCAAGACCAAGCAGTGTTCTGCAAACATTGCAACAGCAGTTTGGTTAATCCGGCGCCAAGTAAAATAGTTAAAGCAGAAAAAAGACAAGAATCCACAAAAGATTTATCTTCAAAAAATTTATTCATCATCGGCGGCGGGCTGTGGGTATTAGGCATAGTGATGCAGATTTCAGGATTAACCATGCTGGGCTGGTTAAGCACCGTAGGATTTATCGTCGTTATAATCGCCGTCGTCGTTTATTTTAAAGAAAAAAGAAATAACCGCTAAATAATAAGCAGCAATAAAATTTATGAAAAAATGTCCTTATTGCGCCGAAGAAATCCAGGACGACGCAATCAAATGCCGGCATTGTAAAAATGATTTAGCCGCTGAGCCGTCGGCGTTAAAAAATACTGCATTCAATCCCGCCCTAAAGGATTTTGAAATTTTTATGCAGCAGTATGGTTATAACTGGACGCTGGTGAATAAAACAAAAACTATTTTAAGCTACCAGCGGGTCGATCCGGCCAAAAAAGGCAGCTGTCTTTTTGCACTGATTCTCATGCTCATACTTATAGTCCCGGGCATTCTTTATCTTTATTTTGCCAACAAGCCGGCCAAAACATACAGACTGACGGTTTCAATTCATGACGACGGCTCAATCAGCGCTTCAGGCGATCCCGAGGGCATCAGGTTATATAATAAATTTACTCAAAGAACCGCTGCTTAATTCTATGTCAATCATAATTTCCCAAGCAGGCAAGAACGCTCAAAAAATAGATAAGTCGGATTTTGAAAAAGAAGATTATCTGCAAAATTACATTCACGAAAATCCTGAATCAATTCCGGTTTACGAAATTGCCGAAGACAAACGTTTGTTTGTCGTGGCTCGGGAATTTTCCACTGAATCCGGTCCGATTGATGCGCTGGCAGTTGATAAAGACGGCGACCTCTATGTCGTTGAAACCAAGCTTTACAAAAATCCGGACAAAAGAACCGTGGTCGCCCAGGCTCTTGATTACGGCGCCAGCTTATGGAAGCACCTTGGCGACTTCAGCGAATTCCTTGATGTCTTAAACGAAGAAGTTCAGGATAAATTTCAAATGTCTTTTAGCGAGAAGGTAAAAGAATTTTTTAAGCTGGAAGATGAGCAAGTCAGCTTAATGCTTGATTCGATGAAAAATAATTTAAGAAACGGCAATCTGAAATTTGTCATCCTAATGGATTCAATGGATGAAAGGCTAAGAGACCTAATTATTTACGTCAACCAAAACAGCCAGTTTGACATTTTTGCAGTCGAACTGGAATATTACAAATTCAAAGATTACGAAATCGTGATTCCAAAAATTTTCGGCGTGGAGGTTAGAAAAAGCGTCGGTAGCCATTCTGCTTCAAACATAGACTGGACGCCGGAAAAGTTTTTAGCCGATGCCAGAAGTAAAATACAAGACGACAAAACATACAATATTTTAGCTGCGCTTTACGATTTTACGAAAAGCAATGCCGATGTTTTAGATTTCGGCCGAGGCAGCGAAAGCGGATCAATGACATTCAAATTCAAGGATGACAGGGCGGCATCCGGGCTGGTGTCGATTTTTACAATCTGGACTGGCGGATCCATCAGATTCAGATTTGCCAATATTAAAAAGCGTATCGGCGAAGAAAACGTGAAGCTATATTTTAATAAATTAAAAGGTATATTGCCGTCCCAGTTATGGACGGAAGACGCTTTAGGCGGAAACGGCCCGGCTTTTTCGCTGAATGAAATTTTCAAAGACGAAAAAACTGTAAAACGGTTCAAAACCGCTGTTCTGGAATTTATCAAGGAAGCCAAAAAATAAATCACATTAATTAAAATAGCTCTCAGTTTTCTTGAGAGCTATTTTAATAATTTTAATTTAATCCGGCAGACGGCAGGCCTACGCTAAGAATACCTCATATACCGGCGGTCTTTTGTTGTTGGCCATAATCTCCTGAATCAAAATAGTAAAGGCATCAGCAAGATCATCATGCTTTTCCACGCCAAAATCAACCATTTGCCTTATCAGCTCTTCTGCGCCTTTTCGGGGAAACAAGATTTTGCCGGATTGAATCAGGTGAGTGGTAAGCGCCAGTCTGGCTCTCTTGTCTCCGCTGATCTTAGCGCCCACGGCCGGAAAGCCGGCCTGCTTAAGCTGCTGGACGAGCGCAGACTGGTAATAGACATCTTCGATGATAATTTTTGATTGCCTGCCGCCGTTGACTGCCATCGACACTGCTTTAGCTCTTTCCACTTGCTGGGGAAAAGTCAGTCTTTCATTTACCGGATTAGGAAGAATATAAATTTTTACATCCTCGCCATAACCGTAGACTCTGGCCGACACCATGGCGGTATAATCGGCATTGTCTTTCTGCGATATCGCCAGATCAATGCCGGTGGCAACGTACCTATATTTACTGCCTTTACCTGTCGGCAAAAGATCATCATAATATTTCAGCCATTCTTCAAACACTACTCTTTCCGAATCGGGAATTATCCTTAACATAAATTCCCGCTGCCAGGAAATTTCATTGCCGATCTTTTTCTTTTCCTTTTCAACGTCAGCCATGGCTGGAAACTTGCCAGTCCAAGTGATGTTGCCGTCGTTATCAATTAAAGGAATCTCCATAAAACAGCCATCAATACCTTTGTTAATAATTTTTTCTTTGATGCGCATCAAAAGCGAATCTTCGTGCAGTAGATTACCGACAAAAACAATTCTGGTATTAAGATCGCCTGCCGGAATAACTTCGCCGGTGATCCACTGATGTATTTTATCTCTGCCTTCCTTGGTTTTTACCGTGATTAAATCTTCAATATCGTCGCAGATAATTAAATCCGGCCGATACTGATTATGCCGAATACCCCGAATCGTCTGCTCCATGCTGGCTGCAGTAATTCTAGCGCCGTATTTAGGAATAACCAGAGAATAACTGCCCCATTCATCTTCAACTTCCTTAAATGGTCCGAGATCCTGCCGCAGCAATTTGTTAGCTTCCAGTTCTTTTCTAATGTTGACTAGATGCTGCCTGGCCTGCCTTTGAGTCTGGCCCAAGATAATGACAAACTTCTTTTGCTGTTCGCCTAATATCGCCCAGATTGGAAATGACATGGTCAGGATGGTAGACTTGGCGCTTCCGCGAAAAGCGACAATCAGCAAAGTTTTAATCGTCTCATCTTCGGTCAAACCGAATATTCGCTTATGGAACGGCGCTGAAGGATGAGAAGTGTAGTGGCTTAAATAAATATTAAAAAACCACCAATGGCTTTTTGTCGTCAGCTCCGTCCTCATTTTTTGGTTGTTAATTATTTCTTTCATAAAGTTGGGTCTGATTGCATTGGCATGGGCCAAATTTTTTTCGTTAATCATAATTACTCCTTTCTATCCTCAGGAGGATTATTATTTAAACCTGAAAGTTCCAAAGCTTTCAAAATCGCCTGCTCCTGTTCCGGCGTCAGTTTATTATTATCGGTCTTAATGCTGCCCGATAACTCAATTTTATTTTTGTAAGCTCTATGCCGGTGCTTAAGCCAAAAGATGATTCCTGACATATTCTGGTCGCGAATTGCGGAGATCAACTGGCTTTCAGCTAAATCATTTACCAAAGCCAGTCCGGTTTTAATCGCTTCGTCAGCGGCTTTGGTAAAAACTGAATCAGTTTTGCGCCAGCGATAATATGTGCTGCGATTGACGCCGGTGCGTTCGCAAGCTATTTGAATGATTGGAATTTTCCGCAAATTTTCCAGTATCGCTTGCTTGTCTTTTTCCTGGCGCATATCAATCGTGCTTTTTTCCTGAGATACATTGTCCATAACTTTTGATTATTAATTAATTTTTACGGCTTTGATTTTGGTCAACCGCTCAAACCGATCAATTATTGTTTGGCAATAATCGGAATCAAGCTCAATCATCAAGCATTTTCTTCTTGTCTGTTCAGCCGCAATAATCAATGATCCGGAACCGCCAAAGCAATCATAAATCGTATCGCCGATGCCGGTGCTGTTAAGAATCAAGCGCCTTAACAAGCTGACTGGCTTCATCGTCGGGTGCAGTTTGCTTTTACTCGGCTTGGGACAAAATAACAGGCTTTTGTCTTTAGATTTTTTGAATTCATGGGAACCGTACCAGCCGTAAGCGATTAATTCGTGCTGGGGCAAATAATCCAGACGGCCGACGACTGAAGCGTTTTTAATCCAAATCAGCAGCTGGCTGAATTTGTACCCGCTTTCAACCATGGCTTGCCTTAAAGCAAAAATCATCCGGTCGGAATTGAAGATATAAACTGAATTTTTCTTTTCTAGAAATGGCCTCATTGCTAACAGCCATTTTTTATTGAATTCCTTATACTCTTCCTCGCTTTGTTCCTGATCATTAGCAATTATTTTCGGACAGCCTAACTTCTGCTTGAAGTCAGACTTGCTTTCGACGTACGAAATGCCGTAGGGAATGTCTGAGATTACAAATTTTATTTTTTGCCCTTTAAGGAATTTATTGACTAATTCCGAATCAGTGGCATCGCCGCAGCAAAGCAAGTGATTGCCCAGTTGAAAGATGTCGCCGTACTTAATTGATTCTTTTTGGCTTTTGGCCTGTAAGTTTTTCATAGCGGTTTAAAATTAATTGACAAAAAATGGGTTCGACCTCGCAAAGATAAGCCGTTCTCTTAAGCTGTTCGCAGGCAACCATAAGGCTGCCTGAACCAGCGGTAAGATCTAAGACAATGTCGCCGGGCTTACTGCAGCGGCGCAGGGCTTTTTCGTACAAAGTCGGCGGCTTCTGGGTAGGATGTTCCATTTCGGTTCCGGGCAATCGTTTAACCAGCCAGATATTGAATAAATCCATTACATCATCAATCAATCTATTTCCGCTACCGACTTCTTTATTAAGAACTTCATTTAGATTTTTCACTTTATCCGACAGATACGGCCTGCCCTTTATTCCGTACAAGCAAAATTCAGTTACCTTATTAAAGGCAATCTGCGGTGTCGGGTTCTGATTATCTTTCAGCCAAAGGCATAACCTTTTTTGGCTAATGCCCGCTTCCCGATAGAGCTCCTGTATCATGCCGATATATTTTTCATCACACCAAAAGAAAACATGGCAATCATCCTTTACTACTTTTAAACCGCTGTCAATTAATCGTTTAACGAATTGGCGGTATTCCTCATCAGTCTTCTTGTCATTAATAGTGCCACCGTAATTCTTTTTTCCACCGATGCCAGAGTTATAATTCAAACCAATATTGTAAGGTATGTCTGTATTAATCATATCGACCCGATTGATACCAACGAGTTCTTCAACAGCTGTCCAGTCGGTTGAATCAATACAGTACAACTTGTGTGGTCCCATTGAGAACATGTCCCCGGGATTGATATCAGTGCTCTTTATTTTCTTTAATTCTTTTTCCACCGAGAAACCGTCATCTTCAATTTCAAGAGAGTCATCCCAGATGCTTGCTAATTCGTTGTCGCTAAAGCCCGCCATCAGAAGCGTATCAATGTCAAAATTTTTCAAGAGGTCGTAGTCCCAGTCGCCTTTCAAGGAATTACTGGTAAGCAAATACTGCTTATACTCCTCGTCAGTTAACTTTCTATTCGGGATTCTGACATCAATTTCTTCCTCGCCCCGATCTAAAAGCTGAAGAATTTTTACTCTCTGGTGCCCCGCCACGATGGTCCCATCTAGGTCTATGGCTGGGACCTCAACCAAATTAAAGGTTTGAAGGCTCACTTTCAAATCTTCAATCTGTTTTTCGGACATTGTCCGGGGATTTTTTTCGAATGGGATTAAGTCATTGACTTTCCGTCTGACCGTGAACCATTCTAATTTTTCCAATTTGATTTTTGGCATAAAGTTTTAAGTTAATAATAAAAGCTCGTGCTATATAATTTCACAGCTTCAACACTTCGGTCTCACTTTGACCTTACTTTGAAATCACATTGGCGCGAGCTTGGATGCTGGCGTTTTAATTTACTTTTAACGCGAATGGTTAATTTTATAACAAAAAAGACCCATATAACGTTAATACAATACTTAAACTTACATTAACCTTATACGGGCCCTTAGGCTTCGTGGCCGCAGACTTCAGAGCCTTAAGCCATCCCTAAAAATAGAGGGTTACATTAGATGCTTTAAACCTAGCATATCTGAAAAGGTTTGTCAAGTATTAAGGGGGCTTGCTAAAAAAATGTAAATGATATAGAATACAATAGAATAAGCTAAAATAACCTAAAACCAAACCAAACCTATGCACGAAATTCAAAAAAAATTGCTAAATTTAGCCCAGGAAAAGAACTTAGGCCAAATGACCCTGAGGGAAATGGGGTCATTCATTGGCGTAGACTCTCCTCAACAGGTGAAACACCATCTAAATCAGCTGGAAAAACGGGGTTTAATCCGGATTGATAAGGCTAAAAAGGTAATTAAAAAAACCGAGCAAGAACAAGTTGGCGGACTTTTAGGTAAAGCTCGGCTATTAAGCATTCCTATTTTCGGTTCGGCCAATGCCGGTCCGGCCGAAATATTTGCCGATCAGAACATTGAGGGGTTCTTGCGAGTTTCCAGCACGATGCTTGAGTCGGAACCAGCAACGCTTAGTCATAAATTGTTTGCCTTAAAGGTGCAAGGTCCATCAATGAACCAAACTAACGTACAAGGCAAAACGATTGAAGACGGCGATTATATTATCGTCGACAGTGATGACCGAGAACCTAGGGACAATACTGTCGTCCTGTCGCTGATTGATAGTATGGCAAATGTTAAGCGATTGCATCTTGATACGGCAAACCAGCAAATTATACTGGCATCGGAGTCGACTCAAAATTTCCCGCCGATCGTCATTCACGAAAACGACGATTATTCGATCAACGGCCGAGTGATACAAGTGATAAAAAAGTTGAAAAGAAATGTCTAAGGCTAAATATAAAAAGACTAACCTTAATTAAACTAATTTTAAATAATATGGATCCGTCAAATATACCTTGCGACAACTGCGGAGAAGAGACCATTATTAATCCCAATGGTGACAGTATCCAACCTTGCCCAAATTGTGATTCCCCAGAAATGGTTAAAGGGATATAAATTTAATTATTAAGCTATAAATTCTATGGCAAAATACAATCGTAACTCCAGCAAACCTTGGACGCCGATAGAAGTTACAAAACTTAAACAATTAGCTAAAGGTAATACGCCGACTAGAGTAATTGGTTTGAAGCTAGGCAGGACACCTGACTCTGTTTATAATAAAGCATCTGAAAAGAATATCTCGCTCGACCCACACAATAGGGCGCCATATAACCGACGCAATAAATAATATGTCCTTAGTACCCGATTCGGTTTTTGATGATTTATTAAGCCGAGAAATTAACATTAGCACTACCCAAATTACTCAGGGATCAACAAGCCATAACTACATTAGAACGCTTCTTGATAATAAATGTGAGTATGATTCAAATTTTCCCTGGCTGGCTGGTGGTGATTTTTTAAGTGGTTCGTATGCGCGCGGCACTAAAATTTATCCATTAGACGATATTGATGTGATGGTGGTAATCGACGGAACAGGTTTGCTGGCAATACAAAATGGTCAGGTTTTGCCGGCAACTGTTAGGGGAAGCAATAAATTTGGCAGCCCAATACTAAATTATCTTGGCAATGATGGTCTACTGAGTTCTCAGGTAGTTCTTCAGCTTTTTCAGAATGCCTTAAAACAATCGCATCCTGAATCTAAAGTCAACAAGGACGGGCAAGCAATTAATGTTCAACTGAAAGCTTCTGGCATTGGAATTGATGTTGTGCCTTGTTTTCATATTATTCCCAATGATGGTAGCCAGGATGTCTACTATATTCCAGTCGGTTACGGCAGAGACAATTGGATGATAACTAACCCTAAACTTGATCAAGCGATCAGCGATACTTTGCACGATCGGCATAATAAAAAGTTTAAATCAGTAATAAAATTGCTTAAATATTGGAATAAAAAAGAAAATAGTGAACGTCTGCGCTCATACCATTTAGAAACTGTTGCTTGGTATATTTTCTATCATCATCCAAGTATTATGAATGGTTATGCCGATGGACTTAAATATTTTTTTCAATATGCTGATCAATATTTAAGCCAGCAGTGCCCAGATGCTACTGGCTTAGGTGGACCCGTAGATTCATATTTAAGTACTGATAACAGGAACGCAACCAAAATAAGTATTAGGCGAATTAATCAACTTCTTCACCCTTCGCCTTTGCCTCTTCTGACTACCGCCAGCCAACAGCGTGAGTCAGAAGCATGGCAAAAAATGTTTAGTGGTAAATTAAATTTATAATTGATAATGTTATATGAATGGAAATAAACAAAAAACACTATTACAATTAGCAGAAGAGGCAATTTATTCCGCCAAAGGTCATTATAAATCGGCTGATTGGCTAAAAATTTCTTTAAGCTGTTACATCTCAATACCTTTAATAACTTCGTTTCTATTACTAATTTTTATTTTCCCTGAATCATGGCAAAGGTTAATATCATTTATAGGATTACTATTCTCGTCATTGGCATTGATCTCAGTTTGGAATAATAATAGAGACAAGGCAAATAAGATCATTGAACAACATATGGATCTAGGCAATAAATATTTGGAAATTTATAAACAAATTAGAAATTTAAATACGGACAGTGAAAATTTAAGTGGGGAAAAGCTAAATGAGATTCAAAGTAATATAACTCAACTAGACAATCAAACGAAGCGACTACCAATTAGTTTTGTCGGGCGATGGTGGGCTAAACTAAGAATAAAAAAAGAAGTCGGCTTGGATTGGATTTATCAGAAGGAAGATAAGACCAATTAAACCAATTGCACCAATCGGTTATAAGTATATCTAGCGTGTATAATTAATTAAATATTTAAATTATGAGTATTGCCTATAAAAATTTTTGGAGTCTGAACACGGATGAGGCTATAGCCGCCGGTATTTTAAGGAATGGAACGAATAAAGATATTGAAGTTCTGATGCCGCTCAATGCTCAAATGAAGGGTGTTGATTTATGCTTGATAAATGTAAAAACCAAAAAGGTTATTACCATTCAAGTTAAAGGAAGCAGGGCTTATGAACCCGGGAAAGGTGAAGTTGTAAAGTATGGCCAAGGGTCGGGTGGATGGTTTTTCTTTCCAAAAGAGGTTATTAGCAAGGCGATGGCTGACTACTTTGGATTTTTAATTTATATAATTGAAGAGAATAAAAAAATTGGCAGAAGGATTATTGAGCCTCATATCGTTTTAATTCCAACTAAAGTGCTAAAGGCAAAGTGTAAAAAATGTAAAAATACCCATGGCGACGGCCGTTTAAGTTTTAAAATCTGGGTTAATCCAAAAACCAAAGAAGCGTTTGACTATAGAGATAAGAAGATGGATTTAACTGATTATTTAGACGAAAAAGGATTTAAAATCATTAACAGTAAATTATAATTTAAGCCAATATGACAAAGCGGGAGATTGAAGTTAAGTATATTTACAAACCTTCGCCCGATGCTGAAGAAAGATTACAAAAAGCTTTCGATATTTTATTTGAAGAAACTTTATCAAAAAGACATGGAGCTATCAGAAAAAACAATAAAGAAATTCCAAGAAATGTATAAAAAAGAACCGAAGACTAACTATTTTGGGTTGACTTTTTATTTAATTTATAATACACTACATTTATTCTGTTTAGTCAAATGAGACACGAAAACACTACCTTAAGGACTGTCTCATTTGTCGCATTTGCCTCAACCGAGAGGGCTCAAAAGCTGCCCTGAACGGTCGCCGGAAAAGCCCTCAACCGTCCCACTGACGGCAGGTCCAGACCGGGTCGGGGCGCCAACTACATTTTTTATCGAGAGACCGAGAGGCGTCAAAATTATTCAGAAAAAGAAAAAGCCGAGAATTCTTATTCCGGCTTTTTCTTTTTGTTGCTAATTAAATTTTTTTGTACCGCGTTGTTCGGCCCTGTCCCAGCCGCTCCACTTTTTTGAGCTGTAGCAATTTTTCCAATGCTTGCGAAACTGTTGGCCTGGCCACTTTGTTTACCTTGGCGATTTCGCCAGGTGTTGCTTCCATAACTTGTTGCAAATAACCCCAGACAATTAATTGTTTTGGCGATAGTAGTTTCTCAATATTTTCACCGGATAAAAGAATTAACGCTTGCTTAGCTTGAGCGAGAGAAATATTCAGAAAAAATTCCACCCAAGCCGAGGTATCCTCTTTATCAGTACCGAATGTCTTTTGGCTCTGGCGCAGTGCCAAATAATAATCAGTTTTGTTATCCTCAATCAATTTTTCGTGCGAAACATAAGGCACATAGGCATAACCGAATTTTAACATCAGGAGATTAGTTAGTATCCTTGATAGTCGGCCATTGCCATCCTGAAATGGATGGATTTTTAAAAACTCAACTAAAAAGTTACCGATGATAAACAGAGGATGAATCTCTTTTAAGGCAAAAGCTTCATTAGTCCAGTCCACTAATTCCTGCATAGCCTTTGGTGTCAGATAGGCCGGAGTCGGGTCAAACAGCACGCCGACGGTTTTTCCGGCTCCATCGGTCATTGCCACCTTGTTTTCGATTTTTTTGTATTCGCCTCGGTGCCGTTCGTCTTTTATCGCATATTTTAATAATTCTTTGTGAAAGTGTTTAATGGTGCTCTCGGTAAAAGGAATATTCTGCCAGGATTTGAATACATTGTCCAATAGCTCATAGTATCCTTGAACTTCTTGTTTGTCGCGATCGGCCAATTTCTGCAGGGATAATCCGCGCATCAGTTTTTCAACTTCCTCATCAGTTAATTTTGCCCCTTCAATTCGGGTAGAGGCTCCGGTTGAAGTAACCAAAACTGAGCGCTTCAGTCGTCCAAGCGCTTGGGGATTTAATTGGGCGCCGCCGGTCCACTGGCCTTTTAATTCGTCAATCTGATTTAGTAATAGCCAAATATCTTGCGGCAAATTTTTAATGCGTTTGTTAAAATTGTTCATATGGTTCGGCACTTATAATCTTATATACTCACTATATTAGATTATATGAGATTATTTGAACCCAGTCAAGCGGTGTACAGTTAACACCATTAGGTAACACTTTGGTATTCTAAAGGTAACACCTGTTAACTATTAATATCCAAAGTGTTATGAATAAGCCTAAATTCAACCGGCAACAAAGGTTTCTGTGGTACCAGCAGGTTAACAAGTGCCACCGGACAGTTAAAGAAGTAAGCCAAATATTTGGCATTTCTCGCAAGACTTACTACTGCTGGCTCTTCAAAGATTACGGTTCAAAAGGTAACACTTATACGCCCTTTAAAAGCCAACCAAACCTTAAACTTACTTACGAGGTTAGAAAGTTAATTGAGGAACAAAAACTAAGGACAAACTACGGACCCAAGAAAATGAAGTGGTTGGTTAAAAGAAAATTAGGCTTAGATATTTCAACAACAATTATCTATCGCTATTACAAAAGAAAAAACTTGATTCGAAAACCTCAAAGGAAACTACCTTGGTACAAACCTTTGAAGTATGCTCTAACTATCATAAAACAAGGCCAAGGTGTGCAAATGGATGTCAAATATGTCTACGAAGACGGGGCTAGGAAGTACCAATTTTCAGTTCTTAATCCTTTTACCCACAAGTATTATTTCAAAATATTCTTAACAAAAGAAAGTAAAAACGCGATTGAAGTATTCCTGGAAGCGCAAAAATGCTTTGGCTTTAAAATACTATCTATTCAAACTGACAATGGCTCTGAGTTTCGAGGTTGCTTTCATGGCCGGCTGACTCAAAACAACATTGCCCATTATTTCATTCCTAAAAGTTCACCTTACTGGAATGCTGAAGTTGAGAGAATTCATCGAACCATTGATGATGAGTATTATCTGAATCCCTTAAGAGTTTGGAAGACAAACTATGGATGGCTGCAATTCTACAATTTTGAAAGACTGCATGAAACGCTAAACGGACTGACACCACAAGAAAAGCTACTCCAATGTGTTACCCTTGACTGTTAACTGTACAATTTTTAATAATTCATTTAGACTACTGACGGTAAAATCAATGTTGTCGGGAGTGTCTCGATCTTCCAATTTAAACCAAACCGTGGTCATATTTAGCTTTTTGGCCGGGAGCAGCCCTCTTTCAATGTTGTCATCAATAATGGCTGATTTTTTAGGATCAGCGCCAGTGGCTTTAAAAATGGCTTGGAAAAATTTCGGGTCTGGTTTTCTTAAATTAAAATCTTCAGAGACATCTTGAAATTTAAAATACTGTAAAACTCCAGCTTGCTTTAATTTTTCCTTAGTGGCAATCGGCTGGTTGGCTAAAAGCCCTAGGTTATATTTTTCTGATAGCTTTTTGACTATTTCTTGTGCCTCTGGCCTGACAAAAGACGATTTACCGCTATCCCAATTGGTTTTAATAAATTCAAGGGATTTATTTACCTGTTTATCATTTTTTAAAATCAGTTTAAGCATATTGGCAGTTAAACTGCCTAACCTAGCGCTAGCTTTTGGCCTGACTGCCAGAACATCTGGCCGGACTATTTTGGGATCATATATTTTAACTGCTTGTAAAATCAAACTTAGTCGCTGATCCTCATATTGGGTTTCATCCAATAACACGCCGCCAGCATCAAAAAATATCCAATTGATTGGTTTAGTTAATTTCATTGTTTATGTATTCAATGACTTTATCATCCATGGTATTACAATATTTGCCTTGATCTATTTCTTTCTGCAACTTCTCAATTGAAAGCCATTTTACTGATTCAACTTCGTTTTTATCCAATCGTAAACTACCAACTTCACCATCCCATTGTAAAATATATGTCTGAGAAAAATGTTTGTGCTTTTTATTTTTCTTTACGCCCAGTAAAATTAATTGGTTTGGCCCAATATCCAAACCGATCTCTTCTTTTGTTTCCTGTACTGCTGATGCCAAATAATCCTGTCCGGCCTTGAGATGACCACCAAAAAATGACATCCATTTACTTGGATTAACATCTTGGAGAGCAGACCTTAACTGGCACAAAATTTCTTTCCGGGAATTAGTAATCCAAATTTGGGTTGCCCTGTGCCGATACTGCACGCTGGCGTGAACCTCTTTTCTTGATTTAGTAAAACCAAGGGGTTGATTGTTTTCGTTAAAGATGTCGAATAGTTCTTCAAACATTGTGATTTATAATTATTTTTCTAACCAAAGTCGAATATTATTAATTACAGCTCTCTCGCATTTGGCAAAACTGTGTTTAGCTTCCTGAATAACTTTAATAGAGATATTTTTACCAATAAGCCTTTCTTTAAACCACCTAACTATTTCAGGGAGTGGTCGATCAATATACTCGTCTTTTTCAGCAAAAAACAAAAGTATTGGTACGGCTATTTTCTGCAACGTAGTTGACCGACGCGATGGCGTGGCGTAACAAAATACTTCTTCTTTACTGTCTGGGGTAAATAGACTTAAAAATCTTTGAGCGTCATGAAGTTGAGGCCAAATTTCTTGAGGCAGAAGCTGATGACTCTTACCGGCTTTCACTAATTTACGGGCGACAGCTTCAACCCTTTCAATTGTTTTTTTGTTAAAAGTAATGGCATCGGCGTAATCGCTGATCGGACATAACAGAATAACTTTAGCAACCTGTTTTTGGTTTTTAGTTTTGGCCAAATAGTAAACTGCCTTTTGACAGCCGGTTGAATGGCCAACCAAAATAATTTTTTTAAATCCTTGTTTTCTACAAAAATTAATTGCACCTTGGATATCATCAACGCAATCAGTAAAAACTTCGTGGGCCGCACCGGCTAAAATCTTAGCTGTTTTGCCTTTTTTATCTATATGCCTAAGGCTGGATATTTTATCGTGGCCGCGATTATTGAAAGTCAAAACTGAAGTTTTACTGTTAACCAATTTATAGACTAAGCTCGACCAAAACATCGCGCCACCTAGACCGTGAATAAAGATAATCGCTTGTTTTGATTTGGGAACGAAAAACCAAAGACCATCGAGCTGGAATCTTTTCGGGGTTGAAAATCTGACTGGTTGGCAATTCATATGTTTTAAGTATACCAAAAAATCGCCTGATTAACGATAAATATCGTGTTGTTACATTATTGACATAAAAGCTGTGTTATGATAGAGTACCCTGAGCTAAACTTAATAAACAAGTATTAGCATCGCTCTTTAACCTAAGAAAGATAGGAGGTAACGAAAGATGAAGATACTAGTAACGGGCGGGGCAGGATTTATCGGCTCCCATTTCGTCCGCCATTGGCTGACGAACCACCCTCAAGACTCTGTGGTTAACTTCGATTCGTTAACCTACGCCGGTAATCTGCAGAATCTGATTGATGTGGTCGAAAGATTTGGTAGTCGGTATATGTTCGTTCAAGGAGACATCACCGATGTTGCTTCGGTGGAATTGGTCTTTACTGAACACAAGCCCGATATTCTGGTCAATTTTGCCGCCGAATCTCACAATAGCTGGGCGATAATCGACCCAGGCCGGTTCTTTCGAACCAATGTATTGGGAACGCAAACATTGCTCGAAGTCGCGCGTCGAAAAGGAATTGGGCGGTTTCAACACATCTCCACGTGTGAAGTTTATGGTGACTTACCACTAGATACGGACGAGTCCTTTACCGAACAATCGCCATGTCGGCCACGTACCCCGTACAATGCCTCAAAAGCTGGTGCCGATCTTGCAGTTCAAGCCTATCACCATACGTTCAACGTCCCTACGGTCATCTCTCGATGCTCAAACAACTACGGAACATTCCAATTTCCCGAAAAGGTGATCCCACTTTTCACAACCAATGCTCTGGACGGTGTACCCTTGCCCCTATACGAACACAGCCAAAATAGACGGGAATGGGTTCATGTACTTGACCATTGCCGAGCGATTGAGCTGATGATTCAACAAGGGAAACCTGGTGAGGTGTATAATGTTGGAACTGGAGTGGAAAAAACAGTCGAGGAGATAGCCGATTCTATTCTTGACATTCTTAACCTGCCCAAAAGTATGAAAACATACGTGCCGGACAGGCCGAGTCATGATAGACGGTATCTGCTTGATAGCTCCAAAGCTCGCACGGAACTTGGATGGAAGCCATTGATGGACTTCATGGATGGACTGCACGACACCGTACAATGGTACGTTAAAAACAGGCCATGGTGGCAGGCACTCAAAGAACGTGATGCTGTTCAAGAAGGTGACTGGCCTAACCAAAAAGGCTGAGGCCAACAATTTCTCAGATAGCTTTATTGCTAACACTTGGGAATTCTGCTAAAGGATTCCCTTTTTTTATTTTCAAAAAGACATATTTGTGGTATAATAATTTTATGAAATGGAAAAAATTAAGTACAAAAATAGTCTATAAAAACCAATGGCTGCAATTAAGGGAAGATACTGTAATTCGCCCCGATGGTAAAAAAGGAAAATACAGTATCGTAGAAAGACCTCCTGTTAATTTTATTATTGCATCGGATCAAAAAGGATCAATTTTTTTTATTAAAGAATACCGATACCCTATTAAAAAAACTATAATACAGCTGCCTGCTGGGACTACAGATAAAAATGATGACTATTTATCCTCTGCCAAGAAAGAACTTTTCCAAGAAACCGGCATTAAGGCTAAGAATTGGAAAAAACTTGGCAAATTTTATATCGGACCAGGGCATGAAAATATTTATGCCAATGTATTTTTAGCAACCAATCTTAATATATCTCAACTTAATAAATCGGTAAAAGCCGACGATGAGTTGATATTAAAAGTTATAAAGTTACCCATCATAAAAATAAAACAGTTAATAAATTCGGGTAAAATTGAGTGCGGCATATCTTTAGCCGCCTTAAATCTGTATTTCTTAAAATATAAAAAATAAATAAATTACAATCAAATAAAAAGAGGGGTCAAAGTGGTTATTTTGATCCCTCATGTTTTTATGCAGCACTGAAACAAAATGGCTGATCGACTGGCTCAATGCCGATTTCGAAATCGTCAACCAGTTTCTCCAGTAAGGCATTTAGAGAGATTTGGCCTGGCATACAGAATTGGCAATGGATACCAAGCTTTTTACCAGCAGAGCTACGCATAATATCAGCGAAATTGCAACCGTTGCTGATTCGGCCAAGGACGTACTCTCTGGGTGATTTAGAACGAGTATATGGCTCGCCGATGGAATCGCATGCTCCAACAATTCCGAACGGATCAATAGCCGGCCTCACGACTGGAATCAGGCACCTTCTTGGTTGCGTTAATTCTATTCCTTTCCATTGATCCATTGCTATCAATAAATCATCAGCAAACGACGCCGTAAATTTAGACTGGCCACTTTCGACGCTGGTACGCAGTTCCCTCAAACTGCCAAGCATGTTCTCGTATTGATATTCAGAAAGCTTTCTGGTCACACCAATACAATCCACTCGCACATCTAAAAAATCGACTCCTAAGTCAGAACAGAGTCCGGCTATCTTTGCGACTTCTGCATAATTCAGTTCCTGTAGAACTACCCCGATCCCGATCTTCAGTTTTCCGCCCCTCTGCTTCTTAAGGCTAACAATTTTCCTTATACCGTCCAGAACGGATCCCAAGTCGTTAGCTCCCAGAGGTCGATTGATCAGTCTTGAATAAATCTCTGGCGTGGCTGCATGCAAGCTAATTCTCAACCAAGTTGAGTTTAAGATGGAATCCAATAAAGCAGGATTCACTTCGCCAAGTGTTCTACCATTGGTGTAAATCATAGTTTCAAGTCCAAGAGAGTTGGCTCTATTAAGAACTGGCCTGATCTTATCTTGGGCAAGTAAGGTTTCCCCTCCGCCGGATAATATGATCTGCCTAGTTCCTAAACTCTTTGCCTCCTCTAGAATTCCACACCATTGATTTACGGTAAGCAACCGCTCTGCTCCATAGAAATCAGCGATGGGAGTATTCTGCTTTTGATCGCCACACCAAATGCACATTTGACACCTGTAAACACACATGGCATTAGTTGGATGAATTTCCAGCATCATCGGCCCCACCATCTCACCTCGCAAAATTTTAGGCAGATACTGAGGATTCTGCCGCATGAAACCAAGCAGGTTTGTAGCCGACTTAATCAATAACGACCTCGGATATTGGCTGCTGAAAAAAATCATCTTTGCAAGCTTAGACCTGCTTATAAAACGATGGCTAGCCAATAAGTTGTCTTTCGACATCTCCTTTCTTTGTAGAATTACTTTAGCTTTCTTCGCCGGGTCAAGGAAGTATTCAACCATGACCGGAAAAGCTACATCAAACAATGCCTCATCGGAGACACTCTCGAAGCTTTGAAACACTTCATAAGCTTCTCTCTTGGCTTCATTAAGGTTAGTAAGTCCATCGTGCAAACGATGGATTAGACTAACCAGAGTTTGGACAGCGCCGATCTCTCTCATGGTTTATCCCTCCTTGGGTTGTAATGATCAAAATTGCCATTGCTTCGTTAAGCTCTCATCCGAGAGTATAACTTGATATCTTATAACAAGAAAGGTGAAATTGTCAACGTGTTTTAAAGCATAATAAAACACCTTAATGGTGCACTATGTTGATTTATAAATTGTAAATTTATTTCATTAAAGTTAAATTTGGACGTCAATTTTTAAATTTTAAAATCTTATCTACTTTTCTCACTAATTCCCTGGGCGTATAATCCGACTTTGCCCAAAAATCATCTGCCCCAAGCTCAATGGCCTTTTTTTTATTTGCTGTCTGGACTAAATTGGTAAAAATGATAAATGGAATATTTTTTGTTTTTGATAAAATTTTTAAAGTCTTCAATAAAACAAATCCTAATTTTTCATTGGTCCTACTATCAGTTGTCAAAAGCATATTGGACAAAACCAGATTAATACTTTTTTCCCGGCATAGCTTTATTACCTTATTAATATTATCCGTGACTATAAAATTATAGTTCGCTTCTTCAAAAACATTTCGGTAAAGCTCGTCCAAATCTGGCTCATTAACTTTTCTGAAATCCTGCAAAAATGTTGCATTTGTTGCAATTGCAAAAAACATGCTTATGCTATCGCAATGTTTATCTCGCTTTGGATTGACTTTTTCCCTAAATTATAATACACTAATTTTGTTCTAGTTAGTCAAATGAGACACTAAAACACTACCTTAAGGACTGTCTCATTTGTCGCATTTGCCCCAACCGAGAGGGTTCAAAAGTGGTCCCGATCGGTCGCCGGAAAAGCCCTCAACCGTCCCGCTGACGGCAGGTCTAGACCGAGTTGGGGCACCAGAATAGTATTGGAATCTATTTATGGTGACTATGGTGTAATGGTAGCACAAGAGTTTGTGGCACTCTTGGCTCGGGTTCGATTCCCGATAGTCACCCCAAACGGTATCTAATATAACCGAGTTCGGTTGATTGGATATCATTGCAGGAATCTCGGCAATTTGTCGGGATTTTTGCGTTTTAGGGGCAATCTTGGATTTTGATTTACCAGCTATGAATGGGGTAAATTCTACAGCCAAGTCGGTTATTATCCTCGGACCGGCAATCTCTTTGTATTTCTTGGTAAAGACCATATCCTCGGCTTGCATCAGACCTCTGATGATCGGTGACGGTATTACAGTTTGGATTTTTTTGTCGGCCACCTCGAACCTCTCCCAATAAAGCCCAAGGAATAATCGTTTCATCTCGTCCGGAGACTTCGTGTAGGCTTCGTAAGCGTTGCGGACAAACAAGAGCATATCTTGCAGTTCATCGATTCTCATATTGAGTTTTTTATCTTGGATGTACAGTTCGTCTTGCAACAGCCCAAGCTGTTCTTTGATTTTCACTTTTATTCTAGTGAAATCATCATCCGTGATAAGTCCGGCAAATAGTTTTTCCTCGGCGGTGTCCCGTTTCTTTTCAAACATCATCTTTTGAGTATTCAAGCCTCGTTTGTCTTTATTAATCACTTCCTTGCGACCGCTGTAAATCTTTTCAATCTTGGTCACCAGTCTATCGGTAAAATTGGGAGTGAATTCTATGTATTTAAACAAATTGGCAACTTGCTGTTCTATATCCCAAACTTCCACATACTTATCTTGGCATTTAATCTGATCGCCGGACCGGTTGCAGTGATAATATGATTTATTTTTCTTAGGATGATGTTCAGCCGTGTATCTTTGTCCGCAGTTGGCACAAAAAGTCAAACCTCGCAAAATGAAATTGAATTTTTGCCGTCGGCAGGCATAGCGATTGTGTTCGGCCATAACCAGCTGGACTCGTTCCCATAAATCTTTATCAATAAGCGGTTTGTGTTTTCCGGTGTTAACTAATCCTCGCCACCTCATCTCGCCGTAGTAAAAAGGATTTTTTAGTATCTCAATCATCTTGCTATGAGCCAATCGTTTATCGGCGTGTGTCCGGAATCCTTTTTTGTATAAAGCATCGCGAACTTCAAAGACTGAATAATCTCCAGTCACATACATTTTGAATGCTTCTTGAATAAGCGGTGCTCGTTCCTCATCTACAATAATAATTCTCTTTTTCTCATCGTCTGGTTCGCCAGCATTTAAATATCCGACAGCCACACCGGTCGGCCACCAGCCGTCCCAGAATTTCAGTTCAAGACTTTTTAAGGTCTTTCTGGAAGTGATTTGTGATTGGAGTTGGTTCACACCAGCAATCACCAAGTCCATAAAGTTTCCCTCGGGGCTATCGGTAATGCCCGGCTGGGAGACAGAAAAAAGCTCAACATCATGCTTTTTCATAATCGCCTTGATCTGCATGTGATCAAGAGCGTTTCTGGCTAGTCGGTCAGTGTCTTGAATAAAAACTGCTCTGATTGTTTTGTCGTCCTGGATTTTAAGTAGCATGTCTTGCAGACCTGGTCGGTTCATATTGGTGGCTGATCGTCCGGGGTCTTCAAAAACACCGTCATCTATCAATTTGAATTTGTTACTTTCCTCAATCGCTCGTTTGCAGAGCTTGAGCTGAGTCGCAAGGGAGTGGTGGCCGTCCTCGGCCTGTTCCTCGGTTGAGACTCGGCAGTAAATTAATGCATGTTCCATATTATTTTCATTTTAATTTTGGCTGATAATTTTAGACTTAGCTTTCAAACACAACATACTCTATTTCGGGGGACAAGCTAAGCGTTAGTTGCCCACAGTCTTTTTATTCTTGTATTTCTCTAAAATTTCGCTGATTTGTCGGCTACTTCTTTTATATTCCTCATCATTGTAATCATCGTCTCTGCCTCCAGCTGGACCTCGAACAAAATCAAGAATAGTTTTGGCCGCTCGGAATTTCATAGCATCGCTTTTGGCACCCATAAGACTGACTAACATTTTGGATGCGACTTCGGCATGCTTCATGAGGACGGTATCGGTCTCTTTATCGCGGACTTTATTTCTTTCTTTTTCGTATCGTTCGTATTCGTCTTTAAGTAAGCCATCTGACCGAAACCATCTCTTTACAGTAACGTGAGAGACTTTTAGCAGTTGGGCAATCTCTGAATAAGTGAAATCACTATATTTTAAGCGGATTGCGTTTTGATATTTTTCGTTTTTTATATCTACAGATTTAGCCATTTGGGTATCATTTAGTATCTTTTAAAGGGTTAATAATTTATTGAAATATGCACCTCTATGCCGGATTTTGTCGCTCGGTTGTTCCATTACGGACCGGTAGGCTTCCTCAATTCTTGCCAGTCCATACTTCTTGAGAGATGATAAAATAAAAGTCATATCTTTTTCTCCCAGCTCTTTGGCGATCTCCCAACATTTCTGTTCCTCGTAAGACTTGGGAGTGAATTCTCTTACGGGTCGACCGCGATTCGATCGGTTGTTTTTATTTTCTTTTTCGTTGTCGTTCTTGGAACTTCTGCCGAGCGAACTTTCCGAACCGAAAGAAAACCTATCTACTAAAGCGTTTTTGTCACTTTCCAACTTCTGCCGAACGTCACTGACTTCTGTCGGTGCTTCTGCTGGTAATTGTGTATCAGTACCACCCTCACTTCTGCCATACTTCTGTTTGCTACGGTGTTCAATGTCTACAAAACCGCCATTTGATAAGGGATAACGGGAGATATCAACATGGAACGAACTTCTGCGACCTTGCTGTATGGCAAACCATACCCACTTCTTACGCTTCAGGTTCAGCATCAGCCGATTGATGTGATTCTTGGAATACTTTTCCTTGAAGTCCTTGGAAAGTCCGGCGTAGCTGACATGAGCTTTTCCCATTCGTGGGTTGGCAGTGATCCATAACCAGACGAGGACCGAGTATTCCTCAAAACTCAAATAGCCGTCCACAAGGGCGGTCTTGATGCTTCGGGGAAGCTTTACGTAATCATTGTTATCTATTTCGAATGGCAAATTTTCCATATTTCATATTCAATTATTTTCAACTGATAGCG